>Ga0074046_10000363_pt1 | contig 40886 bp, 37 predicted proteins | sample BogForMeECP23OM3_FD_94441 | JGI IMG/M metagenome (GOLD analysis project Ga0074046, IMG submission 94441) | Bog forest soil microbial communities from Calvert Island, British Columbia, Canada - Bog Forest MetaG ECP23OM3 | ecosystem: Environmental > Terrestrial > Soil > Wetlands ... | reverse complement strand
GCAAGCGCATGCGCAGCCAAGAGACTCGCTGGTCCGGAGAGGTTATGTCCACACGCATGACCGATGCCCGGAAGTGCATCCATCTCCGCAAGAAGAACGACGTGGAGCGGCGCCGGCGAAGGGCCGCAACGGGCGAGGAACGCCGTTTCCATCCCCGCGACCCCGCGCTCGACCGAGAAGCCGCGTGCCTCAAGCCACGCCACGTAGCGTGCACTCGCCTCGCGTTCCTCGAGCGCGAGTTCGGGGTGCGCGGCCATCCAATGCGCGAGAGCACAGGCCTCTGCGAAGCCGTCCTCCACTGCAGCGAGGATCCGTGCGCTCTCCGGATCGAAGTTCGGCGAGATCTCCGTCATGCCAGCCCTCTTCGGCAGGGTGTAGGCGCCCCTCAAGTGAGGAGAAGGTACACGAGCGGAGTGCGTGTAAGGGTCCTGCCCGAGAGAAAGAGAGGGAAATAGATGAGCGAGGCTGTCGCCTTTCTCGGTCTGGGTGTCATGGGCTTCCCGATGGCCGGTCATCTCGCACGAGCCGGCCATGCGGTCTCGGTCTACAACCGCACCGCATCCAAGGCCGAGCGCTGGGTCGCACTGCACGGCGGACAAGCGGCGCCCAGCCCTGCCGACGCGGCGCAGCACGCACGCTTCGTGTTCGCATGTGTCGGCAACGACGCCGACGTACGTGCAGTGACACTCGGCGAGCGGGGAGCGTTCTCCGCAATGCCCCCGGGTTCAATTTTTGTGGATCACACCACGACATCGGCCAATCTCGCTCGGGAGCTTGGAGCGGCTGCGCGCACACGCGGGATCGGGTTCTTGGACGCGCCGGTCTCGGGGGGACAGAGCGGTGCGGAGCACGGAACGCTCACCGTGATGGCGGGCGGCGACGTCGATGCCTTCGAGTCCGCACGACCGGTTCTTGCGGCCTACACCCACTTCATAAGACACCTCGGCCCTGTGGGACACGGGCAGCTTGCGAAGATGGTGAACCAAATCTGTATCGCGGGTCTCGTCCAGGCACTGGCCGAGGGACTCGAGTTTGCCACGGCGGTCGGTCTCGATGCGCGCGCGGTCGTAGAGGTGATCTCGAAGGGTGCCGCCGGTTCCTGGCAGATGGAAAACCGTGCGGCAACGATGCTTGAGGAACAATTCGACTTCGGCTTTGCAGTCGACTGGATGCGCAAGGATCTCGCCTTCGCTCTCGACGAGGCGCGGCGAGCCCGTGCCCCTCTTCCGGTGACCGCGCTTGTCGACCAGTTCTACGCGGAGGTCCAGGCGATGGGTGGGGGACGCTGGGACACCTCGAGTCTCATCGCACGTTTGTCCGCAAGGAGATGACACCCGATCCGGGGCGTGGAGATGCCGTCTCGGCCAAGCCTAGACTTGACGGCGGGGCAACGGCGTCTCGTCTTTTTCGAGGTCCTCGCGCGATGAACCGGTCGCTAGAGGCCACCCGATGGGCGTCGGTGGGCTTCGGCAGAGATCTGCGCGGGCTGATCGGTCCCCCCCTCGTCGTCTTCTTCTCCGATGAGATGCCAGTCAGCCCCGCCGACGGACTCCCAAGTGTCCCCGGTCGTCGTGTCGACGCGGTAGACGGTGCTGGCAGAACCCTGGACGAGCTGATAGCGGCCCACTGGCCCGCCGCCCTCGACCAGCACCGGGACCGCAAGGGCGGCAGCCAGCGCGAGGACGGCAAGGGCGATTAGGACGCCAACCCAGTTGCTCACGAGTCCTCCTCGGCCGCCTCGAATCCTCGAGTGAAGCAGAGCGCCGAGAGGTGGGCTATGGCCCCCCCGGCGCGGACCAAGGGCGCCAGAAAACACACGGGAACCGACCCAAGGCAAACGCCCGACCCGTTGCCGCGCCTCCTACCAGCCGGGCCGAGCCGCCAGACGGTTCCCCTGGCAGGTCCGGTCGAGCTGGGATGGCTCTAGGCCCGAGTCACAGGCAGCTCGGCCCTCGCGAAGCGCCGCCACACGTCTTTTCGCAACGCGATCGGCAGCAGTGCAGCAAGAATTCCCGTGAGCAGGAGGGGGAGCCAGACCTCCCGGGGCTGTCCGAGAGCAAGGCCTGCGGCCCCGGCGACGAAACCGCCTACGCCCAGGCCGAGGAGCGCGATCAGCAAAGCCCAGGCGATTCGCTGGAAGCGTCCGAGCGCGCACAGAACGGCGATGGAGGCGCCAACAATACCGAGAGCGGCTCCTCCGATCGCGCCCGCTGCCCGGGCTGACCACCACGCTCCCGGCGCCTTGGTAGTCGCGATGCCCCCAGAAAGGCGAAGATTGCTCACCTTCACGTGGCCGGGCCCCGGGAGTACCACATTCAGCACAAGCCGACTGGGAGGAGGTGCGTCCGCGGCGAGCTCAACCGGCAGCGCGAAGGGGCGCGACCCCGAGGAGCCGGAAAGCTTCCCTTGAGCTCCTGTGGGATCGAGGGTGCGCACGAAGAATTGGTCCCCATCCGAGAAGAACATCCCTATCTCGAGGTAGCCATCGCCTTCAACATCCGAATACTCGACTGTCCCGGCAATTTGGTAGACCGGTCCCACCACGTGAGGGCTATCGATGGTGAGGATGGGCGTCACGGTGAGGCCGGAGTCCCCGATCACTTCCGCGACGCGGTGGGTCAAGACGCCGTCCTGACCCACCTCGCTCCCCGCAATTTGGAGCGCGTCGTCGGCCAGCGCCACACGGCCAGCGGCCGCAATCCCGAAGCCGATCAAAAGGGAAACAACTCGAATCGTCTTCACGGACTTGCTACCTCGTTCAGGGCGGCCCTCATCGGGTCCATCGGCTCTTCATCGGCCTCGCTGCATTCGGCTTGAGTCGACCACGCAGATCACCTCGTGCGGCCCGGGCTCACGAAAGGAAGCCATCGAGAAGGCTCGCGGATGCATTGAGGTCGGTAGGCACGGGGCCACAGACTGCGGTACACCCCGGAGACGGCACATGGACCGATCGGCTTGGATTCTCTTTCGAGACGATCGCTCGAGGGATCCGAGCGCGACGCGATCATTGTGCTCTTTTATTCGCCCAAGCGAGCTACCGAGACTTTGGCTCCTCGGGGTCTGAATGGCGCAGCGTGACTCCATCTCGCAGAGAAGTGCGAGAAAAACCGACAACGAGTCGACCAAAGACTCCCGGCCGGCGGCGATTCGACCCCGCCCCTGGTGGCTGGTTTTTCTTCTGCTTCTGCTGATCAACTACCTGGTGACGCAAACGTTCTTTGGCGAGCCCTCGGCCATCACTATCCCATACACGTTCTTCAAACAGCAGGTCCAAGCGGGCAACGTGACGGAGGTAACGGGCATCGGCGATACGATCCGTGGCACTTTCAAGAACCAGGTGACCTATCCCCCACGATCTGAACCGTCGGCGGACAAGGAGAAGACAGCGCGAGCCGCGGAAGAGGGACCGCCGGTTAGCTCCACACGCTTCAAAACACAGCGCCCGGTGTTCGCCGACCCAGGTCTTGAGCAGTTGCTGGATCAGAAGGGCGTCGTGGTGAACGCCCTCGACGAGAATGGTCCTTCCTGGCTCAAGTTGGTGATCGGGTTCGGTCCCACCTTGCTCTTGATCGCGGCGTTTGTGTGGCTTACGTGGCGGGCTGCGGCGGCGGGTGGCGGCGGGATCTTCGGGCTCGGGCGCAGTCGCGCCAAGCGCTACAGCGAAGAGCAGCCCAAGGTGACCTTTGCAGACGTCGCAGGCATCGATGAAGCGCAAAACGAGCTGATCGAGATCGTTGACTTCCTCAAGAATCCCGACAAGTACCAGCGGCTTGGGGGCACCATGCCAAAGGGCGTCCTGCTCGTTGGTGCACCTGGTACAGGCAAGACGCTCCTCGCCCGTGCAATCGCCGGCGAGGCGGGTGTCCCCTTCTTTAGCCTTAGCGCCTCCGAGTTCATCGAGATGATTGTTGGGGTGGGAGCGGCGCGCGTGCGCGATCTCTTCACCCAAGCCCGCACGGCCGCTCCGTCGATTGTCTTTATCGACGAACTCGATGCCATCGGTCGCGTGCGAGGCAGCGGCGCGGCGCTCGGGGGTCACGACGAACGCGAGCAGACCTTGAATCAGATCCTGACTGAAATGGATGGCTTCGATTCTCGGGAGGGTGTGATTGTGCTCGCGGCCACCAACCGTGCGGATGTGCTCGATCCGGCGCTCTTGCGGCCGGGCCGTTTCGATCGCCGCATCATCGTGCAACGGCCTGACCGTGCGGGCCGGGCCGCGATCCTGAAGGTGCACACGAAACATGTGCCTCTCATGCCGGAGGTGTCCTTGGAGCGACTCGCCGCCGAGACGCCCGGGCTGGTAGGCGCCGAACTACGAAACCTCGTAAACGAGGCGGCGCTTCGTGCGGCCCGCAGTGGGGCGAGCGCGGTTCGCAATGAAGACTTCGAAGAGGCCCTTGAGAAGATCACCCTCGGGCCCGCGCGCCCTTTGCTCCTCAATCCCGCCGATCGCGAGCGCACGGCCTACCACGAATCGGGCCACGCGCTGCTCGGAATGCTCGTGCCCGGGAGCGACCCGGTGCACCGCGTCTCGATCGTGCCGCGCGGAATGGCACTTGGCGTCACGTATCAGTTGCCCGTGGATGACCGCACAAGCTACTCCGAAGACTATCTGCGTGCGCGCATCACGAACGCTCTCGGCGGACGCGCCGCAGAGCGGCTCGTCTACGGCGTGGTCACGACCGGCGCCGAAAACGACTTGCAACAGGTCACGGAGATCGTTCGACGCATGGTCTTGCGCTGGGGAATGAGCGAGAAGCTGGGTCCGATTAGCTTCGTTACGCCGCAGGACGACGGACTCCCTCCCGCATTCCAGCACCAGCCCTACAGCCAGGCGACCTCGGAGCTGATTGACGCCGAGGTGCGCCGTATCGTGGAGGAGTGTCACCGAGAGGCAGACCGGCTGCTGGCCGAGCACCGCGACAAGCTCGACGCGCTCGCCCACGCGCTGCTCAAGGCCGAGTCCCTGGACGAGGCGGCCATCCGGGAGGTGACGGGCCTTGGATCACGAGCCGAAAACCCCCCTGCCTCCTCCCGTGTGGCCACCCCAAAGAGTGCGGAGAAGGCTTAACGAGCCGCCCGTGTCTCACCGAGCTTGAACCCGTCTCGCCTTCCCGGGCCCTATCGCCGAGAGCCGAAAGGCAGTCCGCAGCCTAGGCCGGTCATCCCTCAAGACCACCCGCGGGGTTCCCCACCCGGGTAACCCGCTCCCGCCTAGGAGCACCTCAAGACAGCCCAATCGGGCGCACTTTGCTCCTTACCGAGCGGTAAGCGGCGTGGTAGGATGCCCCGCTTTGGGAAACGTCGTCCCAGGCGTGCCGGTCCAAACCTCGAGGAGCTAGACTCATGTCCTTCCTGTATCGCATTCGCCGCTCTCTCCTCATCGCCCTCGTCGCCGCGGGGGCTGTGGGTATTGGGCCCTGTCCGGTGGGTACAGGTACACCCTTCTTCTTCTTCCGGGCACCTCTCTTCGGCCAGCTTTCTCTGATCGGCCAGATCCCCCTACAGCTCGTGCTGCCCGCTTTCGCCTCCATCGATAGCCTTACGCTTTCGCTCGACGGGGCGCCGCTCAGCCCCGCCAGTTTTACGCGTAGCCCGACGCTCCTCGAAGGCACGCTGCCGACCCTCGGCGCCGGGCAACACGAGCTCGCAGCGCAGGCGAACGTTCGGTTCTTCTTCTTCCATTTTCCGATCAATGCCGCGACTCAGTTCGAGCTGGTGGACCTTGACCGCCCTGATCTCTGCGAGATCCTGAACAACGCCGAGTGCATGCTCCCCTATCCGTCGTCGCGCTTCTTGGTGCCGGCGAACACACCCACCGGCTATCGCGTTGCATTCCCCGTAGGCGGAATGCCTGCGCAAAACGGGCAGCCACTCTCACCGGCTCCGTACAGCAAGCTCGATGGCTTTAGCCCCACGGTGCAGATCCTGATGAACTTCCCAGGTGGCGTAGACCCGATTCTCTCCAATGCATCGCACCTCATCCCTGGGAAGCCCGGTGACCCCAACGCCCGGTCCTACGGCACGCGCTCCCTCGATGCGGACAGCCCGACTGTGCTGATCGATGCGGACTCTGGCCAGCACATCATCCACTTCGTAGAGAATGACGCCCACGCCGTGGGGAACCCGTCACGACAGGTGCTGTTCCTGCGGCCTGGTCGGAGTCTGCAACCGAGCCACCACTACATCGTTGCGGTGCGGGACCTAAAGCACCCCGATGGTTCGTCCGTCGTGTCGGAGGCACCCTTTGCCGTGCTGCGGGATCGCCGCCCGACCACGATCGCAGCGCTTGAAGCGCGGCGCTCCCACTTCGAAGACCTCTTCTACCGGCTGGACCGGGCAGGCGTCGCTCGCGGAGACCTCGTCCTGGCCTTCGATTTCGTGGTGCAAAGCGACGCAGGCCTCACGGGCCAGATGCTCTCCATGCGCGATCAGGCCTTCGCCTGGCTCGCCTCACAGACGCAGCCCACTTTTACGATCGGCAAGGTGACGCAGAACGATTGCAGCCAGGCCGGCGCGGTCGCTTGGAGAACCGTGGAAGGGACTTACCAGGTCCCCCTCTTCCTGACGAGCGATCCGGTGACCGATCCCGCGACTCCCGGCACATTGACCGTTGATGCACAGGGGAATCCGGTGCAAAACGGATATACCAACTCCCCGTTCACCGCGGTGATTCCCTGCACAGTCCTGGCAAACGGGGGCAGCGCGAAGCATCCGAATCTCTTCGGACACGGTCTCTTCGGGAGCAATACAGACATTCTCGGCTACCTGAGTCAGCCCTTGCTTGCGCACTTCGACTACGTGGTCGCCGCAACCGATTGGCGCGGCCTCGCGAGCCCGGATCTAAACCCCCTCTCGAGCAGCTATCTGCTCGCGGTCGTCTTGAATCTGAACCTGATCGATGCACTGCCGGACCGCTTGCGGCAGGGCATGCTGAATACCCTCGTGCTGGGTCGCATGCTGAAAACCGGGGTGTTCAATGTGAGCCCTACCTTCCAGACACCCGGTAACGTGCCGGTGATTGACACCAGTGACATGTTCTATTTCGGCGCGAGCCTCGGCGGAATTCTCGGCACGATGTTCGCCGGTCTTTCACCCGACATCGAGCGCGCCAACGTGGACGTCCCTGCGATCAACTTCTCACTCCTGCTCCAGCGTTCGACGGACTTCGTCCCGTTCGAGTCCGTGCTCCAGGCCTCCGGTGTGACCGACCCGATGGACACGGCGCTCGGGCTCTCAATCATTCACGAGCTGTGGGTGCGCGGCGAACCGTCCGCCCTGGCGACCCACGTGACGAGCAATCCGCTGCCCGGTACGAACGCAAAGAAGATTCTGATGACAGAAGCCTTCCTTGACCAACAAGTCTCGAATCAGGGCACGGAGATCGCTGCGCGCACCCTTGGGCTTCCCCAGCTCGTAGGATCGCTCCTCCCGGGTGTCGCAGAAATCCCGGACGAGGCCGGTCCCCTCGACTCGGCTTGGGTCATCTACGATACGGGGGGGTTCGACCTCAGCAATCCGGCGGACGTGCCGTTCATTCCGCCCCTCGCAAATCTCACGGCCCAGAGCAATCAGTGCGACCCGCACCCGCGGCGTTTCTTCATCCCGGCGTCGATTCAACAGTTCCTGACCTTCATGCAGCCCGACGGGAAGATCGAGAACTTCTGCAATGGCCTCTGCGACGCTGATGCAACCCTCGACGCGAGTGGAGAGTTCCTCGAGCTGCCCTTTGGCCAACCGCGCTGTAACCCGCTTGCGCCCTGATCAGTTTTAGACCGCGGGACCTCGATGGGTCGGATGTGCGGAAGACCGCATGAATCCGTCCTGAGAGCGGGACTCTCCTCGGTCGCCCTCGACCTTGGACCTTCTTGCGTTTTTCCGTAACCTCGGATGAACGCTAGGGGGATGCAAATGAAGCGTTCCATGATCAGGTGGCAGCTGGCAGGGGTGAGCCACGCGATAGGCTCTTGGGCTCACCGCATGCGTTACCACCTCGAAATACAACAGCATGCTGCAGCAACAGCAGGCCCTCGAGGGATCTCTCCAATCGGAGATCAACGCGGACCAAGTCAAGATCGAGCAGCTCGAGGATGGGATTCGCGTGCGCATCTCCGGTGAGCTCCTCTACCACTCCGGCTCGGTAATGCTGAGCCCGAGCGGTCGCCAGGCGCTCTCCAAGGTGGCTCCGCAGCTTGCCACGATGGCGGCGCAGAACAATGAGATCGACGTCATTGGCAATACCGATGATGTACCGATTGGCCCCGAGCTTGCCGAGCGCTATCCCTCAAACTGGGAGCTGGCCGGCGCGAGGGCTGCGGTTGTCGTGCGCTATCTGCAAGAGAATGGCGTGGATCCAGGCAAGCTACGGGCAGTATCCCAAGGCCAGTATCATCCCGTCGATCCCAATGACTCGGCCGTAGGCCGGGAGCACAACCGTAGAACCGATCTTATCGTGCGCCCCACCCACTAGAGTCGATGGTGGCGGTGCATGAGAATGGAGGGAAGTCAGATGAACCAGCGCCGCGGGAGACCGCTCCGGAGCGCAACCGCCCTGGCCGGGCTCGTCGGCGCACTCTTCACGATGGCCTGCCAGACGCAGGGTCAGTTTCTCGCAAGTAAGCAGGACGCCGCACTCCAGACGGCGGTGACCCGTGGACGATTCGAACTGAACTGTCCAGGCGCAACGGCCGAGGTGCTGTCGAGCGAAGTCGTCCAACCCGCTCTGCAAGGCCCCGTCGTGGCCGGCATCCAGCGCGCCGAGTTTACGATCGGCGTCCTTGGCTGCGGCCAACGGACCACCTACGTGGTTGCCTGTCCCGAGGGCGGAGAGGGTTGCTTCGCGCTGGATTCGGGTGTCTTTCGCCGTGGCAACTAGGCGGCCGTTCGGAAGCGCCGCTTTTGGTTCCGTGACACGCCAGATCGCGCAGCGCGCGGCTGGGCTCTCGGGCTACTGACCGAAGTCCCCTGCCCTCCCCGTTCTTAGGTTCGTCTTGTGTGTGCGCGAACCAGGAAGAGGGTCCACAAGGACGACGGGGATCAGGAAACCTTCGACCGCCCGACTCTGCGGATCGAAAAGCCGGACTGTCCGCGAGCTGGCCTTGGCTTCGCCAGTCTTCCCCCTCGACCACGCCTCCCGACCCCGCCGCCCTGAGGAGACGTCACTCCGACGCTCGACGCTCCTTCTTCTCGGTCCCGCGGCGCACTACTCCGCGTCGATTTCCGCGGAGAGCGTGAACTTCGGGTTGTCCATTGAAGCCGCGCTGTCGAAGAGCTTGATGATGTACGGATATCGGCCCTTCTTGAGCGCACACGGCAAAGTCACCCTCACCGCCCCGGCCTGGAAGGGCAGGGATTCGAGCGTGTTGCCGTTCTTCACGAAATTCGGACGCAGTTCCTTGCACTCAAGCTGGCTCGCGTCGGTGCCAGGAAACGAGACCAGGGCCATGAAGTCTGAATCGTTCGTCCATGCGACGTTCCCGCCTTCTTTCACCCGGGCTACCGCCGGATCGACCGATGCATTTCCCACTTGGACGAGGACGTCAGCACGAGCGGGCTCTTTGATATCCGGTGAGGTGAAGGGAGCCTGGGTACACGCCACCACGAGCACTGCGACCAACGGCACAAGTCGACTCATTGATCTCTCCTTTGAGAAGGGCGCATTGCCAACGTCTCGTGACGCAGATTATCTCACAGCGCACACGCGTCTCCGCGCGGGAAAATCGATCGGGGCCCACGGGACCCGGCATCGTCTGCTTCCTCCGCCCGCCTCTCGATGGCCAGCTAGGCCGCCAGACGGCTCCTCCCTGAGATCGGCCATCTCCGGAACGGCGTCGACGACAGCGGCCGGATTCTTCCCGTCTCCGCTTGCGCCATGTCAGCGAAATTGCGTAGGAAAACCCACCCGCCCATTCTGGTCCTTCGGGATTCAACAGCGGAAGCTTGGTGGAACCCCTGTCAACCCGTGGATCAGCTCCGGAGTTCACCGCTCCTTGCTCGTGTCAGGCCTCCACTGCTTTTGACCATCGGGCGCTCCCCCTCCGAGTCATCCACGCCGTGTAAGAGCTCGCCTCGGATCGAGAGCCGGTCTCAGCGATGAGCGCCAGCTACGCAGGCGGACGCCATCGGAGGGGGAGGGAACGCCGCCTGTCTCTGCGGTCGTGATTCCAGCCAAGCCCGCTTCTTGGCATAACGCTCGGGGTGAGCACCCAGTGGCTCGTCTAGAACCGGTAGCCGATACCGATGTTCGCGCCGTAGAGAATTGTGTTGCTTGCTCTGCCTTGATTGAACCCGATCGCCTGATAAGCCAAGGTGCTGTACAAGTGCTCGCTAAAGCGCCACTCGACGCCTGGCGTCGCCTGCCAGGTAAAGTTCGAGGAGTTCCCGATACTGAAACCTCCGACGTCGCCGCGAAAGGTCAGCGAAACGGTTCGTGCCACATCCACGCTCGCCCGAAAGCCGATCACCGCATCGACCCAGCTCGTCGTGCTCTCAATCGACGTGTCGATACCGGTCCTCGCGATGAGCCCCGGGACGGTGACCCGTCCGAGCTTCACCTCACGAGGAAACATCACTGAACCAATTGGAACCATGACACCGCCGACAGTAAGCCTCGGGGATGGGATGGTAAGCGTGAGTTTGTTACGGAAATACCAGAGTCGCGCGCCAGCAAGAAGGTCGAGATGGAATCTCCGGGGATCGTCCGCCTGACCCGAAGACATCGGAATCGAGAGCGCGCGCCATCCCAGCGTCCCCTCGATCATCATGATGGTCGCTCGGAGTCCAGCGTCGCTGGGACCCGTGGACAGGATCCCCGAGGTCCCCCCCGGAGAGACAGGGAAGTTGCGGATAGACGTCCCAGCAGGGAACGCGAATTGCGCCGCCATGCCGTCTGCCAAGAGGAGAAAGTCTTTGTAGCGGTCTTCGAGGCCCGCTCCTCCTCCCCATCGAAAGCGACGGAAGAGGTCGTCGACTTTGATATTTGCATACACGGTAAAAGGTCCGATTTCTGGGTTCGAATAGAGCGCCGGGAACCAGCCGAACCCGTAGATCTTCGCCTCCCAAACCGGTTCAGTGGCCGTAGAATCAGTGGCGGCGGCCGGTCGCGGCGCCCAAAAGATGGCAGCACCGAGCGTCGCCGTGAGCAGCGCCTTGCTGATGCGCTCGAGATTGCAAGGCCGCCCCAACCACCCCAGCGCCGAGCGCAGCGTGCTGGCGGTACCCGTGTCGTCTTCCCGGTGTCGATCCGTCCTCATCCGAAGTCCCTCCCGCCAGAGTGGTCGCCGGAGAATCACCGAGTGCTGGCTCCTCATATGCGACGGCGCTCATTTTTCATGCGCGATCCTCCCAGAGGCAATCGTCGTATACCGCTCCTCCCGCAATCGGTAAACACTTCCCGCGCCGAGATTCGTCGCGAACCGGTGAATCCCTGAAATCGAGAGAGGCCGAGGCGAGCGGTGCTTATGGGTGAGCCCGCGTGCGGCCGCGCATTTTCGGGATTGCCTTGGTGGACGCGGGCCTCCCGGTCCGCCTTGCGGCTGCGCTCGCCGCTCTCGATTCTGGCTCAGCCAGTCCCTCACCCGCACGACCCGCCTCCTGCGCCTCGTCCCCGATCTCCATGCGGACGCTCAGCACAACGTCGAGGTCTCGCTTCCCATGCGTCCAGCCATCGTGCACGACTCCCTCGGGCGGAAGCCAGAGACCCTCCCCGGGATCGAGACGGACCCGGAGGAGGGGCTCGCGTGGGAAGATCTCGAAATAGCGCTTCACAAGCTGATCCGGTGACAAGGCGCTCGCTTCCGCGTCTCCGGCCGCCTCGAGGCGAGCAACGAGTGTGGATGGGGGGAGATCAAGCAAGGCGATGAAGGCCGCCTCGTCGCCAAGATTCACAAGGCCAACGGCCTGTCGGGCTCGACCGTTCCGAGCCGCTGGACGATCGCGGTAGGCCAGTCCCTGCGCCGCTCCGCTTGGCGCTCCTCGGGTCGACGGCAGGTTGGGAGCGTTCACGGCAACCTCGAGGTGAACGCGTTCCGGCAACGGCAGCCGTTTGAATCGAAGGAACTCGACCAGCGCAGAGAACACTCCTTCGAAGCCCTCGCTGCCTGTGCTCTTCTCGGCCTCCCTCCACCAGGCTCCCCGGAGGCGCTCGGGAATCTCGAGCAGACCGAGCTGCGTCGACGGGAGAAGAGCCCCAGGACCTGCGCCCTCCACCACAAGGGCCGAGAGCTCCTCGGGCTTCAGCGACCGCCAGTCGTCGCGGGGGTAGAGGCAGTCGCCCCGACGCTCGACGCCCCCATTGCGGTCGATCCGTCCGACGAACGTCCTTCGAAGCTGGAAGCGAGGGGCCACAGTCAGGCGGTAGTGGCCCTCGCAGCGAGCCGCACTCTCAGGCGGCATCGGCGCACCGCGGACGCGGCCCCTGCATCTTCGAGAGCACGACCTCAGCGAGCGCTTTTCGATGAAGCCGACAGAAGAGGGTCTCGGTCGAGTTAAACGACCCATTCTCAAAGTATTTGTTGGCGGGTGCGCCGCCGCCGCAGAAGCGAAAATAGCTGCACGCCTCCCGGCATTTCGCGATCCCGGCGTTTACGTCGCGCGCCATCGCCTGGAAGCGACCGGAGGCAAGAACCTCGGCGAACGAATCGCGGGTCACATTCCCAAGCCCAAACCCGCCATACTGATCGCTCGGCAGCCCGAGAAGTTCGGGAGAGAAGGTCGAGAAAGTACCCTCGCTATCCACCGAAACGATTGCGAAGGGAGTCGACTCCTGGGCGGAAAGCAAGCGCTCTTCTCCCGTGTACAAGACCGCGGAGATCATGTTGTCGAACTCGCGAACCCGGATCGGCGGATCGCCGGTCATCGTGAGATCGAAGAATCGTGACATGAACTCTCGGTAGCGCGACGCAGCGTCCTCCACGGAAAGCGACGAGTCCTCGTTCGGACCCTCGATTTCCTCCACGTTGAACCCAACGTGCTCGATCCCGTTCTCGAGGTAGAAGGCGTGGAGTTCGTCTGGGTAGTCGAGTGCTTCACGCGTCAACACGGTAATCACATGAAAGGAGATGCCGTGGTGCCGAAGTCTCTCGATGCCGGCCATGACGCGCGCGTGGGTTCCTCCCCCGCTCCGCGTTCGCCGCTTCAGGTCATGAAGATACGCGGGGCCATCGATGCTCACGCCGATACGAATATCGTGGCGCTGAAAGAGCGCGCACCACCGGTCGTTAATCAGCGTGCCGTTCGTCTGAAAGGAGTGGGTTGCCTGGCCATCGGGCGAGGCGAACCGGGCGGCAGTTGTGAAAGCCTCTTCGTAGAACGTGACCGGCAACACCAGGGGTTCACCGGCATGCCATACAATTGTGTATGGTCCGCGCACAAGGCCACTCTCCAGAACCCACGTAAAAGTACGTTCCAGTGTCGCAGGAGGCATGCGCGTTCGATTGCCGCGGTCGGGAAGATAGCAGTAACTGCAGTCGAGGTTGCAAAAAGGCGTCGGCTGAATGACCAAGAGATCCAGCGGGCCGAAGCGTTCGTTCATGGGTGTCGACAGAGTGAGCGCGCGGCGGTGCGCGCTGTCGCCCTAGTAGTTGGGCCAGTTGGGCCAGTTGTGCCAGTTATGCCAGTTCGGCCAATTGTTCCACATCGGGTGGAGCAGGTTTCCCCACCGGATCCAGGCGAGCTCGTCGGGCTGCGGTGCAGCGGAATCCAGTGCCGGCGAACGCTGCTGCATCCACTCGCGTACATGCTCGACGCGCTCGGAAACGGTGGCACTCGGGTCCGGCGTTGCGGCCTTCGCCGACGGTGCGCTCACGATCGCGGCCGCGACGACAAGACCTCCGGCGCCCTTCTGCAGGATGCGAAGCCATCTGTGCTTCACTCGAGAGTGAGGACTATCCGAGCTAGTGGACATGCCGCAGTTCCTCTGATCCTCGGGACCGGCACAGACGACGAATAGGCGGTACCTTAGAGACGTAAGCTTCTCATGTCAAATGAAAAATCCCGATTGACAGGCCGCCCCCCACGGAGACTACTATCCATTGGCGCGCCAAGTAGGTCCACCTCGGAATCCGCAGGAGGAATCCATGCGTTTTGCTTTGGTCGCACTTCTTATCCTGGCGTTCGCCAGACCCGTGTTGGCGCAGCAGGCCACTCCCGCCAGTGAGCCTCCCAAGTCTGCGACCACGCCGAAGCCCGGCGACGTGGTCACGAACCCGGCCTATGCGCACTGGGCCTCCTTCGCGGTAGGCACCTCCATCACGCAAAAGGAGGCGGTGACGCTTGCGGACGGCACGGTCGTGGAGTCCCTCATGACCGCAAAACTCGTCTCCAAGAGCAAGCACAAACTCACGGTGGAGACGACCGTGGCTGCGCTCGATGCGGCGAAGCGGTCAGGTGCGGCCGACGAGACCAAGACGCTCACGACCTACCCTGCCAGGGTCAAATATGAGGACATCCACAATGCTGATTCGGGCGGTTACTCCGTAACCGAGGGCAAGGAAGTCGTGGACGTAAAGGGCAAGATGATCGAAGCGGAATGGGTGGAGGCGAGTACCACCAACAACGACGGGTCGGTCACGGAAAAGGACTGGTACGCGGTAGACATTCCGGGTGGCCTCGTAAAGCAGACGATCACAAAGAAGAAGGGGTCGCAGGTTTCTTCCCAATCCACGCTCGAATTGGTGGATGTGAAGGCCAAACACGAACCGAAGAAACAATAGATTTGCGAGATGAGCTTGTTCCGCAGCCGAGGCCACGTGTAACGCCGGTTTTGCGCGAACGGATCCTCGGGAATCGCCTTCAGCGCAGGGCACGAATCAGTAAGGGGGAGCTGGTCTAACGAGACTACTCGTCAGCGTCTGGCGATGCGTGGAGTCGGAGCGAACCACGCGGTTCTCGAAATTCAACACTGCCACGTCCCGGCTCTTCCACTCACCCACAGCAGCTTGACCAAGACTGAGGAGCGAGACCGCGGAGCCATTTCGTCCTGCGCGCCTCCTTCCGCCGGCGCTTGCCGTGAGCGATCGGGAGCGCCCGCTTGGAATCCGTGTAACGACTCCTGTCGGGTACAGGAGACGCCTATCAACGACCTTTGCGAGGAGGAGGGATCCCCGTGCCGTTCCCCAAGATGGCGAGCAGTCGATTGCATGCCTTCGTGACCCTGCTTGTGGCAATCGTCGCGAGCATCACGCCCTTCCCGCTCCTCATCCCCGATAGCGCTCATCTTGCAGTCGGCCGGCTCCTGATGGCGGCAGTGCTCTTTTTGTCGCTCTGGGCCGCTTGGGATGCGACCGCGAAGCCATCACCTGGGCCAATTTCTATGAACTCCTCGAACTCCTTCGACCTGGCTCGTTCGACATTCCCCCGAGCTGGTTGCGGAAGCCGTCGGGCGACCCATTGTTTGCGCTCCAGTATTTCAGCTTTGCGACCCTCACGAACGTGGGCTACGGCGACATTCATCCCCTGGACATTCGCGCCGGTGGACTTGCGATCGGTGAGGCCGTCGTGGGCCAACTCTATGTAGCGATCATGATCGCCCGGCTGGTAGGTCTCCAGCTGGTTCAGCGGCCCTGATCCGGGTCCACCTTTCGGCGGGCTTACGTTGCTCTCTGGACTCGAAACCCTTGAGAGAGAGTCGAGACGGGGGCGGGACGCTCACGATCCGGTACAAAGGCGCGTTCGTGGTGACATTGGCCCAGGCCCCGGGCCTCGTACAACGACAGCGCCGCGAAGACGCGCGAACGCGGAAGAGACTCTTCGGTGTAGTGACGTCTCTCGCGGTCGTCCGCCGGAATCACCACCCCCGATCCCGCTAGGGTCCTGTATCTACCACCGTGATGTATTGCGCGACGTTCTTACCGTCCTCTTGGTCATAACTGACGGCCACGTGCCAGCCCTTTTTTAAATCCCCGAGGCCGACGCCTTTGTCACCGTTCATGATCGTCGTATAGCTATTGGTTACGAAGACGCCGCCGTCCTTGTTCGGGCCCATAACGGTGAGCGTCTTCGCGGCGCCATCGATCGCCGTGATCTGACCGCTAACGGCCAGGTTGGTCGACTGCTGCTGGCGGACTTGCGCCTGGATCGCGGTCCCACCGACCAGGAGCGTCAGGGAGCAGAGCACAAAAAGCAGCGATCGAATGCGCGCCATTCTCTTCCCTCCAGCCTTGTACCCCCGCCAATCCGGGGTGAGTGAGGCGTATGCGCTCTCGCGGAATCGCTATCATCGCACGTCCGTTCGTGATTGAAGCGGGGATTTCGCTCTCCGCGTTTTGGCCCCTAGCGTCCTTTCGTGTCGCCCGTCCCCCCGCCTGCCCACAGGAGTCGATGTGGGTATTACACCTCACCAGCGTCCTTTCGGCATCGCCGCCGCCAAATGGGGGGGACAAGCGCGGATCAACGTGTAGACGCGAGGCAGGGTCCTCTCCGCGATGCCCCTCAGCTCCGTACCCTCTGCCGAAACCCAACTCCCGAGGTTCAGCGCCGAAAAGACGCCCAATCTATCGGAGGCCACGCGCAAGCATGTGTAGCAAGTAGTACAACACAAGAACGCATAGCGCGATCAAAGCGTAACGAACAGGCGGTTTCATCGTCTCTCCTTCTTCGCAATCCGGATCTCGTAGCTTCACGCGCATCCGGCCCGAGCTGGTAGAGGGTCCGGTCTGGAGCTCGAGGCGGTTCCAGAGACCCCGTTGGCCATCCGATATCCTATACCTTTCTCTCCGCAGCGGTTTCGCAAGACCTCCATCCGCCGACTGAGACCCGAGCGAGCCCATGCTAGGATGCGGCATGCCCGATGAGGTCGGGCGCGCAATGCGGATCCGAAGATAAGATCGGAGCCTCCGAACGATTCCATGGCAGATCAAAACCTCTCCGAACGCGACACGCTTGAAGACTTCGAACGGCGCGAGATCACGCTGCTCGGAGCCTCCAAGCTCGTCTTTGTCGCGGGTACCGGGCCCGCGGTCATCGTGATGACAGAGATGCCGGGCATCTCCCCCCACGTCGGCCGCTTCGCGCGCTTTGTGCGCGACGCCGGCTTCACCGTCTTCATGCCGAACCTCTTCGGCGATCCCGGTCGACCAGTCTCGATTGGCTACGCTCTAAAGGGGATCGCGAAGGCGTGCGTGAGTCGCGAGTTCCGCGCCTTTGCGTCGAATCAGTCCAGTCCAGTGACGCAGTGGCTGCGTGCCCTCGCGGCTCACGCGCATCCGCTCTGCGGCGGCAAGGGTGTCGGCGCAATCGGAATGTGCTTTACGGGGAATTTCGCGCTCTCAATGATGCTCGAGCCCGCGATGCTGGCGCCGGTCCTCTCGCAACCCTCCCTTCCCTTCTTCAACTCGGCGGGCATGCACATCGCCCCTGATGAGCTCCGAGCAGTCAAGGAACGGCTCGACCGGGAGGATCTCACGGTCCTCGGCTATCGATTCGAGGGTGATCCCTTCTGCAAGGCCGCGCGCTTTGCCGCGTACGCAGAGGCATTGGGGGACCGCTTCGAGGGCCGGGTACTGCCCGACTCCGCGGCCGCGACGGGAACGCCCATGAGTCCACACAGCGTGGTGACCCTCCACCTGATCGATCGCGAAGGTGAACCCACAAGACAAGCCGTGGACGAGATCCTGGCATTCTTTCGGGGGCGACTCGTGGATCGCTCGCCGGAAGCTTCTTGAGGTTTCTCTGGGAGAGCGACGCTCGCACAACCCGGCGCCAGCGCGAGTGATGGAGCAAGGAGTAGGACATGTCGTGGCGGGCTCTCGCTCCCTTGGCTTGCACGCTCTTTTGCACAGCGCTCGCGTGCGCCGCACCTTCCCCCCGGATTGAGCTGTCACCGCTCCCCCCGAACCAGACTCGAATCATTCTGTATATGGCAGTGGCCACCGAGCTCCCGTCGTATTGCCCCAAGCTCACGGTCGATGGCGCAGCGGTGGGAAAGCTCTGCGTGGGCAACTTCTTCGCTGTCGATCAGTCGCCGGGCGTTCACCAGGTCGGCGTGGGGATCGACAAGAACCTAAGTGCCTTCGGTGAGCAAGGCGCGACCGAGCCTGTCGATCTCACGCTTGGCCCCGGTGAGACTGGCTACGTCCAGGTCTATGCGCTCGCGATGTCCCAGCAGGTGAAAGTGATGCTCACCAAGGAGCCCGCCGCGAACGGCTCGCGGGACATCTCATCGCTGCGCCTTGCGAACCGCCAGACAGCTCCCTAGCAGATCCGGTGCTTTTTGAAACGCACCCGACTTCTCGTTCCATCGAAAGGAGGGCCCCCCTGCGATGGGTCGGACTCGGCCCGGCGAGGATAGAAATCCGGTTCTGCTTTCCCCTCGGACGTGCCGCCGTCGCAGGTCGTGCTGCGGGACCTCCGCCACAGGATTGATCTTGAAAAAGAGCTGGAATCGAAATCCGGAAGCTCATACTCTGGGTGCTTCGCGAGTCGACCCGCGTGGAGTGGCCATGGCATAGGAGGGTTAACGCGCGCTCGAACCTCCCGGAGCAGCGATGCAACTCGAAGAACTTGTAGATTCTGCAAGTCACCGACCGCGCGTGGTGATCGTGGGCGGCGGGTTCGGCGGCATTGCGACCGCCCGCGCTCTTCGATCCGTACCCGTCGATGTCCTTGTGATCGATCGCCAAAACCATCACGTCTTCCAGCCGCTCCTTTACCAAGTAGCCACCGCAAGCCTCGCCTCCGCGGATATTGCAGCTCCGATCCGTCGTATCTTGCACAAGCAGACCCGCACGATGGTTGCCATGGCAGAGGTGAAGGGCGTCGACGCGGATGCTCGTCGCGTCCTCACCTCGTGCTCTACCCGTGGGGAGCTCGCGCTTTCCTACGATTTTCTTGTTGTTGCCAGCGGGGTTGAGCAAAGCTACTTCGGCCGCGACGAGTTCGCGGCGTTTGCCCCAGGACTCAAGTCAGTCATCGACGCGGAGGCCGTCCGCATCAAGCTCCTTCGGGCCTATGAGTGCGCGGAGATCGAGGAGGACCCTACCAAGCACCGGGATCTCCTCACCTTTGTGCTTGTGGGAGCGGGACCCACGGGCGTCGAGTTGGCTGGGGCCATTGCCGAGATGGCGAGGGTGACCGTGAGGTCGGACTTTCGCCGGGTCGACCCACGAATGACGCGCATCATCTTGCTCGACGCCGGACCCCGGATCCTGGCGAGCTTCGACGAGCGCCTCGCAGAGAAGGCGCAGGCACGACTCAGAAAGATGGGCGTCGAGATCCGCACCAAGGCCCCTGTCGAACACGTCGACGAGAAGGGAGTGGTCGTGAACGGGGAGCGGATCACCAGCCAGAATGTGCTTTGGACGGCGGGTGTGAAGGCGTCCCCGGCCGGGAGCTGGCTTCGCGCGGAGACCGATCGCACCGGACGCGTGCGTGTCGGATCCGACCTCACGGTTCCCGGAAGACCTGAGGTTTTCGTCATCGGGGACACATCCGTCCTCGATCAGAACGGGAAACCGCTGCCGGGGGTGGCTCAGGTCGCAATCCAGCAAGGGAGCTACGTCGCGCGTGCGATCGCCGCGCGCGTGGCCGGAAAGAAGGCACAAGCCGCCTTCCACTATTCCGACCGGGGCAACATGGCTGTGATCGGGCGCAATTTCGCGATTCTCGAATCTCACCGGGCGAGGCTCAGCGGCTTTCCGGCCTGGGTCGCATGGGCCACGATCCATCTCGGCTTCCTTCCCCAGCACCAGAACCGGCGACGTGTGCTCATCACCTGGGCGGGCGCCTATTTCACGGGTGAACGTGCCGCCCGGCTGATTCTCGACCCGCGACCTGGGCCCCCGTCTCCCGCAGCGCGGAGTCTCCCGTGAGGAAGCTGGGGTTCCAGCGGGGGGCACGGGGAATGCGCCTGCGAGGCGCGATTTCGGTCTGCCTTGCCGGGTGGTTGCTTGCCGCGGGAGCCGGACGGGCACACGAACCGGTCACGCGGCCGAATATCTTCGATCCCGCGTCGACTCCGGCCTACGCAATTCGCGAGCTCTCGTGGCTCGTGCTTGGCATCACGGGCGGCATCTTCCTCGTGGTCGCGGGACTCCTCGCTTACATCCTCGTGCGATTCCGAGGCCGCCCCGAGAATGAGCGCAGCGAACCTCCCCAAATCTATGGCAGCCCTCGCATCGAGCTTGCGTGGACGCTTGTGCCTCTGCTGATCGTGGTCGTGCTCTTTCTCACGACGGCCCGGTACATTTTTGCGGTCGAGCTCGCCCAGCCCAAGGCGGGCGCTCTCGAGGTCACAATCGTTGGCCACCAGTGGTGGTGGGAGATCCGTTACCCCGCACTTGGCATCATCACGGCGAACGAGCTCCACCTACCGGAGAGCGACCCACCGGGAACGAGCCCGACCTTCATTACCCTGCAGTCGGCGGACGTGATCCATAGCTTTTGGGTGCCGCAGCTCGCTGGAAAGCTCGACCTCATCCCGAACAAGACGAATCGTCTGTGGCTCGACCCGCTCCGACCCGGCACCTTCGTGGGTCAATGTGCACAGTTCTGCGGTGTGCAGCATGCAGGAATGCTTCTCCGCGTGGTGGTCCATACGAAAGCGGAGTTCGGAGAGTGGGTCGCGGCGCAGCAGCTACCCGCCGTGGACGACCCATCTGCGCAGCCCGGGCGGCAAGTCTTTGAGTCCGTCGCGTGCGTGAGCTGCCACACCGTCCGCGGCACCCGCGCAAACGGCGTCTTCGGGCCGGACTTAACCCATCTCATGAGCCGAACGACAATCGGGTCAGGCATCGCCGACAACACGCTGCAGCACCTCCACGCTTGGGTCGACGATCCGACCCAGCTCAAGCCCGGAGTGCTCATGCCCGCGATGGCCCTTTCGCGCCAGGATCTCGAGCAGGTCGTCGCGTACCTTGCCACGCTGCGTTAGAGCGGAACGGAGCCTTATGAGCGCAATCACCGGGCCGCTTTCGGAGATCGAGGGAGCGCAGGCCGCGCCCCGACCCTGGACTTCCGTTTTCCACGAATGGATCGTCACCGTGGACCACAAGCGCCTCGGTGTGATGTACGTCGTCTCGGGCCTTGCATTTCTCGTGGTCGCCGGCACGGAGGCCTCGCTCATCCGCCTCCAGCTCATGGTCTCCAACAACACGCTGATCTCGCCCCAGCTCTACAACCGTCTGCTCACGATGCATGGCACGACGATGGTGTTCTTCGTGGGGATCCCAATTGTTTTTGGCTTTGCGAACTACCTCGTTCCGCTGATGATCGGTGCGCGCGATCTTGCCTTTCCGCGTCTCAACGCCTTCGGCTTCTGGCTATTCCTGTTCGGCGGCCTCCTGTTGTATTTCAGTTTCATCGGCGGGGATGGCCTCGCGGGGGCGGGATCTGCTCCGGACGTCGGGTGGTTCGCCTACTCGCCCCTCGCTGGACGCGCCTTCTCGAGAGGCCATAGCACCGACTACTGGATCATTGGCCTTCTGATCGCGGGCATCGGCACGAGCGCCACGGCCGTGAACCTCGTGGCCAGCACCTTCACGATGCGGTGCCCGGGGATGACCCTGGGACGCATGCCGCTCTTCGTCTGGATGATGCTCGTGGTCTCGGCCATGACCCTCGTCATCCTGCCGCCGCTCACTGCGGCGCAGATCATGCTCCTCTTCGATCGCTTTCTTGGTTCTCACTTCTTCGATACGCAGGCAGGTGGGTCGGCGGTCCTATGGCAGCACTTCTTCTGGTTCTTTGGACATCCTGAGGTCTATGTCCTCATGGTACCCGGCTTCGGGTACGTTTCGGAGATCATCCCAGTCTTCTCGCGGAAGGTGATCTTCGGCTACACGATGGTCGCCGCCGCATCGATCAGTATCGGATTCGTTGCGCTCGGCACCTGGGCGCACCACATGTTCACCGTGGGACTGGGAGCCGCGCCGAATGCACTTTTTGTGGCCTCCACCATGCTGGTGGGAGTTCCGACGGGGATAAAGATCTTCAACTGGCTCGCCACGATCTACGGGGGCCAGATCCGCTTCAAGATGCCGATGCTCTTCTGCCTCGCCTTCCTTTTTCAGTTCTTGTGCGCCGGGCTTACGGGCATCATGCTTTCCGTCGCGCCCTTCGACTGGCAGCTCCACGATTCCTACTTCGTCGTCGCGCACTTCCATTTCGTGCTGATCGGAGGGCTCCTCTTCACGATCTTCGGCGCGATCTACTACTGGTTCCCAAAGGTCACGGGCCGGATGCTGAGCGAGCGTCTCGGCCGCTGGCACTTCTGGCTGCTCGTCCTCGGCTTCAATCTCACCTTCGTAACCCTTCACTTCGTCGGATTCGAAGGCATGCCACGACGCATCTACACCTATCCAGCCGATCGAGGGTGGGACCTCTTGAACACGGTCGCGACCCTCGGGGTTCCCCTCCAGATCGCCGCGGTGGCACTCTTCGTCGTGAACATTGTCGTCTCCCTCCGTCGCGGCGCCCCGGCCGGCGATGACCCGTGGGACGCCTGGACACTCGAGTGGACCACGACTTCGCCCCCTCCTGCATACAACTTCGAGAGCCTGCCGGTCGTGAGGAGCCGGCGGCCACTCTGGGACCAAAAGCACCCCGACGACCCCGATGGACCCCACGAGTGAGGAGAGCGCGATGAGTGCGGCAAGCGCGACACCGGAACTTGGTGGAGAGGAGACCAGCTCGAGAGGGAAGGTCGGCATGATCGCTCTCATTGCGTGCGAGTCCTCCCTCTTGGCCGTGTTTGTCGTCGCGTATCTCTTCTATATCGGGAAGAGCTTGAGCGGCCCCTATCCGAAGGACGTCCTCGATTTCCCGCTCGTCGGCACGGTGTGTCTTCTGGCGAGTAGCGTGACAGTGGTGTTCGCTGTCGGCGCCCTCAAGCGTGGAGCAGAGCGAATCAGTGCCGCATGGCTCGGGGCCACCATCCTGCTCGGCGCCGGGTTCCTCTCCCGCACGGCCCGGGAGTGGCACCGCCTGATCTTTCACGATGGCCTCACCATCAACACGAACCTCTTCGGAACGACCTTCTACTCACTGGTCGGCCTCCACGCGGGACACGTGATCGTGGGTCTCTCGATGCTGATCATCCTCCTTTGCTGCGCGTTTCGCGGCGCGCTGCGCCCTGCTCATGCCGAGCGCGTCGAGCTCGTCTCGTGGTACTGGCACTTTGTCGACGTCGTCTGGCTCGTCGTCTTGACTGTCGTCTACGTGGTGGGTCGTTGATGAGCGCCGAGGAGCGAGACGACGAGGGTCGGACGATCGAGCTCCCGGCGCCGACGGCCGCGCCGGTGATTGCCGCGTTCGGGATCACGCTCCTCGGAGCGGGTCTTTTGACGAACGCGGCGGTCAGCGTGGTGGGGGCGGTCCTCACGCTGGTCGGTGCGGTGGGCTGGTGGCGCCAGGTGCTACCGATCGCGCGGGTGGAGAGGTTCGTGCTTTCGCGGCGGCAGGCCGCTCCGCGGTCCGTCGGGGCCGACCTGGAACCCAAGCCCTTGCCCGCGGCAGCCGTTGGCGGACACCGCCTCCGGCTCCCGGTCGAGGTCCCTCCATACTCCGCCGGAATCACCGGAGGAATCGCGGGTGGGGTCGCGATGGCGGCCGTGGCAATCGCGTACGGCCTGCTCGCCCAGCAGAGTCTCTGGTATCCGATCAATCTGCTCGCAGCCGGCGGCCTTCCAAGCCTTGCGACCGCGAGCACGAGCGAACTCCGCGAATTCAACGGAGCCGCTTTTGTGGTTGCACTCTTCGCCCACGGAACGATCTCCCTCTTGGTGGGGCTCCTCTACGTCCTGATCCTGCCCATGCTCCCGCGTCGGCACCTCTTGTGGGGCGGCCTCGTCGCTCCGCTTCTGTGGACAGGGGTCATCTGGTCTGTCCTCGGGATCGTGAACCCGGTGCTCGATGCGCGCATCGACTGGCCCTGGTTCGTGGCCTCGCAGATCGCGTTCGGGCTCGCGGCTGGCTGGGTCGTCGCCCACACCCTGCCCGTGGAAACCCCTCAGACACCACCCGTGCACGATGCACCACCTGGGAGCAAGGCTCCCGCCGAACGCGAGCGATGAGGCGACGCGCATTTCGTAGGGCGACGATCGGCCCCTTCGTCGCTCTTGCCGCGGCCCTGATCCTGCCGGCATGCGATTCGCTTCCGGGCCGACCCAAGGAAGGCGCGGACGAATCCGCGCAGGGCACGGACTTCGAATCCCTGTACACGAGCAACTGCGCTGGCTGCCACGGAGCGGACGGTCGGCTCGGTCCTGCGCAAGCACTCCGCGACCCCTTGTATCTCGCGCTCGTTCCGCCGGATCGGTTCCGGGCCGTGGTCGAAAGCGGCGTTCCCGGGACGGCGATGACCCCGTTCGCGAGGAGTCGCGGCGGATCGCTAACGAGCGCGCAGATCGACGCCCTCGTTCAGGGTGTGATGGAGCATTGGGCCTCTGCGGAAGCGGTCCGCGGCGCGGCGCTGCCGCCCTATGCAGCACCCCTGGGAGATCCTGAAAGGGGAGCCGGCGTCTACGCGGCAGCGTGTGCGACTTGCCATGGCGCCGAAGGGCGTGGCGGTGAGAAGGCCCACGACATCGTCGACCCGAGTTATCTCGCTCTGGTGAGCGATCAGTCGCTGCGGACCACGGTGATTGCCGGCCGCACGGATCTCGGAATGCCGGATTGGCGGGGTAAGCACGGGCCGCCCCTCACGCCGGCAGAGGTCTCGGACGTGGTCGCCTGGATCGCGGCCCATCGCGCTCCGGTGGTCGGTCGCCCGGCTTCCGGAAAGGCAGGGGGATAGAGGTCTCGGCACGCTCACGGGTCGGCCCCTCACGAGAGGAACTACACACCATGTGCCCCAACCACGAGCTCACGACTCCGGCATCGCCGTCCCGGCGCAGCTTCCTGTTCAGGCTCGCTCTGGCGCTAAACGCACTGGCCGTGGTGCTGATGGGAGTTCCGATCCTGGGCTACCTGCTCGGCCCCCTCTCGCGTAGGTCCGCCCAAACCTGGATCGATCTGGGTCCGGTCGGGAGCTTCCCGGAGCGAGAGACTCGCCTCGCGGTCTACGAGAACCCGTATCGGGTGGTCTGGGACGGCGCCACGGCGAAGATCGCCTGCTGGGTGCGCCGGCTCGAGGGGGACCGCTTTCAGGTCTTCGCGGTCAACTGTGCGCATCTCGGTTGCCCCGTGCGCTGGTTTCCCCAGTCGCGCCTATTCATGTGCCCATGCCACGGCGGCGTGTACTACGAAGACGGATCGCGCGCCTCGGGACCGCCACCGCGGGGTCTCTTTGAGTACGAGTGCGCGGTGCGCGACGGGAGGCTTCACGTGCGTGGCGGCGAGATTCCGACACTCAGCGAACCCGTGTGATTTCGGAGGATGCGCATGCGATTCGTGAGTGCAATCGCGGAATGGTTGGAGGAGCGCACGGGGATCGGCGCGGCGCTCGCGCCGATCCTTGGACACGCGGTGCCGCGCAGCACGGCAAGCTTCTGGTATGTCTTTGGGAGCGCGACGCTCATTCTCTTTGTCCTTCAGATTGCGACGGGGATCTGTCTCGCTCTCGTGTACATCCCTTCCGCGGATCAAGCCTACCAGAGCCTCCTCTACCTGAATCATGGAGCGCACCTCGGGTGGTTCCTGCGGGCCGTTCATTTCTGGGGTTCAAACGCGATGGTGCTTGTGCTGGTCGTGCACATGCTCCAGGTTTTCCTCTTCGGCGCCTACAAGTACCCGCGGGAGCTCACCTGGGTTTGCGGGGTCTTCCTGCTGCTGTGCACCCTCGGCATGGCGTTCACCGGTCAAGTCTTGCGCTGGGATCAGGACGCGTACTGGGGCCTTGGGATTGGCGCATCAATCGCCGCGCGTGCTCCGGGCATCGGGCCGGGCCTCGTGTATGTGCTGCTGGGCGGGCCGATCATCGGTGGCCGAACCCTCTCCCGCTTTTTCACCATACATGTATTCGTGGTCCCTGCCTTGCTGATAGCGCTCATCGGGATCCACCTCTGGCTCGTGCTTCGCCTCGGCGTGAACGAATGGCCGATGCCGGGCCGCGTGGTCGACCGCGCGACTTACCGCAAGCGCTATGAGGAAGAGGTGCACCGAGACGGCGTGCCCTTCTTCCCGGTCGCAGCACGCAAAGACATGATCGCCATGGCGGTGGTCGTGCTCGGGGTTTTGGCCTGCGCCGCTCTTTTCGGTCCCCACGGACCTCGCGGCTTCCCAGACCCGACGCTGATCGACACCGCCCCGCGTCCGGATTTCTTCTTCCTCTGGCTGTTTGCGCTGTTCGCGTTGCTCCCCCCTTGGACCGAGACATTCATTCTCCTCGTGGGACCGGTGGTCGCGATCGGTTTCCTGCTGGCACTTCCCTTCCTGTCCGGTACGGGAGAGAAGAGCTGGCTTCGTCGGCCCGGTTCCGTGCTGGCCGTGGTCGTGATCCTGCTCACGATCGGCACGCTGACTTCGCTCGGCACAACGTCGCCGTGGTCGCCCGTGATGGACGGATGGAGTGCGAAACCCGTGCCCATCGCCTATGTCGAGGGCCGCTCGCCTCTCGAGCTGCAAGGTGCCCTGGTTCTGCAGCTGAAACAGTGCCGCAACTGCCACAGCCTGGGTGGAGAGGGCGGGCTCCGCGGGCCCGCGCTCGACGGTGTGGCCACCCGGCTGACGCGCGATCAGCTGATCCGGCAGGTGCTCCAGGGCGGAGGGAATATGCCCGCATACGGTAAGAATCTGAACCCCGCCGAGGTGACGGCTCTTGTGGCATTCATGCAAACCCTTCACCCCGCGGACGAGCCCATTGCAAGAACGGCGACCGGGCCAGCGCTCGGAACGCGCTGAGATGCCGCCATCGTGCTCAGCGTGGCGACGTGGGCAGCCAGCTGGTCGCTCGACCATTGGGTTTCATTCGCCCTGATCGCGACCTTCGGCGTGTACCTGCGCGGGTTCCTGCGCCTGCGTCGGAGGAGGCACCCGAGAGTGACTGCCCGCCACGGGCTGGCCTTCGGCGGAGGAGTCGTCGTCCTCTTGGTGGCGCTCGCATCGCCTATCCACGAGCTCGGCGAGAGACTCCTGCAGGTCCACATGGTCCAGCACGTGCTCCTCATGATGGTGGCCCCGCCTCTGCTCTGGCTCGGACAGCCACTCGTGCCGATGCTCCTCGGCCTGCCCCATTCCCTGGCACAAGTCGCGGGCCGAGCCCTCGCGAGGCCCCCTGTGAGGTGGCTCGGTCGCGTCTTGGTTCATCCCACTACTGCGTGGTTCGCATTCGCGGCGGTCGCGTGGGGCTGGCACGTGCCAGCGTCCTACGAGCTCGCCCTGCGCTCGGAAGCCTGGCATCACCTCGAGCACGCGTGTTTTTTCGTCTCCGCTCTCCTCTTCTGGTGGAACGTGGTCGCGCCGTGGCCCAGCACGCCCGCATGGCCACGCTGGAGCTTGATTCCCTACCTCGCACTCGCCGACGTCCAGAATACAGCGCTCTGTGCTCTTCTCACCTTTTCCGATCGCGTCTGGTATCCAACCTACGCCGCTTTGCCACGCCCCTTCGGTGTCTCGCCGCTTGAGGACCAGGCTGCGGCCGGTGCAATCATGTGGATTCTCGGGTCGGCAGCGCTCCTAGTCGCAGTCGGCTGCGTCGTCCGGGAGCTCCTCCTCCCGCGCCGGGCAGAGAGTCGCACCGGGTGGATCGTCGCGAACGACAGCCTGGGTGGCTGACACGCACTGAAGGAGGCAGCGTGAAGATTCTCTCCATCGATATCGGTGGTACCCATGTGAAGGTGCGGGCCAGCGGACAGCGGGAGTCACGCAAGGCCGCGTCAGGTCCGACGATGACGCCGCGCCGGATGGTCGCCGCGGTGAAGAAGCTCAGCTCCGACTGGAGCTACGATGTGGTTTCCATGGGGTATCCCGGCCCTGTGGTTCACCTGCGGCCGATTGCGGAGCCCATGAATCTCGGGGGAGGCTGGGTCGGCTTCGACTTCCGCAAGGCCTTCGGAAAACCCGTGCGCATCGTGAACGACGCTGCGATGCAGGCGCTCGGCAGCTACCAGGGCGGCCGTATGTTGTTTCTCGGCCTCGGAACCGGGCTCGGTTCCGCGATGATCGTCGATGGAATCCTTGAGCCCATGGAGATCGCCCATCTCCCCTACAAGAAGGGGAAGACCTACGAGGACTTCGTCGGCCTGCGCGCTCTCGAGAGATTGGGCAAGAAGCGCTGGCGGCGCGCCGTGGCCGATGTGGTTGCGCGGCTCATGCAGGCGCTCGAAGCGGACTACGTCGTCCTCGGCGGTGGCAACGCAAAACTCATTGACAAGCCGCCCAAGGGCGCGCGCCTGGGCGACAACGCGAACGCATTCCGAGGCGGGTTCCTGCTCTGGAAGGACACGACCAAGGCCCGCCCGGGAAGGAAGGGATCTCGTCGACGTCGCAGCTAGCCGCTCGTTCTCCGCTTCGCTCCTGGATGCCGGCCTTCCCCCTGGCCCCGAGGTGTGGCCGTATCGCTCTTCGAGCCTCTTCTCGGGGACTCCCTTCGATCCGATTAAGGCCCTTCTCATCCGGCGAGACCTTGGGAGACTCTAGGCTCCGCTGCGCCGCCTCGCGATCAGGGCGGCGGCGAGCGCCGTCCACCCCGTCTGATGCGACGCCCCAAGGCCTTCGCCTGTCTCGCCGTGGAAATACTCATAGAAGAGGATGTGATCGCGCCAGGCGGGGTCGTTCTGAAAGAGTACAGAACCTCCGTACACCGGACGGTGACCGTTTGCGTCGAGCAAAAACAAACGGAGCAGCCGACGTTCGAGCTCATCGGCCACTTGGCCGAGACTGGCCTTCCTTCCCGAGCCGGTGGGCAGCTCCACGGTGAAGCTTTCGCCGAGAGTGCCGTGCAAATGTCGCAGCGACTCGATGGCAAGGAAGTTGAACGGAAACCAGATCGGGCCCCGCCAGTTCGAGTTTCCGCCGAAGACACCGCTCGTCGATTCGCCAGGCTCGTAGTCGAGGCGGGCTTGCCCGCCCGGCAGCTCGACCACCAGCGGATGGTTGCGATGGTAGCGCGAGAGCGAGCGCAGCCCGTACGGTGAGAGAAACTCCGCCTCGTCCAGCATGCGGACGAGCACGCGCCGCAGCCGGGACTCGTCGACAAGCGAGATGAGCTCGGGACGGTTGTCCTTCGCGAAGTACCGCAGGAAGCTCGCGAACTCGGGCTTGTGCGCGATAAACCAGTTGGCGCGTTCGCGAAACTCGGACAGGTTCTCCCAAAGCGTCGTGCTGAGCTCCACCGCCGCGAAGATCGGGAGGAGACCCACCATGGAACGCGCCCGCAGCGGGACGGTCGAGCCGTCCGGCATGCGAAGACGATCGTAGAAGAAGCCATCTTCTTCGTCCCACAGCTCGTTCATCGCGGCGGCGATCGAGGCGAAGTGCTCGAAGAACTTGATCGCAACGCCTTCGTAGGAGCGATCCTGGTTGGCGAGGCGCAACGCCATCTCGAGCATGTTGAGACAGAATTTCGCCATCCAAGCCGTTCCGTCGGACTGCTCGAGGATTTCCCCCCTCGGCAACATGGCGGAGCGATCAAAGGGCCCGATGTTATCGAGGCCTAGGAAGCCGCCCTCAAAAATATTGTCGCCAAGGGTATCCTTGCGGTTCACCCACCAAGTGAAATTGATGAGCAGCTTGTGGAAGGCGCGGGCCAGGAACTTGAAGTCGCTATATCCGTCGATCCTGAACAGTGTGAGCGCTGCCCATGCGTGGACGGGAGGGTTTACGTCTCCGAACGCCCACTCGTAGGCTGGGATCTGGCCGCTTGGATGCATGTACCATTCACGAAATAGCAAGAGCAGCTGATGCTTTGCAGCGCCCGGATCGATGCGCGCAAGGATCACGGAGTGGAATGCCAAATCCCAGGACGCGTACCAGGGGTATTCCCACTTGTCGGGCATGACAATCACGTCTCGGTTGTCAAGGTGACGCCACTCGTGATTGCGGCCGGACTTACGCGTCGCAGGAGGAGGTGGCTGACCCGGGTCGCCGTCGAGCCAGGACCCGATGTCGTAGTGGTAGAACTGCTGGCTCCAGATCATGCCTGCAAAGCCTTGGCGCATCACCGCGGCTTCGTCCTTGCTCGCGTGCTCGGGGCAAAGCTCCGCGTAGTACTCGTCAGCCTCGCGCTCGCGGTCAGCGAGCGTGCGCTCAAAGCCTGCGCCGAGGTCGGGCATCGCCTCCGACTCCACGCGTGCCAGGCGAAGCCGCAGCTCCACCGTGGCTCCAGAGGCCACAGAAACGCGATACCAGCAGGCGAGCTTTGTGCCCTGGCGTGCGGGATTCACGGTGGCCGCACGGTGGACCACGTGATCGTTGATTCCGTCTTTCGGGTAGGCAACCCCCACCGCGGAACCGAAGACGCGCTGGAAGTTGGTCTCGTTCTCGCAGAAGAGGAGCTGCGGCGCCCGACCGGCGGGATCGGATCCGGCGGCGAGACGCCACCGACCGAGCTGGGTCTCCTGCGCGATCGCGCTCGCCACCCCCGCCACATCGTTCGGGGTTTCAGCGCGGATCAGGGGTCGCGCAATGGCTTCTTCCCATGACCACGTGTTGCGGAACCAGAGGGTCGGTAGGACATGCAGCTCCGCAGCCTCAGGCCCGGCGTTGCGGACACGCAGACGCAGGCACAGGTCAAGCGGCGTTGCCTTCGCGTAGTCCGCTTCGATCTGCCAGTAACGATTGTCGTCGAAGATGCCCGTGTCGACGAGCTCGAACTCCCGATCCGTCCGGCCCCGCTTGGCATTCTCTTCCCGCAGGCGCGCGTAGGGAAACTCGGCCTGAGGATAGTGATAGCGCCACCGTAGCCATGACGCAGTCGGGGTCGCATCGACATACCACCAGTATTCCTTCGCGTCCTCGCCATGATTGCCTTCGTTCCCGGTCAGACCGAAGATACGCTCCTTCAGGATGGGATCCCGACCGTTCCAGACCGCGAGTGCGAGACACATGCGCTGCTCGAGGTCACAGACGCCCGCGAGGCCATCTTCGCTCCAACGGTAGGCGCGGGATCGCGCGTGATCGTGCGGGAAGTACTCCCATGCCGTGCCGTCCGCGCTGTAGTCCTCCCGTACCGTGCCCCAGGCCCGCTCGCTTAGGTACGGGCCGATCCTCCTCCACGGCCCGGCCCGGCCCGCAGGCCCCTCGGTGAGCCGCGCGTATTCCTTGGAGCGCAGCACACCTTGCCGGTTGGCGTCACTCATAGGCATCCATTGTGGCTGAAGTTCCGTGCGAGCGTTATGGAAGATTTCCTCCACGCTAGCCAAACGGAGCGATTCGAAGTCCGCTGCACACGAGCGCTATCAGAGACGCGGCTCCTAGGAAGGCGCGCCTGCGATGGCTGACAGACTCTCAGAAAATCACGCTGTGCGAGTGGAGCACCGAGTGTACGGACCGCGAGCGGCTGTTGACGCAAAGGGTGTCGAGATCGCGGGGACCCTCTGCGTTTCCGTCATCGCTCGTGGGAGCTTTGGGCGGCGGCTTCCGCGTCTGCCAGGATTACCGCTCGGTCGCTGCGAACTCGCCCCGCCGGGATGGATCGATCCCCCGCTTGGAGGCGCGGGAGCATCCCGGCCTTCTCTCTACCGGTCACCACCCAGAGAATGCGCCGCGCGCGGTCCAGCACCGGGAATGTGAGCGTCATCCGTTGATGCCCCTGGTAGGTCCCGGTAAGGGCGACGTTCGTCTCCTTCACTTCCAGGACCGGGTCCCCAGGAACCAGTGAGGCGGTGTGGCCGTCCGGACCTAGGCCCAGGTGCACAAGGTCCAGTACCGGCGGTGCGCCAGCCACTTGCTCGAGCTCGCGGGCATAGCGGGCGGCAGCGCCGGGCAAGTCTTTGTCCTCTACGGGCATGGCGTGTAGGTGACCCGGCGACAAGGTCACACGCGAGAGCAGGGTCTCAGTAATGTGCGTAAGGTTCCGATCGGGATCTCCGGCGGGAGCTACCCGCTCGTCCACCTGGAAGAGGTGCACGGCGTCCCAAGGGACCTTTTCGTCTGCGAGGGCGCGCAGCATTTGCCACGGCGTGTGGCCGCCGCTCACGGCGATCGAGAAGCGGCCGCGGGCAGCCGCTGCGGCGCGCGCCTCGCTGGCGACAAGCTCCGCTGCGCGACGGGCGACCCATCCGGCGTCGGACAGCACCTCGAGCTTCATGCTCTCTCCAGCAGGCCCTCTGTTGGGTGGGGCAGCCCGTGTACGCGATTCCCCATCCGAAGGCCACGGGTCACGCGGCTCGGGACCTTCCCTTCCGCGAGTAACTCCCCTAGCGCCTTAGGATGTCACCCGACCGCCTGACACCAAGCCACACGACCAAAGAGTAGGCCCCGCCTGGAACCCCACGGGGAACCTCGCCTAGTCTGTCACCGTGGGATTGTCCCATCCACCAGGAGGCGAATTTTGCTCGGCCTCCTTCGGTCCCCACGTTCCCGGCTCGTATTCGTAGACTGGAGTGCCCGCCTTCAACACCGGGTCCACGATTCGCCACGCTTCTTCCACATAGTCTTCCCGGGCAAACAGGGTGGCGTCTCCCGCCATCGCGTCTCCCAGTACCCGTTCGTACGCGTCCATCTCTCCTGCGCAGGGATGACTGGAGGCAAGCATTTCCGTGGCTTGCCCGAGCATCTCCTCCCCTGGAGCGACCACCATCATCCCGAGCGCGATCGTGACATCAGGACTGATCCGCAACCGCATGTGGTTCGGCGTGAGAGGACTCGCGGGAAACACCTCGGGGGGCCGACGCAGTCGCACCAATACCTCCGTGCAGGTCACCGGCAAGCACTTGCCGGCGCGGATGTAGAAGGGAACTCCTTGCCAGCGCCAGGAATCGACCTCCAGCCGCAGCGCCGCAAAGGTTTCCGTCTTCGAGCTCGGCGCCACGCCCTTCTCCGCCCGGTAGCCGCGGAACTGCCCGCGGACCACGCTCTTCTCATCCAGCGCCGGGATCGCCTTTAGGACCTTGGCCTTTTCATCCCGGACCGATTCGCTGTCCGTTCGGACGGGGGGCTCCATCACCAGGTTGGTCAGGACTTGGAACAGATGATTCTGCATCACGTCGCGGATGGTGCCGGTCTCATCATAGAAGGCACCCCTGCCCTGGACTCCAAAATTCTCCGCCATCGTGATCTGCACGCTCTCGACATGTTGACGATTCCAGAACGGATCCAGGAACGCATTTGCGAAGCGGAAGAACACCATATTGTGGACTGGCCGCTTGCCGAGGTAGTGGTCGATGCGGAAGATCGCCCTCTCATCGAAGGTCCCCAACAAGATCCGATTGAGCTTCCGCGCTGAGGCGAGGTCGGTGCCGAAGGGCTTCTCGACGATAACACGGGCGTCCTTGGCACTGCCCGATTTGCCGAGCTGCTCCACGACCAGCCCGAACAGGATGGGCGGAATGGCGAGATAGTGCGCCGGGCGCTGCGTCGAGCCGAGCTCCTTGCGAAGCGTCTCATAGGTCGTGAAGTCGTTGTAGTCCCCGTCCACATACCGCAGCAATCCGCACAGCTTGTCAAACGCTCCGGGGTCCACTCCGCCGTGCTTTTCGAGGCTGTCGCGCGCCCTCGCCCGCAGCTGCTCGAGGTTCCAGCCGGCTTTGGCAACGCCGATCACCGGAGCGTTCAGGTGGCCGCGCTTCACCATCGCCTGAAGCGCCGGGAAGATCTTCTTGTACGCGAGATCCCCCGTCGCCCCGAAGAAGACCAAAGCATCGCTCCGAAAATCGCTCATGCTGCCCTCTCTCTCTCTCAGGCAATCACTTGCCGGGTGATTTCTCCAAGTGCCCTCCGAACCCGTAGCGCATCGCCGACAGGAGTTTGTCCTGGAAGTCTGCCTCGCCACGTGAGCTGAAGCGCTCATAGAGTGCCGCCGAGAGAACCGGCACCGGAATGGCCTCGTCGATGGCGGCCTTGATCGTCCACCGTCCCTCGCCCGAGTCGGAGACCTGGCCCGCAAATCCCGCGAGAGCGGGATCCTTGACCAAGGCGGAGGCCGTCAGGTCCAGCAACCACGATGCGATCACGCTGCCGCGCCGCCAGACCTCCGCGATGTCACGCAGGTTGAGGTCGTACTGGTAGTGCTCCGGGTCGCGAAGGGGCGTCGTTTCGGCGTCGACTGCGTTTTCCCGCTTACCAACGTTGGCATTGCGCAAGATCCCGAGCCCCTCGGCGTAGGCGGCCATGATGCCGTACTCGATCCCGTTGTGGACCATCTTTACGAAGTGCCCAGCCCCGTTTGGACCGCAGTGCAAATACCCCTGCTCGGCCGTGCCGCCGATCTTTTCGCGCCCCGGGGTGCGCGCTACGTCGCCCGCGCCCGGTGCCAGCGTCTTAAAGATGGGGTCGAGGCGCCGCACGGCTTGGTCGGGGCCGCCGATCATCATGCAGTAGCCGCGCTCGAGGCCCCAGACACCGCCGCTCGTCCCGACGTCCACGTAGTCGAGCTGTTTCGCTGCGAGTTCCTTTGCGCGCCGAATGTCGTCCACGTAGTAAGAGTTCCCACCGTCGATCAGGACATCGCCGGGCTCAAGAAAATGCAAAAGATCCGCGATGGATTGGTCCACGACCGCAGCCGGAACCATCAGCCAGACCGCCCGAGGTTTGTCCAGGTTCTTTACAAGATCGGCGAGCGAGGAGGCGCCAACCGCCTTTTCTTGCGCGAGCTCCTTCACGCTGTCCGGCGACCTGTCGAAGACGACGCACCGATGACCTCCCTTGAGAAGCCGTCGTACCATGTTTGCGCCCATCCGGCCGAGTCCGATCATTCCGAGTTGCATCATGTGCTCCTTGTTCTGGACTGAGGTTCACAAATCGTCGTTCTTGCGGGCGCGCCTGTCTCGCTATGATGAACGATTCCCGGCGGGAGTGGAAGGTTCGCGGCCAGCCGCTTCCTCCCTCTGGGGCACGCCTTCCGGAACTGCACTCGGGGCGTCCTCCCTCGTTCCGGAGGAGATAGCTCCCGTTTTCGATTTCGAAAGCCCGGTTCCTGTGAAGAGACGTCGAAGGTTCAACCCGGCCGGCGATCCGGGGAATACAGGCAGCGAAAGACCTGCTGGACGCGGGGAAGGATAACGATGCGCGATCTGCTCTCTCAGGCGAACAGGGACAGCCCCACCCTGTCTCCAGCTCAGGAATCGAAGGCGCTCAGCCGACGATTCCCCGGTCGATTACAGGCCGCAGGTGCGTTTGATTTCGGTGATCTTCTTGTCGATCGCCTCGTTGTATTCGCCGGTCGCTACCTGGTACTTCGTGCCCTCGACTCCGGTGAGGATGCTGAGCACCGCGCTTGCGGGATAGATCATCGTCACACCCATCGCAATCTGTTGGACGACGTTGGCCTTCTCACTCTGCAGCACTCGCAGATCACCCTGCGCGGTGTTGCAGTTGATCGGCGTCGTCTTCGCTGACTGCTCTTCCTGCTTGAACTGCGCGGCACAGCTCGTCATGCACAGAGCGACGCCCACACCGAAGACAACTGCGGTCCGGAAGTTCTTGTCCATGTGGAGTTCCCCCTCAAAGGGGGTCGAGTCTAACGGGCTTCATCTCGGATGTCGCCTTTTTTTCGCAGACATGCAGCGGTCGAAGCCTGGCGCTGCCCACGGTGTGCCGAACTCGACCAGGTACGCCTGGTGGCCGTGGCATATCCAGGATGTGGGAAGCTCGAGCGGCGCCGGAGACTGTCGAGGAGGTGCGCCGAATCCTCCTTGAGCACTCGGCCGCTTCGGCATGCCCGCTACCGGCCGACTGACCACCCCCTCCCCGCGGCGCCCCGATCCGTCGCTGTCGTAGCGGCCGATCTTGCACTTGGTCAGCTTGCCCTTGTCGAGTGGCAAGACCTCATCGCAGTCCGCCTGTCGGCTCAGCGACAGTGTTGCCGACGCCAACAGCGGTAGAAAGCTGCGCATCAACCAACCGACTCTTTAGGAGAGGAGCGAGATGAAGGTGGATCGAACGAGTTTGATGGGCAAGGCGACTCTCTTGATGGCCATGACGCTTACCGCTTTGACGGGCTGCGCGACGACGCAGAAGGCGGAGGTGAGTCCGCAGTCAGGCTGCGCGATGCTTGAGCCCGACGTCTGCAAGAATCTGGTCGCAGTCGTCGGCGAGAACACCGTCGGGCTGCGCTACCTCGCCCCCGGCGTGAACTGGGCCGAATACACCAAGGTCTTGATCAGCCCGGTGGCGTTCTACGGCAGCGAGAAGTCAAAGATCTCCGGAGCGGATCAGCAGCAGCTGACGAACTACCTGTATCAGGCACTCGTCAAGTCCGTCGGCGCGAAGTTTCCGCTGGTCGAGACTCCCGGGCCTGGCGTCATGCGGCTGCAAGTCGGGCTCACGGACGTCGAGGGCGCGACGCCGGTGTTGCGCACTGTGTCGATGCTTGTTCCGCAGGCGCGTGCGCTGGCGACGCTCAAGTACGCTGCGACCGGTACCTACCCGTTCGTGGGGAGCGCGGAGGCCGAGGCGCGCGTGCAGGACTCCGTTTCCGGAAAGGTGCTGGCCGCCGCGATGGACCGGCGGATCGGGGGCGGGTCCGTGGAAACTGTCGCGCAGTGGAGCATGGGCGATGCCGAGAATGCGATGAACAAGTGGGCCGACCTGACCGCGATCCGGCTGGTCGATCTGCAGCAGGGAAAGATTTCGCCGGGCGGCAGGTGAGCTGATGCTGATCCAACACACCGGGGAGGAGAAGAGACCATGATGAAACAAATGCGAATCCAGGTGACCGTCCTGCTACTTGCGGCCATCGTAACGTCGGTGAGTGCGCCGCGCGCCCAAGCGGCCAGCCGGCGGGAGCTCGAGCGCGACGCCAACCACGCACTCAAGAGCCTCTACCGGAACAACCCCGCGGCGCGGCTGCTCGGGGAGAGAGCCAAGGCCGTTCTCGTCTTCCCGAACATCGTCAAGGCCGGCTTCATGTTCGGCGGGCAGACGGGTGACGGGGTCCTCTTGAAAAATGGCAGGGCGACCGGATACTACAACACCCTCGCGGCCTCCTACGGATTCCAGGCGGGCATCCAGACTTTCGGCTACGCGCTCTTCTTCATGAACGAGAGTGCGCTCTCCTATCTCGACAAGAGCGACGGCTGGGAGATCGGTGTCGGACCGAGCATCGTTGTCGTCGATGCGGGGGTCGGCAAGTCGCTCACCACCACGACGATCACGCAGGATGTGTATGCCTTCATCTTCTCTCAAAAAGGACTGATGGCTGGCGTCGGCATTCAGGGCTCGAAGATCACGAAGATCTCAAAGTAGAACGCGGCGCCGCCAAGCGCCGCCGACGCAGAAGGGACAATCACCATGTCGAAGATACGCCTCGTACTCGCGGCCGCTGTGATCCTCGGTCTGTCCGCCGCAGCCTTGTACGCTGCACAGCCTCCCACCGGCCAGGGGGCGGAGGCCAACCTGGACGTCCTGGTCGACGCCATTCGATCCAATCGCCAAGCCCTGGTGGCGGCGAACCTCAAGCTGACCGAGGAGGAGGCCGGTAAGTTCTGGCCGATCTACGATCGCTATCAGAAGGAGATCAACGCGATCGGCGATCGCCTGGTCGGCGTGATCCAGGACTACACCACGCATTTCAGCGACCTTTCCGACGACAAGGCCATGAAACTCGTCGACGACTACCTTGCTGTCGAGGCGGACCGCGTCAAGGTAAAGCGCACCTACGTCGACGAGTTCGCCAAGGCTCTGCCAGGACGCAAAGTTGCTCGCTTCTACCAAATCGAGAACAAAATGGACGCCGTGATTCGTTACGATCTCGCTGCCACGATCCCAGTGGTCGAGGAGGAGAAGGGCGTCCCGGCAAAGTGAGGCGTTCCTCAGCGAGCCAAAGAGGCGCATCGTGGCAGCATGCGTTTGTAGCCCCCTTGGGGGGCTTTGTTGTGTTTCGATGCCAGGCGCGTGGCAGGCGATCTAGCTCGATGACACTGACGGACATCTGCGTGATCTCGCCCTTCTGCGCCTCATACGAGCTCTTCGCCGAACGACCAGCAGGCCTAGAACAAGGGCGGTCATCGTCCCGATCACGCCCATTCCCAGCGTCGAGACATCCTTGGAATGCCCGCACCAAGGCCGCGGATTACCGACTGAAGGTCGGGCCGGGAGAGTCGGCGACAGTACGGTTTCGCCTAACCGCCCAGGCTGCCGCCGAGCTGCCGATACCTCTGTCCCTTCTCTTGTCCTTCCTTGTCGTCGGCTCTCTTTCCCTTAGGTTCTCCTTCTTAAGCATCATTGTTCCCCCAAGAAGCACCCCCAGCGTACTAGCGCCGGTGATCTCTATTGCCGCGTTAGCGGTCTTCCGGCACTCGCAATCTGAATTCGACGATCACGTCCCCCGGGCTACGTGTGAACACGAGAGACAGTAGCTTGGACGCACCGACGACTCGGCTGATTTCCCTGAATGCAAAGAAGGGTCATAATTACTCCGACCGAGAAGACTCCTTTCAGACCTCCACCGCCGACGCCAGGGATACTCTGCACCATCGTCATGCCGTGCCACATTCCGATAGTCACATTCTCAAGAATGTGAAAGCAGATGAGCACAATGGCAAAAACAATGGATTTGAACAGAATTGGATACACAAGCGGGCTACCTTTGAATCTACTCCCCAGGTGGAGGTCCTCCGCAACAAGCATGACCTTGGCTAGAACTAGGGCGTTGATGAGGGCAAAGCCGTAGTTTGAGAAAGAAATCTGGTGCTTCCTTAGAATTAGCGACTCATGAATGTTAAATAGTGCAAACAAGAGGAAGAGATAGAGAAACATGACCGAGAATTTTTTCAGTTCCTCAAGCACTCTCTGGGTGAGGTTGGGCTTCCGCATCTCTGAGGTAGATCCGCTGGCCGTGTCGAGTCTCATGGATTGATTACTCAATTGCGGAGAGAGACTTTTGATTCAGTCTCAGCTCCTCTCCGGCGACCGTTTCGCATAAGAACCGAAGGAACTGATCATCGGGAGCGTAAAGGAAATTGAAGCGCCTGTCATAGAAGACCCAGTCATCCTTCCAGTCCCGGAGGATCGGGCACTTAGGATGGGACGTCGCCCTCACGACGACTCGCCTCGCGGACCTCCATGCGGAGAGGTCTGCCTTCCGAAAACACGATCGGCTCGTGATGATTGATGTTTCTCGCCGGATGGGTCAACCTAGTTTGACACGATCCCTCGCTTGAGGTTCCTATCTGTCGGCGCTGACGGCGCGTCATTCTTCGGGGCCACGGGCATCCGGCGCGCCGCGCCAAAAAATTCAACGAGGACGACGCTGATGAGTAGCCTCGAATACCCGCTCTGATCTCATCTCACGAAGGTTTCCGGACGACTCGCGCTGATGTCGCTCTTCCGTCCCCCATTCCGGACCGCCGCGACGAAACTCGCATGGCCGCACTCCACCTGATCGGCGTACGCCACGGCGTAGTTTGCAAGCGATCCCGACCCACCGAGGGGCAAGCAGCATGAGCCAGAATCCGGCAGCCGCGGAGGCACTCCAGCCCAGTATCGCCCCGCTGCGCTTTGACGTCGTCGCCGGTCTCACGGCCGCGGCGGTGGTGCTGCCCAAGGCAATGGCGTACGCCACCGTCGCCAGCCTGCCCGTCGCAGTGGGCCTCTACACCGCCTTCATCCCGATGGTGGTCTACGCGCTGCTCGGCTCGTCGCGGGTGCTCAGCGTCAGCTCCACCACCACCCTGGCGATCCTGGCCGGTACGCAGCTTGGCCTCGCGGTGCCGGATGGCGACCCGGCGAAGCTGGTCACCGCCACTGCCACACTGACCGCCCTGGTGGGCGTCATGCTGATACTAGCGTCCCTGCTGCGCCTCGGGTTCGTCGCCAACTTCATCTCTACACCCGTGCTGACTGGCTTCAAGGCGGGGATCGGCCTCGTGATCGTGCTGGACCAGGTGCCGAAGCTCCTGGGAATCCACATCGCGAAACAAGGATTCTTCCGGGACCTGTTGAGCGTCGTACATCACGTGCCCGAGACCTCCCTGATCACGCTGGCGGTGGCCGCTGCGACGCTCGTCGTGCTGATCGGAATGGAGCGGCTCTGGCCGCATGTTCCCGCAGCCCTGGTCGCGATGGGGGGCGGCATCGCCGCGTCGTGGCTCTTCGGCCTGCATGCCGCGGGTGTCTCGACGGTCGGCCTGATTCCTCAGGGGCTCCCGTCGCTCACGATGCCGGACGTCGCGCAGATCGAAGCCTTGGTCCCCGGTGCGCTCGGCATCGCGCTCATGAGCTTCACCGAGTCGATCGCGGCGGGGCGCGCCTTCGCCCGTCCCTTGGAGCCTCCGATCCAGGCGAACCGCGAGCTTCTCGCCACGGGAGCGGCCAATCTGGGCGGCGCGCTGTTCGGCGCGATGCCCGCCGGAGGAGGCACTTCGCAGACTGCTGTCGTTCGGTCGGCCGGCGGTCGGTCGCAGAAGGCGTCGCTGGTCACGGCAAGCACGGCCGTCGCGACGATGCTCTTGCTCGCACCGCTCCTCAGCCTTCTGCCACACGCGACGCTCGCGGCAGTCGTCATCGTCTACTCGGTCGGGCTGATCCAGCCGACGGAGTTCTACGCCATCCGCCAGGTGCGCAGAATGGAGTTCCGCTGGGCGGTAATCGCGTGTCTCGGTGTGCTGGTCTTCGGCACGCTGAAAGGCATCGTGGTAGCGATCATCGTGTCGATGATCGGACTCGCGAGCCAGACCGCCCATCCGCGCGTGTACGTGATTGGCCGCAAGCGCGGTACCGACGTGCTGCGACCCCTGTCGCCCGAACACCCTGACGACGAGAACTTCGACGGCCTCTTGATCTTGCGTCCGGAGGGTCGCCTCTTCTTCGTCAACGCGCAGGATGTGGCGGCGCAGATCAATGCGCTGGTCGCACAGCACAATCCCCGGGTCATCGCGCTGGACATGAGCCGCGTTCCGGACCTCGAATATTCG
>Ga0074046_10000361_pt1 | contig 40916 bp, 38 predicted proteins | sample BogForMeECP23OM3_FD_94441 | JGI IMG/M metagenome (GOLD analysis project Ga0074046, IMG submission 94441) | Bog forest soil microbial communities from Calvert Island, British Columbia, Canada - Bog Forest MetaG ECP23OM3 | ecosystem: Environmental > Terrestrial > Soil > Wetlands ... | reverse complement strand
GCGATCAGCAGCTCTCGCCCTGGCTCGAGCATTACAACTTCCACCGCCCTCATGGTAGTCTCGGTTACGCTCCGCCCATCAGCCGCGCGTCTCCGGTGGGTACAACGTCTTGATAGATCACAGGTGGCCCGCACCTTGCCGGCACGGTCTACGAAATGCAGAAGAGCAAAGGGAAATGGGCCGAGACGCCGATCTACTTCTTCCGGGGATTGCCGTTCGGACAGAGCTTGGATGGGACGAACCCAGCCTCCAGCGTTGTTTTTGACCAGGCGGGCAATCTGTATGGGACGACTGAGTACGGCGGCGCAGCCGGAGTTGGGGCGGTGTATGAACTGAGCCCGAACGGCCAGGGAGGCTGGACCGAATCCGTACTTTACGAGTTCACGGACGGAACCGACGGAGGTCATCCGGATGGGTTGACCATTGACGATGCGGGAAACCTCTATGGCGTCACGGCGGGTCACAACACCTTCGGCTCGGTGTATGAACTTTCTCCTCCGAGTGGCGGCGGGGCCTGGACCTTCACGGTGCTCTATGACTTTAAGGGTGGAGCGGATGGAAGTGGCGCCGATGGCGCGCTGCTGCGCGACGCCAGCGGAAACCTCTACGGCACGACAGCGTTTGGCGGAACGCACCAGTTGGGTGTGGTTTTCGAAGTGACGCCGTAGATCGGACCTCTGGGAACCGAGAACTAGCTCTTTCCCGTTTTGTACGCGGCGTCCGGCAATCCAGTAATGCGTATTCCGCCGTGGCCTTTGTGGCGGATGTTGAGGCCGATCAGGAGCGCGGTGATCTGCTCGACAATGCGCGCGTTCTCCAGTTTGCCGCCATCGATCGCTCGCACACCGGAGATCTTTGCCGCTAGGTCCATGGCAACCTGCGTGGCATTGGGATCGTCGCTGCATACGATCACATCGCAATCGATATCGTCGTCGGCGTTGAGTTTTTCCGCAGACACGTTGTGGAAAGCGGCCGCGACCGAAACGCCTTTGGGAACGAGTTCCGCCGTCTGCTGCGCCGCCGAGCCTTGCCACACGCCGAGGGTACGGCTGGCGCGTCCGCCAATGCTTGCGGCTAGCGGAACGGTCGCGTCGATCAGAATGCTGCCGGCGCGGATCGCCGGCTTCAATTGCTTCAGCAGTTCGGCCTGTCCCGCGAAGGGCACGGTGAGCACCAGCAGATCGCTGGCGGCACAGGCGGCCGAATTTTCCATTCCGGAAACTTGCGCGTTTGCGCCCGCGCGGTGGCGGATCGTTTCTGCCGTCTGCTCGGCCCGCGCAGCATCGCGCGAGCCGATGATGACGGTCTCTCCCGCGCGCGCCCAGCGCAGCGCCAGGCCGGTGCCAGCGGGGCCGGTGCCGCCGAGGATGGCGATTACGCGGGTCATGCCGGCTTTCATGCGAAATCCGGCGCTTCCGGATGTTCTAGCGCAGATACAGAGTTGTCGTACACGGCGGCAATGGCCGAGCTGCGCTCGGCTGGGCAGGTGAGGGCACCTGCCCCTACGTGAGCTTCGACGGGCGCGGACGCCCGTTCCTCCTCCACCGGTAGCTTGATTTTTATTCGCGAATATTTCGTGTTGCGCTCGGCGGGAATGCGGCCGATCTCTAGAATCAACGACTGGAAATCTTCCGGGCTGGTGTATTGGCCGGCATCCGCTCCGGCTTCGCGCGAGATATTTTCTTCCATCAGGGTTCCGCCGTAGTCGTTAGCGCCGGCTTGCAGGCAGAGCTGCGAAAGTTTCCGGTTCAACTTCACCCACGAGACCTGAATGTTGGGAATCGAGCCAGCAAGCAGGATTCTGGCCAGCGCATGAATCTTGAGATGTTCGGCTAGGGTTGGTCCGGTGCGGGCGAGACCTTGCTGGAACAAAAGCGTGTTCTGGTGCACAAATCCCAGGGGAACGAACTCGGTGAAGCCGCCGGTTTCAGTCTGAATTTGCCGGAACAAAGACAACTGACGGACCCAGTGGCCGGGAGTTTCCATGTGTCCGTACATCAGGGTCGAAGTGCTTGGGATTCCGCATTGGTGCGCGGTGCGAATCACTTCCTGCCATTGCGCGACCGAAACTTTGTTGCGCGAGAGTACATGACGCACTTCATCATCCAAAACTTCGGCTGCGGTGCCGGGAAGCGTGTCGAGTCCGTTATCGCGCAGCATCATGAGATAGTCGCGCAGGGTCATGCCGGTCAGTTCCACGCCGTAGACAATTTCCATGGGAGAAAATGCGTGGATGTGCATGTCGGGCACGGCATTCTTCACGGCGCGCAAAATGTCGCGATAATAAAACGGCGGCAGACCGTGCGGCAGTCCACCCTGGATGCAGACTTCAGTTGCTCCCAGTTCCCAGGCTTCTTTGCTCTTGCGCGCCATGTCTTCGAGCGAATGGAAATAGGAATCGGCTTGGCGCGGCCCGCGGCTGAACGCGCAAAACTTGCAGCCCACGAAACAGATGTTGGTGAAATTGATATTGCGGTTGACCACATAGGTGACGATATTGCCGACCAGATCGCGACGCAGCATATCGGCGGCCACGAGCAGCGCCAGCAAATCGGCGTCATCGCGGTTCGGGCCATCGCAGTTCGCCAAGGCATAGCGCTCTGCTTCCGTCAGACATGCTCCATCTTGCGTTTCCAGCACTCGTTCCAAGGCGGAGCGAATCGGCATCGATACCTGCGGTGCAATCTCGTCCCATGTCAGGGCGGGGAATGACTCGAGTTTTGAAACGGACAACGACATGACTTTCACCCATCGAACTTCTATTTCAACAAGCTTCTCTTAAATTATTAACGAAAAAGATCGTTCTTGGCGGGACGGATCAGTTCCCGCGCCCCACTGCTTCCAGGTTGATAAGCATAGCCCCGAATGATGCACGCGGGAGTGCCTGCGAGTTTGCCGCAGACCAGTCCCGCCGCACAAGCCAGTTCGTCGGCGACCGCGTCCACCGTGGAGTGCAGCGAATAGCCATGCGGATCGCGGCGTCCGGAGTAGTCGACCAGCGGCCGCATTCCGGCAACGCCGATCGTGACTTCAGTCAAGCCTTCCCGCCATGGACGGCCAAAACTATCGGCGATGATGACGGCAATTTCAATCCCCAACTGCTTTTTCAACTCGCGGCGCAGTTTTGCCGCCGAGCGATCGGGATCCGCAGGCAGCAGAACCGCGTGCTTGCCGCCATCGACGTTCGATACATCCACCCCGCTATTGGCGCAAATAAATCCGTGCCTGGTTTCGGTGATCAGCACATTACGCTTTCGGCGCACGATGCGCCGGCTCTCGCGGAGCGCCAACTCGCGAACGCGTGCGTCGAGCCTGTAGCGCCGGGCCCAAGTCCGCGAAGCCGCCGAGGGGCGAATCTCATCAAGCGCGACCAGCGCGCCTTCCGCCTTCGACACAACTTTGTGCTTCACCACCAGAATGTCGCCAACCTGAAAGCGCAGACCCACGGTTCGCGCCGCAGCCAGCAATCTGGCGCTCAGCGATTCTCCCGCTCGGATTTCTCCGCGGACGGCGATGGGGAGAATGCGAACTTCTCCAGCTGCGCGCTTACCTGCGTGCCTAGCGTTGCCGGACGCCATGTTGGACCTGATGATGTTCGACCTGGGAATGTTCGACACATTTCCGGTTTCCAAGGTTCCAGCTTCGCACCAGTTTCTGCGATCGCCGATCTCCGCTGGCAGCGGCCAGTTCGCGAAGATCTTCGGGACGATCGACATCGCGCGCGATCCCGGGCAGTTCCAGCACAACGCAGGGCAGACCGGTTGCTTTTGCAGCGGCCAGGTGCGGCAAAAAACTGTCGTTGCCGAAGCGCAGCGGAAACAAATCACCAGGACATCGCCAAGCGGCATTGGTGCCGCGCCTGGCCGCGTCCGGCACCAGCACGGCGCCACCTTTTGGCGCGCTATCGGCGATCTTCTGCAGTTCCGGACTGTCGATCAAAGGAATATCCGCCGGGACCACCAGCGTGCTCTCCGCTCCACGCTTTCTGCAAACCGCGCTAGCCATTTCGATGGCGCTGGTCTCTCCCGAGTTGTCGTCGGGAATGACCTCGAAATTGAAGCGCGTAGCCAAGTCGCGGGCATACGAGTCGGTGGTCACCACCGCGACCGCGGTCCGGCCTTGCCAGCGCGCCAACGCTTCAAGCACGTCCTCGCACATGGCCAGTGCCAACGCGAAGCGTTCGTCCGGATTCAAAACCGGAGACAGCCGCTGCTTGGCGTCGGCAAGATTTTTTATGGGAACCAGGATCATACCTGCTCCACCGCGCTTTGAGCCGATGGAGGCTGAGCGGCCACTTGCAAAACTGTCCTGGCCAGCGCGACCCTGTCATCGTTTTTGCGCATGATGGTGGAGGTGCAGTGCACACGTACGCCGGTCTTGCGCAGCGCCTCGGCGGCGGGCGCATCCGTGGAATCGACCACCAGCAGATCGAGGAAGTCGTGGTAGCAATCAGCTACGCCAGCAATCGAAACTGCGAAACCCTGCGCCGCCATGAGAGTTCCGGCAGGCCCGCTCACTGCGTCTGCGCCTACGATTGGGCTCACAGCCACGGTGCGGGCGCGGCTTTCGCGCACGGCTTCGCGAATTCCGGGCACGGCGAGAATCGGCCCGATGCTGGTTATCGGATTACTGGGCGCTAGCAACACGAGATCTGCCGAGCGAATCGCTTCGATCACTCCCGGCGCGGGCGTCGCATCGGGTGCGCCGGCGAAGCGCACCGATTCCACGGGATCCTGATACCAGCGCTGGACGAAATATTCTTCAAAGCTCAGATCTCCCACGGGCGTGAGAACCCGCGTCTCGACGCGCGAATCACTCATCGGCAGAATGCGCGTTTTGATGCCGAGCTTGCTTGCGATTTCGGAAGTGGCTTCACTGAGGGTCTTGCCCTCGGCCAGCAACTGGGAGCGAAAAATGTGCGTGGCTAGATCGCGGTCGCCAACGTGAAGCCAAGCCGGTTGCCCCATTTGCCCCATGGCAGTCAGGCAAAGGAAAGTGTCTCCCTTGACGCCCCAGCCGCGCTCCTGGCTGAGTTTGCCGGCGAGCACATACATGATGGAATCGAGGTCGGGGGCAACGTAGAGCCCCCACCACCGCAGATCGTCGCCCGTATTCACGATGATCGTCAGATCTTCCGGACGGACGATCTGCCGGAGTCCATCGATAAACTTGGCGCCGCCCGTGCCTCCGGTTAAGACCGTAATCATGCTGCCCTCTCTTGATGAGCGTAGCCCGCGGGGTTTGCGGCGGCGGCGAGGCGCTCGGCCAGCAAAGCGCTGTGGGCTGCGACTTGTTTTGCTAGCTGATTGGTGAACTCGGGGTAAACGGGCAACCTTTGGCGCAACTCGAAGCCTTTTTCTTCGGTGCGTTTTTGCAAATCGTCCAAATGCGGCCACGGCTTTTCCGGATTGATGAAATCCGGCGTCAGCGGCGAAATTCCTCCCCAGTCGTTGATGCCGCCATCGAGCAGATCGGCATAGTCGGGATCGGAAAGATTCGGCGGCGCTTGAATGTTCATATTCGGCATCAGAAGACGCGCCACGGCCAGCGTGCGCAGCATTTCTCCGTGGCCTGGTTCGGGCCAGTGTGCCATCGGCGTGCCATTTTTGGCGCGGAAATTCTGAATGATCACTTCCTGAATGTGACCGTATTGCTCGTGCATGTCACGGATCGCTATCAGCGAATCTACTCGCTCTTCCATGGTTTCGCCAATTCCTATCAGGATTCCCGTGGTGAACGGAATTCGCTGGCGCCCGGCATCCTCGATTACGCGCAGGCGCTTCGCCGGGTCCTTGTCGGGAGCTTGGTCATGCGCGGCATTTTTTGCGAGCAGCCGGGTGCTGGTGGTTTCAAGCATCAGCCCCATGCTCGGAGCCACGCGGGACAACCGTTGCAGCCATTCCGCGCTCATCAGCCCCGGGTTGGGATGGGGAAGTAAACTCGATTCGCGGAGAACTTTTTCGCACATTGCTTCCAGATAATGCAGCGTGGATTTGTATCCCAGTCGCCGCAGCGTTTCGCGCACTTGCGGAAAAAGCAGTTCGGGCTTGTCTCCCAGGCTGAACAATGCTTCGGTGCATCCCATGCGCTCGCCCGCGCGCACTACGTCCATGACTTCGTCGGGAGTCATGGTATGGGCGCCAGGGTCGCCAGGATCGCGTCGAAATGTGCAGTAGCCGCAGTAGTCGCGACAAAGATTCGTCAGTGGAAGAAATACTTTGCGGGAATAGGTGATTTCTCGCGGCTTGAATTTCGCGCGCGCAGCCTGCGCCGCGGAGAGGAGCGCGGGGAGCGCTTCCGCGTCGGCTTGCAGCAGGCGGCAAGCGGCTTCGTGGGAGATCGGCTTTGCTAACTCCATTGCCGCGAACGGGGCATCCGGGGAAAAGGTGGCCATACGACGCTACTTCGAAATTCGCCTCACCGAAATGCAAAGCAAACAGCGATCATAGTGGCAAGTGCACTGGCAAAGATCATAACGGAGCCGGCAAATCCCTGTCTCTGTGGCAGGGGGCGCGATCTGTGGTAGCGTGTTCCATTGCCGGAAGGGGTGGTCTTTCGAGCCGCGGGACCTCCGGGGTAAGATTTTTTCCGCACCCAGAAGAGAGAAGGACGAAGCGCGATGTATCCGCGATCATTTCACTATCATCGGCCGAGTTCGCTCGACGAAGCCGTGGCTATGCTGGGCCAACTTGGCGACGGCGCGAAGGTCCTTGCCGGTGGACAGAGTCTGATTCCGTTGCTTAAGCTTCGCTTCGCCAATCCCGAGCACCTGGTGGATTTGAACTTCATTCCGGCCACATCGTTCATCAGGAAGGAGACAGCTTCGCTGCACTTCGGCGCCATGACGCGCCACGCCGAGATCGAGCGCTCGGCCGCGGCGAGGACGATTCCGCTGTTGCGCGACTGCGCCTCGGGGATTGCCGACGTGCAGGTGCGCAACCGGGGCACCATTGGCGGATCGCTCGCGGAGGCCGACCCCAGTGGCGATTGGGCCAATGCCTTGATCACGCTCGACACTACAGTTCATTGCCTGGGCTCCAGCGGCGCGCGCAGCCTGCCGCTGCAAGACTTTATCAAAGACGCCTACACAACCGCGCTGGCTCCCGACGAACTTGTAACTGAAGTCGAGGTGAAGGTTCCGCCAAAGGGCAGCGGGGGAGCCTATGTTGCATTCAAACGCAGCGCGCCCGTGTATCCCAGTGCCAGCGCTGCCGTGCAACTTACTATGACGGGTGACGTGTGTCAGGATGCCGCCATCGCTCTGGGCTGCGTTGGACTGACGGCCATCCGCGCGACCGAGGCCGAGGCCGCGCTTCGCGGCAAGCTCGTGAGCGCCGATCTAAATGAAAAGGACAAAACCATCGATGCGGCCGCGGAAGCCGCCCGCGCCGCTGCCGATCCGCAGTCTGACATGCGCGGATCCGCTGAATACAAGCGCCAACTTGTCGTGGCGCTAGTGAAACGTGCTATTCAGATTGCCATCCGCCGTGCTCGCGGAGAACAAGTCGAAGGGGTTCATCTTTATGCCTGAAACCGCGGCCGCGGACACCATCGCCGTTGACATCAATATCAGTATCAAAGTGAATGGCAAGCCATATAGCCGCCGGGTCGAGCCGCGCATGTTGCTGGTTGAGTTCCTGCGCGAAGCCTGCGATCTTACCGGCACACACGTCGGTTGCGACACTTCGTATTGCGGTGCATGCACAGTGCTGATGAACGGCCTGGCAGTGAAGTCGTGCACCATGTTCGCAGTGCAGGCGGATGGCTCGGAGATCACTACCGTGGAGGGACTCGAAAAGGACGGCAAGCTGCATCCCATTCAGAAAGCTTTCGGCGATTCGTATGGACTGCAGTGTGGCTACTGCACGCCCGGTCTGATGCTCTCGGCTCATCAGCTGCTGTCGGAGAATCCTGAGCCCAACGAAAAGCAAATTCGCAAAGCGATCGCGGGCAACACTTGCCGCTGCACCGGATATATGAATATCTTCAAGGCCATCGAACTGGCGGCGCGCAATATGAGGGGAGCCTGAGATGGCGATCAAGTTTTCCGGCGCGTTCGAAGTGAAGAAGGCGCCCGAAGAGGTCTACGATTTTCTCACCGACCCGAATCGATTTGCGGCGCTGCTTCCCGACTTCCAGGGATTGACGGTGCAGGACGCGACGCATTTTGCGCTCAAGGTGAACGTGGGGATTTCGTATATCAAGGGCAGCGCCGAGGTGAAAATCGAATTGGCGGAGGCGGACCGGCCGCGACGCGCGCAATACCACGGACAGGGCGTTGTCGCCGGAGGAAACGTCACGGTGGTTGCGGCATTCGACCTGGCCGCGAACGCGTGTGGAACCAAGGTGGATTGGCAAGGGGAAGCGCAGATCTTCGGGCGGCTCGCATCGGTGGCCGGAGGCATGCTCGAACCGCTGGGCAAGAAACAGATTCAGAAATTGATCAACGCGCTGCAGGCGGCGCTGGGCTAGCACGTAAGAGCGCGAACGTTGTGCCCCGGCAAACATTTCGCGGGCGGGGCGCCCGCGCCACACTAGAACAAGGCTGAAAAGTGGCTGACGAAGGGAAAAAGAACGGCAGCAGACAGTGGGTAGGCGCGTCGCTTCCCCGCAAAGAAGAAGACCGTCTGCTGCGCGGACGAGGCAAGTTTGCCGACGACATTAAGCTTCGCGAGATGCTCTATCTCCGGTTTGTGCGCTCTCCGTTTGCGCATGCACGTATCGTAAGTGTCGACACGTCGACCGCCGAGGCGCTGCCGGGAGTGGTATGGGCGCTTACGGGTAAGGAAATTGCGGCGCAAACACAGCCTTTCATCGAAATCGGTCCCGAGCACGCGCAGAAAATTCGCGACTTTCCGATGGCGGTGGCCAAGGTGCTTTATCAGGGCGAGCCCGTTGCCGCGGTGGTCGCGGAGTCTCCAAGCCTGGCCGACGATGCCGCGGAGTTCGTGCAGGTCGAGTACGAACCGCTGGAACCGGTAATCGATGCCGAGCAGGCGCTTACCGATCACAGCATTTTGCACGAAGAGGCCGGGACGAACCGCGTTTGGAACGGCGTATGGGAATACGGCGACGTTGAGCGCGCTTTCAAGGATGCGGCGTATGTAGTCGAGATCGACCGGTTGCATTTCCACCGCTTTTCGTCGACGCCGCTGGAAAATAATGTTGTGATCGCGGAGTGGAATCCCAAAGACGATCGCATTTACTACTGGTGCAATAATTCGTTTCCGTCTTTCGCGATCCAGTTCCTGGCCGCGCACCTAGGTATTCACATCGATAAGATTCGCGTGCAGACTTTCGACATCGGCGGCAGCTTCGGGATTAAAATCACCAGCTATCCGCAGATGGCGGTGTGCGCTCTGGCCTCAAAAAAAGCTGGCGGACGGCCCATCAAGTGGGTTGAAACCCGCTCCGAGCACATGGTTTCGAGCGCTCATGGCAACGAGCGCACCTTCCGCAACACGCGCGTCGCGCTCGACGAAAACGGAGTCATCACCGCCATCGATTCGCGCCACATCGACGACTGCGGTGCTTATCCGCGCTACGAACCTCTGGGATGCGTCATTTGGTCGCAGGTTTTTTGCGGCGTTTATCGCTTCAAGAATGCGCGCATCGATTTCTGGCAAGCGGTCACTAATAAGTGTCCCGTGGGCCCCAATCGCGGATACTCGCGCATGCAGCACCTTTGGTTTTTGGAGCGCGTCGTCGATATCTGCGCTCACAAAATCGGCATTGCGCCGGATGAGATGCGCCTGCGCAATTACATTCGCCCGGAAGAATTTCCCTACACTACGCCCAACGGATGCGTGTACGACTCCGGCGACTATCCGAAGATGCTTGCAGTCGCGAAAGAGCTGATTGATTGGGATGGCTGGAGGAAAAAGCGGGCCGAGGCACGCAAAGAAAATGACGGCCGCATGATTGGAATCGGCATCGGCACCACGCTTGATTCCGGAACCAATAATTTTGGGCAGTCGCAGATCATCAATCCCTACGCGCCTTTTTCCGGCAACTCGCAGGGCGCGAACTGCAAGCTCGATATCTACGGCGAGGTGGTTGTGTCGGTCGGCTCGTGTCCGCAGGGCCAGGGGCACGAAACTACAGCGGCCCAAGTTGTCGCCGACGTGCTCAATATTCATCCCGACCTGATCACCGTGCGCACCGGCTTCGATACTGAACGCAACGTGCATACGGGTTTTTCGGGAACCTACGCCAGCCAATTTGCGGTTTCTGGGTTATCGGCGGTGCACGGCGCAGCGCAAAAACTCAAATCGGAAATGAAGCGCCTCGCTGCCTTTACTCTCGAAACGAAAGAGGATGATCTCGAATTCGGCGTCGGCCAGCAGGGGCCGGAGATCAAGGCCAAGAGCAGCGGGAAGTCGATCAACTACTGGGACCTGGCAAACATAGTGAATGTGAATAGCGCCGTGCTTCCGCCTGAACTGTATGACGTCACTCTTAACTGCCGCTACGTGTGGCGCGCGCCGTTCAAGGTTCCAGATACGAAAGCAAAATACGGCAGCCTCACGCTGACCTATGCTTCGCAACTGCATATCGCCGTGGTTGAAGTGGACCGCGACACTTTTGTCCCCAGAATTCTCGACTACGTGGCGGTCGACGATTGCGGAACCGTAATCAATCCGCCGATTGTCGAGGGGCAGGTTTATGGCGCGACCGCGCACGGCATCGGCGCTGCGCTGATGGAAACCTGCGTTTATGACGCGGTGGGCAACATGTTGACCAGCACCTTCAGCGATTACACTCCCATCACGTCGATGAATATTCCGAAGATCAAATACGGGCACACCACAACGCCATCTCCGCATAGTTATAGCGGAGCGAAGGGCATGGGCGAAGGCGGAGCGGCTCCAGTACATACGATTTCAGCGGCGCTGCAGGATGCGCTGTTTGCGTGCGGTATCTTTATCAACGACTCGTTTAACAACGCCGACAGCATTTTCCGGGGGCTCAAGCGGCGCGAAGGGGGACAGCTGGCGCAGTTGGTGAGGATGGAGAAGCGGATTTAAAACGCGATGAAGAAAGTTTGCATCATCGGTTGCGGCGCCATCGGCTCGCTTTATGCCGCGCACTTAGCGCGCGTTGCCGAAGTCTGGGCCCTGGTGCGCCGGGAAGATCACGCCGCCGAGCTCAACCGCCGCGGCTTGCGCGTCAGCGGAACGCACAACTTCGTGGTTCCGATCAAAGCCACGACCAACGCCCAAGAGCTGCCGGATTGCGAATTTGGCATCGTGGCCACGAAGGCTACTCAGGTAGCAGAATCATTTCGCCGAGTTGGCCGCCGCTTCGATCAGGGAGCGGTTCTCTCGGCGCAGAACGGAGTGGGCAGCGAAGAAATCATCTCTACCCTGACGCGCGGGTATGTGATTCGCGCCACTACTTTCATGAGCGGCACGCGTCACGACGATACTCACGTGCAGTATGAGCTCGACACACCCACCTGGATGGGGCCGTTCGAGCCGACCAGCACGCCATTCGCCATGGTCAAGGAAGCGGCTGACCTTATCATCGCCGCAGGGCTCAAGGCCGAGGCGCTGGAAGACGCGCGGCCGGCGCAGTGGTCCAAGCTCATCTTTAATTCGTCGGTGAACAGCGTGTCGGCGCTGACAGGCCTCCCGCACTCGCCGCATTTTTCCGACGAGGGGAAATTCTCCGACCTCGGCCATCTGCTGCACGCTTTGATCGACGAAGGCAAGAGCGTGGCCACGGCGGCTGGCATTCGCCTGCACGAGGATCCCTGGGAGATGAACCGGATCGGCGCCATGACCAATCATCCGCCCTCGATGCTTCACGATGTCCGGCACAGGTTGACGACGGAAATCGATTTTCTGTCTGGCGCCATCGCGCGCGAAGCGGAGCGTCTCCGTGTTCCCGCGCCGCTGCATACCGCGGTTTACCGGCTCATCAAGGGCAAGGAAGCAGCGTGGAATTTTCAGGACGAAAATAAACCGGTGACCGTGCATTGAGATGGCGAAGTGAAACTGCCATGGTTTGGCCCGCAGACAAAATAAAACTCGATCGCGTTCGCGCGCTGATGAAAGATCAGAATGTTTCTGCCCTGGTCTGTCGCGCGCCGGACAATGTTCTCTATCTCACCAACTACTGGTGCATGAAGGGATACGACGCCGTAATCTTTCCGCGCGAAGGGGAGCCTACGCTGATTGCGCTCGAACCCCAGCAGGCCGACGCGGAGCGCAACTCGTGGACAAAAGACATTCTTTACTTCAAGGGCTACGACGAACGCGATCCACGTCCGCCGCAGTTTCGCGCCTGGGACCGCGCCTACGAAGTCCTGAAGCAACGCGGGCTGACCGACAAGGTTGCCGTCGAACTCAACATGGGCACGCAATCGGCCGACCGCATGGTGGGCGAGCCGACCACCTTCATGCTGTCTTATTTCGAATCGTTCGAGAAGTTTTGCGGCGAAGTCGTGGATGCGACGCCGTTGCTCAACGAAGCTCGCTCGATCAAGACCGCGCAGGAGATCGAGCGCATGCGTTTGGCCAACGAACTCGCGGCTTTGGCGATGGACTACACGCGCGAGCACATGCGCCCCGGCATGAAAGAGAGCGAAGTCGGCGCCATGTATGAAGGCTTTGTCCATGGGATCGGGGTTGGCTACAAGGGCAAGGTCGAGATGGCCCGCGCCTTCACGCTGGTGTGGTCGGGGAAGGGAATTGCCACGTTCACAGCCACCGGCGATCGTCCCATTCAGAAAGACGAGCCGACGCTTTTCGAAATCTGGGTGTGTGTCGACGGCTATTGGACCGATCTCACCAAGAATGCTTGCCCCGGCGAATTGAAACCGGAGTATCACAAACTGCTCGATCTTCTGCTGAGAGTTTTCAATGATGCCGCGGCTTTCGCGCGCCACGGCGCCAGCTTTCCCGAACTCGACAAGTTGGTTCGCGCGCGCATCGCTGAAGGTGGATACGCGGGACAGCCTTCCCATCCCATCTGCCACGGTGTCGGGGCGCGCGCGCATGAGTGGCCCTACGCGCATCAGGCCGGCACTGGCACAATCAAACAAGGAATGGTGTTGGCGATCGAACCCGGCATTTACTGGGTCGGCGGAGGAGGTCTGAGGTTGGAAGACAATTTCCTGATCACCGAAGCGGGCAACGAGAAACTGTGCACTGACCCGGACGATTTTCGCCTGGCAAAGCATCGTTGAGATTGGAATTTCAATTATGAATTGTCATCACGACGCTGAGCGCAGCCCAAGGGGAGGGATCTGCATTTTGCGGCGAACTGCAGATCCCTCGCTTCGCTCGGGATGACAAAGTTTAGAAAGAGAACTCGAAAGTGTCGATCGCAGCTGCAAACTCGAAGCCCTCTCTCGATCAAAAACTAATCGAGCGCATTCTCGCGGAAGTCCGCGAAGACGAAATCGTTTCGATGGCGAACGACGTGATCAACATCCCGAGCCCAACCGGCGAAGAGTTGCAGATGGCGCAGTACATGCAATCGGCGCTGCAGAAAGTCGGCCTCGAGGTTACCTGGCAGGAAGTCGAAGAAGCGCGCGCCAACGTGGTCGGCCGCTGGAAAGGGTCGGGCGGCGGCAAGAACCTGATGTTCAACGGCCACATGGATACTTCCAACACCGGCCGCGAAGAATTTCTCACTGGCATTGGCTACAAGCCGCGGGCCGTGATCAAAGACGGCTTCATCTACGGGCTCGGCATCTACAACATGAAGGGCGCGCTCGTCTGTTACACGAATGCCGTTAATGCGCTGCAGCGCGCCGGAGTGCGTTTGAAAGGCGATGTCATCATTGCCGCCGTCGCCGGTGAAATCGAAAAAGCCCAGTGGGGCGAGTTCAAAGGCAAAGAGTACCGCGGCTATGGATGCGGCACTCACTATCTCGTGAATCACGGAGTACTGCCCGACATGTGCATTCTCGGCGAGCCCACCGACATGCATGTCGTTCTTGAACATTTCGGCTCCATGTGGGTGCGCATTTCATGCGCGGGAATTTACGTGCACACTGCGTTTTGCGAGGGCCGGGAAGAGATGAATTCCATCCGCCGCATGGTCGAACTGATGCCGCCGATTTTGAAATGGGTTGAGCGCTGGGAGAAGAAGGCAAGTTACGGCGGCAAGAAAGCTCTGGTGAATCTCGGCGGCATTCGCGGCGGACATGCCTGGCGCGCCAGCCGCACTCCCGAAAAAACGGACCTATTCCTCGACGTGCGCGTTCCGCCCACCGTTCCCATGGCCGCGGCGCGCCGCGACATTCAGCGGCTTTTCCTTTTGCTGGAAAGAACGCATCCTGACTGGGGGTTGGAATTCGAGACCTACGTTTCGGTTCCCGGCGCGCGCATTAGCGAAGAGCACGAGATGATTCGCGCCATCGACCGCAATCACAAACGCATCACTGGCAAAACACCGGAGCGGGAAGTCGTCACCTGGTGCTCCGATGCCAGCGTGCTCAGCCGTTACGGGATCGAGACGGTGAATTACGGGCCCTCCAGCGGCCCGCGCGACAAAGAAGGAGAGAAAGTTCGCATCCAAACATTGGTCGAGATCACGAAGATTTACGCGCTTACGGCTGCCGAGTTATGCGGCGTGAGCAGCCGCTGAGGAAAGTCGTGCCAAGTCAGAAAGAAATCGATCGCCGGTACAAGAACATCCGCGCGCGCATGCAAGCCGCCGGACTGGACGCGCTCATCGTCTGCGGCAATCAATATGCGGGATTTGAGGGCGCGGTCTCTTACGCTTCCGGATTCGAAATCGTCCACCGTTACGTTTACGTCGTCATCCCGCTCGAGGACGAACCCACGCTTGTTTTTCCGCGCGAAGCCCGCTGGATCGGCGACAAACACAAGCCCTGGGTGAGAGATCAGGTCTGGCCCGAGGTTCCCGGCCAGTGGCTGCGCGAGCGGGCAATCGAGCGCAAATGGAAGCGCATCGGCACGTTTGGGATGAACTTCATCATGGCCGTTCGCGACTATCGCGAGATCGCGCAGGGCGCATTCGAGCTCGTGCCCTTTGACCATGAATTCGACATGGCGCGCGCCGTGAAGAGCGAAGAAGAACTGGTCGAAGTGCGCGACGCCATGGATATAGTCGTCGATGGCTTTTGGGCGCTGGTTGCGTCTTATCAGCCCGGCAAAACCGAGGCAGAGATAATGGCACCCGCGGTCGAGCGGTTCTTCGCTCGCGGAGCTGGCCCGCGCATGATGAACATTCTGCTTTCGGGTGAACACGGAGAAGCCAACGCCTACTTCAAAGTTCCCGGCCATCGCAAAGTTGCTGGCGACGATCTGCTTCTTTATTCGCTTGAAGTCACCGGCTCTGGCGGCTACTGGGTTGAGTTTTCCCGTGCGCTGATTCAGGGGAAGCCCAGCGCAACCACGCAAAAGATGGGGGAGGCCTATCCGTGCGCGATGGAATCCGCACGCAGGTTGCTCCGTCACGGCGAGCTTGCTTCCACTGTGCATCGCACGGTTGCGGACATTTTCGCGCAACACGGTTTTGCGCTCGGCCATCTTTCCGGCCATAGTATCGGGATGACGATGCTTGAGTACCCGGCGATTGGCGCCCAGAGCGACGTTCCGCTGGAAGAGAACATGATCCTTTCTCTGCATCCGCAAGTTGTCGATCAGGAAGGCAAGGTCTGCCTCTATACGCAGGACACATATCGCGTGGGCAAGACAGAAGGCGAGTGCCTCGCGGATGTGCCGTGGAAGTTCTTTCACGGCGGGGAAACGCGGGAAAGTCAGAAGTAAGAAGTCAGATTGCAAAAGTGCAATCTGACGTCTTACCTTCGGCAATTCTGAGCCTGGAGTTGAAGTTTGTTGAAAGTTTGCATCATCGGTTGCGGCGCTGTCGGCAGCCTCTTCGCTTCGCATCTTGCCCGGAAAGGTGAGGCGGAGGTTTGGGCTTACGACGTTTGGAAAGATCACATCGAAGCCATCCGCAATCACGGTCTGCGCATTTCAGGCGCCGCCGATTTCACCGCCGAACTGAATGCCACCAGCAATCCCTCCGATGTTCCGCGCTGCGATTACGGCATTGTCGCGACCAAGGCTATCCACACCCGCGGCGCCATGGCGCAAGTGGCTTACGCTTTCGACGAGAACAGCGCGGTCTGCTCGGTACAAAACGGCGTTGGCAACGAAGAGATTATCGCGGAGCGCGTGAAGTACGTGATTCGCGGCACGACATTTCCCGCCGGACATCCCATCGGGCCCGGCCACATCGGCTTCGACATTAAGGGCGATACCTGGATTGGTCCGTTCGAACCGTCGAACACGCCGATGTCCAAGGTGGAAGAACTTGCGGGCCTGATCACGCGCTCGGGTATGAATACCCTTGCGTTGCCCGATGCTCGCGGAGCGCAGTGGACGAAACTGATTTTTAATGCGGCCACCAATCCTGTCGGAGCCCTTACGCTACTTCATCACCGGGCTGCGACGCGCTTCGCACCGACTGGCCAGCTATTCAACGATCTGATCGCCGAAGGAGAGGCAGTCGCACGAGCACTCGGCATCGAACTGCATGGCGATCCGAAAGCTCTGGTAGAAAAGGGAGCGAATGCGCCCGGCAAGCATCGCGCCTCCATGTTGCAGGACGTACTTGCCAAGCGACCGACCGAAGTCGATTTTATGAACGGAGCAATCGTGCAGTGGGGTGAGAAAACCGGCATCCGGACACCTTTGAACAAAGCTGTCTGGGAATTGGTGAAAGGCCTGGAGCACGGCTGGAGCGATCCGGAGTGAAGCAAGGTGTCAGGTGCCAGGTGTCAGGTTTCAGGAAAACCCCACAGGCGCGGATTTCGGAGTTTTAGACTTGACATCAACACGGCGGGCCTTCTGCTTTTCCTGAGACCTGAGACCTGAGACCTGAGACCTGAGACCTGAGACCTGAGACCTGAACTATGACCATTCCATTCAACATCGGAGTTCTGCAACTTAGCATGGAGCCCGTCCGCGAAACCGTGGCCATGGCCAAGGCTTGCGCGGACGCGGGGTTTGACACATTCTGGATTGCCGAAGCGTATCCGTGGTGGCGCAAGCATTCTTTTGAAGCGCGTTCTTCGACGGCAATTTTGGCCGTTATCGCCAGCCAGACTCGGCGCATTCAACTTGGATGGGGAATTATTTCTCCTTACACGCGGCATCCCGTGGAGATTGCGATGGAAGCGCGCGTCATGCAGGATCTAGCGGGCGATCGGTTTCTTCTGGGCCTGGGCGCTTCGAAGATTTTCATGAAAGAAATCGGCGAAGGCGAAGGCGAGAAGGTTGGGCCTGCGACCGTGATGCGCGAGAGTATCGAGATCATTCGCGGCGTGCTTAAAGGTGACAAGTTCGATTATCAGGGCAAGGTTTTTAGCGCCAGCGTTCCGCCGTTGAAATCCGACGCGCACACGTCGCGCGAGGTTCCTCCTGTGTACGTTGCGGGCACTGGGCCGGCGATGCAGAGGTTGGGAGGATCGCTCGGCGATGGTCTGCTTACGGCATCGATCACCACTCCGGCATTTGTTCGATATTCGAAAGAGAATATGGAGGAGGGGGCGGCGAAAGCCGGGCGCGATGCTTCGCAATTGATTCTCGGCTGTGTGATTGTCGGCAGCATTGGACGCGATTCGAAAAAAGGGCAAGAAGGAGCGCGCGAGCAGGCAGCAATGTATCTGGCGAACAAGGTGCAGAACATCAAGGGCTCGGCCGACGTGCTGCTGGAATCCGCGGGCATCACTTTCGAAGAACTGCAGCCGGTTGCGGACGCTATGGAGCGCGGAGGACGCAAGGCCGCTGCGCACGCTGTCAGCGACGAGCTCCTGGGCAAGGTCTGTGCCATCGCGGGCACTCCTGAAGAGTGCATTCAAAGGATCGAAGAATACCGCGCTGCGGGCTGTACCCACATCATGCTTGAAATCTGGGGCGAAGATCGCACAGGACAGGCGAAGCTATTTGGGGATGAAGTGCTGCCACACTTTAGGAAGTAAGAAGTCAGAAGTCAGATTGAAGAAGTGAGACCATTCGGCGGCGGACTATTGCACCGAAAGATTTACTTCTGCAATCTGACTTCTGACTTCTGCAATCGTTTATTTTCCCATCACCAGCTTCGCGATCGTGGCCAGCTGCATATTCGACGTGCCTTCGTAAATTTTTCCGATCTTCGCGTCGCGCCAATATTTCTCCACCGGATAATCCTTCGTAAATCCGTATCCACCGTAGATTTCGATAGCTAGCGAGGTCACGCGCTCGGCCACCTGCGACGTGAAGAGCTTCGTCATGGCAGCTTCTTTCACGAAATTTACTCCAGCATCTTTCATACGCGCCGCGTTGTACACCATCAGGCGGGCGGCCTCGATCTCGGTTGCCATCTGTGCGATCTGAAACTGGATGCCCTGAAATTCGGCAATCGGTTTGCCGAAAGCCGTCCGCTCCTGCGCATACTTGGCCGCATATTCCCACGCGCCCCGAGCAACGCCGAGCATCTGTGCTCCAATTCCGATGCGGCCTTCGTTCAGCGTTTCGATCGCGATTTTGTAACCCTTGCCCACCTCGCCGAGCACGTTTTCTTTGGGCACGCGGCAGTCTTCGAGAATCAGTTCGCAAGTGGACGACGCGCGAATCCCGAGCTTGTCTTCTTTTTTGCCGACCGTGAAACCAGGGAAATTCTTCTCGATCAAAAACGCCGTGATTCCCTTGTAACCTTTCGACGCATCCACAGTGGCAAACAGAATGAACAATCCCGCCTCTTTGCCGTTCGTAATCCAAAGCTTGCGTCCGTTGAGAATGAAGTCGCTGCCCTTGAGCTCGGCCTTGGTTTGCAGCGCAAACGCATCGGAGCCCGAACCGGCCTCGCTCAACGCGTAGGCGCCCACTGTGTCCGCCGCCATTTTGGGCAGGTAACGCTTCTTCTGGTCTTCAGTGGCCCAGCGCAGAATGGCATTTGCTACCAGCGTATTTTGTACGTCGACGATTACTCCCGCGGATGCGTCGGCGCGCGAGCATTCTTCCACGGCCAGGATCGCCTCAAAGAATTTGCCGCCAGCGCCGCCGTACTGCTCGGGGATCTCGATGCCCATCAGTCCCAACTGAAAGAACTGGTCGACCAGGCTGTGATCGAAGACCGCCTTTTCGTCCATTTCCTTGGCCAAGGGACGAATCTTATCTTCGGCGAACTGACGCACGTTGTCGCGGAAGAGAATCTCATCTTCGGTGAGCGTGGTGAGCGGCGTGGGATTTGCGAGTTGTAGAGTTTCCGGCATGAAGACACCTCATTCTAGAGACGCGGCTGGCCGCGCCCGGGCAGGATGGCGAACCGGAAATTGTAGCAGTTGCGGACATGGAACCAGCGACCGCTCGGTTGGTTTGCGTTCTTCAAGTACTGTAGGGGTGGAGAGCGCTGCGGAGCTTCGCTCCGCTGGGCAGACGAGGGCGTCTGCCCCTACGCGAGCAGTTTTGCTGGCGGCATTTTATTTTGGCATCAGCTCGGCCACGGTTAGCTGATCGGCTTTGCGCAGTTCTGGGAATAGCCATGCCCAGGTGGCGATCACTACCAGCGTTCCTACTCCTCCGAGGACCACGGCGGGGACGGTGCCAAACCATTGCGCGGTGAGTCCGGACTCGAACTCACCTAGTTGGTTGGAGGCCCCGATGAAAAGCATGTCTACGGCGTTGACGCGACCGCGCATTTCGTCAGGAGTCGCGACCTGAATGAGAGTGGCACGGATGATCACGCTCACCATGTCGGCGGCGCCGGTTAAGAAGAGCGCGGCGAGCGAGAGGAGGAGGCTGTGCGAAATTCCGAAGACGATGGTGAAGACGCCGAATGCGGCTACTGCGGACAGCATGGTCTTGCCAGCGCGGCGGTGGATGGGACGGTGAGCGACTACGATCGCCATCAGTGCGGCTCCTGCTCCGGGAGCGCTGCGCAACAGGCCCAGGCCCCAGGGACCGGTGTGCAGGATGGTTCTGGCGTAGATGGGCAGCAGGGCTTTCGCTCCGCCGAGCAGGACGGCGAACATGTCGAGCGAGATCGCACCGAGGATCAGCTTCTTCTTGTGAATAAAACGGAAACCGGCGAGCACGGTGCGCAGGCTTACGGGCTCTTTCTGCGCCATTTCTTTTTCCGGCGATGTGGGCAGCAGGTGGATGCGCAGAGTGAGGATGACGGAGAGGATGGAAGCGGCCAGGGCAATGGCGTAAACGCCTTCCGGGCCGCGAAAGAGGGCGTAGGCGATTCCTCCGATGGCCGGGCCGGCAATGGTTGCGATTTGCAAGGTGCTGGCGTTCCAGGCGACGGCGTTGGAAAAATGTTCTTCGGGAACTAGGTGCGGCAGTATGGCGCGGCTGACGGGAAAACTGAAACTGCGCGAAACTCCGACCAATACCAGAACGGCGTAAATCAGGTGAACCGACTGCGGGGCGCGCCAACTGATGGCCAGGAGCAACGCCGAGCACAGACCATAACCGACATAGCACCACATCAGCAACTTGCGGCGGTCGAGGAGATCGGCGGCGTGTCCGGCGACCAGAAACAGGACAAAGCCGGGCGCGAATTGGGCCAGGCCGACATATCCGAGATCGAGTGGACGGTTGGTGATGGCGTAAACCTGCCATCCCACGGCTACGGATTGCATCTCGATCGCTACTACGATGAAAAAACGCGCGAGTGTGTAGTCGACGAAGTTGGGATAGTGGAAGGCGACACGGCCGGCTAGCCGCGGGTCTTGGGAACTGAGCATTGCTTATTACTTTGCCACAGAATCAGAATCCCACGGGAGACGGGGGCTGGAAAGCAGGTCCTTCGCTCCCCCACCCCAGCCAGCAAAAGCGGCTGGCTGGAGGCCCCGGTCGCTCAGGATGCCAAGTTTTTTTCAGATGCCAGCAACCGCGGATGAGATGCCGTCAGCGGCGGTTGATGAGCGAGGCTACGTAGCCGGCGCCGAATCCGTTGTCGATGTTGACCACGCTTACATTCGAGGCGCAGGAGTTCATCATTCCCAGCAGGGCGGCCAGTCCTTCGAAGGCTGCTCCGTAACCGACGCTGGTGGGAACGGCAATCACCGGAACTCCTACCAGTCCGCCGACTACGCTTGGGAGTGCGCCTTCCATTCCGGCGCAGACTACGATCACGCGCGCTTTGGCCAAGGCTTCGCGATGGGCCAAAAGGCGATGAATGCCGGCGACTCCGACATCGTAGATGTGCTGCACGTTGTTACCCATGAGTTCGGCGGTGACCACGGCTTCTTCAGCCACCGGAATATCGCTGGTTCCGGCGGACACCACCGCGATGACTCCCTTGCCGCGGCGCGTGCGATCGCGCTGCAGCGTGATGGCTCGCGCCAGCGGACGATACTCGGGCTGATGCGCACTCTGGGCGAGTGCGCGGGCGACGGCGGCGTATTGTTCTTCTGTGGCTCGCGTGGCCAGAACGTTGCCACCATTTGCGGCCAAGCGGGTGAAGATTCCGGCGAGCTGGGTTGGCGTTTTGCCTTGGGAGAAAATCACCTCGGGCATGCCTTGGCGCAGAGCGCGATGGTGGTCGAGCTTGGCGAAGCCCAAATCCTCGAAGGGCAGATGGCGAAGGCGCTCAACGGCTTCATCGGGCGAGAGCTGCTTTTTCTTGACTTGCTCAAATAGTTTGCGCAGGGCTTCTGAATTCACGTGGAACCTCGGAAGTCTTGAATCTTAATTGAAGCAAACCAATTTGCGTTTAGTAGCGCCGCCGTCCCGGCGGCCGTCTGGAGGGGGTTCTCGCTTTCGGGACAGACGGCAGGATGCGGCGCTACTAAAACCTCGGTATTCTCCGCCCTTTGTTAGAATCAGGGGTTCACCAATGACGCCGCGAATCGTTGAAATCCTTTATCAGATGATCGCTTTCCTGTTTGCGATCAGCGTGCACGAGTCCGCCCACGCCTGGACTGCGTCGCGCTGTGGCGATCCAACGGCTCGCATGTTGGGACGGGTCTCGCTGAATCCGATTCGCCACATCGATCTGTTTGGCACGATCATCCTGCCGCTGGTCGCGGCCATCAGCGGCATTCCACTGCTTGGCTGGGCTAAACCGACGCCGGTTGATCCCCGAAATTTTCGCCATCCTATGATGGACGACATTCTCGTCTCGGTGGCGGGTCCGGTCAGCAACTTCATCGTTGCCACCGGAGCACTTTTGCTGCTGGGCGCCATCTCACTTTCCTCGGCCTCAGGGCATGCGCTGATTCTGGGATTGCCGGGAGGGTTTGACACTGGCGCTTCCGATTCCACGTTAACGCCCGTTGCTATGCTCTTGTACTCGCTCATGATCATCAACATTGTTTTGGCCGTCTTTAATCTGATTCCCATCCCGCCGCTTGATGGCAGCCACGTGCTGCGGCATTTCCTGTCGGAGCCGGTGCGCATGGTCTACGACCGCATCGGCTTCTTCGCTCTGTTGGCGCTGGTGTATCTCGGCGGAGGACTGCTCAGCGGCCTGATCCGTCCGTTTCTTCGATTCTATGTCTCGATGCTGGTGAAATTCTGAATGACAACCCCTTTCAAGAAACGCGTGCTCAGTGGAATGCGTCCGACGGGCAAACTCCATCTGGGAAACTACGTGGGCGCGCTGGAAAACTGGGTCCGCATGCAAGACCAATACGATTGCTTTTTCGTGATCGTCGACTGGCATGCGCTGACCACCGACTATGCCGACCCTTCCCAACTGAAAGAAAACCTGGTCGACGTGCTATTTGATTGGCTGGCGGCCGGGCTCGATCCCGAAAAGTGCGTTTTGTTTATCCAGTCGCACGTGCCTACGCACGCGGAACTGCACTTGCTGCTTTCGATGATCACTCCGATAGGCTGGCTGGAACGCGTCCCGACGTACAAAGAGCAGAAGGAAAACATCAAAGGAAAAGACCTGGACACGTACGGATTCCTTGGTTATCCCGTATTGCAATCGGCGGATATTCTGATTTATAAGGCGGACGTCGTTCCCGTTGGCGAGGATCAGGTGGCGCACGTCGAATTGACGCGCGAAATCGCTCGGCGGTTCAACGGCTTCTACGCCGGCAAGCGCGAATACATTTTTCCCGAACCTGCGGCCCTGCTGACGCCCGCTCCCCGCCTGCCCGGCACCGACGGCCGCAAGATGTCGAAGTCCTACGGCAATGCCGTGATGCTCACCGATCCCGAGCCCGTGGTGCGGCAAAAACTGAAGACGATGGTCACCGATCCGGCGCGCATTCGGCGCACCGATAAGGGCGATCCCGATGTGTGTCCGGTGGGCGACCTGCATAAAATATTCAGCCGCAAAGAGACGATGGCCAAGGTCTACGAAGGCTGCCGGTCGGCGGGAATCGGCTGTATCGAGTGCAAGGGCTGGGTCGCCGATGCCCTCGTAAAGATTCTCAACCCCATGCAGGAGCGCCGGAAAAAATACGAAGACAATCCCCGGCTCGCCTGGGATATTCTGGAAGCCGGTTCGGCCCGCGCGCGTCAGGTTGCGGGCGCTACGATGGACGAAGTCCGTAGTTCCATGGGGTTGGACTACAGTTCGAACTCCGGGTCTGCGAAGGATTCCAAGAAGTGACGGATTTGTCTCAACCCAGATCGGAACAAGCAGTCGACGCAACTTCGCGGCAGAACGCAGCTCTGCCCGCCTCTAACGGTATTCAATTAGTCGCGAGCAAGCCTGCGAAAGAGGATGCCAGCGATTTTCCCTTCGCCATCGAACTCGGCGAAATCTACGAAGGCCCGCTCGACTTGCTGCTCGACCTGATCCGCAAACAGGACATCAACATTTACGACATTCCCATCGCCAGGATCACGGCGCAATATCTCAAGTACGTTGAGCGCATTCGCGAACTCGACGTGAATGTCGCCTCCGAATTTATCTACATGGCAGCGGTGCTGATTCATATCAAGTCGAAGATGCTGCTGCCACGCGATCCGCTCGCTCCGGCCGACGCGCAGGAAGACCCGCGCAACGAACTGGTCAACCGGCTGCTGGAGCACGAGAAGTTCAAATCCGCGGCGCAAATGCTGTTGCAGAAACAGCAGATTGAAGACGCGGTGCTGAGCAATCCTGCGATCCGCGAGTTCATGGAAGCGGAGGGCACGGAGCCCGAACTGGCCGCCGATGTCATCGACCTGGTCAAAACCTTCCAGCAAATTCTGGACCGGGCGCGCACCCGGCCGATTCTTGAAGTGGACGAAGAAACCGTAACCGTCGGCCAGATGATTCAGTATTTGCATCGCAGGCTGGCGCTCGAAGATCGCCCCATTCGTCTGAAGCAAATGCTGCGCAATGTGCCGTCGCGGCCGGCGCTGGTCTGCATGTTTCTGGCGTTGCTGGAACTTGTCCGCCTGCAGGCGATTCAGGTAAGGCAGGACCACGTCTTCGGTGAAGTGCTGGTGAGGAAGCATTCTCACTTTGAAGAAGTGATGACCGAGCAGGCCGCGGTACGCGATGATTGGAAGTGAAAACGAGTGGTCAGTGGCCGGTGGGCAGTGGCCAGTAAGTGCCCTTTTTACTTTGCTGGTTTTACTGACCACCGACCACTGACCACCGGCCACTTATTCTATGAGTCTTAGACCCCAACTCGAAGCCATTATCTACGCGGCGGAAACGCCCATTTCGCTCGACCAGATTTATTCGCTGGTGAAGGATTCCGTGCTCGCGGAAACTCCCGAGATCGAACCGGCGGAAATCAAATCGCGTATCCGCGCTGCGCTCGAAGAACTTATCGCGAATTACTCGGCGGCTGACCACGGCATCGAAATCCGCCAGGTTGCGGGCGGATACCGGATGTCCACCAAGCCCGAACAGCACGACGTAGTGCGCGCCTTCGCCAAGAGCCTGAAGCCGCCGTTCCGCCTGTCGCTTCCGGCGCTCGAAACTCTGGCCGTCATCGCCTACAAGCAGCCGGTCACGGTGCCTGAGATCAGCGAGATTCGCGGCGTCGATTCCGGCGGAGTCATCGCTACGCTGCTCGACCGCAAGCTGATCACGACCGCGGGCAGAAAAGCCGTAATCGGCCGTCCGATTCTGTACAAAACCAGCAAGGATTTTCTGCTGCGCTTCGGACTGAAGGACATCCACGAACTGCCCAGCATGGAAGAATTCGAGAAGCTGCTGGCCCTGTCGTTCCAGAGCGACATGCTTCCAAGCGGGAGCGCACCTGTAGAATCGTCTTCATCTGCGCCGGAGACATTAGAGGCGGACGCTTCCGAGCGTGAATCCTCGGAGCATTATTCTCCCGAAACCGAAAGTGTTGCCGAATTCTCTGATAGTGACGAAGAAACCGAAGCGCCAGCCAGCACCAAACCGGAGTAGCCATTCATGCCAGCCGAACGTCTGCAAAAAATTATTGCTGCTGCCGGAGTGGCATCGCGCCGCAAAGCCGAAGCTTTGATCGCCTCCGGCCACGTGCAAGTCAATGGGCAAGTCGTCACCGAACTCGGCTCCAAGGCCGATCCAGCGCAAGATCACATCCGCGTGGATGGCAAGCTGCTGCAAGGCCCCGAGCGTTTCACTTATGTGGCGCTGAACAAGCCCAAGGGATACGTGACCACGGTGAGCGACGAGAAAAAGCGCCCCACCGTGATGGACCTGGTGAAAAAAGTGAAGGGCCGCGTGTATCCGGTGGGGCGCCTAGACTGGGCCAGCGAAGGCCTGTTGCTGATGACTAACGACGGCGAACTCGCCAACGCGCTGATGAAAGCGTCGTCCAATGTGCCGAAGACCTACGTTGTGAAAGTCGCCGGCCAGCCTGACGAGGGCAAGCTGGACAAGCTGCGGCGCGGAGTTTCCATCGCCGAAAAGGGCGGGCGCCGCGTGCGCACGGCTCCGGCAAAAATTCGCCTGATCCGCGAAGGCGACAACCCGTGGCTCGAAGTGACCATCATTGAAGGCCGCAATCGCCAAGTCCGAAAAATGTTTGAAGAAGTAGGACACCACGTGGAGAAAATCCGCCGTGTGCAGTACGGCCCATTGGCGCTCGACGTGCCACCGGGAGATTGGCGCAACCTGACTTTGCTGGAAGTTGCGAAGCTGAAAACCGCTGCGTCGGGACCGAAGCTTACACTTCCGCCTCCGGCGGCCGCGCCGGTGCGCGCATTGAAATCGCCGCCCTCGCCGAAACCCTTGCGCTCGCCGCGAGCGTCGCACTTGTCGAGATCGGAGCCGTCGCGAAGGCCGAAATCCCGCGGACCGAAGCACCAGCACCACTAAACTTGCCGGTGGAGAGACGGGCGTCCCCGCCCGGCCACCAGACTGCCAGACGGACAAGACGCCCGTCGCTCCACTTAATGCTTTGCCTCCGCAACCATGGGCAGGCGCGCGGCTCCATATAGGCCGGCATCGCTTCCCAACAGCGCGCGGGTGATGATGGTCTTGTGGCCGGGGCCGGGCTCCACGTGCGCGGAAGCACCCTCTTTAATTTTGCTGGCCGCGGCATCGGGCGGCGCTGTGGCTGCGTATACCAGCGATCGCCGCCGCAACTCCTCGAAAATCGATGGGGAAAAAGCTTCCCACGCGCTCGAAACTCCTCCGCCAATCACGTAAATCGGCAGGTTCAGAGAATTCACCAGCGACGAGAGCACAATTCCCAGGCAGCGTCCCACATAGCGGTAAATGCTGCGCGCCTCTTCATCGCCTTGAATCGCGAGATTGTAGATCGACTTTGCGCTGAACTCTGAATTGGAACTGGCCGCACTTGCCAGCGCAGACTTAGGGTTGTTTGCGATCGCTTCCCGCGCCATTCGGACTACGGCCGTTGCCGAAGCATATTGCTCAAGGCATCCGCGATTGCCGCATCCGCAAGGGTGGCCATCGGGCTCAACCGTGGTGTGTCCGAATTCTCCGGCCATGCCATTGGCACCGCGCCAGATCGCGCCGCCCATGACCAAGCCGCCGCCGACGCCGGTTCCGAGAGTCAGCATCGCCACGTCGGAATAATCCTTGGCCGCGCCCAGCCATTTTTCTCCGAAGCCAGCGACATTGGCATCGTTTTCGAGAATCACCACCGTCTTCAGCCGCTGCTCAATGATGGCGCGAGCAGGATAGTCGACCCAATCGGGCAGGTTGGGAGACGCGCGCACCAGGCCAGTTTCTATGTCGATGATGCCGGGCACGCCAACGCCGATCCCCAGTAGAGGAGCCGAACCCCTGTACTTAGCCGACAAGCGCTCGATGGCGTCGCACATTTCGCCGATGACGTGATCGCGTCCGAGCGAGACCTGGGTGCCAAGCGTGACTTTCTCGACCAGCGTGCCCTGATCATCCACGGCCGCGATGCGGAGGTTGGTGCCACCGAGGTCGACTCCAATAGAGAATCTATTCATGACGCTCCATTATGTCTATTTTTGACATTTCGCGCAGTAGTGACTGCTGCGACCGGCGAGCACAATGCGCCGAATCGCCGTGCGGCAGACGAGGCACGGTTCTCCTTCGCGTCCGTAAACGCGATGCTGGAGCTGGAAGAATCCTTCTTCTCCATCGGCATCGACATAGTCGGAAATCGAAGATCCGCCGAGCGCAATCGCCTCGCGCAGCACTTCCTGCACTGCCCGGTGCAACTTTCCCAACTGCTCGCGCGTGATAGTGGCCGCGCGGCGGCGGGGACGGATGCCGGCACGAAACAAAGATTCATCGGCGTAAATGTTGCCCACGCCGCGCAGCAATTTCTGATTCAGCAGCGCGCTCTTGATCGGAGTCTTGCGCCCGCGAAAAAGCGCAACGAACCGATCCTCGCTCACCTCCAGAGGTTCCACTCCACCGGGATCGAAGCCTCCAGCATGAACACTGAGCTTGCCAAACATTCGCGGATCGATAAACCGCAGTTCGCGGCCAGAACCCAGCGTGGCGATCAGGTGAGTGTGCCTCACAACTTCCGAAGCAGGTTCCGAAACAACCAGGCGGCCGGTCATGCCGAGATGGACGATCCACTGTGCATTCGGTTTGCCGCGAAGGGCGCGCTTGTCTTTCTTCGGACTTGCTGTTTCCTCCAGATCGAACACAATGTGCTTGCCTGCGCGGTGGACGCGCACGATCTTTCTACCCTCAAGCGTCGAGACGATCACAGCAGCCGACGATTTGAGCGGTTGTTTCCTGGAACCGATCCAGACGGATTCGATGACGTTGCCCGCGACGCGCTTGTCCAGCCCACGAGCAATAGTTTCGACCTCAGGAAGTTCCGGCACGCAGCAAGGATACAAGATCGCCGACCGTCCGGTGCTTCCGAGCGATTGAGGTAGAGCTGAGAGCTGAGAGCTGGGTAGTGTCTTTGTTTAAGACACTGCCGAGAGCTGAGAGCTGGTTGCTCCTCCACAGCCCGTTTCGGTATGCTACAGAGTACACACCAGGCACCGCCGGTCTTCCCAGCTTTCCTGTCTGTTCCGCAAGCGGCGCAATCCGTGTGTGCGACCCTGGGGCGCGCTTAGTTTGCAGCCGCGCAATTATTCCAATTGGAGTTTGCATTGGGCAGAAGTAATAGCACGCGAGGCAGGACCGCGGTCATCGTCGGGGCGCAGTGGGGCGACGAGGGCAAGGGCAAGATTGTCGACGTACTCACCCAGACTTTTTCGGTCGTCGCCCGCTACGCCGGCGGGCACAACGCCGGACACACGGTCATCATCAACGGAAAGAAATTCATTCTGCAGCTTGTGCCTGGAGGCATTCTGCGGCCCGAGTGCACCAGTGTCATCGGCAATGGCGTGGTGATTGATCCACTGGCTTTCCTGAAGGAAGTTGCGTCGCTGCGCGCTGCGGGCGTGAAAGTGGACGGCAATCTTTTCGTCTCCAATCGCGCGCAAGTTATTCTGCCCTACCATCGCATGATGGAGCTGGGGTCGGAAAATGCTCCCGGCCGGGTGAAAATCGGGACCACATCACGCGGCATTGGCCCATCCTACGAAGACAAGATGGGTCGCCGGGGATTGCGCGTGGCCGACTTGCTCGACACTCCATTGCTGCGTACGCACATCGAGAACGCATGCCGCGAGAAAAACACGATTGCGCACGCGCTGTTCAACTCCGAGCCGCTGGATCCCGACAAAATGTTTCAGGAATACGCCGACGCCGCGCAACAGATCGCTCCCTTTGTCCGCGACACGGCGCTGCTGTTGAACCGCGCTCTGGCCGAAGGCAAATCGATTGTCTTTGAAGGCGCGCAAGGCACCATGCTCGACATCGACCACGGCACCTACCCGTTCGTGACTTCTTCGAGTTCCACTTCCGGTGGCGCGGCCATCGGCACCGGCGTGCCGCCGACATCGATTGATACGGTCATCGGTATCACCAAAGCCTATTGCACCCGCGTCGGCAGCGGCCCGTATCCTACCGAACTCCTCGGCCCCGAAGGCGACGACCTGCGCAAACGCGGCAATGAATTCGGCGCTGTTACCGGACGTCCCCGCCGCACCGGTTGGCTCGACTTGCCTCTGCTTCGTTACGCTGGCATGATTAACGGAATCTCCTGGCTGGTGGTTACCAAGTTGGATGTGCTCGACCACCTGACCGAGATTCCAGTCTGCGTGGGGTATAAGGTGGACGGCAAGAACACGGACGAAGTTCCGGCACAGGCGTGCGGCTACGAAAAAATCGAATGCATCTACCGCAAAATGCCGGGCTGGGCCACTCCAACGCAAGACGTGCGCACAGTGGAAGGATTGCCCAAGGCCGCTCGCGAATATCTGGCTTTCATTGAACAGGAGACCGGAGCACGAGTAGCAATGGTTTCGACCGGCCCCGATCGCGAGCAGACGATTTTGGTTCCGGAATTTGTGAACGCGTTGGGACTGAGGGCGCACTCCAGCCCCTAAACGGGCATCTGGTTGGGAGAACTTGCGGCATCGCTAAAGCGATGCCCTGATACGAACCTGCACTTGGGCATGGATGAATCCTTGCCCTGATGCGAACCTGGAAGAGAACGGAGCGACGGATGGTGGTGCTGGCTGTAACCTGGACGGCAAAAATCGGACGCGAGTCCGAAGTAGCTGCAATCTTCGAAAAACTCTCAGCCGAATCGCGCAAGGAACCGGGCTGTCTCATGTATCAAGCACACAAGCACAAGACCGATCCGCGCCGCTTCTTCATTTACGAGCAATACAAGGACGATGCCGCGCTGGAAGCGCATCGCGCCGCCCCCCACTTTCTGCAGCACGCCAAAAAAGAGTTGCCCAAAATCGCCGACCGCACCGAAGGACACTTATTCGAGCCGCTGGGATAAATATCCAGTTCGCAGTTCTCAGTAAGGTCGATTCGAGGTGGGTCCTTCTGAGGACTGGGAACTGCTCTTACTGCTTGTCCGCCATCAACACGCCGCCGGAAGCGTAGCTTTCCTTAGATAACTCAACAAAAGTGACGACGATGGCTTCGCGCTTCGCGCCAGCTACTTCCACCATGGTGTCGGTGATGCGCTGGGCAATCTTGCGTTTCTGATCGGCCGTCCGGCCTTGCAGCATGGTGATTTGAATTAACGGCATAAAGTTCTCAGTTCCCGTTTCCCAGTTCTCAGAAAAAACCAGCCCTCAGATCGACCTTACTGAGACCCGGAACTGAGAACCGGGAACTGTTTTTATTGTGCCAGTTCGTATCCCGCGAAAAAGAAGCTCAACTCGAAGCGAGCCGTTTCATCCGCATCCGAGCCGTGAATCGCGTTGTGCTCAATGTTCGTCGCCCATTTTTTGCGGATGGTCCCCTCTTCGGCTTGCGCCGGGTTGGTTGCACCCATCAGCTTGCGCAGGTCGGCGATGGCATTTTCTTTTTCCAGCGCCAGAGCCACGATTGGCCCGCTCGACATGAACTTGGTCAGCGAGTGGTAAAACGGGCGGCTGGCATGGACAGCGTAGAACTGCTCCGCCTGGTGCTGCGAGATTTCCAGCATCTTCATGGCCAGAATGTGGAAGCCATTCTTCTCGAACTGCTCGATGATGTCTCCGATCGCGTTTTTCTTCACCGCGTCGGGCTTGATGATGGTCAATGTGCGTTGCAGGGTTTTCATAAATTCAGTTGTCAGTTCCCAGTTGTCAGTTCTCAGTAACACCTATCCGCTCCCCATAACAGTGGGGCTGACAGCTGAAGACTGAGTGCTGATGGCTCTACACTTTCACTCCGAGCACGGCCGCGAGGGTTTCGCCGATGTCCGCTGGCGATTTCGCGACCTTGAGGCCGGCCGCTTCCATGGCGGCTATTTTCTCTTTTGCCGTGCCCTTGCCGCCGGAAATGATTGCGCCGGCGTGGCCCATGCGGCGTCCGGGAGGCGCTGTCTGTCCGGCGATAAATCCAACGACCGGCTTCTTCATGTGCGTGCGGATGAACTCCGCTGCGGTCTCTTCCGCGTTGCCGCCAATCTCCCCGATCATTACGACGGCTTCCGTCTGCGGATCGCGATTAAACAGGTCGAGGGCATCGACAAAATTTGTGCCGATAATCGGATCGCCCCCGATGCCGATTGCCGTCGATTGCCCGATTCCGCGCTGCGTAAGTTGGTGCACCGCTTCGTAAGTCAGCGTGCCCGAGCGGGACACGATTCCGACGTTGCCCTCTTTGTGGATGGATGCGGGCATGATGCCGATCTTGCACTTGCCGGGCGAGATGATGCCGGGGCAGTTGGGCCCAATCAGCCGCGAACGCCGGTTCTGCAGAAACTCCCACGCGCGTACCATGTCGAGCGTCGGAATGCCCTCGGTGATGCAGACGATGAGCTCGATCTCAGCATCGGCCGCTTCCATGATTGCGTCGGCCGCATACGGCGGCGGCACAAAAATCACGGTGGCATTCGCGCCTGTCTTGTCTGCTGCTTCCTGCACGGTGTTGAAGATCGGCCAGCCCTCGTGCGTCGTGCCGCCCTTGCCCGGAGTGATGCCACCAACAATTTGTGTGCCGTAAGCCGCGCAAGCTTTCGCGTGGAAAGTGCCTTCGCGGCCGGTCAGACCTTGCACGATCAATCGAGTTTTCTTGTCAGCAAGAATTGCCATAATTGCTCGCTTTCGCTATAAATCGCTCTTCGCTATTCGTCGTTCGCTTCTGTCGTGTGATGGGGCTTTACCCTGTATTGGCGGGGCAGAGCCCCGCCACCACACAACCGGCTACGCCGCGTTTCTTGCCGCGGCTACCACTTTGTCGGCCGCATCTTTCATCGTGTCCGCAACCGTGAAGTTCAGCCCAGATTCCATCAGGATTTTCTTGCCTTCCACAACGTTCGTGCCTTCGAGGCGCAGCACGATCGGCAGTTGGATATTGGTCTTCTTCGCCGCCTCGACCACTCCCGTTGCCAGCATATCCACGCGCAGAATGCCTCCAAAAATATTGATCAGTACCGCACGCACGCTCTTGTCGCTCAGCAGAATCTCAAAGGCGTGCGCCACCTGGTCGGCGCTGGCGCTGCCGCCCACATCCAGAAAGTTAGCCGGCATGCCACCCGCATACTTGATGATGTCCATGGTGGCCATGGCCAGACCCGCGCCATTTACCATGCAGCCCACGCTGCCGTCGAGCTTGATGTAGTTGAGGCTGTATTTCGATGCCTCCACTTCCAGCGAATCTTCCTCGGTAATGTCGCGCAGTTCGCGCAGGTCGGCATGCCGGAACATTGCGTTATCGTCAAACGTCATCTTGGCGTCGAGAGCGAACAGCCGGCCATCCGTACAACTGATGAAGGGATTGATCTCGACCAGCGAGGCATCCGACTCCAGAAACGCGCGGTAAAGAGCGGTCAAAAACTGCACCGCCGGATTGATCTGCGCCGGCTTCAATCCCAGCGCGAACGCGATCTTGCGCGCCTGGAACGCCTCCAGGCCCATGCCCGGATCGATGTACTGCTTGAGAATTTTTTCGGGCGTCTCGGCGGCCACTTGCTCAATATCCATGCCGCCTGCGGCCGACGCCATGAACACCGGTTTGCCTTCGCCGCGATCCACCAGAATGCCAAGATAGAGTTCCTTTTCGATGGGCAGCGTCTCTTCAATCAGCAAGCGCCGCACGATGCGGCCTTCCGGACCCGTCTGGTGCGTCACCAGCTTCATGCCTAGAATTTTGCCGGCGAGTTCGCCCGCCTCATCCACCGACTTGGCTAGCTTTACGCCGCCTCCTTTGCCGCGTCCGCCGGCGTGGATCTGCGCCTTCACCACGATTCCGGTTGCGCCGGCGCTCAGCAAATCCCTCGCCGCCGCCTCGGCTTCTTCGCGCGTCGTTGCCATGGCGCCGCGGGGCACGGCGACGCCGTATTTTCTAAGGATTGCTTTTCCTTGATACTCATGAATTTTCATAATGATTCCAAATTGGTCGTTAGTCGTTGGTCGTTCGCAATGGACAACTGCGACGACCGTCTTGCTTCTTGCACCGAGGGGACTCTGCTTGCGGCTTCAGACAACGTGGCAGCAAACCAATGATTCTATAGAAGACGGAAGGATTGGCGCAAACCAATTTCCAGCGATGTCCTAGGTTCTACCACGGAGTCGCGGAGATACGGAAAGACCAATTGCTGGGGAAAGCCGTGGGTTGATCGTGCGTGGAGCTTACTTCCCATCCACCGAGTTCAGGCAGCGGCTGTAAAGTTCCAGCAGGTGGGCCGCGTAATCCTCGGGTTTGTCAGCGGAACTGCTGCCCTGGAATCCGACGCTGGCGCCAGCGCTCTTGCCGTAACCCGTGGTCATGGCGATGAATTTCATGAGATCAAGTGCGATGTCTTCGTTACGTCGGGAGCCTAGAGGAAGAGCGGGCATGTCCATGATCAAAAACTCCTCGTAAAGCGTGAAGTAATCCGCCGGTTGTGCCGGCTCTGCCGCGATGGTAGCAGAACCACCGCGGACAAAGCCGCCCATCGTTTTGTCACTTTGGAGCTATGGCGATCATGTTGGGCAGGCAAAGCGGAGCTCCCACACCTTGGGCATTGCACATGTTCGGGTTGTTGTCTTCGTTGATATTGACGTACGGGACTTGCTGGAAATCGCCTCCAGTCACTGTATTGATGAGGTGCACGGAGCCGGCCGTGCACGTCGGCCCGTTGTACTGATCGCAGGCGGCGACGAAAATCTGGCTTCCGTCGGTGGAGGCGGCAGCGGACAGCGGGAAGCTGTCGCCGGAGCATTGCGGGCAGCCCGTCGCCGGCGATCCCGAGAGCGTGATGGAAGTCGTGCTCTGGTTATTTACGTTGTAGATGAGCACGGCCGGAATGTTCTGGCCGACGATGATCATCTCCTGGCCGTCGTTCACGAGTTGGGCGTAGATCGGAGTGAAATTGCCCTGGCCGAAGCTGACCGGCGGGGCCGCGGTGAAGCCCCCGGTCGGCAGCAGCAACGGAGGATTACAGGTGAGTTGCAGCGGTTGTCCCGGCGCGGGGGGCTCGATTGGATTCTGTGCGAACTCCGCCGTCAGCACCTGAAGAGAAGTGCTCTCGCCGCTGCTCCCCGCCGGTGGTACTTCCAGAGCCAGGATGTTCTGGGTTGACCAAAAGAAGGTTTCGTTCGGCAGGGGCGGGTATGGTGCCTCGAAGGGCGCGGGAAGAACTGGGGACGGAAAGATTTCCAGAGGCGGATTCGCCGTCGTCACACTTCCAATGTTCACACTGGCGGTGCCGGGCAGAGAACAAGTCGAGTAGGCTGACACCGCATTGGCGGGCGCGCCCGCCACGTAAGCGAAGCTGCCGTCCGCCGAGAAAACAACGTCGGTGGCCGAGGTCGCGACCGGAACCGAGGACAGCGGGTCAACAGTAGAGTAGACGTACATGTTGCCCAGGTTGGTAATAATGAAGATCTTCAACTGATCGGGAGAGAAGGCCGCGGCCGTGGCCACTTCGCCGGAGTTCGGCAGGACGAGATCGATCGGGGCGACTCCGCTGGTCGAACTGTAGATGTAGACCTGGCTCGTAGTGGAAACCGTGTCGGAAACCACCACCAGCTTGCCATCGTTCGAAACGGTGAGGACTTCACCGCACAGCGAGACATTGCAGGGCGTCGGGGAACCGGAGACCTCGACCGCAGCAGGTTGGGTGGGGGTAACATCGACATACATCAGTCCCTGACTGGTGCCGATATAGAGACGTGGCGCGGCCTGATGATTGAACACCATGGAATTGGGAGTGCGCGGCAGGCTGACGATGGCGCCGATGGGGTTCTTCCCCGAGCCGATGGTCGAGGTCACCGAGAACAGCGCGCTGTCGCAGCCCGGTTGACTCTGGCAGTCGGTGGTTGCCGCCCACGCCGTGTAGGTGGGCACGGCGGACGTGGAAGTTACATTTACCGAGACAGCGCCAAATCCCATCGTCCCATTCGGCAGCGTGCCGTTGCTGGCGTAGATGGGAAGACCGGGTGAAATTCCGATATTGCAGCTTGGCGGCGCGCAGGAAGCGGTGAGCGTAGCTCCGCCAAGATTGTTGCGGGCAGTAGCGCTATTGGCTCCCGTGGTGTTGGTGGTGGTGGTGAAGGCCGCCACTTCAGGATTGGTCGTGCTCCAGGTGAGGGGCGGTTTCGCAAGCGGAAGCACATCGCCAGGGGCAACGCCGTAAAGGGTATCGATTGCCGCGGCATTGACCGGGATGCTGGCGCCGTTATCGACTGTGATCGAGTTCCCTTGCTGCCCTTGGCTCGCGATCTGCAGGTAGATGGCTTTGACCAGGCAAGTCGTAAATGGATAGGGGGCGCTGGTGGTCCCGGAGACGCCGGCAAAAAGTTGCGTGATGCCAGGGGACGCGGCGGTCGCCTGAATCTGGTTGAGCGCGTTCGGTTCTTGCGGGGGCGTGTAGGGAGCTGTCGTAAGCACGCCGGCATTGCTCGACGCCCAAGTCAGAGGTCCGACCGTACTGCTGATATCCACCGGCGGATTGCCGCTGTAGGCAATGCCCTCGAAGTCCCAGGTTTGTCCCTGATAGAAACAGTCATACTGCGGCGGCGGATTCTCGGTTTGGATAATCTGAATGTTATTGACATGCTGGTGAACGTAGACGGTGGTTGTCGCGCTGTAGACACCGTTGGTCACAGCCTGTACGTAGGCGATTCCGGTCGTGCCGGGGCTACACTCCGAGATGCTGACGTCCCAAGTGCCGGCGCACGCGTATCCATTACTCGCGACCGTAAGCGGTGCGGGGGCATTGGGAGTGCCACTGGTCACGATAAATTGAATGTCGAGGCCGAGGATCGGCTTGCCTTGGCCGTTCGTGGCCGCGGCGCTAAAGACCTGCGTGCCACCCACGTCGATGGAGAGCGTGCCACCAGGGCTGATCGTAACGCTCGATACGCCTCCGCCTCCGGCGCCACTGCTCTTGCCCAGGCAACCGGTGAGGGCAAGAACAGCAAGGACGAGGACAAAAGTAATGGACGACGTAAGCAGAAAACCGGAACTGCAACGATGCATGAACCCTCTTCGCGTCCATTGGCCCGACGCGAGCATGAAGCGATGGAGCGGAAAACTGTCAGTGTAGATGCAAGGTTTCAAAGTTTCAAGGCTGCCAGGGGCAAGGTTCCAGGGTTTCAAGGTTCCAAGGATACTGCATTGTCGGAAATGGCCGCAGACTGATTGCGACCTTCAATCTCTGAAACCTTGAAACCCTGAAACTCTGAAACCTTATCTTTCAGATGCCTCGAACAGTGGTTGACGATGTGCAAGCGAGTTGTTATTATCAAACAGTTCCGCGAGTTTAAGAGCTTTGCAGATCTACGTGTCCGGTTGCAACCGAGCCGGGGACGCCCTCGCTGAAACATCCTGCGAAAACCTTCGCGCTCGGGCTTTGAAGTAATAAAAGCCTGGGAGACACGTGGGGCTATGCAGGGGGAAGCAGACGAAACGGAACGCCTCCGAACCGGTTTTGCGGCAAGGCGTGGCGTCACCGTCGTCGGCGATCTAGTCTGAGCGGGAAACTGAACGAATTCTTACCGCCCTCGGTGAATCAGGAATGCGGGCGGGAGAGTATGGCTGGGCGCGACAGCCTGTGCCAGAAATTGAGACAGGGTAGTCCTGTCTTTCAGTGGCAGAGCGTCGTTAGTCACTGGCCGTCAGTCGTTCGCGTGCAGGTTTTGCCAACGACCAACGACTATCGACCGACGACTTTGAGGAGTTTAAAGAGTGCCTACTTTTAATCAGCTGGTGAAATTCGGCCGCGACCGGACCAACTACAAGACGGCCAGTCCGGCGCTGCAATCGTGTCCGCAAAAGCGCGGCGTCTGCACGCGCGTGTACACCCAGACGCCGAAGAAGCCGAACTCGGCGCTGCGGAAAGTGGCACGCGTTCGCCTCACCAATGGAATCGAAGTGACGACGTACATTCCGGGCGTCGGCCATAACCTGCAGGAGCACTCGATAGTGCTGATCCGCGGAGGCCGTGTGAAGGATCTCCCGGGCGTCCGTTATCACGTAGTGCGCGGAACGCTGGACGCAACCGGCGTAGCCGGCCGAAATCAGGGCCGCTCGAAGTACGGAACCAAGCGAGCGAAGAAGGCCTAGAAACAGTTCCCGGTTCTCGGGTTTTTCTGAGAACTGAGAACTGAGAACTGAGAACTGCATTTTATGCCAAGAAAAGGACATACACCCAAGCGCAAGGTCGATGCGGATCCGATCTATGGATCGGACCTGGTGACAAAATTCATCAACTCCATGATGTGGCAGGGAAAGAAATCGACTGCCGAAGGCATCTTTTATAAGTCGCTGGAGAAGTTGCAGGAAAAAGGCGGCGACGAAGCCCTGAAGCTGTTTACCAAGGCGGTCGAAAACGCCAAGCCCTTGCTGGAAGTGAAGACGCGGCGCGTGGGCGGCGCGAACTATCAGGTGCCGATTGAAGTAGCTGCCGACCGTAGAACGTCGCTGGCGATCCGCTGGATTGTGAGCTACGCGCGCGGACGAGGCGAAAAAGGAATGATCGAAAAGTTAACCAATGAGTTGCTCGATGCCTCGAACGGCAAAGGCGCCGCCATCAAGAAAAAAGAAGACGTGCACAGAATGGCGGAAGCGAACAAGGCGTTCGCGCATTACCGGTGGTGAAAAGCGCTGCGAGCTTCGAGCCGAGAGCTTGGAGCGAAAAGCTAACGACTAACGACCAACGACTAACGACAGATTTTTCGGAGCCCCAGAAAGAGTTATAAGCCGTGCCCAGAACAGTCCCATTAGAACGTTGCAGGAACATCGGCATCATGGCCCACATCGATGCCGGGAAGACCACGACGACGGAGCGCATCCTGTTTTATACGGGAAAGACGCACCGCATCGGCGAGGTCCACGAAGGCACGGCCATCATGGACTGGATGGAGCAGGAGCAGGAGCGCGGCATCACGATTACTTCCGCCGCGACGACCTGCACTTGGCGCGACATACGCATCAATATTATTGATACTCCCGGCCACGTCGATTTCACGGCCGAGGTCGAGCGCTCGCTGCGCGTGCTCGACGGCGCCGTCGCGGTGTTTGACGCGGTGCATGGCGTGCAACCGCAGTCGGAAAAAGTCTGGCGCCAAGCCGATAAATACGGCGTCCCGCGAATTTGTTTCATCAACAAGATCGACAAGATGGGTGCTGATTTTGAGCACGCCGTCGATACCCTTCGCAAGCGCCTCAACGCCAAGCCGGTAGCGATTCAAATTCCTATTGGGCAAGAAGACAAATTCCGCGGGGTGGTCGACCTGGTCGCCATGAAGGCCATCATCTGGGAAGACGAGACCATAGGCGCCGAGTACAAGACCACCGACATTCCCGCCGACCTGCAGAAAAAGGCGGAAGCGTTCCATACGCAACTCGTCGAAACCGTTGCCGAAAACGATGACGAGATTCTGCACAAGTTTCTCGAGGGCGAAGCAATTTCGGCGGACGAACTCAAAGCTTCGCTACGCAAATCGACCATCGGGCTGAAGTTGTTTCCGGTGGTGGTGGGAACGGCGTTCAAGAATAAGGGCGTACAGCCGCTGCTCGACGCGGTAGTCGATTACCTGCCGTCGCCGCTCGACACCAAGGAAACGCACGGCCTCGATCCCGATACCGGAAAGACGATTACGCGCAAAGCAGACGACAAAGATCCCTTTTCGGCGCTGGCGTTCAAGATCATGGCTGACCCGTTCGTCGGCCAGTTGACTTTTATCCGCGTGTATTCGGGACAGTTGAAGTCGGGCGAGTCGGTGATGAACTCGCGCACCCAGAAGCACGAGCGCATTGGCCGCCTCCTCAAGATGCACGCCAACAAGCGCGAAGACATTCAGGAAATTCTCGCCGGCGACATTTGCGCGGTGGTCGGTCTGAGAAACGTCAGCACCGGCGACACCATTTGCGAAGAAAAGCATCCCATCACGCTCGAGTCAATCGTGTTTGCGGTGCCGGTAATCTCGGTGGCCGTCGAGCCCAAAACCAAAGCCGATCAGGAAAAAATGGGTATGGCGCTGGCGAAACTGGCGCAGGAAGATCCGACTTTCAAAGTTCACACCGATCCCGACAGCGGACAGACCATCATCAGCGGCATGGGCGAGTTGCATCTTGAAATCATTGTCGACCGCATGATGCGCGAGTATAAGGTCGAGGCCAACGTGGGCAAGCCGCAGGTGGCGTACCGCGAAACCATTCGCAAGCACGCCGAAGCCGAGGGCAAATACATCCGGCAGACCGGCGGCCGCGGCCAGTACGGACACGCCAAGATTTATCTCGATCCGAACGAGCCCGGCAAGGGCTACGAGTTCATCAACGAGATCGTGGGCGGCACGGTACCCAAGGAATACATCAAGCCCATCGACCAGGGCATGCAGGAAGCCATGGAGGGCGGAGTTCTTGCCGGCTATCCGATGGTCGATATCAAGGCGACGCTTTACGACGGCAGCTACCACGATGTCGATTCCAACGAAATGGCGTTCAAAATTGCCGGTTCGATGGCATTCAAAGAAGCCGCGCGCAAGGCGAGCCCCGTGATTCTCGAGCCGGTGATGGCGGTCGAAGTCGTCACGCCGGAAGATTACGCGGGAACGATTATGGGCGACCTGAGTTCGCGTCGCGGACGGATCGAAGGCATGGAGCATCGCGCCGGTTCGCAGGTGATCAAGGCCATCGTTCCGCTGGCGGAGATGTTTGGCTACGCGACGCACATGCGTTCGAGCACTCAGGGACGCGCCGAGTACTCGATGCATTTTGCACGGTATGAAGAAGCCCCGCGTCATGTCGCGGACGAGATCATCGCCAAGACGCAGGGGAAAACAGCGTCAAGGTGATTTGTATCAGGGCGTGGCTTTAGCCACGCCGAATCGTGAATCCCGGGTTCGGGGCTTTAGCCCCTGAGGAAAACGGAAATGGCGAAGGAAAAATTTGAACGGACAAAGCCGCACTGCAACGTAGGGACGATTGGTCACATTGACCACGGCAAGACGACGTTGACGGCGGCCATCACGAAAGTTTTGCAGAAGCACAACCCGAAGATTGTGTTCCGGTCGTTCGATTCGATCGACAACGCTCCGGAAGAAAAGGCGCGTGGCATCACCATTGCCACGGCGCACGTCGAGTATGAGACGGCGAACCGGCACTATGCGCACGTCGATTGTCCGGGCCACGCCGATTACATCAAGAACATGATCACGGGCGCAGCGCAGATGGATGGCGCGATCTTAGTCGTGGCGGCGACCGATGGTCCGATGCCGCAAACGCGCGAGCACGTGCTCTTGGCGCGGCAAGTCGGCGTGCCGTACATTGTTGTGGCGCTGAACAAATGCGATGCGGTCGATGATCCGGAGCTGCTGGATCTGGTCGAGCTCGAAGTGCGCGAGTTGTTGAAGAGCTATCAGTTTCCGGGCGATGATGTGCCGGTGGTGCGGTTGTCGGCGCTGCTCGCGTTGAACGGCGACGAGAAGTGGGAGAAGCAGATTGACGCGTTGATGGAAGCGGTGGACAAGAGCGTGCCGCAACCGGCGCGCGAACTCGACAAGCCGTTCCTGATGCCGATTGAAGATATTTTTTCGATTCAAGGACGCGGCACGGTAGTGACGGGCCGGATCGAGCGCGGCAAGGTG
>Ga0074046_10000360_pt1 | contig 41023 bp, 33 predicted proteins | sample BogForMeECP23OM3_FD_94441 | JGI IMG/M metagenome (GOLD analysis project Ga0074046, IMG submission 94441) | Bog forest soil microbial communities from Calvert Island, British Columbia, Canada - Bog Forest MetaG ECP23OM3 | ecosystem: Environmental > Terrestrial > Soil > Wetlands ... | reverse complement strand
TGGAAGGCCGATTGGGCCATGCGCTGGGTGGCGCTCGGCGTGGATTACGAGATGGCGGGAAAGGATCTGATCGACAGCGTGATGCTGTCGTCGAAAATTTGCCGCGCGCTTGGCGGCACGCCGCCGGAGGGCTTTAATTACGAGCTGTTCCTTGACGATTCCGGACAGAAGATCTCGAAGTCGAAGGGCAACGGCATAGCGGTTGAGGAATGGCTGGCCTATGCCACGCCGGAGAGCCTCAGCCTTTATATGTTCCAGAAGCCGAAGACGGCGAAGAAGCTTTACTTCGACGTGATCCCGAAGGCGGTGGACGATTATTTCGGCTTCCTCGAAAGCTATCACAAGGAAAGCGCGGAGAAGCAGCTCGATAACCCGGTCTGGCACATCCACACCGGCCACCCGCCGCAGCATAACGTGCCGGTCAGCTTCAGCCTGCTTTTGAACCTCGTCAGCGCTTCTAACGCGCATACGAAGGACATTCTGTGGCAGTTCGTGAGGAACTACGCGCCGGGGACGAACGCGCAGGATTTTCCTGAGCTCGACCGGCTGATCGGCTTTGCGATTCGTTATTTCGAGGAACGCGAGAAGCCGTTCAAGGTCTACCGGGCGCCCACAGCGCTGGAGCGCGAGGCGATGCTTGATCTCGACGCCCGGCTCGCGCGGGCGGACGCGGGGCTCAGCGCGGAGGAGCTGCAAGCCATCGTCTACGAGGTGGGCAAGGCGCACCCCTTCGAGAATTTGCGCGACTGGTTCAAGGCGCTTTACGAGGTGCTTTTCGGCGAAAGCCAGGGGCCGCGCTTCGGCTCGTTCATCAAAGCTTACGGACTCGAAAATACGAGGGCGCTGATCGCCGGGCGCTTGCACCAAGCCGCCGAAGCGGTCTGAGCGGGCTATGTCAGCGCGGGTAATCTATAAACTCATGCCGCGCGCCGAGTGGGAAGCGGCGCAAGTGGAGGGCGTTTATCGCGGCTCGGCGCACGACAAGCGCGACGGGTTTATTCATTTCTCAACCGCCGCGCAGCTAGGCGAAACGGCGCGGAAGCACTTTTCGGGCGTTGGCGATCTCGTGCTCCTCGCAGCGGATATCGCCTCACTGTCATGGCCGCCCTCCGAGGCGGCCATCCAGAGTGCCGGATTGAACGCCGCTGACGAAGAGCTGGATGGCCGGGTCAAGCCCGGCCATGACAAAAAAGGCGATCCCCTCCGCTGGGAGCCCTCGCGCGGCGGCGATCTTTTCCCGCATCTCTACGCGGATCTGCCCATAGCGGCGGTGAAAAGCGCGACGCCAGTCCCGCTTGGCCAGAATGGCACCCCCATCGTTCCCAGCGATCTCGCGTCATGAGCGGCTTCTGGTCCGTGGCCCAAGCCGGCCTCTTCTTCCTCGATCCCGAGACGGCACACGAGGCATCGCTCCGCGCGCTCGAAGCGGGCATTCACCCCCGCCCCGGCAAGCCGGACGATCCGCGTCTCGCTGCCACGCTGTTCGGCCTAAACTTTCCCAATCCCATCGGTGTGGCCGCGGGTTACGACAAAGACGCCCGCGTTTATAATGCGCTTTTTGCCATGGGCTTCGGCTTCGCGGAGGCCGGAACGATTACGCCAAGACCGCAAGCTGGCAATCCGCGCCCGCGGGTGTTCAGGCTCATTGGCGAGCGCGCCGTCGTCAACAGGCTCGGCTTCAATAATGGGGGCCATGCGGCAGCGCAGTTGCGGCTTGCGAGCCGGCCTCCGAAGGGCATTCTCGGCATCAATATCGGCGCGAACCGGGAAAGCGCGGACCAAATCGCCGATTATGCCGCAGGCGTCCACGCCTTCGGCGCGCTGGCGTCCTACCTTGCCATCAACATCTCTTCGCCGAACACGCCGGGCTTGCGCGATCTCCAGGCGCCGGAGCGGCTGGATGCGCTTCTAAAAGCCTTGATGGAAGCACGCGCTAGCCTGCCGCGCGCAGTGCCGATCCTGGTGAAGCTGGCCCCGGACTTGGACGGCGATGAAGTCGCGCCGCTCATGGCGTGCCTCCTTGCGCATAAGGTGGATGGCGCCATCCTCACCAACACGACGCTGTCGCGGGACGGCGTGCCGCCAAGCTCGCACCGGGGCGAAGGCGGCGGACTCTCCGGCCGCCCGCTTTTCGCGCGCTCTACGCGGATGCTGGCGCAGTGCTATCTCGCTACGGGGGGGAAACTTCCGCTGATCGGCGTTGGGGGGATCGACTCGCCTGCAACGGCTATCGCCAAGATCCGCGCCGGTGCTTCGCTGCTCCAGCTCTATACCGGCCTCCTCTATGAGGGGCCTGGCCTTTTGCCTGCTATCAAGGCTGCCTTACTAGCGGAGCTTGCCCGGGCGTCCGCACCGCTGACAAGCCTTGTTGGCACGGAGGCAAGACGCTGGGCTGAAAGCTAAACCGGCGCGCGCGATGACGCCCGCGTCCGATTAATCGCACGATGCTTTAAAGCGCGTTCAGCCACGCCCCTTATGCCCCGCCTCCCGCCGCGGCCGCTAATGGTTCGGCCTCGTCGCCGTCATCCTCTCGCGGCTCCTGCTTGCCTAAGCGGGCGCATTCGACAAAAACTCTAAGTGCGCAGGTCCGGCAAATATTATAATCGAGATTGCGGTAGATGGTGCGCAACGCGGTCGTTTTCGAGCCGAATATGTTCTCCCGGCCGATGTCGTCCATATAATGGCCGCGCTCCAACAGCTCCAGAACGCGTTCCTTGGGCCGGATCAGGTATAGGCCGCCGCCTCTGGCGCGAAAACGCCTGGCCATCGCCACGATGGCTTCGGCGCCCGCGATGTCGATGAAGTTCACGCCCTGCATGACGATGAGCAAATGCCTGCATTGGGGCGCGGTTTCCTCGTAGCCGCGAAGCGTTTCCTGAAAGGAGTTCACGGCGCCGAAGAACAGCGAGCCGTCGATGCGGATGAGGCGCACCTGCCCGCATTCCGGCAAGTCGGGCCGCGAATCCGTGAACTTCCGGCTGGGGCTGAAAGGATCGGGAACGCGGATCAGAATCTGCGGGCTCGAAGTTTGGCGCAAATACAGGAGGAGCGAGAGCATCACGCCGGCGAAGATGGCGACATCGAGCTCAAGCAGCAGCGCCGAAAAAAACGTGACCGCGAGCACTGCCGTATCCGAATAGCTCGTGCGGATGATCTGCTTGATGTGATGGCTGTCCCAAAGCCCATAGGCGACGATGAACAAAATTCCGGCCATGGTGGCGTTCGGCAGGTACACCGCGAACGGCGCGACGAGCACGACGATGAACATGAGAAAGACGCCGGCCAAGATTGCCGCGACCGGCGTCTGGGCGCCGACGGAGTAATTGAGGGCGCTCCGGTTGAAGGACCCGGTAGCCACGTAACCCGAGAAGAAAGCGCCCGCAATGTTCGACAGGCCTTGTCCGATGAACTCCTGGTTTGCGTCGATATGCTGGCCGGTACGAAGGGCCATGGCACGCGAAATGGATATGGCCTCGGTGAGCGCGAACAGCGTCATGGCGAGGGTGACGGAGGTCAGCGAGCGCCACATATCGATGCTGAAGCTCGGCGCCGACAGGGGCGGCAAGCTCGACGGCAGAGCGCCGACCGTTCTGACCGAACCGGGGCTGAGCGTATTCATGACGAACGCCGCCAGGCTCGCCACGATAATCGCCGCGATCATGTAGGGTGCTCGCGGAATGTAGCGCTTTACCCCAATGGCGGTCAGGACGGTGATCGCCCCAACTGCGGCAGTCATCCAGGAAATATCCTTCACGTGCGTCGCCACATAGCCGATGACTTCGTAGAAGCGCGCACCGCGCGGGATGGGCAGGTTGAAAAAGTTCTTGAGCTGATTGGCGGCAATCAGCACACCGGCGCCGGCGGTGAAGCCAACGATGACCGAATGGGAGATAAAGTTGACGAGCGCGCCGAGTTTCATAATCCCCATGGTCAACTCGAGCACGCCGACGAGGAAGGCAAGCGTTAGCCCGAGCACCACATATTGCGCCGAGGCGGGCTCGGCCATAGCGCTCAGCGCGGAGAACATAACAAGCGAGCCCGCGACCGTCGGCCCCGACACCAATTGCCAGGACGAGCCGAACAGGGCGGCCACCACTGCGGGGATCATGCCCGCATAGAGGCCGTATTCGGGCGGCATCCCGGCTATGGTGGCGTAGGCAATGCCTTGCGGCAGCACGACAAGTGCGCCGGTCACTGCGGCCCAAAAATCAGCCTGGAGGGTGCGCGCGTTGACGAGCGGTGTCCATGCGAGAAACGGCAGCAGCCGCTTCGACGGAATGGCTTCTAAGAGTTTGGCTCGCGACATGGTTCGCCCCTACGATCCAGAGGCCTCAGATCTCGCCTGAGCAATCGCGCCTTGCAGCACGTCATGCCTCATCGCAATCGTTGGCTCATTGAAAAGGACGTTCTTCATCCAGTCCAAGCCGAGAAGCAGGAGCGCCTCGTCGCTGGTCTTAACGAGTTCGACTGCCTCTTGCGGAATGTCGTAGACGCTGAGGAACCGGCTTTCCAACACGAATTTGCGGAAACGGTCGACGTCGGTGGAGACCATGAAGAACATCTGCCGGGCTTGCGGCGACGGGGTCTTGCCCATAGGGCCGCCCATAGGGCGCCAGGAGGCAAGCTTCATCAGGATATCGATCCAGCCCCGGTTTATCTGTTCGTAGGGCTCGACGCCTTGATCCTTGCAAAACTCCGCCACGGTCTGGGTTTGCGCCTCGTCATGTCCCCGGCAGTGCTCCTCCCGCACAAGAAAGTGAAAATCTTCCTTGGCTTCGCTGTCTTTGAGCTTCACCGAAATCAAACCGAGGGGATAATAGCGGCACGCGGCGGGCCGGTCGGCGTAGACCGTGCACCCCTCCTCCGCCAGGAAATGGCAGGCCCCCTTGCCATCATCGCCGCTCATCTTGAGCTTAACGACCGGCATTGCTGCGCTGTCGTGCTCGGCAGGGACGGTGTACTTTTCCAGGAACTCCGCCGGGCGCATGCCGAAGCGGCGGGAGAGGCGCAGGATGTCGTAGGGCGGCAAGGTAATATCGGCGCCGTAGCAGCACATGTTCCAGCAGGAAACGCCGCGATGGCAGCGGAAGCGGAACGTGTCATTCGCGGCGAGCTTAACCGGTTCGACGGGGCTCTGCGTTTGGGCGCGTACGCTATCGAAGACGTTGAGCTTTTGGTCGCGATCTAAGCTGCTGCGGTACCCTGCTTCTTGGGAGGCTTGCTGTTCTTCGCCGTCGAAGTCGTCATCTGCGGTCATTACGATCTCTGTGTCTGGCCTAAGCACTGCAGCCGGCTGGGATAAGCCTCTTAAGAGGCGCCGGCGCCGCGCGCCAAAGGCCAAGGACCGCGGCTTTTTCAGGGGGTATCCCCGGGCCCTGGATAGCGGGGCCCGGTAAACACCTATCAAGAGTTGCGCCGGGCTTCAAGCGTGACTCGATAGAACGCGGGGGCCTATTAAGCCCCCGCCAACGCCTCAGCTAGTGCTTCTGGCCGCCGTAATGCTTCTCGACCAGGTCGACGTGCGGACGCTTGATCATGGTCCACTCGCCGGTCGCGGGATCGATCTTCGAATTCACGAAGCACTGCCAGTTTTGCGGGTCGAGCTTCGGGAAGTCCGTGCGGTAGTAGAAGCCCGGATAACGCGTCTCCTCGCGGAAGAGGATGTGGCGCAGATGGGCCTCGGCGGTGATGATGCGGTGATAGTTCTCCCAAGCGCGCATCAGCTCGTGGAGGTCTTTCGCGCGCATCTTCTTAGAGTCTTCCTTAAGCGTGGTTAGATACTTAAGGCCGAGATCGAGCAGCTTGCCGTTGGTCTGGTAGTAGGTCGACGTACCCGCCACGTACTCGTCCATGATCTTCTGCAGGCGCATCTGCAGCATCTTTGGCGTGATATAATACGGGTTCACATCTTCCGCCGTGGTCGCGTCCTTGTGCTCGAAGTAGTTGCGCACAGGCAAATAGATTTCCTCGGCGATGGCTTTGATGTCGTCCTTGAAGGCGGGCTGATAGCCGGCGTGGTCACGCAGCCACTTCACCATCGCCTTGGCGGCGATACGGCCCTCGGTGTGCGAGCCCGACGAGAACTTGTGGCCCGAAGCGCCGACGCCGTCGCCCGCGGTGAACAGGCCGTTGACGGTCGTCATGCGGTTGTAGCCCCAGCGCCACTCTGGCGGCGACTTGAGGTCTTCGGGACCCGACACCCAGATGCCGCAGCAGCCGGAATGGCTTCCGAGCAGGTAGGGTTCGGTCGGCATCAGCTCGGAGGGGCTCTCCTCGGGGCGGATGTTGAGGCCCGCCCACACGCCGGCCTGGCCGATGCACATGTCGAGGAAGTCTTCCCAAGCCTCGGCTTCGAGGTGCTTGAACTCCTTCGGCGTCATGTTCTTGCCGAGCTCTTTCATCGCCGTCGCCGTGTCCATCAAGATCGGCCCGCGGCCTTCTTTCATCTCGTGGAGCATGGCGTGATTGCGCAAGCAGGTCGGCACCACGGCCGCCTTGTCGTAGGGCGCGAACTCGGCCAGCATATGCGCGTTCTTTTTGACGTAGTCCTCGCCATAGCCGTTGGTGGCCTTCGACTTGAACAGCAGGAACCACGCGCCGACCGGTCCGTAACCGTCCTTGAAGCGGGCGGGAACGAAGCGGTTTTCCATCATGGTCAGCTCGGCGCCCGACTCGGCAGCCATGGCGTAGGTCGAGCCTGCATTCCACACCGGATACCAGGTGCGGCCCATGCCCTCGCCCATGGACCTGGGGCGGAACACGTTCACCGCGCCGCCTGCCACGAGCAGGACCGCATTGGCCTTGAACACGTAGATCTTGTTCTCGCGGACCGAGAAGCCGACGGCGCCGGCGATACGGTTCGGCTCCTTGGCATCGAGCAGCAGCTTCACGATAAAGACGCGCTGATGGATGTTTTCGATCCCGAGCGCTTTGCGGGCGGCTTCAGCGACGATCGGCTTATAGCTCTCGCCGTTGATCATGATTTGCCATTTGCCCGAGCGCACCGGCTTGCCGCCGTCCTTCAGCGGAACGCCTTCGGTCTCTTTCGTTTTCCAAATGGGCAGGCCCCATTCTTCGAAGAGATGCACGGTGCCGTCCACGTGGCGGCCGACGTCATAGACGAGGTCGTCGCGGGTGAGGCCCATCAGGTCGGCGGAGACCATCCGGCAATAGTCGTCCGGAGAGTTATCGCCGAGATAGGTGTTGATGGCTGAAAGACCCATCGCCACGGCGCCGGAACGGTCGATGCCTGCCTTGTCGACGAGTGTGACCTTCACGTCGTCGCCAACCCAGCGCTTGACCTCGAATGCGGCGCCGCAGGCGGCCATGCCGCCGCCTATGATAAGAATGTCTGTCTTGAATTCAACGATTTCGGGATTGCCGAAAGTGCCTTCGCTCATGTGTGCGTCCTTTGGAATATCTTGCTCGCGGAGACCCTCACAGTCTCCCGGTGTGGCGTCCTTGAATTGGTTTGCCGTCACCCCCGGCTTGCAGGGATGACGAAGCCGGCTTTAGATGACCGGAAGGACCGCATTCGCCTCGGTGAACAGCAGCTGGTCTTCGAGATTGCCCGCCGGCGGCTTACCATTATAGGGATCGATCGAGCCGACCGGGGTCGTGCGAATCGGGAATTTGAAGCGCTTGACCTCGCCGTCACGGAACTTGATGGTCCACATGATCGCGTCGTCGGTGCGCATCGGAATGACCGCGCCGCCCATGGGCACCCAATCTTGGAAGGAACGCACCTCGATGGCCTGTTGCGGGCAGGCCTTTACGCAGCATTGGCACTCCCAGCACTGCTCGGGCTCCTGATTGAAAGCTTTCATCCGGACGGTATCGAGTTTCATCAGGTCGTTGGGGCACACATACATGCAAACGGTATATTCACCGCCCTTGCAGCCATCGCACTTTGCGGTGTGAACGAATGTCGGCATCCTAGAGAGTCCTCCTTGTTGCGAGCGAGTTAGAGTGGATTGTCGGGTTATTGCTTGAGCCCGCTATAGTACTCCTGGAGTACTGCCACCACTTCAGGGCGGCTGAACTCTGCAGGGATAGTTTCGCCATTGGCGAACATTCCGCGCAACTTCGTGCCGGAAATCTCAAGCCTGTGCTCTGCGCCATGCGGACAGGTGCGCGCCGTGGCCATCCCGCCGCATTTATAGCAGTAGAAGGTCACATCGATTTTGAGCGGCTGGGTGACGAGGCTGCCGGGGGGCAGCGTGTCGAAAATGTGCTGGGCATCGAAAGGCCCATAATAGCTGCCGACGCCAGCGTGGTCGCGCCCGATCACAAGGTGAGAGCAGCCGAAATTTTGGCGGAACACGGCGTGGAGAAGCGCCTCCCGAGGCCCCGCGTACCGCATCTCGATGGGATATCCCGCCTGGATATAGGTGCCTGGAACGAAGTACTTCTCGGTTAGCGTGTCGATGGCCTTGACGCGGACCTCGGCCGGAATGTCGCCCGCTTTGAGCGCGCCGAGAACCTGATGGATAAGCACGCCGTCGCAAACCTCAATCGCGATTTTAGCCAGATGCTCGTGGCTGCGGTGCATCGGGTTGCGGGTTTGGAAGGCGGCGACCCGGCTCCAGCCCTTGTCGGCGAATAAGGCTCGCGTCTCGGACGGCCGGTAGTAGAAGCCCTTATATTGTTTGGGGTAGACGCCCTCGCTCAGCGCGATGACGCGGCCTGCGAGATTGACCTCGGCTTGCGCCATGACTTTTTCCACGCCGGGGTGTTTCGGGTCGTTGGTGCGGAAAATGTGCTGGCACTCGAACTCTTTATCTTGCTTGCTCAGCGGGTATTTTTCGGTGACTTCGAGCATGCCCATGATCTCGCCCGAGTCGTGATCCACAAGCGCGACCGTCTCCTCGATGGCGATGCTATCGGCCAGCTCGCGCGAGCAGGACAGGGTGATGGGGATTGGCCAGAACAAGCCGTTGGCAAGTTTCATATTGGCGCAAGCGCCATGCCAGTCCGCCTTGCCCATGAAGCCTTGGAGGGGGGTGTACGCCCCCATGGCGAGCATGATGAAATCCGATGTTTCCCGGCTGCTCATCGGCACCTTTCGCAGGTGCCCGGCGCGCTTAAGCTCCTCGGCAAGTTCCGCCTCGGGTGCCAAAAGCGGAATCAAGGTATCGCTACCGTGAGGTGGAACCAGCTTCGACATTTTCCCTCCCATTTAGGGGCCTCTGACGGGCACCCTTTTTTCTGCCAAATGTCATTATTAGCGAGCGCCCGCCCGCCATTCCGGCGCAGTCCGGGGCGCAAAAAAATCAGCTCCAGCTTTTCACCGTGGACGCAGTTGTTAAGCGTATAGCAACAATGCTATTGGGAATGCAACAATGAATATATGGCAATAATGCTATATGTTGACACCGAATTTGATTCAGATCAAGCTCTGGGGGCAAAAAATAAAGGATCACTGCAACCGAAGCTAACGGCTTGACGCTGGGATGGTGCGCGTCCTTACATTGTCACATCTAGATATGACAATGTACGCAATGAAGAGATTAGCACAAAATGCCAGCGGTGCCGCGAGCTCGGGCGGCACGGCGCAAGGCAGGTGCAAGTGGTAAGGGAGGAACTATGACGGCACAAGGGCAGGAAAGCCAAACGATTTTGGTCGCCGGTGGCGGCATAGCGGGCATTTCGGCCGCGGTGGAAGCGGCAGAAACCGGTTACGACGTGATTCTCCTGGAGAAGAGCGCGAGCCTTGGCGGGCGTGTCGCGCAGCTCAACCGTTATTTTCCTAAGCTGTGTCATCCTGCTTGCGGCTTGGAGATCAATTACCAGCGCTTGCGCAGCAATCCACGCATACGCGTCATAACTATGGCGTCGATTGCCCAAGTGACCGGCAAAGCAGGAGCTTTCAAGGTCACAGTGCAGACCGCTCCGCGTTACGTGAACGCTCGCTGCACGGCTTGCGGCGATTGCGCCAAGGCAAGCCAAACCCGCGTGAAAAACGCGTTCAACTACGGCATGGACACCGTGACAGCCGCCTACCTGCCGCATCCGATGGCTTATCCGATGCGCTATATCGTCGCGCCGGAGGTGATCGGAACCCCCGAAGCCGATGCGATTGCGGCCGCCTGCAAGTACGGTGCGGTCGACCTCAACGAAACCGCGCAGACCTTCGAGTTACCGGTTGCCGCGATCGTCTGGGCGACCGGCTGGAAGCCCTACGATGCCGGAAAGCTCGAATCCTATGGTTACGGCCGCGTGCCAAACGTCATAACGAACGTGGAGATGGAGCGGCTAGCCGCCGATGGCGGACCGACAGGCGGCCGCATCCTGCGCCCTTCCGACGGCAAGGAGGCCAAGCGCGTGGCGCTGATCCAATGCGCCGGGTCGCGCGACCTCAACCATTTGCCCTATTGCTCGCGGATCTGCTGCCTCGCCTCGCTGAAGCACGCAGCCTATGTGCGCGCTCAATATGCCGATAGCGAGGTGGACATCTATTACATCGACATCCGCGCTCACGACAAACTAGAAAGCTTCTATCTAAAAGTTAAGGCCGATCCGCAGGTGCGCTTCGTCAAATCGAAGCCGGCCTCGATTTACGCGGGCGAGGGCGGGAACCCGGTTCTGCACGGCGAGGATACGCTGTCGCGCGAGCTTTACGACCGCCCCTACGACCTTGTGGTTCTGGCAACGGGCATGGAGCCGGAGTCGGCTTCCTTGCCTGCTGCGGTCAAGGCGGCTGCGGACGATTACGGCTTCTTAGCGCCGCCGGACGGGGGCTGCGGCATGTTCGCCGCTGGCGTCGCATCGGGTCCGCTCGACGTCTCCATGTCGGTGCAGTCCGCCACAGCGGCGGCGCTGAAAGCCATTCAAACGGCGCAAGGGGGGCAAGCCTAATGTCCGCGCAAGAAAAGAAGCTCGGCGTCTATTTGTGCGGCGGCTGCGGTATCGCTGAGGCCGCTCCGCTCGCAGGGCTGGAGAAGGTTGCCGTCAAGGAATTCAAGGCGCCGTTTTGCAAGAAGCACGACTATTTGTGCGGCGAGGATGGCCTCAAGCTGATCCGCGACGACGCGGCCGCGGGCACGATGAACCAGGCCGTGATCGCCGCCTGCTCGCCGCGCGTCAACCAGGACAAGTTCCGTTTCGACGGCGTGCAGGTGATCCGCGCGAATTTGCGCGAGCAAGTGGCTTGGACGCAGCCCGCCGGCGTTGACGACACGGAGATGCTCGCCGCCGATTATGTCCGCATGGCCATCACCGAAGCGCGCAAAATAAAGGTCCCTGTGCCTTATACGGAGGGGCCGTTCAGCGAGCGCATCCTCGTCGTAGGCGGCGGGCTGGCCGGACTTACGGCTGCGCGGGAGGCCGCTCGCGCCGGCCACAGCGCAGTGCTCGTCGAAGAGAGCGGCAAGCTCGGCGGCAACGCGCTGAGCTACACCAAGGTTGTGCCCGAGCGGCCGCCTTACCGGCAGCCCCAGCCCAACCCCATCCACGAACTGATCGCGGCCGTACAAAAGGAGCCGCGCATAGAGGTCCGGCTCAACGCGCGCGTTGTCAAGACCTCGGGCATGCCCGGCAAATTCGCCGTCGAGGTGAAGCAGAACGGTGCGGTTGCCGAAGAGCAAGTTGGCGCGATCGTGCTCGCTACCGGCTGGCACCCTTACGACGCCAAGAAGCTCGGCCATCTCGGCTATGGCGCTTCGCCCGATGTCGTCACCTCCTTGGAGCTGGAGGAGATGCTTGCCAAAGGGCAGGTTCGCCGCAAGTCCAATGGCTTGGCCGCTAACGTCGTCGCCTTCGTACAATGCGCGGGCTCCCGCGATCCAAACCATCTGCCTTATTGCTCGTCGACCTGCTGCACCGGCTCGATCCGCCAGGCGCTGCAGATCGTCGAGGCGGCCCCGCAGGCGATGGTCTACATCATATATGACGAGCTGCGCACGCCCGGAGTCGCCGAGGAATTCTATCGCGCGGCGCAAGAGGCGGGCGTCATCTTCATGAAGGGGAAGGTCAAGGGCGTCGGCTCGGACCTGACTGTTACGGTCGATGACGCGCTTCTGCAGCAGGAGGTGCCGCTTTCGGGCCTCGACCTCGTGGTGCTCGCGACCGGCATGGTACCGAATTCGGTTGCTTTGCCTGCCGATGGCGAGGACGTCCCGCTGCCCGAGCGCGATATCGACCCCCTGTCGCAGATCCCGGTCGCGGGCTACCGCAATGGCGCCCCGGCGAAGAGCAGTGGGCAGCCCGCCGTCACGTACAAAGGCGCGCCGATCCTCAATCTGCAATACCGGCAAGGGCCGCATCTGCCGATTCTCGCCGACGGCTTTTCCGATAGCCACTTCATCTGCTTCCCCTACGAGACGCGGCGGACCGGTATTTATACTTGCGGCCCGGTGCGCCGGCCCATGGATCTGGCCGAGGAAGCCGAGGATGCTACCGGCGCGGCGCTCAAGGCGATCCAGGCGATCCGCAATGTGAGCCAAGGCGAGGCGCTGCATCCGCGTTCCGGCGACCTGTCCTTCCCGCGCATTGGCCTCAGCGCTTGCACGAAGTGCCGCCGCTGCACGGTGGAATGCCCCTTCGGCGCCATCGACGAGACGGCGGAAGGCTACCCCATCGTGAACCCCACGCGCTGCCGCCGCTGCGGCACCTGCATGGGCGCCTGCCCGGTGCGGACCATCAGCTTCGACAACTATTCCGTCGAGATGCTGACCTCGATGATCAAGGCGGTGGAGGTCCCCGACGAATCGGAGGAGAAGCCGCGCGTGCTGGTGCTCGCCTGCCAGAACGACGCTTACCCCGCGCTCGACATGGCAGGCATCGCGCGCTCGCCGATGAGCCCTTACATCCGCGTGCTGCCGGTGCGCTGCCTTGGCTCGGTCAGCCTCTTGTGCGTCAACGATGCGCTTTCGAGCGGTTATGATGGCGTCATGATGATGGGCTGCAAATCCGGCGACGACTACCAGTGCCACTTCGTCCGGGGCAGCGCCATGGCGCAGGAGCGCATGATGAAGGTCGGCGAGACCCTCAAAAGCATGATGCTGGAGAAGGAGCGCGTGACCACGCTCGAAGTCTCCATCGCAGACGCGAGCCGCATGCCGGGCTTGATCGGCTCGTTCATGGAGACGGTCGAGTCCGTCGGTCCTAACCCGTTCAAGGGGATGTAAGTCATGACGCAATCCTCCATCCCCACTCCGGCGCGCAAGTACGATCTTAACTTCGCGCGCTGGGTCTATCAGAACGTCGAAGGCGGCGACCGCCTGCCGCTGTGCATGCAATGCGGCATGTGCTCCGGCTCCTGCCCCATCGGCGCGGAAATGGACAACGGGCCGCGCAAGCTGTTCATGATGATCCGCGCCGGCATGAAGGAGGAGGTGCTCTCCTCCTCGACCATCTGGAACTGTACGCAGTGCTACAACTGCGTGGTGCGCTGCCCGCGCAAAGTTCCGGTGACTTACATCCTGCAAGGCCTCGCCACCGTGGCCGCGCGCGAGGGTTATGCGCCGGCGAAGGCGACGGCGAAATTCTCAAGGGCGTTCTGGCGCTCGGTCCGGTATTTCGGCCGCACCGACGAGCGCATGGTGACGGTGCTCTATTATTTTTCCTACGGCATCAAGGAAGGCATCAAACGGGCGCTGGCGAACCTGCCGATTGCGCAGCGCATGGTAAAGGCTGGGCGGATGGGCATCGGCCTGCCGCATCGCGCCAAGGGGGCCGGCGATTTGCGGGCCATTCTAGCCAAGGCGGACGAGATCGAAGCGCGCGAAAGGGCAGGTCAATGAGCAAGATCAAGTTCACATACTACCCCGGCTGCAGCTCGCAAGGCGCCGGCATCCATCTCGACCGGTCGCTGCATGCGATTTCGGGCAAGCTCGACTTCGAGTTCGAGACCATCAAGGACTGGAACTGCTGCGGCGCATCGGTCGGCCATGTGAAGGGCGGCGCGCTGCCCTCGATGGCCCTGTCCGGGCGCAACCTCGCTCTTGCCCGCCAGCAAGGAACCGCCGACGTGGTGACGCCTTGCGCGGCGTGCTACCTCAACACGCATTTCGTCAACGAGCGGATCAAGAACGATGCGAAGGCGCGCGGCCGGGTGAACGAGGCCTTGGACGCGGGCGGGCTCAGCTATCAGGGCGATTTGAAAGTGCGCCACGTTTGCGAGGTGCTCGTGAACGATGTGGGCATCGACGCCATCAAGGATCAGGTGACGAACCCGCTTTCGGGCCTGAAAGTTGCGGGCTATGTCGGCTGCCAGACCGTGCGGCCTTTCGCGCAAACGGCGCCCGGCGGCGAATTCACCACTTACGATCAGCCGAAGTTCCTGGACCAGTTCGCCGAAGCCTGCGGCGCCGAGCCGGTCCCTTACGATAAGGCCCGCACCGCGTGCTGCGGTGGCTCGGTTTCGATCTATAGCCCGGAGAAGACGCTGCACCTGATGCGCCTCATCCTTCAGGAGGCGAAGGACGCCAAGGCGGACGTGATCTCGACGCCATGCCCCTTGTGCCAGCAGAACGTCGAAATGTATCAGGCCGCGATCAACAAAGAGTTCGGCGACAGCTTCAACATCCCGGTTGTGTTCTACAGCCAGCTGATGGCGGTTGCGTTCGGCATGGACGGAAAGAAGGACGCCGCCCTCGATTGCAACATGATTAAGCCGGACAAGCTGATCGATAAGGTGAAATAGGGAAAAGTTTTACACGGTTATTATTTAACGGCGATTCGAGGATGCAATCTAACGCTTGACTAACGATAGGATGCAACCGTAAGTTGTGATGCCCACCAAGCAGGAGCCCCTAGCGTGTGCCCACGCTAGGGGCTCGTTTTTTGGGCGAAGCTGGACCGCCCCAGAGAGAAAAGGCCGGCTGTAACCGAGGGAAACGCAAAATAACAAAGTAAGCTACTACCTTCAGGCCCGGCTTTCTTTCCTCCAGCTCCGAGAGTTGGAAATCCACGAGCGGGCGAAAGGCGGCTTTGGCAGGGCAAGTCCGCCTCCATTTCGAGGCCCGCCATCCGCCATCGCAGCCTCCCTTGCCCAAGCTCATCAAGCTATAGCGAAACGGGCGGCGGGCGTCGGGAGTTAGGTGCTTATTTCTGGAAATTCAATGTCATGAAAACTCGGGCTCGCCGTTTGCGGCCGGCTTGGCGGCGCGGACGGAGCGCAAGTACGGGGTGGCTTATTTTCGTAGCGCCAGGCCATGGTTAATTCCGGAATGGTAAATCGGGGTCGTTTTTAATATCTACCCGCCGCAAAAATCGCGATTTTTCGCGTTTTTGCCCGCAAAAGCTCATTCCAAAAAGTCCGTTAAATATATTTCCGGTCCACGGTTAACCATAGACTGCGCCATGCGGCTTTTGGACACGCGCTGCGTGCGTTGAAAAGCTTGTGCGTTATCAGCGTGTTATCGTCTTTAATGCTTTGCTAAGGCGCTTTCTCGCAGGATGACGCCTTAAGGAAACATCGTCGAAGCTGGGCCGGCTCCTATGGTTTTGTACGGCAATCGTAAACAGCATAAGCCGGAATTCGGTGTCATGCCGGAAATCCGCTTGGCGGCATCCGGCATCTTCGCCGGGGCCGTTGCAAGATCGCGTATAACGCGCCGGCGCGTTTCCGCCATGACAGTGAGTGTGCTGGCGGTTTCCAGGAAATCAACGCTCGACAGGATGCGCGCGCAGCCAGGCCAGCACCTCGGCCGCGTGGCCGTCCGGCGGGAAGATGGGATAGAACGCATGCGCGATGCGGCCGTCGCGGACGATGAGCGTGATGCGCTTGATGAGCGTGCCGCCCCAGGCCGTAAACGTCGGCAAGCGCAGCGCGCGCGTGAGTTCGAGGCGCTCGTCGCTCAGGATCGGGAAGGGCAAATGCAGCCGGCCGTGCAGTTCCTGCTGATAGGCCGTGCTTTGCGTGGAAAGGCCGAACACGCGCGTGGCGCCGGCCGCCGTCAGCTCGGCGAAGAGATCGCGGAAGGCGCAAGTTTCGGGCGTGCAGCCGCGCGCGCCGGGGATGGCGTCCCAGCCATCGGGGAGCGGCTGGCCGGGCACGCCGGTCTTCGGATAGCAGAAGAGGACGGTCTGGCCCTTGAGCGCTGCCAGATCCACCGCGCCGCCATCGGTGGAAGGCAGAGCCACGGAGGGCAGCGTCAGGCCGGCGAGGTGGTCCGCCGCGCCGTCGTCTTGGGGAACGGGGAGATCCGCTGGGATCGATGTGTAGGTTTGTGCCATGGCGTGGCCTCCGGTTTTGGATATCGCCGCAATCTTGTCATTGCCGCCGCCGCCGCGCAACGCCGCTGCCCGCCAAGATCGCTGACTCTTCCGGTGCTTAGGCGGCGCGAAGCAGTTCGATGTGAAAAAAACACACGTCAAGCAAATTTCTCGATCAGGCCTTATTTTGGTCAAAACGCTGAGGCATACATATCACATCACAAGACGGCGGCTCGCTCGGATCGCCCCCATCCAGAACGGATCGCCTCTTGTGAGGATAGAGTTAAAGTGCCCCCTAGCGTTGAGTGAAGTAGTTTCGAGTTGAGTAAAGTACAGTAGCGTATCCAGTAGTGCTGTAGCGTCTGTAGAGTATCAGTAAGCGCGTGGCCGGTATTGCGTAGCGCGAGTGTTCCCCCTAAGCACCGCAGTTCCGTGTTCTTGGTTTACGTGTTCAGTCTAGCGTCATTGGTTACAAAGGAACGCTGAACCCCGGTAATATTAGTTGCCCCTGAGAGACGAAGCCGCCTGCATGGCCCCCACCCCCCCCCGCGAGCCAAAGGCTTCGTCTCTCGCTTTCTCTCCCCACCCGTCACTCCGCTATAACAAGCAGTGCAGTCGCGTCGTCGCGCAGCTTAAGGCGCGGCGCTTTCTCGCACGCCGGATCCTTGCCCTCCAGCGACCGTAGCTCTTTGATCAAAGCTGCCAAGCCTTTCTCGAAGGCGGCTTCGAGGAGAGTCTCCTCCGAATATGCGCCGAAGACTTCGTAGAGGCGGGTAAATCCGTCGGTGGCCAAAAGCAGCCGGGTTCCCGATTCGAGGGGGATCGCCTCGCGGTGAATAAGATCGAGCGGCGCCATGTCGATGCTCAGCACGGCATAGCCGCCGGGCCTATTCATCATCCGCCGGCCTTCGTCTCCGCGGGGTTTATATTTTGCGCGCGCGGCGAGCCAGCCGAGGTTTTCCTCTTTCATGGCCGCGCGGATGCGTTCGATCGCAACTCTATCGCCGAGCCTGGAGCGGTCGACGCCACAGAGCGCGGAACGCCGTCCTGGCTGGGCGGCAAAAAGCTGACAGTCACCGAGCGCCGCCACATCGAGGATGCCGGCGTGAACCCGGGCAATGAGGGCTGCCGCCGAAGGCTGATGCTCGCGCAAGGTCAAGCCGCGGATGGCCTCGCGGTGGAAATCCGCGCGGACCGATTGCGTGATGTCCTCGATAAGGTCCGGCAGCGAAACGCCAGCTCCCAGGGAGCGGGTCAAAAGGCTGCTATGGAACTTTTCCGCAAACCAGGCGGCATCGCTTTGCCCTGGAAGATATTTCTCGCCCGTGCAATCGGTGGCGCCGTCAATCACCCAGACGCAAGGCCCGGCATGGCCCGCGCGGTCGTCGTTCACAGCGCCGGCGGATGCCGAAATCGATTCGACAACGCTAAGCTTGTGAGCTGGTTTTCTTAGAACGCTGGTCATCGGCATGAGCCGACTTTGCTGGCATTGTGCGACAGTTTCGCGACAGCCCTAACGCAGCGCGGATTTGGAAGTTCCGCAAGCCGCCGTCAGCTCAGATATGGCAGCAGCAGGCACAGATCGGAAACGAACCGCGCATATTCCGCCTTCGCGTCCGCAGGCTCCTCGATGCGCAGAACATAGGACGGATGGATGGTAATGAGCCCCTTCAGTGCGCCGAGATCGAAGAGGTGCCCGCGATTTTTGTTGACGGGCATCGCCTTTCCGAAAAGTGACTGCGCAGCCGTTGCGCCGAGCGCCACCGCGATTTTCGGCCGCACGAAATCGAGTTCGCGCTCAAGCCACGGCCGGCAGGCTTTGATCTCTACCGTCACGGGCTTTTGGTGAAGCCGGATGCGGCCGCGCGGCACGTATTTGAAATGTTTGACAGCGTTGGTGACATAGACCGCTTTCCTCGAAATTCCGGCCTCTGCCAGCGCTTCGTTCAATTTTAGGCCGGCGGGGCCAACGAAGGGCAGGCCTGCGAGGTCCTCCTTATCGCCTGGCTGCTCTCCGATCAGCATCACCGGCGCTGGAACCGGGCCTTCGCCGAATACGGTTTGGCTCGCCGGTTCCCACAGGTGGCACGCCCGGCACTTAAGCGCGGCGGCTCGCGCCTCCTCGAAAGCAGCGGCTGCGGCGTCGCGGGTGGCGGGGAAAGCGAATGTCATCTGGTCGGGGTTTGTTGGCATTGCGGCTCCTTTGGGGATGTTCGTATACAACCATAGGCCGGAACAAATGGATTGACCGCGATCAATTTTTGGTCCAAAACAAGAACAAAACGAGATCATAATGTGTCGTAGCTGTGAATCCTAAACTCGAAGCCCTGCGGATGCAAATCCGCGCCCTCGAAGGCCATCGCCTGGAGATGCCGGCACGCGTTTTGCCTTTTGCCTGCCGGCAGCTGAACGCTCCTCTGCCCCAAGGCGGCTTGCAGCTTGGCGCACTCCACGAATTTTGCGCTGGCGGGCTGGAGGGCGAACTGGTTCCCGCCGTGACAGCCTTCGCGGCATCGGCCGCGGCTGAGATTTTGCGCCGCCAAGATGGATTCCTCCTCTGGGCGGCAAGCCTTGCCGATTGCTATCCTCCAGCTTTGGCCCGTCTTGGTCTTAACCCGTCGCGCATCGTCTGGATCGATTGTGCGAAGGATGACGAGGTCCTAAGCGTGATGGAGGAGGCCCTGCATTCGCGGGCGCTGGCCGCGGTTTTGGGCGAGGCTGGCGCGCTGAGCTTGAAGACGGGGCGAAGGCTCGATGCCGCTGCCCGGCAATCCGGCACGGCGGCGCTTCTCCTGCGGCGGCACCGTTCCAAGCCCTCGCAAGCGGCCGCAAGCCCAAGCGGCGCGGCTGCCACGCGCTGGCGCGTGAGCGCAGTGCCGGGCGAGGCAACAAGACCCCCTCACCCCAACCCTCTCCCCAAGGGGAGAGGGAGCGCCGCCCTGCCCTGGGCGAGAGGGAGCAACAGCGTCCTCTCTCCCCTCGGGGAGAGAGACAGAGTGAGGGGGGACTTCGAACCGTGGCTCGGTCCGCCCCGCTTCCGGCTCGATCTTGAATATTGCCGCAACGGCAGAACGGCATCGTGGATTGTGGAGGTGTCCGATGGCGCAGATGGCGATCCAAGCAAGGCGGCCCATGTTCGTGTGGTTGCCGAACTTCGCGATGACGCATGCCCGCCTGAAACAGCCCCCGCTCGCAAGGCCGCGGGAGCCGCTCGCTCTTATTGAAAAGCATGGCAATATCCGCCGCATAGCAGCTCTCGACGAGCCCGGCATCGGGGCCGGGCTTTATCTGCATCAGCCTTTAGCCGATGCGCTTGCCGTTTACCCGAAGCTTATCGTTGCCGATGCCGAACCCGAAGCTTGTGAGCAGGCGCTGATAGCGCTCGCCGCCTGGGCCCAGCGTTATAGCCCGGCCACCGCGCCCGCGCACGGTTCCGGACTGTGGCTCGACATTGCCGGATGCGCCCATCTGTGGGGCGGCGAAGCCGGGCTTGCCGCAGACCTTCTCGGCAGGCTCGAAGCGCGCGGCATTCCCGCACGCGCCGCCATTGCACCCACCTTCGGCGCAGCTTACGCGCTCGCCCATCATGCTGAGAGGTATGTCATCGCCCCCGATGTCACCCCGGAAAGCACTTCAGTGCTTATCCGGGGGCTAACACCAACCGGCATAATGCGTAACTCCCCCTCACCCCAACCCTCTCCCACAAGGGGAGAGGGAACGCCGTTGCAGCGGGCACACCCTGCCCCCTCTCCCCTTGTGGGAGAGGGACAGGGTGAGGGGGATAAACTAGCGGCCCTGCTTGCGCCGTTGCCCGTGGAGCGGCTGCGCATTGGCGGGGAGACGGTGAGCTTGCTTCGAAAGCTTGGGCTTTTCACCATCGGCGCTGTGCAAAAATTGCCGAGGGGATCCCTGTCCCGCCGCTTCCCCGATCTTCTGCCGCAGCTCGACAAAGCGTTGGGGCTTGCCCAAGAGGCGATCGAATTTTTGCGCGCCCCAACGCCCTGGATCGAGCGCTTGCGTTTCGCCGAACCCATTTCCGCGCACGGGGATTTGGAGCGGGTCACGGCTAAGCTTCTGGAGATGCTTTGTGCGCGCCTGGAGGCTCAGCGCCAAGGCGGCCTCACCTTCGAGATCAGCTTTTTCAGGTCCGATGGCGGCATGCAAGCCCTAGCCGTTTCGGCCGCGCTACCAACGCGCGATGCCGCCCGGATGATGCGCCTGTTCCGCGAGAAGCTGGGTTTTATCGATCCGGGCTTCGGGGTGGATCTGGCAATGCTTGCCGTGCCGCATGCCGAACCTTTGGACGAGCGGCAATCGAGCATTTTAAAGAGCGGGCAAGGCTCCCAATGCGTGGAGGAACTCGCAAGCCTGATCGACGCGCTCGAAAACCGGCTCGGCAAAGGCCGGGTCTACCGGTTCGCGCCGCAAGAGAGCTATATCCCCGAACGGGCGGTGAAACGGATAGGGCCACTCCCCTCACCCCAACCCTCTCCCCATGGGAGAGGGAGCAGGCTGCGGCCTTTGCAACAGCGTCCCCTCTCCCAGGGGGAGAGGGACAGGGTGAGGGGTGAAGGCGCTGTTTGGCCATTCATGGGCGAGCGGCCCATCCGGCTTTTCGCGCGGCCCCAACCCATCGACGTGACGGCGGCGTTGCCCGACGCGCCCCCCGTGCTGTTCCGCTGGCGAAGGGTCTTGCACCGCATCGCCCGCGCGGAAGGGCCGGAGCGCATTGCGCCCGAATGGTGGCGCGGCAGCAATGCCGGTGAGAGCGATGAGACCCGCGATTACTATCGCATCGAAAGCACAGCAGGCCTGCGCTTCTGGGTTTTCCGCGAGGGTACTTATGGCGGTGAGCGGCTTCCCCGGTGGTATTTGCACGGGCTATTCCCATGAGCCGGATCGCCATGCGCAAAGCCGGATATGCCGAGCTGCAAGTGACGACGAATTTCTCCTTCCTGGAGGGAGGCTCGCATCCCCACGAGCTGATCGTCCGTGCGGCGGAGCTTGGGCTCTCTGCCATCGCCATCACGGATCGCAACTCGCTTGCCGGCGTGGTGCGGGCGCATTTGGCGGCGCGCGAATTGGATGTGCAGCTGATCGTTGGCTGCCGGCTTTCCTTCCGGGACGGCGCGCCGGACCTCCTATGCTATCCGGAAGACCGCGCAGCCTATGGACGGCTTTGCCGGCTGCTGACGGTTGGGAAGTCGGACAGGGTATTTAAGCAGAAGTCTCCGGTCACGGAGGAAGCTACCCCTCATCCTGTCCTTCTCCCGCAAGGGGAGAAGGAACGCTGTTGCAAAGGCCGCAGCCTACTCCCTCTCCCCTCGCGGGAGAGGGCTGGGGTGAGGGGGCCTTGTTCCAAAGAGGAAATCCCAAAAGGCGAGTGCCATCTTTCCTTCGAAGATTTTCTCACCTTTTCAGAAGGGCAGATCGCAGCCCTGATCCCGCCGGACGATGTGTTTCAAAACGCGAAGAACACACAAGCGTTTCAATCGCGCTTGGCCGATCTGGCGGCGCGGCTGAAAGGCCGCATCTATCTTGCCGCCTCCTGCCGCTTTCACGGGGACGATGCGAAGAGGCTCAATCGCCTCGCAGCGCTTGCCCATGCGGTGCGCGTTCCCCTCGTCGCCACCAACGATGTGCTCTATCACGATCCCGCCCGCCGCCGCCTTCAGGATGTGCTGACCTGCATCCGCGACACCTGCACCATAGACGAAGCGGGCTTTAGGCTTGCCCGCAACGCCGAGCGCCATCTCAAAAGTGCAAGCGAGATGGCGCGCCTCTTCGCAGACCATCCGGAGACGATCGCGAACACGATCGAACTTGCGAGCCGCTGTACGTTCAGCCTCAAGGAGCTGACCTACGAATATCCCGATGAGATCGCCCCCAATGGCGAAGACCCGCAAGCCCGCCTCGAACGGCTGACCTGGGAGGGGCTCAAGCGGCGCTATCCGCCGCCTCAATGGCCCGATGGCCCGCCGGCTTCGGTCATCGAGCAGATCCGCCACGAGTTCGAGCTGATCGCCCGGCTCAAATACGCGCCGTTTTTCCTCACGGTGGAGGACATCGTCCGTTTCGCGCGGGATAAGAACATTCTGCATCAAGGGCGCGGTTCGGCCGCCAATTCGGCCGTCTGTTATGCCCTTGGCATCACCGAGGTCGATCCCGCCCGCTCGAACCTCCTTTTCGAGCGCTTCATCTCGGACGCGCGCGATGAGCCGCCCGATATCGACGTGGATTTCGAGCATGAGCGGCGCGAGGAGGTGATCCAATATATCTATGACCGCTTCGGCCGGCATCGCGCAGGCCTTTGCGCCACCGTCATTTGCTACCGGACGCGCGGAGCGGTGCGCGAGGCTGGCAAAGCGCTCGGCCTTTCGCCCGATGTGACGGCGTCGCTTGCCGGTGCGGTCTCTAGCTGGAGCGGGGACGGCATCGATCCCAAGGAGTTTAAAGATCTCGGCCTCGATGCGGGTGACAGAAGGCTTGCGCTGTGCATCGAGCTTACCCGCGAGCTGACCGGCTTTCCGCGTCATCTTTCGCAGCATCCCGGCGGCTTTCTCATCGCGCGCGGCCGCCTCGACGAGCTTGTGCCCATCGAGAACGCATCGATGCAGGACCGCACCGTCATCTCATGGGATAAGGACGATATCGAAGCGCTCGGCATGCTGAAAGTGGATGTACTGGCGCTCGGCATGCTCACTTGCCTTGCCAAAGGCTTCGAGCTGCTGCGCAAGCATTACGGGGTGGATCTCATACCGGCAACCGTGCCGGCTGAGGATGCCGGCGTCTATGAGATGCTGTCACGCGCCGATTCGGTTGGCGTGTTTCAGGTGGAAAGCCGCGCCCAGCAGACCATGCTGCCGCGCCTTAAGCCGGCCTGCTTCTACGATCTTGTCATCGAGGTCGCCATCGTCCGGCCCGGCCCGATCCAAGGCGACATGGTGCATCCCTATCTGCGCCGCCGCCAAGGATTGGAAGCAGCCTCCTATCCGAGCGAGGAATTAGAAAAAATTCTCGAAAAAACGCTCGGAGTGCCATTGTTCCAGGAACAATGCATGAGGATCGCGATTGTAGCAGCAGGGTTTCAACCGGGCCGGGCCGACGAGTTGCGCCGCGCCATGGCCACGTTCAAGAAAGTTGGGACCATCCACACGTTCAAGGACGAGTTCATCGCCGGCATGCTCGCCAAAAACTACGAACGCGATTTCGCAGAGCGCTGCTTCAGCCAGATCCAGGGCTTCGGCACCTATGGCTTTCCCGAAAGCCATGCGGCGTCTTTCGCGCTGCTCGTCTACTGCTCGGCGTGGCTGAAGCGCTATTACCCCGATGTGTTCGCGGCCGCGATCTTGAATAGCCAGCCCATGGGCTTTTACGCACCGGCCCAGCTCGTACGGGACGCGAAGCTGCATGGGGTGGAGGTGCGGCCGATCGATGTGAATGCGAGCGATTGGGACCATACGCTTGAGCCTCTTACCAAGCCCCCTCACCCCAACCCTCTCCCGCCAGGGGAGAGGGGGCAGGGCGTGCCCGCTGCAACGGCGTCCCCTCTCCCCTCCGCGGGAGAGGGACAGGGTGAGGGGGCACTTCCTCCAGGAAACCGCCACGCATTGCGCCTTGGGTTGCGCCTGATCGCGGGCCTCCGTGAGGACGACGCCAAAAAGCTTGCCGCGGCGCGGGCGAAGGGCGGGCCGTTCCAGACGCCGGAAGATCTCATGCGCCGGGCAAAGCTCGGGCCTGCCGCCATGCGCACGCTCGCGCGCGCCGATGCCTTCGGCTCGCTCGAATTAGGCCGCCGCGAAACGCTTTGGCATGTCGCGGGCCTCGAAGCCGATGAATTGCCGCTTCTTGGGCCAGAGGTCATCACGGAAACGCCGGAGGCGTTATCCGGGAACTTAGAGCACCGTGCGCTAAACCAGACCCGGCCGTCATCGCGAGGCGGCTTTAGCCGTGGCGATCCAGAGCAAAATCCGCAACTTAACCCTGGATTGCTTCGCTACGCTCGCAATGACGGCGATCCCCAATACCGGCTCCAGGATGACGTTGAGCTGCCGCCCCTCCGCGACGAGGAGGCTGTTGCGGAAGATTATTCGTCGTTCGGGCTTTCACTTCGCAATCATCCGATGGCGTTCATGCGCGCGAGCCTAAGCCCCAAGGGCATGATCGCGGCCGCGGATCTGAAGAAGCTGCCGAATGGAAGATATGTCAAAATCGCAGGCCTGGTTCTATTCCGCCAGCGTCCGGGAACCGCGAAAGGTACGATCTTCATCACCATCGAGGACGAGACAGGTGCCGCCAATCTGATCGTTTGGCCGAAGGTGGCCGAAAAATACCGCCGGGCGGTTTTCGGGGCGAAGCTCCTTCTCTGCGAAGGTATTTTACAAAAGGAGAGCAATGTCATCCATGTGGTAAGCCGCCGTCTTACCGATTGGACCGCCATGCTCCGGACGCTTCAACCTGGCCAAACGGGCGCGTTTGCTTTGCTTTTTGGCCAGGGCGATGAAGGTGCGCATGCCCCAAACCGCACAGCCGGCCGGGCAAGAATAAGTGTTAACAGGAACTGGACCGAATCCTTAAAAAGCCGCGATTTCCGGTGACAGGATTTTACATCCTTTCGATGTAGCTATGACAAAGGCCATTGCTACGCGGAAGCGCGGGTCACAGATGACCATTGCGAAAGCTTGACGCTGGCGGGCAGAGCGCTTTCGCACCATCAAGAGGGAACGCATGCGCCTTAAATCACACATCTGGGTGAGCGCTTATCTGCGGCGGCTCAACTGCGCTTTCATCTCCGCGGCCCTGGTGCGCCGCGGCGATTCAGATGCCGGTGCCATCTATATCAAGGTGGCACGCCTGGACGGGTCGTGCCAGGTCTATGCGCCGCTTTCGGCGCATCTTGCCGAAGCCATGCCTGGAAATGCGCTCCTCCTCGACGAAGGGCGCGCGTGGCAGCCTATCTATTCGCCCGATGCGCCCGAGACCGATGCCGACGCCTATCTCGCGCGCCAAGCCGGCCGCGACCCGGACATTTGGATCCTCGAGGTCGAGATGCCCGAGGGTAAGCTTCTGCCAGGGCAAAATGCGCTGGCATTATCCTGAAGAGTCCTGAGTTCCGGGCGCGTGTTCCAAGCCCGGAGCTAAACGGCAGCGCCGGCCAGCTCTTTGACGCGCTTTTCATCCCTGGCGAAGCTGGCTGCCGCGGAAAGAGCTGAAAAAGAGCGTTCCGGTCCCGCCGTCCCGTGCGTGCAGCCGGAACGGGCGCGCTACCGAAATCCCGCTACTTTTCCCCGGAGTCCGAGATCGAGTTTACGATTGCTAAACGGCTGTTTGAGTGCTAAATGACTGACCGGACAGTCAGTGAGAGTCGTGACGTGGCATCGCAGACGAGACCTCCCAGCGTATTTGCCGGAAACAGCCGCCGTAGCAGGGTTACGGAGGGTATGCGCCGGCCGCGTGCAGGCCGCGCCGCGCCGGAAGAGCGGCAAGAGCACATTCTCAAGGCGGCGCTCGAAGTTTTCTCCGAGCATGGCTTCGCCGCCGCGCGTCTCGACGACGTAGCAAGGCGCGCAGGCGTCGCCAAAGGAACCCTTTATCTTTATTTCCCAGACAAAGAGACGCTCTTCGAGCGCATGCTGCAGAGCGTTGCGGCACCCGCCCTCGCACTTCTCGCCCGCCTCGCGGAGGATGAGAGCGTGCCTCCTGCCGCTGCTCTCGGCGCGGCGCTCTCCTTCTTCGAGAAAGAGGTTTTGGGCACACCGCGCGAGAAGGTCATACGCCTCATCGTGTCCGAAGGCCCGCGCTTTCCGAGGCTGGCGAAATTCTATTATGACGAGGTCGTTTCCAAAGGGATCGCGGCGATCCGCTCCATAGCGGCGCGGGAAAAGCAGGGCGCCTTCGACGCTGAGGCCTTGTCGCAGTTTCCGCAGCTGATTTTTGCACCCCTTCTTATGTCGGTGATCTGGCGCAGCCTGTTCTCGCAGTTCGAACCTCTCGACGTTCCGGCGCTTCTCGCAGCGCACAAAAATATCCTACTGAAAAGCAAAGGGGAGCAAGAGTCATGAAGTCCCGCCGCGTTTTCTTGCTCGTTCTCGCAGGTGCCGCTGCCATCGCCGGATATTGGTGGTATTTTCTCCGCCCTGCACCCAACGCAGCGCTGGTTCTCCAGGGCAATGTCGAGGTCCGCCAGGTGAATCTCGGCTTCAAGGTTGCGGGCCGCATCGAAAAACTCGATGTCGATGAGGGCGATGTTGTGCGGGCGGGCCAGACACTGGCGTCGCTTGAGAAAGTCTATTTCGACGACGCGCTGGCACAGTCGCGCGCCCAGCGCGATCAGATGGCTGCAAACTATGCGAAGCTCAAGGCCGGAAACCGCCCGGAGGAGATCGCCGAGGCAAGAGCGCTCGTCGCCGAGCGCGAAGCAACGCTCATCAATGCGCGCATTATTCTCAAGAGAGCGCAAGCGCTTCTGAATACGCCCGCCGGATCGCAAAAAGCCGTTGACGACGGCCAAGCCGCCGAGCGCCAAGCCGATGCTCAGCTCAATTCCGCTCGCGAGGCGTTGCGGCTTCAGGAAGCCGGCTTCCGCAAGGAAGACATCGACCTCGGTAAGGCGCAGCTCGGCGAGCGCGAGGCGGCCGTGCTTGTGGCAGAGCGTAATTTAACCGATGCCGATTTGATTGCGCCAAGCAATGGCACAGTTCTGAGCCGGGTACGCGAGGTTGGCGCCATCGTTGCGGCCGGTGAAACGGTTTATGTAGTGAGCCTCACCACGCCTGTGTGGGTGCGAGCCTACGTCTCCGAGCCCGATCTTGGCCGCATCCATCCGGGTATGGAGGTTCAGGTCAAGACCGACACGCCGGGTGCCAAGACTTACCTGGGCCGGATCGGGTTCATTTCTACAGCAGCTGAGTTCACGCCCAAAACCGTCGAGACCACCGAGCTTCGCACCTCGCTCGTCTACCGGCTTCGCATTGTCGTCGACGACGTTACGGGCTACCTGCGCCAAGGCATGCCCGTCACCGTCACCACGGAGCCGCCGGCGAAACAAGGAACGCCCGTCGCTAGCAGTAAGTGATATGAAGCAGCCCCTCGCGCTCGCAGAGAATTTGACCAAGCGCTTCGACGCAACTTCGCCGCCTGCGCTGGATGCGCTGAGCTTTGCGATTAGCCCGGGCCAAGTTACCGGCATCGTCGGTCCCGACGGCGCAGGCAAGACAACCCTTATGCGGCTTTTGGCTGGGCTTCTTAAGCCGACAGGCGGCAAAGCGACGGTCTGCGGCTACGATACGATAGAGGGAGCGCTGGGCCTTCACCATTCCATCGGCTACATGCCGCAGCGCTTTGGGCTTTACGAAGACCTTTCCGTGCTGGAAAACCTCACGCTTTACGCCGACTTGCGCGGCGTTGTGGGCGAAGCGCGCGCGGCAAGTTTCGAACGGCTGCTCGCCTTCACCGATCTCAAGCGCTTTACTAGCCGCCTCGCGGGCCGGCTTTCGGGCGGCATGAAGCAGAAGCTGGGGCTCGCTTGCGCCATGCTGCGCTCGCCCAGGCTGCTTCTCCTCGACGAGCCGAGCGTCGGCGTCGATCCGATCTCGCGGCGGGAATTGTGGCGCATGGTCAACGAGCTAACGGCCGATGGCGCAGGCGTCGTCTGGACGACCGCTTATTTGGACGAAGCGGAGAACTGCACCGAAGTGCTCGTCTTGAATGCGGGAAAACTCCTGTTTCAGGGCGATCCGAAAGCGATGACCGGGCACATCCAGCACAGGGCGTTCTTGGTTCGCGGAGCCGCTGGCGAGCGCCGTCAGCTCCTCACAAGGGCGCTCGCGAGGCCTGAGATCATAGACGGCGTCCTCCAAGGAGAGGCCGTGCGGCTCGTCACTGCCGAAGGCGCACCGGCTCCAACCCCGGCCGGGCTTGCCACATTGGAGGCCCGTGTCGAGCCGGCGAAGCCGCGCTTCGAGGACGCCTTCGTTGCCATGCTTGGCGGTCAGCCCAAACGGACGCAAGCCTTCGAAGTGCCGATGCGTCCGGGCAATGGCGGCGGTGTTGCCGTCGAGGCTGCAGGCTTGACGAAAACTTTCGGCGATTTCACCGCTGCGGACCACATCTCCTTCACGATAAAGCGCGGCGAAATCTTCGGGCTTCTGGGGCCGAACGGAGCGGGCAAGTCGACGACCTTCAAAATGATGTGCGGCCTCCTGCGTCCAACGGCCGGCACGGCTCACGTCGACGGTTACGATCTTTACAGCGCTCCGTCGGTTGCGCGCAGCCGGCTCGGCTATATGGCGCAGAAGTTTTCGCTCTATGGCGATTTGAGCGTGCGGCAGAATCTCGATTTCTTCGGCGGAGTCTACGGCCTCGCCGGCAGAAAAAAGCGCGATGCCATCGACCGCGCAATCGCCGCATTCGACCTGACGCCGCATCTGAAAACGAACGCAGGCGAGCTGCCGCTCGGCTTCAAGCAGCGCCTCGCTCTCTCCTGCGCCATTTTGCACAACCCGCCGGTGCTGTTTCTCGACGAGCCGACATCGGGCGTAGATCCGCTTACGCGCCGGGAATTCTGGGGCTTTATCAATGCGATGATCGGGAGCGGCGTCACCGTGATGGTAACGACGCACTTCATGGACGAGGCGGAATATTGCGACCGGGTTTCGCTCATTTACCGGGGCAAGAGCATCGCGATCGGCACGCCGGACGCCCTGCAAGCCTCGGTGAAAAGCGCGGCCTTGCCGAATCCCACCCTTGAGGATGCGTTCATCACGCTTATCGAGGCGCAAGACCAGCGGGAGGCAGCATGAACGAGCGGCCCTCTTTTGCAGAAGCACAAAAGCTTGCCGCCCCGCAGGCCTTCGACCCGCGGGAGGGGCGCCTGCGCCGCATCAAAGCGCTGGTTTGGAAGGAAACGCTGCAAACGCTGCGCGATCCTGGCAGCTTGATCGTGGCTATCGTGCTACCAGCGCTTTTGCTCTTTCTCTTCGGCTACGGCATCTCCTTCGATGTCACGACAGTGCGCATCGGCCTTGTCATCGAAAATCCCACGCCCAACGCGGACCAATTCCGGCAATCGCTCTCCAATACGCCCTTCTTCGATGTGCACGTGAGCGCCGACCGGCGCGCCTTCCTCGGCGATCTCACGGCGGGGCGCCTGGAAGGCATCGTGGTCGTATCTGGAGATTTTTCCCAGCGGCTTGGACGCGGCGATACGGCGCCGGTGCAAATCATCACGGACGGCAGCGACCCCAACACGGCAAGCCTTGTCACGGCTTATGTCCAAGGGGCCTGGCAATCGTGGCTCGATCAGCGGCTCCTGAGCGCTGGCGCGCCTGCTGCGGGCCTCATCGCGCCCGTGTCGCGAGTTTGGTTCAATCCCGAGCTTGAAAGCCGCCGCTTTCTCGTTCCGGGCTCGATTGCACTCATCCTCATGATGATCGGCTCTCTTTTGACGGCGCTCGTTGTCGCGCGCGAATGGGAACGCGGGACGATCGAGGCGCTGCTTGCCACCCCCGCCAGCGTGCCCGAATTTCTGATCGGCAAGGTTGTGCCGAACTTTATTCTCGGTTGCATCGCGATGGGGGTTTCGGTGGCCTTTGCGCTCCTCATTTTTCATGTGCCCCTGCGCGGGTCGGTTTTGAGCCTGATTCTGGCCACAACGGCGTTCTTGCTGGTCGCACTCAGCATAGGTCTTCTGATCTCGACCGTCGCACGCACACAGTTCATCGCAAGCCAGATCGCCATGCTGGCCTCGTTCCTGCCGGGCTTCTTCTTCTCCGGCTTCATTTTCGAGCTTGCGAGCATGCCCGCGCCGCTCCGCGCCTTCTCGGCGCTCGTTCCCGCCCGCTATTTCGTCTCCGCCCTGCAAACCATCTTCCTGGCCGGAGATATCGCGGCGGTGCTGGTCCCGAGTATCTCGATTCTTATGCTCATGAGTGTGGCCGTGATGGTGTTGACGGCGCGCAATACCAGGATGAGGCTAGACTGATGTTTTCGCCCAAGCTCATCGCGCTCATCGTCAAGGAACTCTTGTCGGCCTTCAGAGACCCGAAAACGCGGATCGCCTTCATCCTGCCGCCCTTGATACAGGTTTTCCTCTATTCCTACGCGGCGACGCTTGAGGTGACGAACGTGCCCATCGCGGTCTACAACGAGGATTGGGGGCAGGCGTCGCGCCAGCTTATCGAGCGCTTCGAGCGGGCGTCGGCGTTTTCCAATATTCTGTACCTGAACAGCGAGGCGGAAGTCCGCCACGCTATCGATTCGCAACAGGTTTTAATCGCCGTCCATTTCGGCCAGGATTTCTCGCGCAAGCTCGCGGCCAAAGAGCAGGCTCCGGTGCAAATCATTCTCGACGGGCGCCGGTCGAACAGCGCGCAGATTCTGAATGGTTATCTCACTAGCATTCTGAACCAGTTCTCCGTGGATTATACGCTGGGCGAGGCGGCGCCGCCGCCGGTGAGCGACGCGGTCGACCGGTCCTGGTACAATCCCAACCGCGAATACAGGACCGCGATGATCCCAGCGCTCGTCGGCACGCTCACCATGACGACGGTGCTGTTCGTGATCGTCATGTCGGTGGCACGCGAGCGCGAACTCGGCACGTTCGAGCAGCTTCTGGTATCGCCGCTTCAACCCATTGAAATCATTATCGGAAAGGCTGTTCCGGGATTGATCATCGGGGTGATGGTCGCAACCGGCATCAGCATCCTTGTGACCCAGGTTTTCGGCATTCCGCTGACAGGCTCGATCTTCGTGCTTTACGCCGGGCTCATTGTGTTCCTGCTCGCGATCATCGGCATCGCGCTGTTCATCTCCTCGCTCGCCTCCACGCAGCAGCAAGCCATGCTCGGCGCCATGGTCTACATGATGCCGGCCATGATGCTTTCGGGCTTCGCGAGCCCGGTGCAGAACATGCCCAATTGGCTGCAGCCGATTGCGCTCTTGAACCCGCTGACGCACTTTCTCGTCATCGTGCGCGGCGTGTTCTTGCGCGATATGCCGATGGCGCTCGTGGCCCAGCGCATCTGGCCGATGGCGATTATCGCCATCTTTACGCTGTCCGCGGCAACTTGGCTCTTCCGCCGCAGGATCGGCTAGTGCGACACTTTTAGCGCCCCAAAACCTAAATATTAGCGCTATGCTCCCAAAAAAGTCATAGCAACGCCCCCGAATCGGGATAAAATATCATGCTTCCGGTTCGGAAAGCAGGGGCGTAACCTTATTAAAATAGTAGGAACTTTCATGATTCGAGCGCTTGTGCCGGCGGCCGTTGCTGTCGCACTCTGCTTTGGCGCCGCTATTGCCGGGGCGGAACAAATCGTACAGCACAGCGGAAGTGCGGAGGAGCAAGCGGCTTGCACGCCCGATGTGTTCCGGCTTTGCGCCGCGCAGATTCCGAGCGAGAGCCGCATCGTGGCCTGCCTTAAGCAGAACAAGGCGAAGCTGAGCCCGGCTTGCCGCAAGGTGTTTTCGTAAACATTAACCTTAGCTCTCCGGCTTTTCTTGCACGCCGGGCCGCGCGTGGCTGCTTCCCTCGATGCTGCGATCGTAGGAAATGGCCGGCGCCGTCTTGCCGTCAGCCGGTCCAGACGCCGCCTGCCGCCGCAAGCGCCGTGGAAAGGAATGCCGGATGATGTACCGGTTAGGCACGTGCCGTAGCGCGATGCGGCATTAGGCCCGGTCATCATGGCTGACAGTGATGACAACACTACCCTTCTTCCGCCCGGTATCCACAAGGGCGTGGGCTTCAACAATCTTCTCAAGCGGCAAGCAGCGATCGATGACCGGCTTGAACTGTCCCGCCTCGCTTAGCTGTTTCAGAAGCCGCAGATCCGCCGCTGTGACTTTGGCGTGACCGGCGAGGACCTTCTTGTTATCGGGCTTTGATCCAAAAGCCGCCTCAAGCATTTGCGGCGGGTTGGCGACGGCCAGAAGAAGACGTCCACCCGGCTTTAGCGCGTTCTCGCATTTGGGAAACGACGCGTCGCCGGTTGCATCGAGGATGATGTCGTAAGTTTCCCCGCTTTGAGTGAAATCCTCCTTCGTGTAGTCGATCGCCCGATCGGCCCCGATCGATCTGACCAGCTCCAGATTGGCGGTGCTGCATACGCCCGTCACCTCGGCGCCAAAATGTTTCGCAAGTTGGACCGCAGCACTTCCGACCGTGCCCGACGCGCCAACGATGAGCACACGCTCGCCCCTCTGGATCTTCGCCTTATCCCTGAGGTAGCCGAGCGCGGTGGTTCCTCCGAAGGAAATGGCTGCGGCTTCCTCGAAACTCAGATTGGCGGGTTTCGGGGCGATCCTTCCCTCTTCCGGCATGGCGATATATTCGGCGTGACAGCCGGGGCCAAACCCCGGAAAGGCAAAGACTTGATCGCCAACCTTGAATTTGGTGACGTCCGTGCCGACGGCTTCGATCTCCCCGGCGAGCTCAGATCCAAGAATCGGGTGCCTCGGCCGCAAGAGGCCAAAGATCAATATCCGGGCGATAAGGCCGAAGCCCTTGGGAACTGTGAGACTGCGAGCGCGCCAGTCCCCCGCTGAGACGGTTGTCGCATGGATCTTGATCAGGACTTCATTTTTCTTGAGGGTGGGCTTCTTAACATTCTCGATTTGGACAACTTCAGGCGGACCGTACCTGCGATAGACTGCGGCTTTCATAGTGCCTCCGATTTTGCTTCGAATGCCAGCGGCGAGCCGGCCGGAAGGCCCGGGTTGAGATTAACGCCGTGCAATCCACTGTGCGGACGGCCCCGCAGCGTTTCCGGCCGCTGTAGGCCACGATGCCGCACTTGCACCGGGAGCATTACTGCGCAATAATTGACGTGTCAACAATTGCCAAGGCAACAATGCGTCCGCTAACGCACCGGATCTATCTGCTGGGACAAACGCTAAGCTCGTCGGCGGAAAAGGCGCTCCGCGCCGAATTCGATCTCGGGTTCAGCGACTACTTGGCGCTGCATGGCGTTGCTAGCCGGCAGCTATCCTCGCAGGCCGAGCTTGCCAGATTTGTGGGCGTCACCGACGCGGGCATCAGCCGCATCGTATCGCGCCTCGCCGCAAGAGAACTTCTTGCCGCTTCGGATGACCCGTCCAACCGGCGCCGCACTAAGCTGGCCTTGACGGCGAAGGGGGCAAAGCTCGTGCAGAAAGCGGGCGCTCTCTTAGAGGGGGGCTTTGGCAGGAAGGCCAAACGGGCCGGCTCGCGGGAGGACCTTGCAACGTTCGAGCGCGTGCTCGACACAGTTCTCGCAATAATGGAGCAGCAGCAATGACCGACATATTCTTCATTAACTTGCACAAGGTGCTCGTATTTCCTGTGGTGCTGGGTCTCATGTGGTGGTTCGGTAACGTCTCCATCGAGATGTGCATCTACCTCGCACTGCATGGGACTTACTCTCTGCTATGGCTCATGAAGCAGAGCATGTACCCGGACCGGCGGTTCGAGGTTCGCCGGCCGGTTTGGATTGGGTTCCTCTTCGTGTTCCTGCCGCTAGCGGGCTATTACATAGCTCCCTACCTCGTGGCGTCGCGTCACCCCTCGCTGCCCGCACCCATGATTGCGGGCATTGTCAGCCTCTACACCTTCGGCGTGTTCTTCCATTACGTGGGCGATGCGCAGAAATATTTCACGCTCCGTGCAGGGCCTGGCCTCATCACGGATGGGCTGTTCTCCCGCGTTCGCAATCCGAACTATCTCGGCGAAATCCTGATCTACTGTGCGTTCGCGGCGCTCTCGGCGCACTGGCTCCCGTTCGTGATCGTCGCGGCTTGGTCGGCCTTCTTTTTCATTCCTGGCGCCCGTGCCAAGGACAAATCGCTCTCGAGGTATCCAGCCTATGCCGCTTATCGCGCACGGACCGGTGCGCTTGTCCCTCGTATCTGGTGAGCAGAAGATCAAGGGAGCCAGCCGCCGTCACGCCTCGGCGGCATTGCCCCGGATCCATTTCGATAATGGATGAAACCTTTGCGAAGCCCGCATCGAACCGGAAGGTGAAACGCAAGCGGCTAAAATGTATCCTTGCGCCGGCGCAGCTCCTCGAAGACCTTGGCGGGCGGAACATCCGGGCCAAAGCCGAGGCGTTTGCGGATTTCGGGGCTGTTCACCCGCAAAAATGGGTTCGTCTCAAGCTCGGCTGCGAGCGTAACCGGTAGCGTGGATTTGCCCTTGACCCTCAGCGCGTCCACCTCGGCTTTGCGCTTCAGCAGCGCTTCGTTATGGGGCTCAACGGCGACCGCAAATTTTAGGTTCGACTGCGTATATTCGTGGCCGCAATAGATCAGCGTTGCGGGAGGCAGCGCGGCGATTTTGCCGAGCGAATGCCACAACTGCGCGTAAGTGCCCTCGAACAGGCGCCCGCAGCCCGCCGAAAACAGCGTGTCGCCGGTGAAGGCAACGCCCGCGCCGGAAGCCAAAGCGCCGGGGATGTAATAAGTGACACCCCCGCGCGTGTGGCCGGGCGTTTCCAGCACATGCACCTCAAAAGAGCCGAACGGGAGCCTATCGCCCTCCTTCACCGTTACGTCGATGCCGGGAATATTGGCGGCTTCTTGCGCCGGGCCGTAGATCGTGCAGCCCGTCTCCTGCTTCAGTCCGGCATGGCCTTCGACGTGGTCGTGATGGTGGTGCGTCGTGAAAATATGCGTAAGCTTGAGGCCCGCTTGCCGCAGCGCCTGGCGGACGGCATTCTCCTCCGGCGCGTCGATCGCTGCCGTAACGCCAGATTGCCTATCGTGGATCAGAACGCCGATATTGTCATCGCGGCAGGGAAATTGCAGGATTTCGAGTGCGGCCATGGCTTTCCTCCCTCTTGTTTCGTTGAGACTACTTTAATAGCAAACGCGCGAGCATTAAACCCGGATCGAGAAAATGCTATTGTCCACTGCTATGTATGACGATGCCGCCCGCCTCCGGGATTTTTACGCCTCGCCGCTCGGCCAGCTTTCGCGGCGGATCATCGCGCGGCGTATCCGCGACCGCTGGCCTAACGTCGCGGGCATGGATGTGATCGGCCTCGGCTACGCTTCGCCATACCTGCGCATGTTTCACGGCGAGGCGCGCACGACAGCGGCGCTGATGCCGCAAAGCCAGGGCGTCGTGCAATGGCCGCACAAGGGGCCCTACCGCTCGGCACTCGTCGGTGAGATCGAGCTGCCGCTGCGGGACAATTCGGTGGAGTGCGTGCTAGCCATCCATGGACTTGAGCATGTAGAGGCCCGCCAAGACTATCTGCGCGAGATTTGGCGGGTTCTTATGCCGCAGGGGCGGGTGATCGTGGTCGTTCCGAACAGGCGCGGAGCCTGGGCAAGGTTCGAGACGACGCCATTCGGCCACGGCACGCCCTACAGTTCGAGCCAGATCGAGAGGCTGTTGCGCGAGGCTTTACTCGAACCGGTGGGCGTGACCCCATGCCTGTTTGCGCCGCCTTTCAGGGCGCGTGCTCTACCGTTTGCGGCGCTTGCCTGGGAGCGCATTGGCATCAGGCTTTGGCCTGCCTTTGCGGGTGTGATGGCCGTCGAGGCTATCAAGCAGGTCTACCGGGGCGTTAAGGCCCCGGTAAAGAAACCGGCCTTCGTGCCCGTCCCAGCCCTGTCCGGTTTAAGCGCTGCGCGCCGCGACGGCACGCTAAGACCCTAGCGTCCATCCGGGTATATCGGCATGGGAAATCCCCCCTCACCCCAAGGGGAGAGTGAGTCTGTTGCGTTCCTCTCCGCGAGGGGAGAGGGTTGGGGTGAGGGGGTCTTAAGGGCTATTTCCGCTCATATAGGATCCACCCTAGATTGCACCGCGAGGCTGCTTCTCCATTGCATATATCTCCCAAGCCGGGTGCTATGCGCCTAATTCCACAACACTACTTGTGTGTAGCACCGCAGGTTGCTAACCAAGCGTGGGCACAAGATGATGGGGGCGTCGATGCATGGATCAGGCCTTTCTCTGGTAGTTTGGCAGGGCTGGGGGGTGCTCTCGGTCATGGCCCTGCTAACGGCGCTGCTCGGGACCATCCTCGCTTGGCTTCTCCCATTTCCGGAAATGTCGCTCGACCTCCAGCTTTCCCGCCCCGGCGACCGGCTGGCGCTAAAGGAACGCCTTGGAGCGGTGCCGCCATTCCAGGCCTACCTCGTCACCCTCCATCGCTTCAACGAATGGCTCATGGAGTGGTTCGGGCCGGCTTTCAGCGGCCAGGCGTTCGAGCGCTGCCTCGCCATCGCCTTTATCTTTCCGATCGTGCTCTTTCTTGTGACGCTCGTCGCCAACGGGGTCACCGGGAACGTCGTCCCCCTTTCCGAGGTCGCGCTGTTCGCGGCGGCATTTGGCGTCTTCATCTATGTCATCGTTGCTGCCTTCAGAAATCTGCTCGGACTTATGCAGCAGGGCTGGGTAAGGTTCGGCGGCGATGCGGAGATGGGGCATACCGTTGCGCGGGTGCTGCTCGGCGGATTTGCCGTCATGGTAGCGTTCACGATATCCTTCTCCATCGCCACCACGTTTTCGGGGCAGGTTGCGAATGCGGGCTCCGTGCTCGGCGCCATGGCAGGCGGCTTTGCGCTTGCCTTCGCATTCGCTGTGGCGTTTGCGCTGGCGGGCGCTGCGCTGTTCGCGGTGGTGATTACGATTCTCGCCGGTGCAGCGCTTGCTTACGCAAGTCAGTTTGCGTTTCTTCTGTTCCTTTTTTTCATCCTCTTGCCGGTCGTGAACGCTTCGGTGGATTGGCTCTCGTGGGGAGTAACCCGCTTTTTTCTTACGAAGGCGGAAGCCGCTGAACCAAACCTAGCCGGGGGGCTACGGGTTGCCGGGGGAATTCTTGGCACATTTGTCTCAGGCGCTGCCCTGATGGTGCTTCTCACCGCGCTCCTGCCGAATGTGCTTGAGGGCTTGAACGTGCTGTTCGCATTCGCAATGCTGCCGGCGTTCGATTGGCAGGCCTTGGTTCAAAAGGCTGTCAACGCGCCCTGGACCGATGGGTTGTTCGTGACAGGAATGCTGATGACGGCAATCGTGCCAGCCTCGTCGCATCTCATCGTCGGGCTGACAGGCGTGCTCGCGCGGCTGACGCCGGGAGCTCACACAGCCGCAGAGACCATTTCGGATCACCCGGACACGCCGCTATCGCCAAACGAGCTGGCGCCTGTGAAGTTAACGCTGATTTTTTCACGGATCTGGTATCTGGTTGCTGCCGCGATCACCGCCGGCATCATCGCAAGCGCTGGCTGGCTGATCTGGTACACCCATGCCCCTGTCGCTCAGTTTTTGTCCAACGTGGCACAGTGCGCGACATCGTGGAGCCATGGGCAATGCGCCTGGTTCTAACGCCTCTTATGGCGCTTTAGGAAGAAACGGATTTCTTACCAGTACCGGCGGCATCGGAGCGGGGCCGGAAAAGCTCGCGCCCCCGCGCGGGGTTTTTAGCTCATAGGCTGGGATCGCCGTTCCGGTGCGCTCAGGCGGGGCTGTCCGTCCGTGCACAGCCAGCGCGATTTCCTCCCGTGAGGTGGTGATACCGCAGCCGGCAGGCAGCGAGATAAGAATAAGCCGCGAGTGGCTATCCCCTGCTAGAACCGGCGGTTTTGCCGCGATCCCGGCCGCGTAGGTTCCGTAGCTGCAGGACATGAGCAGAAAGGCCACGAAAAGGCCTGCGAGGCGCGCAACTTGGATCGGAGCACTCAAACGCATAACTTCAGAACACATCGCGTAACATCGTACTTAAGCGTGCAGCTCGCCGCTTCCCCATTATGAGCAGCAGGTCCTAACAAAAGGAAAGCCGTGCAGTCTGGGGAGCGAGATTAGCGCCGCGCGGCCGGTGGGCCGCCATTCGTTTGGAGGGGATGGGCGGCGACGCCCGCGTTTTTTTCGCTACAAACCTTGCCTCCAAAGGTGCGGAGAGGGTTGGAAACAGCCGAAAAGCATGGTAGCAACATCGCGACCGGCGCTTATTGGAAACCCTGCGCTCGCAAACTCAACTGACAGCTTGTGCTTCCTGCGGCTAACTTCGCACGTGGTGGAGCGCTAAAGGTTTTGGCAATGAAGATCAAGAATTCGATCAAGACGCTTAGGACGCGTCACCGCGACAACCGCGTCGTGCGCCGCCGCGGCAGGCTCTATATCATCAACAAGACGGTGCGGCGCTACAAGGCCCGCCAGGGCTAACCGGTTCCGGCCGGCGCGCTAAAGCCTATCCGCTTTTGATGGACTCAAAAGCGGGCTCTAAGCTTTTGTTTTATCGTGCGTCTTTACCGGAAAACCGCTTCACGCTTTTCTGGGCGCACTCTAAACGCGCCGGGAAGGATCTATCGCCGACAGGGTGAAAACCCGCAGCATGTTGGTCGTGCCGGGTCTTTTGAATGGCACTCCAGCGCAAACAATCACGCGGTCGCCATCGTCCGCGTAGTTCCCGGCCCGCGACTCCGACTCGGCGATCCTAACCATTTCGGTCGTATTGGCGGGGTCTGCGGTCTCGACGCAGTGCAGGCCCCAAACCAGATTGAGCCTGCGCGACGTTGCCTTGACGGGAGTCAATACGAGGATCGGCTGGCGCGGCCGCTGCTGCGCGACGCGAAGCCCTGTGGTTCCCGTTGCGGTGTAGCAAACGATCGCTTTCAGGTTCAGCGTTTCAGCGATCGATGTCGCTGCCGCACTGATGGCGCCAGCCGTCGAGTGATTGGAACTCGTCTCGCGGAAATGCAAGATGCTGTCGTAATTGCGGTCCTTCTCGACCTCGCGGGCAACCCGGTCCATCGTTGCCACGGCCTCCGATGGGTATGCGCCGGTTGCGGACTCGGCCGATAGCATCACCGCATCGGCACCTTCGAAGACGGCAGTGGCGACATCGGAGACCTCCGCACGGGTCGGCACGGGCGAAGCGATCATGCTTTCCAGCATTTGCGTCGCCACCACGACAGGCTTACCCCGATGGCGCGCCGCGCGCAAAAGCTGCTTTTGAATGCCTGGCACCTGCTCGAGCGGTAGCTCAACGCCAAGATCGCCGCGGGCCACCATGATGGCATCGCTTTCGTCCAGGATGTCGTTCATGCCGGCGACAGCGGCGCGCATTTCGATTTTCGCCATGATGCCGGCGCGGCCTTGAACGATCGCTTTGACGTCGATAATGTCCTGAGCGCGCTGCACAAAGGAAACCGCGATCCAGTCGGCACCGGCTTCGAGCGCGGCTTCGCAATCCTCGCGGTCCTTGCCTGTCATGGAAGCCAGCGGCAGGATCGCGTCCGGCAAATTGACGCCTTTGCGGCTCGATAAAATGCCGCCGGCGACGACCTCGGCGACAAGTCGCCCGGGAGTGACGTCCAATATCCTAAGGTTGAGCTTTCCATCGTCCAGCAAGAGCGTATGGCCTGGCTTTGCGGCCGCGTAAATTTCGGGGTGCAAAAGGCCGATGCGCTCGGCGTTTCCGGGCGCGTGATTGGCATCGAACACGACGCGCGCGCCGCGCTCAAGATGAACCTGCCCCTCGGCAAGCGAGCTGATGCGCAGCTTCGGCCCCTGCAGATCCGCGAGGATTGCGATCGGGCCGTATTTGCCCTCAAGCTCGCGAAGCACACCCACGTAGTAGTTGAGATCGCTGTGGCTCGAATGGCTCATATTGATGCGGAAAACGTCCGCACCCGCGAGCAAAAGACGCTCAATCGCGCCGGGTTCCCGCGTCGATGGCCCAAGCGTCGCGATGATTTTTACCCGGCGTTCACGTTTCATCTTTTTTTCGTCCCGGGTGGAGTGATGGCGGCCTGAGCGGCGGCCGGCGCTTCGCTGGCTGCTGGACCGGTTGCGTTTTGCAGGGCGGGAGCTTGAGGCTCGGACTGATCCGTCAACTTAACGGTCCAATCCGTTTGCTCTTGTGTGTCGACTTCGAAGAAGCCGCTCTTCTTGAAGCCGCGGCCCTCGCAATTGTCAATGCCCTTGATCGTGAACTCGACGTCGTTCGTGCACATTGGGATCGGGCCGCCCCATTCTCCGCCCTTATCGTAATCGAAGGCGTAGACGTAATAGAAGCGCGCGCGAAGCTTGTCCTGGATAAGAAGCGCACAGGATTGGCTATCGACATTCCACCAGCCTTCGCTGGCCCAGCCGTCTTTGTCCTTGTAGCCAATCGCAACGCCAATCCTGCTGGAAGTGCTATTGCAAAGTTTGAGCTCGGCTTGAGCTGGGCCCGGCACGGCGAACCCAATGCCAAGCAAAACCGCAATAGCCGCCAAGATGTGCGCCGGCCGTGCCGGTTGGTTAAGTTTCAAGGTCATCCTGGAATCCAGAAATCGAGTGAGTCGCTTTGGATAACACTAATCTCTGATTGAGCTGTCGACAACAATTGCCCTGAAGTCGTTTACATTTGTTCCCGTGGGACCGCACACCAAGAGATCGTTTGTCAACCGGAAAAATCCGGTGGAGTCGTTATTGTCGAGGAATGTGGCTGGAACGAGATTTAGTGCAGAGGCGCGCCCAATTGTTCCAGAATCCGCGATAGCGCCTGCGGGATCGTCTGCAGCGCCCGTACCGCCGTCCGTTCCATCCGTATCGCCAGCAAGTGCCGCGATTCCCGGCTCGCCATCAAGCGCGATCGCCAGCGCAAGAGCGTACTCCTGGTTCGGGCCACCCCGCCCGTTCCCGGTGACCGTCACGGTCAGCTCGCCGCCCGATAGAATGAGCGTGCGTCTCCCATCGGCCCGGCAGCGCTTGGCGAGCTGCGCGTGGCTTTGCGCTATCTCGCGGGCTTCGCCCTCAAGCGAGTCGCCGAGCATGATGACATCGTATCCGAAGCCGCGCCCAAGCTCTGCCGCCGCTTCCAAGGAGTCGCGGCCGGTTGCTACAAGCTCATAACGGGCATTCGCAAAAACCGGATGGCCGGGCTTTGGCGTTTCGTTT
>Ga0074046_10000359_pt1 | contig 41058 bp, 33 predicted proteins | sample BogForMeECP23OM3_FD_94441 | JGI IMG/M metagenome (GOLD analysis project Ga0074046, IMG submission 94441) | Bog forest soil microbial communities from Calvert Island, British Columbia, Canada - Bog Forest MetaG ECP23OM3 | ecosystem: Environmental > Terrestrial > Soil > Wetlands ... | reverse complement strand
TTCCAGAACCGCCCGATCCCCGAATCCCGCCTTGCGGCGCCCGTACGGCTCCCCTACCTCCCCTGCGGCCTGCCCGGGGAGGACTTCGCGGTGACTGCCAGCCCCTCGCACGCATCCATCGGCGCGCCGTCGGACGCCTCGCTTGTCTTCGAGCGAGGTCCGGAGGGGGCGCTCCGCCTGCGCCTTTCCGGTCGCCTCGACGTCCAGACCACAGGCCGCGTCTGGCGGGATGCGGTGAGCCGGGTCGACGAGGACGCGCCTCGCAAGCTCGTGGTCGATGCGACACAGATCGCATACTGCGACGGCGCCGGGCTGGGCCTCCTGCTTGGGCTGCGCGCCCACCAAAGCCAGCACGGGCGCCAGTTCGAGCTCGAGGGCCTGCGCAGTGACCTCCAGCGACTTCTTTCGCTCTATGACCCGGAGGCCACGCTCAGTGGGACCCTCCGTCCGCGGCAGGAGATCGGGCTCGTGGCCAGGGTGGGTCGGGCGGCGATCGAGCTCGGCACGAGCACCCGCCAGCTCGTGGGCTTCGTGGGCGAGCTCACGGCCGGATTGCTCTGGGCGCTGCGCCATCCCGGGCGTGTGCGGCGTCGTGACCTGTTGTTCGTTGCCGAGCGCGCGGGCGCCGACGCCCTGCCTCTCGTCCTGCTCGTGGGCTTCCTCATGGGTCTCATCCTGGCCTTCCAGTCCGCAGTGCAGCTCAAGCGCTTCGCCGCGGAGATCTTCGTCGCCGACGCCGTGGGCATCGGTCTGGCTCGCGAGCTTGGCGCGCTCATGACCGCGATCATCCTGGCGGGCCGAACCGGCTCCGCGTTCGCGGCGGAAATCGGTACCATGAAAGTCAACGAGGAGGTCGATGCGTTGACCACGATGGGCCTTGCGCCCGTCTCCTTCCTCGTCGTGACCCGAGTCGTCGCTGCGGTCGCCGTGACGCCTTTGCTCTCGCTCTTCTTCGACCTCGCGGGCGTCGTGGGCGCTCTGGTTGTCATGGTCTCGATTGGATATCCGCCGGTCACCTTTTGGAACCGCCTGATCTATGCGGTCACCCTGCGCGACATCTTGGGAGGACTCGTTAAAGCGTTTACCTATGGGATCCTCGTAGCAGCCGTGGGTTGCTTGCGCGGCCTCCAGACCGGAAAGGGCGCGAGCGCCGTGGGCGCCTCAGCGACCAGCGCAGTGGTGAGCGGCATTGTGCTGATCGCAGTGGCGAGTGGAGTCTTCTCCGTGGTGTTCTACGTGCTCGGCCTGTGAGTCGTGTAGGCTCCGGAGCGATGGCAGATCGCGAGGCGATCATTCGAGTCGAGGAGCTCACCGTGCGCTACGGAGACCGCTTGGTCCTCGACCGCATCAGCTTCGAGGTGTATCGCGGCGAGATCTTCGCGATCCTCGGCGGCTCGGGCTCCGGCAAAAGCACCCTGCTCAAGCATATGATCGGGCTCTACCGACCTGAGGGAGGTCATATCTTCGTGTCGGGTGACGACGTCACGACGGCAGAGGGCGAACTGCACAGGCGGATTCTGCGCCGCTTCGGAGTGACCTACCAGAGCGGCGCGCTCTTTGGCTCGATGACGCTGCTCGAGAACGTGTGTCTTGCACTCGAAGAGTTCACGGATCTTCCGGCCGAAGCGCGGAGGCTCGTGGCACGCATGAAACTCAACTTGGTGGGGCTCGAGGGCTTCGAGCGCGCCCTGCCCGCGGAGATTTCTGGTGGGATGAACAAACGTGCGGCGATCGCCCGTGCCATGGCGCTTGATCCCGAGATCCTGTTCCTGGACGAGCCCTCGGCCGGGCTCGACCCCATCACGTCGGCCAGTCTGGATGCGCTCATCAAGAGCCTCGCGGCCTCCCTTGGCATCACCTTTGTGGTGGTGACACACGAGCTGCCGAGCATCTTCACCATCGCCGATCGCGTCCTCATGCTGGACGGCCGTACCAAGCGCATCGCCGCCACCGGCCGACCCGAAGATCTGCGCGACCACAGCGAGGATCCCTTCGTGCATGCCTTCTTCCACCGGGAGGCCTGGTCCGAGAGCACACAGGAGGCGAGGGCATGAGCGACGAGCGCCGCTACTACCGGCTCGGTCTCTTCGTGATCTTCGGGGTCGTGCTCGCCGTGGCTACGCTCGTCGTCTTCGGCTCCGGTCTCTTGTCACCCCCGGGCCCCATGCTCGAGACCTACATTGACGAGTCCGTGCAAGGCCTCGATGTGGGGGCACCGCTCAAGTACCGGGGGGTGAAGATCGGACGGGTCGAGCAGATCGGCTTCGCTGAGGGTCTTTACACGATGCGCGGGGACAGCGAGGAGGTGCGGCGGCTTGGCCGCCTCGTCGTGTTGCGGATGCGCGTCGACCGGGCTTGGGCAGAGCGTAACGGCTCGGCGGACTACGAGAAGGAAATCATGCGCTTGGTCGATCAGGGCCTGCGCATCCGGGTGGCGATTCAGGGCCTGACCGGGACCTCGTACCTCGAGGCGGACTACCTGAATCCGCAGCGCAATCCCCCAATGAAGATTGCCTGGAAGCCAGCGTACGTGTACGTGCCGTCCGCGCAGAGTGCGATCTCACGCCTTGGGCGCAGTGCCGAGGAGGTTTTCGACCGCATCTCGGCCCTCGATATCGAGAGCGTGGTGTTGCATCTCGACGGTGCGCTCACCGCGATCACCAAGGCCGTGGACGACGCGAAGCTCGGGGCCGTGAGCCAGCAGGCGGTGGGATTTTTGGCCGAGGCACGTTCGACCAATCGGGATCTGGACAAGCTCGTGCAGAGCGTCGACCTCGCCTCGACAGAGAAGAAAGTGGAGACGGTGCTCGATCAGTTCGATACGACGCTCCACCGCGCCGACCTGCTTCTGGCCGGCGGACAAGGGGACTTGGCCGAGATTCTCGACAACCTGCGCGCAGCGTCCGAGAACCTACGGGAGGTTACGAGCAGCGCGCGCACCTATCCCTCCCTCGTGCTCTTCGGCGATGCTCCGCCACAGCGGATTCCCGAAAAGCGATGACCCTTTCTCCGAGCAAGCTGGCGGCGGTTTTTGTGCTCGGTCTCACACTCGTCGCTGCGGGCTGCGGCGTGCTAAGGCGCGAGTACCCCGAGCGCCAGCAGTTCGTGCTCGAGGTGACCCCTCCCCAGACCTCGGATCCGCCTGTGGACGGGCCGGTGCTCGGCGTGTCGCGCTTCCGAACCTCTCCGCTGCTTTCGGAAACGAGCTTCGTCTACCGGACTGGTGACCAGACCTTTGAGAGCGACTTCTACAACGTCTTCTGGACACCCCCTGCGGCCATGGTCGCGAACGAAACCGGAAGATGGCTGCGGGCGTCTGGCATCTTCAGCGACGTCGTCGATCCCACCAGTCTGACCCCGCGGGACTATGCCCTCGAGGGGACGATCGCCGAGTTGTACGGCGATTATCGCAACCCCGGCCAACCGGCCGCAGTGATGGGGCTACGCTTTGCGCTGATGGACGTTCAGGGGAAGGAGCCGAAGGTCGTCTTCCACAAGGACTATAGTGTCTCGCGTCCGATCGCGGCGGGCACGCCGTCCGCGCTCGCCGCGGGATGGAACGCGGAGCTCGGCGAAATCCTCGCAGCACTCGAAACGGACGTCCGCGCGACGGTGCGGCGCTAGCGGAAAGACGCTCGTTCAGAGGTTCCATCGCTCCGATCGAATACCGGCGAGTCGCGCCACAGTCGCATTCGTCGGCGGGCGGCCAGAGGAGACCTACGATGCCTCAAAGCCTTGGCACTCGACCCTACACGCGGGGGCTTCACGATCTCGGGAATGGCTGCTTTGCATGGCTTCTGCCCAACGGGAGCTGGGGCTGGAGCAACGCCGGCCTGGTGACCGATAGCGGAGAGGCGCTGCTCATCGACACGCTCTTCGATCTCAAGCTCACGGCGGAGATGCTGGCTGCTATGCGCGATGCTGTGCCCCGCGCGCCGATCGGCACCGTGGTGAACACTCACGCGAACGGAGATCACTGCTACGGCAACCCCCTCGTGTCGGGTGCGGAGATCATCGCGTCGAAGGCATCCGCGGAGGAGATGGCGCACGACATCCAGCCTGCGCAGTTCGCGTCGCTCCTGCACTCCGCACCGGGCCTGGGAGCACTGGGTCGCTACTTCCTGCAATGCTTTGGAGCTTTCGACTTTGCAGGGATTGAGCCTGCACTCCCCTCGCGGACGTTTTCGGGCGCGCTCACCTTGCATGTGGGGTCGAAGCGTGTGGAGCTGCTCGAGGTGGGCCCAGCGCACACCGCTGGTGACGTCCTCGTGCACGTGCCCGACGAAAGGACGGTCTTCACGGGCGACATCCTGTTTGTGGATGGAACGCCCATCATCTGGGCCGGCCCGGTGGAGCGCTGGATCGACGCCTGCGCCCGGATTCTCGCGATGGACGTCGAGACCGTGGTGCCGGGACACGGTCCCATCACCGACAAGCGCGGCGTCTCGGCGGTGAAGAACTACCTCGAATACGTGCGCGCCGAAGCGCGCAAGCGCTTCGACGCAGGCATGAGCGCTTGCGACGCCGCGCGGGATATCTCACTCGGCGACTTCGCAGGCTGGCTTGACGCAGAGCGAATCGCAGTCAACGTGCACACCCTCTACCGGCACTGGGACCCCGCTGCGCAGACCGCCGACGTGATGACGCTCTTCCGTGAGATGGCGGCGCTCGCCGCCGACCGGGCATAGGGGAAAGCCAGCCGGACCTAAGGTTCGGGCGTTTAGTGCGCGGCACCCACGAGTTGGGGAAGAATCGCGCTGATGGAACCCCGAAGCACAGCGTCGGCCAAATCGTCCATCTGGGTCGGCTCGGCATTCACGATGACGACGCGTGCCCCCGCCCGCTTTGCCGCCGGTACCACGCCGGCTGCCGGATAGACGGCGAGGGTCGATCCGACGGCCAGGAGGAGATCGGCGCGGAGCGCGGCCTGCTCCGCTCGCCGCAGATCCTCGGGCACGAGGTTCTGGCCGAAGGAAATCGTCGCGGACTTGAGAACACCCCCACAGCTGCGGCACGGCGGGTCCTCTTCGCCCGCGCGTACCCGCGCGAGCGCCCGCTCCATGGGCGCCCGTTCTCCGCAATCCATGCATACGACTTCGTGCATCGTTCCATGGATCTCGACCATGCGCTCTGGCGAGCTCCCGGCGCGCTGATGCAGGCCGTCGACATTCTGCGTGATGAGGGTGTCGAGCTTGCCCCGACGCTCGAGTGTCACGAGCGCATGATGACCGGGATTCGGCTCGAGGGAGCGCCCCAGCGTGTCAATCCGGGTCCGCCAGGCGCGCTTTCGCACTTCGGGGTCGGCCAGATAGTGAGAGAGTGTGGCCATCTTCTCGGCGGCGGGATTCTTGGTCCACACACCCTGCGGTCCGCGGAAATCCGGGATCCCGGAGTCGGTGGAGATGCCTGCGCCGGTCAGCACGACGATACGCGAGGCTTGATCGATCCATCCGCGGATGGCTGCGATCGCCGTGGTCTCGGCGTCGTCGCGCTTCACCATGCGGAGATCTCCTGCTCCTTTCCGCTCGCGGAACCATCCTGTGTGACGAATTCGAAGGTTCCCTTGCGGATGTTGAAGAAGGCCAGCTCGGGGAGGCTAAACAGCGCGCCGCGTGCCCCCGCCGAGAGCACCTCCCCGCCATCCAAAGGTGCGAGAAGTAGTCCGATGGAGGCTGCGCCGATGCCGGATGCAAAGTTGATGGCTCCATAGAGCGGGCGCAGGACCGGAGCATCATCGGTGAAGAAGAGGAAGAACGAGTCGTCGTGGGCACGATGGTACAGGGTCGAGGTCAGCGTGTTCGACTCCCGCAAATACACCCCGACGGGCCCCTCTCGCTGGTAGAGCAAGCGGAGCAGCTCGCGTCGGCGAGACGGCAGCTCATAGCGGTCCACCACGTGCCAGCGGGCCTCCACGCTCGCCGCAGAAACAAAGGGGATGAAGTTCAAATTGAATGCGACGTCGACGTGACCACCCAGACGACGATCCGGGTTCCTCTCGTCTGCCTGCTTCAGGCTGCGATCGATCGTGCGAAAGACCTCGGTGACGCAATTGCGTGTTATTAGGTCATATCCGTAGGTCTGCATGAGCGCTTGCTCGAGGGTGCGCTGCTCCTTCGTCGCACGCCCTAGGGCATTCCCCAGGGCGAGATCGGAGGCCTCGATCTCCGGAAGGTCGGTGCGGCGTGCCGGCCGTGCGGGAATCATCCGCCCGGGGTGGAGCCGGACGTCCCTAGCGCCGCGTGCGCCCTCTTCGAGCTCGAGAAGGCGGTTGCCGGTGGATTCGAGATCGGCAAGGCGCGCCTCCTCGAGCGTCTTTCCGTCGAGTAGCGCTGCGCGTGCGGTGAGGAAGGCGGCGTGGTTCTCGGCGTCGAGGGTGGGAAGGAGCCGCGTATTCCGTCTAAGAGCGCTGCGGGGGAGCTTTGGGTCCTGGTCGCTCAGGGCGTCCAACAGAAACAAGTGCCCGGACTCAATGGATGCATGGAGGGCCTCGAGGCGCGCCATCCCCACAAGGAGCGGAAGTCCGAAGTCGGGCCGGTTCGACGCGACCAGGTCGCCAAGGCGTTCCTCGAGGTCCGTCGCGAATCGAGCCAGGCGCTCCTGCTCCTCTTGGGAAAGTGTCCAATCCAGGCCTTCGCCCGTGCGTAGGCTTTCCGATCGCAGGGGGAGCGCGTGTTCCAGGACCTCGAGGGCTCGCAGGCCAGCCACGCCATCGCGGTAGCGACGGGCGAATCCATAGGAAGCTTCCGGAGGCAGCTCTTCCGAGACGGCACCACTCCCCGCGTCGGGATTCTCGGGTTCGAGTGCGGCCAGCGACGCGCTCAGTTCGGCCTCGCGCCCGGGCAAGAAGCCTGGACCGCGGGTCTTTTCGACCCGCGACCGAAGTTTGTCGAGCGCGGGCGAGGCAGGCGCGGGGGGGATCGGGTCGCCGCCGTCGGGCAGGAAGAACCCTGCCGCGGGGAGCGAGAGCCCTGTCAATCCGTCGTCTCTGGCACGCGCCCGCGGCGCCGAGCGTTCGCGCAAGAAGTCCTGAAGCAGCGCCGCATCCTCCGTCACCCTCGCCAGCTGGTCGAAATAAGCTCCTTGAATCTGCCGCTGCTCTTCGAAGCCGTCGCGCAGGATCCCGTAGGTCTCGTCCGAGACCGCGACGCGGACTCCCCGGATATTGCGATTCTGGAGTGCGTTGTAGAGGTGAAAGAAGGACCGGTCGCCGTCTCGGTAAAGGCGTAGCACGCCCGGCTCTTGGTGCTGGTAATGGTAGACCTCGTCCCCGAAGCGGATGGCCACGTGGCCGCCGCTCGAGCCGCCCTCGTTCGCATCGACATACAGGTATTCGAAGGTTCGCGGGGGGGGCTCTCCGGCGATGACAGCCGCCGCCGAAGAGACGATGAGGAGCGCGAAGGCGATGGTGATTCCGTAGTGCCAAGAGGACCCCACAGTTTGGGCCCCCGCGCTACGGCGTACCGTCGTAGCCCTGCTGGATCAGCTGCGCGCGAGAGAGATCGTCGCGCGCCAAGTTCGACTTCCACGCCGCGAGTTCGATCGGCTTAAGACCCCCCTTGCGAAGTCCTTGGCCGATCGCGAGGTAGGTATTGTGGTCGAGCTCCCAATCCGTGACGCCGTGCTGTGCCGCGACGCTCCCAATCTGCCGCTCGAAGGCGTCGAAGTCGCCACCCGATCGAATGTACGAGGCGGTGTAGTCACGGATGTCCGCGCGGTACGCAGCTTGACTGTCTCCCGAGGAGTCGCTTGAGCTCTTAAAAGGGCTCGACACCGATTTCGAGAGGCTCTCAGAACTGTCCGAGAAGGAACATCCCCAAACCGCAACGACGAGGACAGCGAATGCCAGCGCAGGTTGACGAGACGGCATAGGATCTCCTTTCCTCCTACACGTTAGCTGCTTTCGGGCTGTGGCCAGACATGGCGGCCGATGTAGTTTGGGTCGACGGGGCGCGCGGGCGGCGCAGGGAAATCGCCCAACGGGCGCGGCCAGGCGATCGGCGTCGCGTCACTCGCGATCGGCGCGCCGACCGGGATCCGTCCGCGGTCCACCGACGGGTGCGGGCCGGCGTGGGCGCGCGTCGATCCGTCCCGAAAAAAAATCGCCCTGTGCACCCGGCGGACACGCTCCGAACGGTTCGCTTTCGCGAGATGCACGGTAAGACCGTGGTGGAAGGCCACGCTCCCGCGGCGCGCGGGGACGAAAACCGGCTGTGTGCCGTGAAGGGCCGGGTCGCTCAAGATGTCGTACGGCTCACCGAGGAAGATGTTCACGAACTTGCGCAATCCCGCGCGGTGTGATCCCGGGACGTACCCCATGCAGCCCAGCTCCTCGTCCACATCGACGAGGGGTACCCAAGCCGTCACAGCGTCCGTCTCGTTCATCGGCCAGTAGGGTTGATCCTGATGTGCGTCGGTCTCCCGTCCCCCCGGTTCCTTGTAGAGTGCCTGGTCGTGCCAGAGCCGAACGGCAGGGGCCTCGAGCAGAAGGGCTGCGGTCTCCGCCACCCGGGGATGGAAGGTGAGGGAGCGGACCTCGGGGGTGTCCTCCCAGAGGTTGATGCATTGCAGGAATGACTGCTCGTAGCGGCTGCGCTCCGCGGGGGGGCGGGCGGCCCGGGTTCGCCTGGCCACCGCCGCGTCGATCGCTGGGGTGACTCGATCGAGGAGGGGGCTCTCGAGCAGGTCCGGTACCAGCACGAAGCCGTCCCGGCGGAAACGCTCCATGAGTTCCGTAGGCAAGGGAGCCATCGCCTACCTCCTACTGCTTCGGTCCCCGGGCTGTCAACCGCCACTGCCGAACCAAGGCGAGAGCCCTACTCTTGGGGTGCAAGCCCTTGGAGCCGAGCCGTGACGGAAGACTACTGGCATCTGCGGAATGTCGATTGGATGGAGTCGCTCACGCAAGACGAGAGCGAGCTCCTGCAACGGGAATCGACCAGCCGCTCCTATGCCCCCGGCGAGATGATTTTCACACCGACACCAAGCCCGAGCTCCGTCTACCTGCTCGAGCACGGTCTCGTGCGGATCTACCGCCTCTCGGAGACAGGCGCCGAGGCGACCTTCGGGTATGTCTCCCCAGGCGAGGTCTTCGGCGAACTTGCGCTGTTCGGTATCCCGGTGCGCGAGAGCTTTGCCGAGGCCGTGATCCGTTCCATCGTACGCAAGATCCCCCGCGCCGTCTTTGCGAGGCTTCTCGAGACACGCCCCGCGATGGTCCTGGCCGTCACCAAGCAGATTGGTGAACGGATGCGTCGCATCGAGAGCCGTGTCGAGAACCTGGTCTTTCGCGACGTCAAGAGCCGCGTAGCGCGTATGTTACTCGAGCTGGCAGATGATTTCGGCCGCTCCGAAGGCTGTGGCACCGTGATCGACCTCCCCCTGACACAGGGTGATCTGGCGACGCTTGTGGGGTCGGTACGGCAGACCGTGAACGACGCGCTACGCCAGTTCGAGCAGGCAGGCTGGATCCGTCAGGTCGAGCGACAGATCGTGATTGTGAAGCGAGACGAGCTTCAGCGGCTGACGCAGCGCCTGCCCGGCTAGGAGAGGTGCGCCGCAGGGTTGGCGCGGCGCAGGTAAACCTTCCGCCAAAACCTTTCAGGAGTCGTCTAAGACCCGGCCTTAGCCCTTCGCGTAGGAGCGCAGCGTCCGCAGATACTGCGCGCGCTCAAAGGCCTCCGGATCCGGCGAAGCGCGCTGGCTCGCGCTCCCCTTCAACTGTTCCACCGACTGGTACTCGTGCTCTTCGAGCCAGCGCATCATTTGCTGCTCCATTTCTCGAAGCAGTTCAGGTCCACGCTTGAGCAGCGCCGACGCCATCATGGTCGCGTCCGCACCGGCCAAGAGCGCCTTGAGCGCGTCTCGCGCACTATGAATGCCGGTGCTCGCAGCGAGGGAGGCCTTCACGCGGCCGCTTAGAAGTGCGATCCAGCGCAGAGGAAGCCGCAGCTCTTCGGGCTCGCTCAGCGTAAGTGTTGGCACGATCTCGAGGGTCTCGAGATCAAAATCGGGCTGGTAGAACCGATTGAACAGCACAAGGCCTTCGGCACCGACCTTCACGGCACAACACGCGAAGTCCGCGAGGGCGGTGAAGAATGGCGAGAGCTTTACGCTCAGCGGGATTGCGACCTCCGCGCGGACGGCGGCGATCAGCTCGAGGGAGCGCTGCTCAAGCTCCGCTGCGTGGTGCGAAGGATCGGCTGCGACTCGGTAGAGGTTGAGCTCGAGCGCGTCCGCCCCCGCCGTCTCGATTGCTCGCGCGATCGACGTCCAGCCCCCCCGCGAGGTGCCATTGAGACTCGCCATCACCGGGATCGCGAGGGCGTCCTTTGCGGCCGCCACGAGCTCGAGCAGCTTGTCGAGCGCGCTTGCGTAATGCGCGGGCTCAGGCAGGTAGGTCCGTGCTTCGGCAAAACTTTCGCTCCCCTCCTCGAGCACCTCATGGAGTGCGAGGGCGTCGCGCACCAGCTCTTCCTCGAAAAGAGACGGCAAAACGACGGCGGACACACCGGCATCCTCAAGTTGGCGCAGGCCATCGAGCGTACCCGTAAGCGGTGAGGAAGACGCTACGAACGGCGTTCGCAGCTCAAACCCGAGATAGCGCGAGCCCAGGGTTTGCACGCGTCAATCCTCCGGGACCGGGTTTTGCCCTGACCCGGGCTCGCTCCCCATGGCCGGCGTCTCGGCCGACGGCACACTCCGCTCGATCCCGGCAAGGGCGCTGTAGTGGCGCCAGCGCTCGCTTGCGTCGGCCTGGGCGAGTGCCGCGAGCCGCGCAGCGCGGGCAGGGTCGCTGCGCTCGAGCATCGCAAAGCGGGTTTCGCTCGCGAAGAACTCATGAAGCGAAATCGACGCCTCCCGCGAATCGAGCTGAAAGGGGTGTTGGTGGGGATCGCTACCGGGGTGGTAGCGCCAGAGCGGCCAGAATCCGCTTCGTACGACGTCGCGTTGGTGCGCCATGGATTGCGACATGTCGAACCCGTGGGCGATGCAGGTGCTGTAAGCAATTACGAGGGACGGCCCCGCCCAGGCATCCGCCTCACGCAGTGCCTTGAGCGTGTGGGCGTCGTTTGCGCCCAGGGCGACCTGTGCCACGTACACGTGGCCGTAGGCGCTGGCGAGGAGCCCCAGGTCCTTTCGCCCCACGGCCTTGCCGCTGGCCGCAAACTTCGCGACCGCAGCCCGGGGCGTGGCCTTCGACGCTTGGCCGCCGGTATTCGAGTAGACCTGGGTGTCGAGCACAAGAACGTTCACGTTGCGCCCAGACGCGAGCACATGGTCGAGGCCCGCGGAGCCGATGTCGTAGGCCCAGCCGTCGCCGCCCACGATCCACACGCTCTTGCGCACGAGATCCTCGGCGAGACTCTCGAGGCGTCGTGCCTCGGGGCCCGGAATCTGGGCGAGCGCGCTGCGGAGCCGGCGTATGCGTGCGCGTTGTGCCGCGATGGCGGCTTCTCCTTGTCCGCGCTCCGCGAGGATCTGCCGGACGAGCGTATCTCCCAAGCGTTCCGCGAGCGCCAGCAAAAGGCGCCGGGCCTCCTCTTGCTGCCTCTCGAGCGCGACGCGGAATCCAAGGCCGAACTCAGCGTTGTCTTCGAAGAGCGAGTTCGCCCACGCCGGGCCGCGACCTTCCGCGTCGGTGCCCCACGGCGTGGTGGGTAGGTTTCCCCCGAAAATGGATGAGCAGCCCGTGGCGTTCGCGACCAAGAGGCGGTCCCCAAAAAGCTGCGAGAGGAGCTTCAGATAAGGGGTCTCCCCGCAACCCGCGCACGCGCCAGAGAACTCGAACAGGGGCTCGCGGGTCTGCGCGGCCTTCACCGTGGAGTCCTCGAGGAGCGTGCGATCGAGTTCTGGAATCTGCAGGAAGAATTCAAAATTGGCCCGTTCGTGCTGGCGACGCGCTTGCGCGGGTGCCATGTCGAGGGCCTTGTGCTTTACCTCTTCTTTGCTTCTCGCGGGGCAGACCTCCACGCACACGCCGCAGCCCGTGCAGTCGTCCGGCGCGACTTGGATGGTGACGGCATGGCCTTGAAGCTCACGGGAGCGAAAGGGCTTGGTCAGAAACCCGGCCGGTGCCCGTGCGCCCGCGGACTCGGGATAGACCTTCATGCGCACCGCGGCGTGGGGACACGCGATAGCGCACTTGCCGCAGTCGATACAGAGCGTCGGATCCCAAACGGGAATCTGCTCGGCGAGCATCCGCTTCTCGAAGCGCGCGGTGCCCGTCGGAAAAGTGCCGCCACGGGAAGCGCGCTCACCGGCAGGAGGTCGCCCTCGCCGGCGAGCAGGCGGGCTGTCACGCGGCGTACAAACTCAGGTGCGGTCTCGGGGATCCAGGCAGGCTCGTCCGTCCGCAGCGCTCCGTCCGTCGGTACCTCCACGCGCTGCAGCGCTCCGAGCGCGCGGTCGACGGCGGCCAAATTTCGTTCCACGATCGTCCCGCCGCGTTTTGCGTACGCTTTCTCAATGGACTGGCGGATCGCCGAAAGCGCCTGCTCGCGTGGCAGGACCCCACAGAGTGCGAAGAAGCAAGGCTGCATGACCGTATTGATACGGCCCGCAAGTCCTACCTCCCGTGCCACCCGGTTCGCATCGACGACCCAGAGCTCGAGTTCCTTTTCACGGATCGTGCGCTGGACGCGGCCGGGCAGACGATCCCAGACGTCTGCCGGGAGCTCTGGGCTATTCAACAGGAAGCGCGCTCGAGGGGCGGCCCGCCCAAGCACGTCGATGCGCGAGAGAAATGATTCGTGGTGGCACGCCACGAGCTCTGCGAGCTCGATCTGGTAGGTGGAGCGAATCGGCGCGGGACCAAAGCGCAGGTGTGAGACCGTGACGGCGCCAGACTTCTTGGAGTCGTAGACGAAGTAGCCCTGGGCGAAGAGTCCCGTCTGCTCGCCGATAATCTTGACCGAGCTTTTCGCTGCGCCGACGCTCCCGTCGCTTCCCAAGCCGAACGACACAGCCCGTACTCCGGGTCCCTCGGTACGAAATTCGCGGTCCCAGGGAAGGCTGGTATTCGACACGTCATCGTGTATTCCGATCGTAAAGTGGTTCCGCGGCTTCTCTCGGTCGAGCTCGTCGAAGACGGCCTTTACCATGCCCGGCGTAAACTCTTTGGATCCGAGTCCGTAGCGCCCGCCAATGATGCGCGGAATGCCCACGCGCGCGCCTGCCGCGGATTGCTCCATGCACGCCGTCAGCACGTCTTGGTAGAGCGGTTCCCCGGCCGAGCCCGGCTCCTTCGTGCGGTCCAAGACCGCGATGGCCCGTGTCGTCCGAGGGAGTGCGTCGACGAAAGCCGCCACCGGGAACGGGCGGAACAAGCGAGGGATCACGATCCCCACGCGCTCCCCTGCCGCGGAGAGCCTCTCTACCACCTCGCACGCCGCACCCACGCCGGATCCCATGAGCACGAGCACCCGCTCGGCGTTTGGCGGCCCGACGTAGTCGACGAGCTGGTAGGTGCGCCCGGTCCGCTCGGCAAGGCGCCGAAAGCATTCCGCGACGATCTGCGGAACCTCCGCATAGAAGGGATTGGATGCTTCCCGGGACTGGAAGAAAACGTCGGGATTCTGCGCTGTGCCACGAAGCACGGGCCGGTCCGGGGAGAGACGTCGCGCGCGGTGGGCCAGGATCATGTCCTCACTCATGATCGCCCGCAGATCGTCGTCGGAGAGGATCTCGATCGAGTGAATTTCGTGGGACGTCCGGAAGCCGTCGAAAAAATGCAAGAAGGGTACGCGGGTGCGGAGCGTCGCGGCGTGAGCGACGAGCGCCAAGTCGTGGGCCTCTTGAACAGAGCTGCTCGCAAGCATGGCGAATCCCGTGGTGCGCGCCGCCATCACATCGCTGTGATCTCCAAAGATGGACAAGGCGTGGGTCGCGATGGCACGCGCGGCGACGTGCATCACGCAAGGAAGGAGCTCACCCGCGATCTTGAACATGCTCGGGATCATGAGGAGCAGACCCTGGGAAGCGGTGAAGGTCGTCGCGAGAGCACCGCGCTGGAGCGCACCGTGCAGCACGGCTGCGGCGCCTGCCTCGCTCTGCATCTCAATCACCTCGGGCACCGTGCCCCAGAGGTTCGGTCGGCCCTCTGCGCTCCAAGCGTCGGCCAGTTCGCCCATGGGTGATGCGGGTGTGATGGGATAGATCGCGGCGACCTCCGAGAGCCGGTGGGCGACGCGCGCGGCGGCCTCGTTCCCGTCGATGCAAAGGCGCATCCCGCCACCATGCCCGTCCCAGCAAGGGGATCTGTCAACCAGCCGACAGGCCTCGCATGCGCTATGCGTAATCATGAGAGGTTGGAGGAGAATCCTCTTGCCGCAGCCTCGACCGCCGTTTGTCTTGCCCTTCTCCGAAGTCGCGCTTTCCGACCTTCCCCGCGTCGGAGGGAAGAACGCGTCGCTCGGTGAACTGATCGGGAATCTCGCTGCGGCGGGAGTGCGCGTGCCCGACGGATTCGCCGTGACTGCCGACGCGTACCGCCTGCACCTGCAGGAGGCGGGGATCGAGCATGAGATCTACGGCGCTCTTGCGGCGCTCGACCCGCGAGACATCGACGCGCTCGCCCGCACGGGCCGAGCCGTACGCGAGCGGATTCGCTCGACGCCTTTGCCGGCGGCCGTGGTGGCGGAGGTCGAGCGGGCGTACCGGTTGCTCTCCGCGGACAGCGGCGAGGAGGCGACCGATGTCGCTGTGCGATCGAGCGCCACTGCAGAAGACCTGCCGACCGCATCCTTCGCCGGCCAGCAGGAGACCTATCTGAACGTGCACGGTCGGACCAATCTCCTACACGCGATCCTGGACTGCATGGCATCGCTCTTTACCGATCGTGCGATCGTCTACCGATTTGAGCGCGGCTTCGCACACCAAGATGTGGCGCTTTCTGTGGGTGTCCAGAAGATGGTCCGGAGCGATCTCGCCTCGGCGGGCGTGATCTTCACCCTCGACACGGAAACAGGCTTCCGCGATGTCGTGATGGTCACCGGGGCGTTTGGTCTCGGGGAAACCGTCGTGCAAGGCAGCGTGAACCCGGACGAGTTCTGGGTGCACAAACCAACGCTTCGCAAAGGCTTCCGGCCGATCGTACGGCGCGAGCGGGGAGAGAAGGCGCTTAAGCTCGTGTATGACCCGCACAGTGCCGCCAAGCCGGTGAAACTCCGGCCCGTGCGCGTGCAGGACAGAGAGCGCTTCGTGCTCGACGACGACGAGGTGCTTCAGCTCGCGCGCTGGGCGCTCGCCATCGAGGACCACTATTCCTCACGCGCCGGCCATCCCACTCCGATGGACATCGAGTGGGCAAAGGACGGAAAGACCGGCGTTCTTTATGTCGTGCAGGCGCGGCCCGAGACTGTCCATTCCCAGCGCAAGAGCGTGTCCATCGACGTCTACAAGCTGCGCGGACCGAAGGGCCGGATTCTGGCCCGTGGCAAGAGCGTGGGAGGCAAGGTGGCAACCGGTCGTCTCCGGGTCTTGCACCACCTTTCCGAGCAGGCCGCCTTCCAGGCGGGCGAGATCCTGGTCACGGCGGAGACCGGACCCGACTGGGAACCCGTGCTGCACCACGCCGCGGCCGTGGTGACGGACCGCGGCGGCCGAACCTGCCACGCTGCGATCGTCTCGCGGGAGCTCGGCATTCCCTGCGTCGTCGGCACCGAGCAGGGAACGCAGGTGCTCGAGACTGGGCAGGAGGTGACGGTCTCGTGCGCGGAAGGTGATATCGGCAACGTGTACGAGGGCCGCGTCGAGTTCGAGTGCGAGTCGATCGATCCTGCGACGCTGCCGACTCCTCGGGTGCCGCTCATGCTGAACGTCGGCAACCCCGAGCGAGCGTTTCTGCTGGCGCAGCTCCCGACGACGGGTGTGGGTCTTGCCCGGATGGAGCTTGTGGTCCTGAACTGGATCGGCATTCACCCCATGGCGCTCGTGCATCCCGAACGCGTGATCGAGCGAGAAATCCGCCAAAAGATCGAACAGCGCATTCGAGGCTACTCAACGGGCCCGGAGTTCCTTGTCTCCCGGCTGGCCACGGGCATCGCTCAGATTGCAGCAGCGTTCTATCCAAGGCCGGTGATTCTGCGCTTCTCGGATTTTAAGACCAATGAGTACGCCGGGCTCCTGGGCGGCGCGGTGTTCGAGCCCGTCGAATCGAACCCCATGATCGGATTCCGCGGCGCGTCGCGCTACTACTCCGAGCGCTACCGCGAGGGATTCGCCCTCGAGTGCGCGGCGGTGCGTCGCGTCCGCGAGGAGATGGGGCTTGAGAACCTGACGTTGATGGTCCCCTTCTGCCGCACCCTCGAAGAAGGCCGTCGGGTGCTGGTCGAGCTCGAGAAAAATGGTCTCGTGCGGGGTGAGCGCGGGCTTAGCGTGTACGTGATGTGCGAGATTCCGAGCAACGTGCTGCTGGCGGACGAGTTCAGCGATCTCTTCGATGGCTTTTCGATCGGGTCGAACGACCTGACCCAACTGACGCTCGGCACGGACCGCGACTCCGAGCTCTTGTCGCATCTGTTTGACGAGCGGGACCCTGCGGTGAAGAAGCTGATCTGCATGGTGGTCGAGGCGGCGCACCGCAAGGGCAGGAAGGTGGGAATTTGTGGCCAGGCACCGAGCGATCATGCGGACTTCGCGGAGTTCCTGGCCGATATTGGCATTGACTCGATTTCGCTGAATCCCGACTCCATCGCACGGGTGGCACGCCGCCTCGCCCGAGGCTAGGGCGGCGGCACCGAACGCGTTTGCGCTCCCTGCGGCCTCCGTGGATGAGCCTCCGGGGAGGCTTTGGAAGCCCCTGCCGCTTCGGTCCCCGTCGCATCTCCTGGCACTCCATCGCCCTGGATTTCTCGGACGTCGCTCCTCATAATCGCCGCTTCGAGACTCGCTTCTTCAAGGAGCGCTGTGAGCAAAGACCGCGCACGGTCCGCTTCGCAGATCGGCGCAGCGTCCGGTGGGCGCAGCGCGTAGCGCCGAGATGACGCCGCGCAAGACGCTCGCCATGGTACAGACGGCGCCCCGCAAGCTTGAGCTGCGCGAGCTGCCGATTCCCGAGATCAGCGACGACACCGCTCTCCTGCGGGTCGAGGCGTGCGGCATCTGCGGCAGCGATTACGAGCAGTACGAGGGTGTTCTTCGTACGCCTTTTCCCGTCATCCCAGGCCACGAGCCTCTAGGCCGCATCGAGTGCATCGGCGACCGGGCCGCCAAACGCTGGAAGGTCGACGTAGGTGACCGGGTCGCCGTCGAAACCATGCTCTCGTGCCGTTTCTGCGATCCATGCCTGAGCGGCAGCTACCACCTGTGCCGCGCCCGGCGTATCTACTCCTACATTCCGCTCTCGGAACCGCCGGGACTGTGGGGCGCGTACGCGGAGTACATGTGGCTCGATGCGAACGCGATCCTCCACAAGGTGGACCGAGCACTTCCCCCCGCGCTGGCCGTGATGTTCAACCCCCTGGGCGCCGGCTTCCGCTGGGCCGTCGAAATTCCTCGGACGAAGCCCGGAGACACCGTCGTGATTCTCGGTCCCGGGCAGCGAGGGCTCGCGAGCCTGCTCGCCTGTCGCATTGCGGGAGCGAAGAAGATCATCTTGACCGGACTTACGGCGGATGCACGCAAGCTTGCCCTGGCACGGGAACTCGGCGCCGACCACACGATCGACGTTGAAACGGAAGACGCAAAACGACGCATCGCCGAGCTCACCGATGGGCGCGGAGCTGATGTGGTGGTCGAGGTCTCATCCTATTCCACCGAGCCGGTTGCCGCCGCGCTCGACTATGTGGCACCGGGGGGAACGGTCATCCTGGCCGGCGTGAAAGGCTTTAAAGCCGTACCGGGATTCGTCTCGGATAAAATCGTGCTGAAGGAGATCCGTGTTCAGGGCGCGATCGGGGTGACCTCCTCCGGTTATCGGAGCGCGATCGACCTGATCGAGTCTCGTCGATACCCGCTCGAACGCCTCCACACCCACGACTTCGCGTTGCGCGATGCAGAACTCGCGATCCGAACCCTCGCCCGCGAGGTCCCAGGCGAGGAGTCGATTCATTCCTGCCTTCTGCCGCAGCAAGGTTGAGCATGGAACTCCACCCCTTGAACCGCGCTTTCCGCTGGTGCATGCCGCCCGGGCCCTATCGCCGGATCACCGTCCAACAGGCCCGCGCGTACGATGAGCACGGATACTTTCTCCTGGAGAATGCGTTCGATGCGGCGACGGTCGACGCCATCCGAGCCGAGATCGATCCGTGGGAGCAGAAGACGACGGACTTTCTGCGAACCCGGGCCGGCGGGCGGCTGTTCATCGCCGATGCGGAGGCCATTACGTTCACGGTTCATCTGGTGGCGCGGTCAAGCTACCTGCGCGACCTGTGTCGCGGGCCCCTGTTCCAAGACCTGGGCCATGATCTGATCGGTCCCGACGTGAGGCTGTATTGGGACCAGGCCGTGTACAAGAAGCCGGAGCCCGAACGCATTTTTCCCTGGCACCAGGACAATGGCTACAACTTCGTGCTGCCACAGCAGTACCTGACCTGCTGGATTGCCCTCACCGATGCGACCCTCGAGAACGGCTGCCCTTGGGTCGTGCCGGGCGTTCACCGCCATGGCACGCTCAACCACTGGCTCACGGATGCGGGTTGGCAGTGCCTGAGGGACCCAGACGGCGCGACGCCGATTCCGGCAAAAGCCGGCAGCATCGTCGTTTTTTCGTCGCTGACGCCTCATCGCACCGGGCCCAATCGCACCGCGGAGGTGCGCAAGGCGTATATCGTGCAGCTCGCGCCCGAGGGCGCAGTGGCGTTCTCCCGCGCTCCCGAAGGAGGAGAGCCTACAGGCACGCCGCAAACAGCGCCTGAGCGCCAGTTCCAAATCCTCCTGCACGGCGACGCCGCGGAGCACTAGCCGCTCCCATCCGGAAATCGTGGGGTCGCGCGGTTGTGGACGGGGGTCGCTTCGTGGGATTCCAGGTGAACGAGGAGGCCTCGGCCGAAAAATAGAGGACGAGGATCCATCTCCTCTCCCAATCGTGAAAGCTCCGAGAGGGCGCGGATCGACCGGGTGTTTCGCTCGGGCAGCGCCGCGTGGAAGGTGTCCGTCTGGCCACCTTCTCTCCCGTGAATGGCGAGGAGCTGCCGGGGAAGCACCACGACCGAGCGGATCTCCCCGAGCCCGAACTCTTGTCGGAGCGTCCCTCGGCTGGAGCGGTATCACGCTACGCGCAAAGCAGCGAAGGGCCGCGCTGGAGGGCAGTCCAGATCGCATGGGAGAAATCGCACGGACGTGCCCCGCTTCCCATCACCCGGCATGCGGTTGTGAGCGCGTCCGCCCGCCGGTAGCCTGCATGCACCGATCGCGTCGAAAGGGGATATCGGGTGGACGCCCTTACGCTCGTCATTGGCAACAAGAACTACTCCTCGTGGTCCCTTCGGCCCTGGCTCGCGCTGCGCATGGCAAATCTTCCGTTCGAGGAGATCCGCGTCCCGCTCAACACGCCGACCTCGCGCGAAGAGATCCTTCGACACTCGTCTGCCGGAAAAGTGCCGATCCTGAAGCACGGTGCCCTCACGGTGTGGGAGTCGCTCGCCATCTGTGAATACGTGGCGGAGATCGCGCCGGCTGCGCGTTTGTGGCCAGAAGACCGGGCAGCGCGTGCGCACGCGCGCTCGGTCAGTGCCGAAATGCACGCGGGTTTCTCAGCCCTAAGACACGCGCTGCCCATGAACGTGCGCGTGCGCGGCGCCCGCATTCCGCTCCCGCCCGAAGTGCAGGTCGACCTCGCCCGCATTGCCGCAATCTGGGAGAAGTGCCGGAGCCGTTATGGGGCCGGGGGCAGCATGCTGTATGGCCACTTTACGATCGCCGACGCGATGTTTGCTCCTGTGGTCACCCGCTTCATGACCTATGGCGTCACCCTCGAGGGACGTGCGAACGACTACCTGAATGCCGTGTGGGCGCTTCCGCCGCTGCAGGAGTGGATCAAGGCCGGCGCCAAAGAGACGGAGCGCATGCCCGAGACGGATGCCATCGCCGAATCCGCCTGACCCTCTACGGGTGGCACGAGAGGCTCCCCCTATCCGTCGACGTAGTTGCCTCTTCGCTTCTCCAGGAAGGCGCGCACGCCCTCGCCGAAGTCGCGCGTCTGCGCGCACAGGATCTGGTTCCGATCTTCCATGGCCACCACCTGCTCGAGGCTTGCGGCATCGAGACTTGCGTTCAGACACTCTTTGGTGAGGCGAAGGCCGAGGGGCGATGTACTGAGCATCTCCTCCGCGAGCTTGCGCGCCTCGGCCTCGAGTTCGGCGTCGGGCACCACCGTGGAGACGAGCCCTAGGCTTCGGGCACGCTCCGCGTGGATGAAGCGTCCGGTGAGCAGAAGCTCAGATGCGACCGAGGCTCCGACCAGACGGGGCAGAAAATAGGAGACGCCCACGTCGCAAGCGGAGAGGCCGATCCGGATGAATGCTGCGTTCATGCGTGCAGACTCCCCTGCGATGCGCACATCCGACGCCAAGGCGAGGGCAAAGCCGCCGCCGCAGGCCGCACCCTGTACGCAGGCGATGATGGGCTGCGGTGCGCGTCGCATGAGAAGGGCAAGCTCGCTAATGCGCCGTTGCGCGCGAAGACCGCCGGGCACTCCACCCCCCGGCTCGGCTGCAGACTCGCGCAGGTCCAGGCCCGCGCAAAAGGCGCGACCGGCGCCCCTCAGCACCACCACGCGGACCGCCTGCTGGGAGGGAAGATCTCCGAAGAACTCCCGCAGCTCTTCGACGAGGGTGGGATTCATCGCGTTGAGCGCCTCGGGCCGATTCAGCGTGAGCCAAACCAGCGCCCCTTCCCTCCGCACCTCGAGCGTCTTGTAGGCCATGGGTTCCTCCCGATCGAACGCGAAGCGTACCGGGCGATCCGCAGCGGGGGGAGGTGCCGAAGGGGCAACTCCCCTTTTCCTCGTGTTTTCCAGACGCCTCACGCACACTCCGGCGCGTGGCGGATCGGCGCCTTGATGCCCAGCTCGAACTCTTTAGCAGCACCGGGCAGGGCGAGAGCCGGAACGCCGCGGTCGAACCCGCGCGTGTGGGCGCGGAAGTCGCGGGGCTTGCCGACCGGCTCCCGTCAGGTCTTCGCCTCGGCACCTCCTCGTGGTCGTTTCCGGGCTGGGCGGGCATCGTCTACCAGGGTCCAGCCAGGGGCCAGCACCTCGCGCGCTCTGGGGCTCGCCGCCTATGCCCGGCACCCGCTCCTGCGAAGCGTTGGCATCGATCGCAGCTTCTATGGGCCGCTCGGCCAGGCCGAGTACGCTGCCTATGCCTCCGCTGTACCCGACGACTTTCGCTTCTTGGTGAAAGCACACCAAGCTTTGACGCTCGCCCGGTTCCCGCATCAAGCGCGCTATGGCGCGCGCGCCGGCGAGCCAAACCCGCTCTACCTCGATGCGGGCTACGCCCGGGACGCCGTGGTGGGGCCATGCCTCGAGGGCCTTGGCGCAAAGACGGGGGTCCTCCTCTTCCAGTTTCCGCAGCAACCGCCGGCGGAGCTCGGCTCCCCGGAAGCCTTCGCAGAGCGGCTCCATGGCTTCCTCTCTGCCCTTCCACGCGGCGGCCGCTACGCCGTCGAGCTGCGAACGCGCACTCTATTCACGGATGCCTACGTCGCCGCCCTTGTGGCCGTGGGCGCCCTGCACTGCCTGAATGTTCATCCGGCGATGCCGGGCGTCTTGGCCCAGCGTGCGCTCTTGAACCGTTCGAAGGAGCCAACCTGGGTCGTGCGCTGGATGCTGCACCCGGGCTTCGACTACGAACGGGCGCGGAAGCGCTATGCGCCGTTTGATCGGCTCGTGGACGAAGATCCCACGACACGCTCATCTCTCGCCCGCATCTGCCTTGAGGGGAGCAAGGCGGGCAAGCAGGTGTACGTCATCATCAACAACAAGGCCGAGGGCTCGGCGCCCCTCTCGGCGTTCGCGCTCGCCGCGGCCCTCGTGACGGCCGCGAAGACATGAGCGTACGCGAGGAGAGGGTCGGGCTTGTCTTCGCGGGCCTGTGCGCACTCAACGGAGCGTTTGTGCCCGGGCTTGCGAAGCTCACCACCAACCGGGGCGATCCCCTGTTCGTGGCGGCCGCGACGGCGAGCTTCGGTGGCCTTTTCGCTGCCGTTGTGCTGGTCCTGCGCGGCGAGCTTGGCTGGCTTTTGCGGCCGGGTGCGCGGGGACGCCTGGCGGTGATTGGGGCACTCGGGACCGCGCTCGCGTTTTTGCTTTTCTTTGCGGGGACCCATCGCGCCAGTGCGATCGAAGCGGCGCTCTGTCTCCAATGCGAACCCGCCTATTCACTTGTGCTCTCGTGGCTTGCCCTTGGCCACAGGCCCACTCCCCGGCGCTTGGTCGCCACAGGAATGCTGCTCTTCGGGATTGCACTCGCGGTGGGCATCCAAGGCTTTCGCGCCTCGGCGGGGGTGTGGCTCCTGCTCGCGACGCCGCTTTGCTGGCAGCTTTCCCACCTGATCGTACTGCGCGGACTGCCGGGCACACCCCCTCTCGTGCTCACGGGCGCCCGCTACATCTGGGGTGGGGCGCTCCTCGCTTTGTACTGGCTCGCGCAACAGGGGATCGGGCGGCTTCCCTCTGCGCAGGAGCTTAGAGAGGTCGTGCCCACGCTCGCGCTCCAGGGCGTGGTGCTCTCGTATCTCGGTACCGTCCTCTGGTATCAGTCGATTGCGCGCCTGGACCTTGGACGCGCGACGGCGATCGTGGTGCCATCGATCCCGGTGCTCTCCCTTGGAGCGACCTGGTTCCTCGTTGGCGAGGTGGCGTCGGCGCGGCAATGGGCCGGGCTCGCCGTAACGCTGGCTGGCGTTGTGGCCTTCATCATGGCGCCGCAAGCCAATCCCGTGGCCGAGACTACTTCCCGACGATAGAGACGAAGCTCACGCAGCGGCCGGGCGCACCCCCGAGGTTGTGTGTGAGACCGAGTTTCGGGCTCTCGATTTGGCGGGGGCCCGCCTCTCCGCGCAGCTGGAGCCACATCTCGTACATCATGCGCAGGCCCGAGGCTCCGATTGGATGTCCGAAGCTCTTGAGACCCCCGTCGGGATTCACCGGCTGCGAGCCCTTCAGATCGAAGCGTCCCTCCACGACGTCCTTCCAGCCTTGGCCGCGGGCGGAGAAGCCCAGGTCTTCCATCAACACGAGCTCGGTCGGTGTGAAGCAGTCGTGCACCTCGGCCATGCTGATCTCGTTGCGCGGATCGGTGACGCCTGCCTGCTTGTAGGCATCCTCGGCGCTGGCCACCACCTCGGCAAAGCTCGTGAAGTCGTACTCCTGGCGCATCGGGCCCTCGGCCGGCCCTGCGATAAAGGAGAGCGCCTTCACAAAGATCGGGTTGTCGGTGTAGCGATGGGCATCTTCCGCGCGGCACACGATCGCCGCCGCGGAGCCGTCCGACACGCCCGAGCAGTCCATGATTCCAAGACAGCCCGCCACCTTCGGCGAGGCTTTGATCGCGTCGAGGGGAACTTCCTTGCGGAATTGGGCCTTCGGATTGCGCGCACCGTTGTAGTGGTTCTTGTAGGCGATGCGCGCGAGAACATCCTTCAACGTGGCCTCGTCGAGCCCGTACTTTTTGGCGTAGGCGGGCGCAAGAAACGAGAAGGTGGCCGGGGCCGTGATCGTCGAGTCCGTGCCGTCGCTCGCAGGTGCGGAGACGACGAGCCCGGAGAAGCCGGAATCCTTCAGCTTCTCCACGCCGATCGCCATCGCGAGGTCGTAGGCACCGCTTGCTACGGCGTAGCAGGCATTGCGCAGCGCCTCGCTCCCGGTGGCGCAGAAGTTCTCGACGTGGGTCACCGGCTTGTACTGGATCCTGAGCGGCTCGGACAGCGTAAGGCCTGAGAGGCCGCTCCCCATGGTCCCGAGCCAATAGGCGTCGACCGCCGCAGGCTCGACCTGCGCAGAGCGGTAACACTCGGTCGCTGCGTCGATCAGCAAGTCGGCGGCGCTCTTGTCCCAGTGTTCTCCAAAGGGCGTGCAGCTCATGCCGACGATTGCGACGCGATCCCGGATTCCTTTGCTCGCCATGGGTGTTCTCCTTTTCTCGCCTCGGCAAGGCTACGGGCTCAGCGCTGCGGCCTCGCCTTCCAGAAGTAGTTGTGCACGCCGTTCACGGTGAAAAGGCGGCGGAAGCTCATCTCGAGCTCGTCACCGATCGCGACTTGACTTGGATCCATGTCGGTGAGCTCGCATTGCATGCGCCCCCCCTGTTCGAAGTCCACGACGGCGGCCACGACCGGGGGTTGGAGCGAGTAGGCGAGGCGGTCCTGGGTGTATGTGGCGATGCGGCATCGGGCGTCGGCCATGGGTTCGGGCTTCATCTGGTCGACGGCACGGCACGCCACACACACGCGCTGCGGGGGGAGGTTCACGGTATGGCACGCCGTGCAGCGCGAGCCGATGAACGCATACTTCCAGCGCTCCGAACGATGCATCGGGGGCGCCGCCGGTCGGTCTGGATCGGGGCGGCGGGGAGGCTCGAAGGGCAGGACACCGCGCCACTTGAGATAGGTCTGGTACCCGAGGTCGCTGCGCTTCGCGGCGAGCCAACGCGCCACGCTGCGGGTGGGCCGCGCCGCCGCGATCCGCTCCGTCACCTCGAGGACGATCGCATCGGCGCCGTCTGCTCCGACCACGACCGCAATGCGATCGCCTGGCTTCGCTCGGTCTAAGGCGTGGGCGAGTGCGAGGCCCGCCGCTGCGGCGCCCGATCGGCCGACGGACAGGGAGAGCGTATCGCCGACTTGCTCAGCTTTGACGCCGAGCGCCTTCGGCAGACTCGCCGCGGCGCGGTCGTTGGTCGAGTCCACGAGGAGCGCCGAGAGGTCGGCGGGTTGGATGCCGGCGTCCTGCAACGCCCGGACTGCTGCCTCGCGCAGCAAGGGCCCAAGCACTTCGGCGCCGAAGCGCTCTTCCCAAGCACGGGGGAAGCGATCTTCCGGGGTGCGCCAGGCATCGAGAACCTCGTCGGTAAGAGATGCGCGACCGATCACCCGCGCAATCGCCTCCCTGTCATCGCCCAGCACAAAGGCGCAGGCCGCGTCCCCGCCGATCCGCTCTCGGGCGCCTTCGGGTGCGCCCACCACAACATCGCTGGCACACACGAGGGTGCGTCGGCCGGAGCCGGCAATGTCGGCGGCGAGCAGGAGACCGGCGAGACCCGCCCGCGTCGACGCGCCCAAATCCGCCGCCGATACGCCCCTCGGGAGATCGAGCGCGGCGTGGAGCGTCGAGGCATTGAGTTTCTCGGCGTACGGTGGGCTCGTCGTGGCAAACAGGAGGCCATGGATTTCTGGGGCGCCACGCAGCGCCTCGCGGCCGGCTTCCACCGCCATGGATACGGCATCCTCGTCGTAGCTCGCGACCGCCCGTTCGCCCTTCCCGGCACCGAAGGTCGTCCGAGGAAGCCGGAAGAAGGGGACGTAGGCTCCGTAACGGACAATCCCGGCCACGCGCGCTCCTCCGGACGGATGGAGCGCGCATTCTACCCCGCTCCCACGCCTCCGCGCGCGGCCAATGCGTCGAGCCTCGCGGACAGGGCCTCGACCTGGTAGCGCAGGGGGGCGCGCTCCAGGATCTGGCGGCCGACGGTCGTAAGCGCGTGGCTCACGGCCGGGTGGTCGCGCCCCAACGCCGCACCGATCTCCTGGAGCGGGGCCGTCGTGTAGCGGCGCGCGAGATACATGGCGAGCTGCCGCGGCGCCACAAGATCGCGCCGCCGGGAGCGCGAGGCCAGCGCCTGCGCGGTGGTCTTGAAGTAGCTCGCTACGACCCGGATCACGACCTCGGGTTCTATGGGGCGGCCCTCCGCGGGCCCGCTCGGCACGAGCTTGCGGAGGGCGGCCTCGGTGAGCTCAAGATCGATGGCCCGCTTCAGCAGCGCTGCGCTCGCGACCAGTTGGATCAGCACGCCCTCGAGGTCGCGCACACTCCCGCGGGCGCCGTCCACTAAGCGGTCAAGACAGGGCTCGGGGATGTGCACGCCGCCCGCCGCCGCCTTGGCGCGGAGGATCTGGCGTCTCACCTGTGCGTCGGGGGCCTCGATCTCCGCGACGAGCCCGCCGGTCATCTGGGAGCGCAGGCGACCGTCGAGCTCGTTGATGTCCCGGGGGAGGCGGTCCGCAGTGAGCAGAATCCGCGCCCCGGCGGACAGCAGGTGGTCCATGGTGTGGAAGAACTCGAGCTGGGTGGATTTTTTGCCACCGAAAAACTGGACGTCCTCGATCACCAGGAGGTCGCACTCTTGACGGAAGCGGCGCTTGAAGCCTGCCATGCGCTGCGCCCGGATCGACGAGAGGAAATCGCTGACAAAGGACTCGGACGAGGCGTAGACGACCCGCTCGGTGCCTTCGCGCCGCGCTTCGGCAGCGACCGCATGGGCGAGGTGCGTTTTACCGAGCCCCGATTCAGAGCACAGAAAGAGTGGGCTCACCCCGAGCTGGCGGCCGTGGGCAAGGGCCAGTGCGGCTTCCCGCGCGAGGGCGTTGCACGAGCCGACCACGAAGGTGTCAAAGGTATGGGAGAGTGAGCGCTGCACAGGCGCGGGCGCATGGGCGGCGGGCCCGCTTCGATCCAGTTCCACAGCGTGGGCCGGCGACGCGGGCGAGGCTTCCGTGTCGCCCGCTTCACGCGCGACGTGGGAACGCCCCTCGGCCACGCGCAAGTGAACATCGATCGCGTGCCCGGCCTCTGCGCACGCGCAAGCGCGGATAGGCTCCAAAAACCGCTCGCGCAGCCGCTCGCGGTGGAACGGGCTCGGGCATAAGAGTTGGAGGCCGCTCTCATCGACCCGCGCCACGATGGGCCGAACCCACGCCTCGAGGGCGAAGGACGGAATTTCGGCTCCGAGTCGGCGCAAAACGCCGTCCCAGATCTGGGGGGCTGTCATCTAGAGTTCTCGGGGATTTCCGGGAGTTCTCGCCGTCTTTTTCGACGAGTCCCCCCGAAAACGCCGGGAGTAGACCACACCTCGAAGAAGGCTCGCAAGAGCGATTCGAGGAGTTCACAGGCGGCGCCGACACTGCGGCGGACCCCGCTAAGCCCGCAGAATCACCGACGGAGAACCAGTGTTTGCGGACCAGAACGCACTTCGATTCCGAGGGGTTTGCGGCGAGCCGCGAAGATCGTCCGCACGTTACAAGCGCGTGTCAGGAGGATGACGACGGATTGGCCTCCGTGCGTCAGGATCTGCGAATTTCTCAGTTTTCTTGACGTATGCTCGATATTTTGACGACGACATGGCATCCCGCCTCAATGTCGGGTGGGCGTCTTGTCTGCGTTCTGGAAGGCAAGCTCGGCGCTGCGAAACTCGAGCGCGCTGGCGAGCCGTTCGAGTCGCTCGCGCACGCCGTGGCACTCGAGGAGCCCTTGTTTTTCCGCGGCAGGCAAATCGAGCAGCTGACAGAGTGTGTTTGCGAGCATCACCGGATCCACGTCGTCGAAAAGCTCGGGGGTGAGTTCCGGACTCCGCGCTGTGGCGGTGAGGCGTACGAGTCTCGTAAAGAGTTCGATCACGCGCGCGCGTAGCGCCAAGACGTGCGGCCTCTCAGCGGCTTCAAATGGATCTTCCAACAGCTCGACCTCCGCAACGTGGTGGAGGCGGTCCGCATCGGTGGGCAGCTCATGGCGAATTCGGAAACGATCCGTTCCCAGCAGAACGATGTTGTAGCGTCCGTCCTTCAGCTGCTCCGATTCCGTAATCACGCCGGCGCATCCGACAGAGAAGAGCGGAGGATTGCCTCCCATCTCGCTCACGTGGTCGGGATGGACGGCGATCATGCCGATCCAGCGGTCCGCCGCGAGCGCGGCAGCCGTCATCTGGCGGTAGCGGGGTTCAAAGATATGGAGCGGCGCGCGCACCCCGGGAAAGAGAACCACGTTTGAGAGCGGGAAGAGCGGGAGGATCTTGCGGTCGGACGCGTCAGGCACGCATTCCAAGATACCACGCGTCTCGCCGTGATCTTGACGACCCGCTCGCAGGCCGAGAGACTGCCCGGAGGATGGATCGAGAGACCGTGCGCGCCTTGGTGGAGCGACTCAACCGTGACGCCGCCCAGATTGCCGTGCGCTTTGGCCTTGCGTACCACTCGATTGAAGCCGAGAAGCCTCGGGTCAAGCGGCGTTATGGTGTGTGTTATGCCGACGGGCGGATCCGGATTCGCCTCCGTCACAACGCCACAGGCGAGCCGCTCAAATACTCAAGCCTTGTGAACACCCTGTGCCACGAACTCGCCCACCTGAAGCACTTCAACCACGGTGAGCGATTCAAAGCCTTCTACCTGCGCCTGCTCGAATACGCGCGTCGGGAAGGCATCTACCAGCCAAGTCAGCGTACGCTCCGGCGCCCGGGGCGAAGCAGTCCGCACGGCGCACCCGCCCGTCTGGACCGGGCTTCCCGTCCGGAGCAGCTCACGCTCTTCGGCTGATCGCGGCGGCTAGGAGTTCGCCTGCTGCTGGTCGTATTCTTCGAGTGTGTTCGGGCCTTCCACGACCTTCACACGGATCTCGTCGCAGGCGATGGCCTTGTCGAGCACTTCCTGGAGGAGCCCCTCCACGGTCAGCTCGTCATATTCGGCAAGTCCATCCTCGAGGCTGGTTTCGGAGACCGTGAGTTCGAGAATGGCCTTGATCTTGATAGCCATGCTTGCCACCTTCTCCCGGATCGTTCCAAACTATTGAATTTAAAGGGAAATCTCGACCCGTCAAAGAGGATAACGCACGCCTCCGCCTAAGGCTATGAAATCAGCGGGTTTTTTTTGGTTCCAATAGCCCGAACGTGCAGCACGACGAGAGCCAGCGCTGCGAGTGTCAGCGTCCCGAAAATGCCTACCGCAAGCCCATGGAGGAGCCCGAAGCGCGCCCGCGCTGCAGGATCAGCCAGGAGGGGGCGAAGGGCTGCGATTCTGGGGGCGAGGAGGAGCCTGGAGAGGAGGCAACCCAGGCTCATACAGACCGGGAGGACGGTCGTCCAAAGCCCGAGGCTTAGCCAGGCGGAAACGGCCGCTAGGGCAAGACCGACCCCTACGCCTGCCCAGTCGAGTACCGCCAGGACCTGCCCCACGAGATTTCCCGCCACCGCAGGTGTGGGCGCCACCGCAAAGGCTGCTGGGGCCACCACCGATGCAAGGAGCACGAGTGAGCCGAGCCAAGCCCCAAGCAGGACAAGGGCGAGCTCGGCCGCAAGCAAGCGCCACGGGTTGGGCACGGGCCGATTCTGGAAGAGTACCCGCGGGGTGTAAAGACGCAGGGATCCGGTGCCGCAGCTAAGGGAAGGCCGCCGGACGAGCAGATCGGGAGGAACGTGTTGGGGGTGCGCCGCTGGCTCATAGATCGCCTGATCGAGGCGCTCAGCAAGCCGCTCTCTACCTATGAGCGCCGCGGCTGGAATGATCCGGCGGCGCTCCTGCGCCACGTCCGAAAGGGCGATGTCGTCCTTGTCGAAGGGGACCAGCGGATCTCGGCGGCCATCAAATATCTGAGCCAGAGCTCGTGGTCTCACGCCGCGCTCTATATTGGCGATGAGCTGCTGCGCCGTGGTGGTGAGGAGCGCGAGCGAGCGCTCCAACGCTTCGGCGACGAGGCGTCGCATCTGATCGTCGAGGCACAGATGGAGGGGGTGATCGTCTGTCCGCTCACCAAGTACATCGATTTCAACCTCCGCGTCTGTCGCCCCCACCGTCTGCGTCCAGACGACCTTAAGGTGATCTTGGATGAGGCGATTGCGGCGGTGGGTTGGCGCTACGACTTGCGCAATCTGGTGGATCTCGCGCGCTATCTCCTGCCGTTCTCTCTGATTCCCCGGCGTTTCCGCAGAACCGCGCTTCACTTCGGGAGTGCGACTCCGACCGAGGTCATTTGCTCGAGCCTGCTGGGCCAGCTCTTCGCGAAGGTGCGCTTCCCCATCGTTCCGCCTGTGAGCCAAAGGGGATTCGATGCACCCAGGCCATCGGGCTGGCGCGTGCTGCGGCGCCTCTTCGGGCACGAGAGCCCCGAGTACACGGGTCTCTTTCGCATGCGCCATCCCACGCTGCTCACGCCCCGCGACTTCGACCTCTCTCCCTACTTCGACATCGTGAAGTTCAACGCGATTGCAGAGGATCGCTTCGACTATCAGCGCATTCAGTGGGTGGACGAGCTCGGCGAGGCGATCGAAGACGGCGACGGCGAAGACTCCTAGATCGTCTCGAGTGCCTCGCAGGAGGGCGGGGGGTGGCGGATCCAGCGCACCGCCGCCTCGAGGACGGCCGAACCGGCTTCGTCCTGTTCCACTGCGCCAAGGCGGGCTGCACCGATCGTGCGTCGTAGGAGCTCGATCCCCGCGTAGCAGGCCGCCTCCTCGAAGCGCAAGCCCGCCGACCCCGCTGCCCCCGCATACGCGGACCACGCCGCACGTACGAGACCCCCGCTGGAGCGACGCGACGCAAGGGCGTTCACGCACAAGTGGGCGAGCAAGGTACCCAGATCGAAGGCGGGGTCGCCCACGTGGGCGATCTCCGCATCGAGGAGCTTCGGGCCCGAGGAGGTCAGCAAGACATTCCCCCCTTGGACGTCGGCATGCACGAGAGCGCTCTTTGCGCTCAAGTAGCGGACGTAGGCCGCATCTGCGCGCGCCACGAGCTCAAGGTCTTTCCACACCTCCTCGGCACATCCGCGCAGGCATGGGGAGAGCGGGAAGCTGTTTTCGCGGAAGGGAAGGAAGAAGATGTGATCGCCGTGCAGGCGGCGCATGGCGTCGTTGGCGAAGCGCTCGGTGAGACCGGGCGCGTCCCTGGTTGCGGCGTGGACCCGACCGAGAAACTGGCCGAGCGCATGAGCAACGTCCCGCCCGTCATAGCCTCGGCCAAGGGCCTGATCGAGGCGCTCGGCCGGACCCAGGTCTTCCAGGATGAGAACGCGTTCGCGTTCATCGAAGTCGAGGACGCTCGGCAAAAGGTCCTCGCGATCGCTTGCGCGGGCGATCTCGTAGTAGCGCGACTCGAAGACGATGCGCTCGGTCGTCACCCGGTACTCGGGGAAGCGCTCGAGAGCGGGCCGCGCCTGCTTCAAGATGAAGGAGCGATCATGGGGGGAAATCCGCACGCGCCGAACCCAGTTGATGTTGCCCTCGCCCGCGAGCTCGAGGGTGGCCTCCTCCCCGGGTCGCAGGAGGCCTCGGCGCAGGAGATACTGCGCGGCGTTCGTTTCCCCGAGGCGAAGCTGCTCCCTCACGCGCGCGCACCCCGTCGGCAAAAAGTCCTCAAGTTCCTGCCCTGAGACACCGAAAATCAGGCCAAGATCCGAGCCGATCCAGGGGGGGTGAGGTTCGGACGGGACGCCCCGGCGGCCTTGCGGTCCCGGGGCGCTCTCTTTTTTCGCGGACCGCCGAAGCGCTTACGCCTCGCGCCCCTCCTGCAAGTGCCTCGCTTTCTCAACGTCCACGTAGTCGCTGTGGCAGGCGGCCTTGACGCCGGCTTGGGCGCTCATCTGCTGCCTCGTCTTGCTCGCGAGGCGATGGATCTCCTCGGGAGCCAGTACGCCGCGCTTTTCGAGAATCTCGCGCTGCACAGGGGTCAGCGCTGCCGTCACCTTCGGTTTCTCCCAGGCATAGGCGTCCGCTTTTCCGCTCGAGAACTCCGCGATCTCCTTGCTGATGCGCACGGAACACCAGTCGTGACCGCACATCGCGCAGAAGTCCGTGTCCACGTCGAGATCTTCGTCGTGGTAGGCGCGCGCGAGATCAGGGTCGAACGAGAGCTCAAAGTGCTTTTCCCAGTTGAGAGCGGCCCGAGCCTTGGTGAGTTCGTCATCGCGATCTCGCGCGCCTGGGATGCCGAGTGCCACATCGGCGGCGTGGGCCGCGATCTTGTACGCGATGCAGCCCTGCTTCACATCGTCCTTCTTGGGCAACCCGAGATGTTCCTTGGGTGTCACGTAACACAGCATGGACGCGCCGTGGTACGCCGCCGCGGTGGCGCCGATACAGCTCGTAATGTGGTCATAGCCGGGAAAGATGTCGGTCACGAGTGGTCCGAGCACATAGAACGGGGCGCCGTGACAGAGCCGGCGCTCAAGCTTCATGTTGTATTCGATCTGGTCGAAGGGCACGTGCCCCGGTCCCTCCACCATGACCTGAACCCCGTGGCGCCAGGCACGCTCGGTGAGCTCGCCGAGGGTCGCGAGCTCCCGCAGCTGCGCCTCGTCGGTGGCGTCGGCCAGCCCCCCCGGGCGCAGACCGTCGCCAATCGAGAACGTGACGTCGTAGCGGCGCATGAGCTCGCAGATCTCGTCCCACAGCTCGTACATCAGGTTCTGGCGCTGGTGGACCAGCATCCACTTGGCAAGGATCGATCCACCGCGCGAGACGATGCCGATCAAGCGCCGCTGGATGAACGGGAGGTGCTCGCGCAGCACACCGGCGTGGATGGTGAAGTAGTCGACACCCTGGCTCGCCTGAAGTGCCAGCGCCTCCAGCACCGTCTTGGCGTCGAGCTCTTCGATCTTGCGGCCGATGATCATCGAGTAGATGGGGACGGTCCCGATCGGAACGCTGGCATTTTGCAAGATCGCCCGACGTGTCGCGTCGAGATCTCCACCGGTGGAGAGATCCATCACGGTGTCGGCGCCCCAGCGCTCGGCCCAGCGCAGCTTTTCCACCTCCTCGTCGGAGGAGCTTGCGATCGGGGAAGCGCCCATGTTCGCGTTCACCTTGGTTCGACTCGCGCGGCCGATGCACATCGGATCCAGTCGGTAGCCGAGGTGGACTTTGTTCGCGGGGATCACCATGCGACCGGCCGCGACTTCGCAGCGCACCATCTCCGGAGTGAGGTGAGATTCCCGTGCGGCGACCCGCCGCATCTCCGGAGTGATCTCGCCAAGGCGCGCGTATTCGAGCTGGGTGACCGGTACAAAGCCCTCCGGGGCCCTCCAGGTTCTTCCCCCGCTCCCCGGGACCATCGTCCAATCCGCCGGCATGAAATCCCACGCCGTTTTCTCCGACGGCTGCGGCATCCCAGGGGTATCGGGTGAGCTGAAGCTGGCCGGACTGCCCGGCTCAAAGCGCAGCGCAAAGCTTCCCGGAGTTGTGCCTTGCCCTGTGCTCGATGGGTTCCCACCGACGGGCGGTAGCGTGTACGCCTTCTCGCGAGTCGATCCGTGGCTTTGCTGCATGGGGCCGCGCTCCTCGGGTTAAGGACGCGGATCCCTGGTGGTGGGCGGGCTTGCTCCCAGAAGCCTTCCCTACGCTCGCATCAACGAGTTCAGGTTCGGAGGGTCTCATCTCAGACCCGGCCCGCTGCTTTCTTTCAGCCGGCCCGGCCACCCCTAGGCTCCGCTCGATAGGACGACGCTACCACGCGCCCGGCGCGGGAACAACGCGCGTGCGGTGGGCGGGGTCTTCGACCCTGTCGAGGCCGTCCCGGCGCAGGCGGTCCCGACGGGGGATTGGTTTGAGGGTCCTTCTCTCCGGGATTCTTCGCCGATCGGGGCGGCTGCCGAAACCTGAGAAAGCGGCGCCTCGCACTTGGCGCAGTTGGCGAGATCAGTCCCTCGCGTCCCAACACTCTTGAGCGACGTCTCCCCACGCACCCGGCGTCCGCTTCCCCGCGAGGAGTCCTCAAGGCTTGCCCCACTGGCGTGCGCTACGGTCGCAGCGATGCGCGTCGCGCCCCGCCTCTTTTTCCTTCTCGCCTTAGCCCTCGGCTGCGACCGGAAGATTGAGCCCTATGTCCCGGGTGAAGAGCCTGCCGCTCCCGACCTCTCGAGGATCTTTCCGCGCGGTGCGGAACAGGCGAAGCAGGACGAGGAAAGCGCCGCGAAAGCCGGGGGAGCGGCCAGCGCCGCTGCGGCGGGTCCGATGGCGGGTGCTCCTCCCGGCGCGTCCGCTGAGCGGGGCACCTTGGGTCCGCCGATCCGCGGCACAGTCACGATCGCCCCTGCGCTCGTGGAGCGCGCGCCCAAGGGCGCCGTCCTCTTTCTGATTGCTCGCCACGGCTCCTCGGGTCCGCCCACCGCGGTGAAGCGCATCCCCAATCCGACCTTTCCCCTGGAGTTTGAGCTCGGGCCCGAAGACCGGATGATTCAAGCGATGCCGTGGAGCGGTCCCCTCCAACTCACCGCCCGACTGGACAGCGACGGCAACGCCACCACGCGTTCGCCCGGCGACCTGCAAGGCGCTGCACCCGGCCTCGCGAATCCCGGTGACGCACAAATAAGCATCGTGCTTGACGAGGCGCTCTAGGTTTGCCGCGTCCCTGGCAGGAGCTCGAGACCGAGCCGCTTCAGGACTGCAAAGTCTTCCAGGTGAGTCGTACGCTGTTCCGTTCGCCGCGCACGGGCCAGGTCTATCCCTTCTTCCGCATCGACTCTCCAGAGTGGGTGAACGTCGTCGCGATCACGAGCCAAGACGAGCTCGTGATGGTGCGCCAGTGGCGTCATGGCGCGCGCCAGCTCACGCTCGAGATCCCCGGCGGGATCGTGGACCCTGGGGAAACACCGGCCGAAGCCGCCGCACGCGAACTGCTCGAGGAAACCGGCTATCGCGCGCCGGAAGTTCTGCTGATTGGCACCCTGAGCCCGAATCCTGCCCTGTTCGGCAACGGCGTCCATACGTTCCTCGCGCGGGGTGCGCAGCGCGTGGCGGAAATCCGCAATGACGGCGCGGAGGAGACAGCCGTCGAGCTCCTGCCCGTTCGCGAGCTCACGGCGCGGCTCGCGGACGGGACGATTCAACACGCGCTGGTCGTGGCAGGGCTCTATCTCTACCAGATCGCGCATGGGCAGAAGGGGTCGTGATGTCGCTCTCCGACACTAGCGAGCGAAAGCGCCGGGAAGCGGAGATGCAAAAGGCCCGCCGGCTTCCGCCTGGACAATCCCTCACGGAGAAATGGCCGGTTCTCCACTACGGATCCGTTCCCACCATTGACCTCGCAAGCTGGAACCTGCGCTTCTTCGGTGAGGTTGAGTCTCCCACCACGTTCCGTTTCGAGGAGCTGCGAGCGCTGCCTCGAATCACACTCTCGAACGACGTCCACTGCGTCACGGGGTGGAGCAAGTTCGAGTGTCGCTGGGACGGCGTTTCCGTGCGCGACCTCGTCGCGCGTGTACGCCCTACACCGCGCGCCCGCCACGTGATGGTGCACGCCGAGCACGGCTTCAGCTCGAACCTTCCTCTCACGGACCTGCTCGACGAGAGTGTGCTCCTCGCCTTTGGCATGAATGGTGAGCCCCTGACACCCGAGCACGGCTGGCCGCTGCGCCTGGTGGCGCCAAAATTCTACTTCTGGAAGAGCGTGAAGTGGGTACGCGGTTTCGAGTTGATGCAGCAAGACGCGCCGGGCTTCTGGGAGCGCAACGGCTACCACATGCGGGGCAACCCTTGGAACGCAGAGCGCTACTCGGATGACTAGGCGCCGAGCGCGGGGGATCGAGCCTGCTTCGGCCATGCGCCCGCGTATGGCGCTTGGCGATTTCCTGGTCGCCTATCTCAAGCGCCACGGCGTGACGCATCTCTTCGGGCTTCCCGGTGATCTCGTGCTCGGGCTCTTCCACCGCTTCGGTCGTGACCGGGCGCTCGAGATCGTGACCTTCTCCCATGAGCCCTCCGTCGGCTTCGCCGCGGACGGCTATGCGAGAAGTACGCGGCGCCTTGGCGTGGTGTGCGTGACCTATGGCGCGGGAGGACACAACGTCGTGAATCCCGTGGCCGGGGCCTATGCCGAGCAGGTCCCGATCCTCGTCGTCTCCGGCGGACCCGGCGAGGCCGAACAAAAGCTCTCCAGCATCCACCATCAGGTCAAAGACGTGGAGAGCCAATGGCGCATCTTCCAGCAGGTGACCTGCGCGGCACAAATCGTGGAGCACCCCGAACGGGCGGCCCTCGAGATCCATGAGGTCGTGCGCAAGATCGCGCTGGAGCGCCGCCCGGGGTACCTCGAGATCCACCGCGACATTGTGGACGTCGAGATTCCGGTTCCGCGGGAGATCGTGGAGTGGGACGGGACCTTCCCGCGGCCGACCTCTGACGCGCGCAAGCTCTCCGAGGCGGTTTCCGACACGCTCGCCCGCGTGCGGGCGGCCAAGCGCCCGGTGCTGATCGGAGGCCTCGAACTCTACCGCGCGGCAGCCGAGCGGGACTTCCTCGAGCTCGCCGAGAAACTCGGTGTCGCGGTCGTGACCACGGTGGACGCCAAAGGCGTCTTTCCGATGGATCATCCGCTCCACATGGGCATTCACGTCGGCCCCTTTAGCCCCCCAGCGATCCAGAAGCGCGTACGCGACGCCGACCTGGTGCTGGCTCTCGGCACGCTGCTGACGGACATGAACCTCGGGGCGGCGAGGCCGCAGGTGCGACGTGAAAGGTCGGTGTGGGCGCTCGGTGAACGTGTGAACGTGTCGTTCCACCAGTACACCGACGTCATGCTGCGAGATTTCGTGGTGGCCCTGGCCAAGCAGAGGCTTCCCAATTTCTCCGAGAGGGTTGTCTATCAGGACAATCTGGTCCGCAAGAGGGTAGACGGTGGGGCGAAAGCGCGCGGGGACGCGGCTCCCCTCAGCAACAACGATCTGTTGCTGGAGGTGAACGAGTTTCTGGCCGCGAACAAGGGCTACCACGTCTTCGCCGAGTCGGGCGACATGCTGTTCGGCGGACTCGAGCTACGGCTCCACGGCGGTGGACTCTACTTTGCCCAGGGCTACTACGCGTCGATGGGTTTCGCAGTGCCCGCGTCGCTCGGGGCGCAGATCGGAACCGGAGTCCGGCCCCTTGTGCTGTGCGGCGATGGCGGTTTCCAGATGACGGGCCCCGAGATCTCCCACGCCCCCGAGCGCGGGCTCTCGCCCGTGGTGGTGCTGCTCAACAACTCCGGCTGGCAGATCTTTCGCCCCGTGTCCCCGCGCGAGGACCTGCTCTCCCTGCCGAACTGGCCTTATGCCGAGCTCGCCCAGGCATGGGGTGGCGTGGGATTCCGCGCCGAAACTCGGGCCGAGCTCCGAGAGGCCCTGCGCGCCGCCCACGAGGTGCGCGAGTTCGTGCTGATCGAATGCCGCCTTGCCCCGGAAGACCTCTCTCCTGTGACCCGCCGCTACATCCGAGCGAGTGCGCGCCGCGCAGGGACAGGGAAGACTGCGAGACGCTGACCCCGGGCCCCCCGTGGCGCTGGGAACAAACCGGCCCTCTGCCTTTTCTCAAGCGAGTAGACGGTTTGCCGATCCATGAGCGAAGGGGGGGAAACCGCATGGGGTGGCTCGCACGCACACTCTGTTCCCTCGCCCTCGCTGGCGCAGTTCTTCCGTCCACCTCGATCAGCGCCTCCGCCGAAGAACCTTCGACGATCTACGTCCTCACCAGACCAGAGATCGCAAGCCTCGGGGTGCGGACTCTGCCCGACGTCCTGCGCACGATGCCCGGGATCCGTGTCACGGGCAGCGGCGAGAAGGACTGGACAGTCACCAGCACGGGGCGGGGCGACAGTCTCGATGGGCGGCTTCTCGTGCTGATCGACGGCCGACAAATCGAGGGGTCCGCTGCGCGTCCCCCTTCTTACGCGCCCGCGCCGCTCTTGAGCGAGATCGACCGGATCGAGCTCATTCGCGGGCGCGCCGCAGCACTCTATGGCAAGAGTGCCTCGAATGGCCTGATCCACATCATCACCACCAAGGCCCGCTACACACAGGGTGTGCTCCGTTCACATCGCGGAGGCTAGCTCATTCGATCCGGCGGCTTGCGCCGACGCGCATGCTCCGCTGTCGACGCGCAGGGTTGAAATCGAAAGCGCTTCGGTGTCACGACGCGAGCGGTGGCCCAGCCGAGTTTTGGTGGAGAAACGCATGACCAAGAGCCGGCGCGTGGAGTGGCGAGAGCTGACACCAGAGAGCGTCTTCTCCATGCGGCTCCACGGCGTAGCGCATCGTTTGAAAAGCCTTCCGCGGGTAATGCTCTCCCGGATCACGAGCAGGGTCGCGTCGCGGGTCCCGCGCGCCGCCCTTCTGCTCCCGTTGTGCCTGTTTGCGGCGCGGGCTCTTGCGGAGCCTCTCGCGCCACGCGATGCCCCCGAGCCGCTGCGCCCCTGGATCGGCTGGGTGATGCACGGCCACGAGAGCGAGCTCTGCCCAGGCATGGTCGGGGACCCTGCACGACACGCCTGCGCGTGGCCAGCGCGTCTTCTTGTCGAGGCGGACGCCTCGGGCGCGCGCTTCACCCAAGAGTGGCTGGTGTATGCGGAAGGGTTCGTGCCACTTCCTGGCGACGAGAAAACCTGGCCCCAGGACGTCAAGGTGGATGAGGCAGCGGTCGCCGTTGTGCTCCACGGGGGAGCGCCCAGCGTGCGGCTTGGGACGGGATCGCATCGTGCGAGCGGGACGTTCCTTTGGGACGCCCCCCCGGCGCTTCTTCCGCTACCGCCGGAAGTCGGACTCTTGTCGCTGCGCCTACGGGGCGAGATGGTGCCTTTCCCAGCGCGCGACGACGAGGGTCGCCTGTGGCTCGAGCGTCGCGCGGGCACAGGAGGCGAGGAAGACAAGGTCGAGCTCCATTCCCAGCGCCTCGTGATGGACGAAGTGCCGCTCGTCGTGGAGACGCGCATCGATCTCCAAGTGGCGGGCAAGAGTCGGGAGCTGGCCCTTCCGAACGCCCTGCTGCCGAATCTCTTGCCCATGTCCCTCGAAAGCGCGCTTCCCGCGCGCATCGAGCACGACGGGCGCCTGGTGCTCCAGATTCGGCCCGGCCGCTGGCAGATCCTCCTCAAGGCGCGAAGCGAAGGCCCGACCAACGAGCTCAGCCTCCCCGCTTCCCCCGCTGCGCCGAAGCCAAAGAATGGCGGCGCCGAGGAGGTTTTCGACGCGAATGAAGTCTGGGCATTCTCGGCACGGCCGGAGCTTCGTCTGGTAGACGTTGCAGGCGGGGTGACGGTGGATCCGCAACAGACCCTGCTCCCGGAGGAGTGGCGTTCGTACCCTGCGTTCCTGGTGCAGCCCGGTGCAACGCTTCGCTTCGTCGAGCGGCGCCGGGGAGATGCCGACCCCGCACCCGACCGGCTCACCCTGGCACGCACACTTTGGCTTGATTTCGATGGCACCGGCTACAGCGTGCACGATCTCCTCGGCGGGACGATGTCGCGGAGCTGGCGCCTTGAGGTCGAACCCGAGATGACGCTCGGGCGCGTCGCCGTCGGCGCCACCGATCAGCTCGTGACGAAACTGCCGGGGGGGCAAACCGTCGGCGTCGAAGTGCGAGAGGCGCGACCCCACATCGAAGCCGACGCGCGCCTCGAGGGACTCCGCACGCGCATCCCCGCCGTCGGCTGGCGCTCCGATTTCGCCGAGGTCGCGGCCACGCTGAATCTCCCCCCAGGCTGGCGGCTTTTTCACGCCTCGGGAGTGGATGACATCTCGCCCACGTGGATCGCGAGCTGGAGCCTTCTGGACCTCTTCCTCGTGCTGATCACCGCCCTCGCGGCGGGTCGGCTCTTCGGCAGAACCTGGGGCCTCGTGGCACTCCTTGCCCTCGGGCTTAGCTGGACCGAGCCCTCGGCCCCGCGCTGGCTCTGGCCCGCGGCTCTCGCGGCGGAGGCGCTGGTTCGTACCCTTCCCATTGGCCGAGCCCGCGACAGCGCACGCCTCTTGCGCCTCGGCGTTCTGGTCGGCCTCGTGGTCTTCGCCGTCCCGTTCCTCGTGAAGGAAGTGCGCGAAGCCACCTATCCCGGGCTCGAGCCTCCGGAATCGAGAGCGTCCTATGCGGCAACCCAGGCCCGAGCAGAGGTCCAAACGGAGCAGCGGATGGATGCGTTCACGAAAGCCGAAGAAGCGCCCTCCCCGAGCGCAAGCATTCCAGAGAGCTCCATGGCAGCGCGATCCCGCGCCGTGCTTCGCAAGGCGCCCCTCGAAGCTCCCCAGCGCTGGGCTCCCGATCCGAGCGCGCTGATCCCGACGGGGCCCGGCCTTCCCACCTGGCGCTGGCAGACCGTGACGTTGCGCTGGCGGGGACCTGTGCAGAGCGCCCAGGAGTTACGGCTGTGGCTCGTCCCTCCCCTGGGCAACTTTGTCCTTGCCTGGCTTCGCGTGGGACTCGTCGCGCTCTTTGTCTTCTTCCTCCTGCGCGGCACCGCGCGCGGTCATGGCTCCTTTCCCGGCGCCCAAGCGGGGCCCCGGGAGGGATCGAGCGTCGGTCGTGCGGCGGCGTCGGTCGCCCTTCCGGCCCTCCTTGTGGTTGCGGCGGCGACGCTGGCCGAGCCTGCGCGGGCCGACTACCCGCCCCCGGAACTTCTCGATTCCCTGCGCGAGCGGCTCGTAGCACCTGCGGAGTGTTCCCCTCGCTGTGCGGCGATCCCTCGCCTGCGCGTCGAGGCGGTCGGCGGGACGCTCCGTGCACGGCTTGAGCTTGACGTCGCGTTCGAGACCGGCGTCCCCCTGCCGGGAAGCGCGCGGGGGTGGAGTCCGAGCATGGTCACGCTGGACTCGGTGCCCGCCCGCGGCCTGCTGCGGGACAGGGCGGGGGTGCTCTGGATCGCACTCACGCCGGGCCGACACCAGATCGTGATGGAAGGACCGCTTCCAGACCGGGACGCCGTCGAGATTCCGCTTCCCCTACGACCGGCCTGCGTCGAAGCTCCTGATGCGGCACAGGACGGCTGGCGCGTGGAAGGTATCCATGAGGACGGCGTCCCCGGGGAGAACCTGCAGCTCGTGCGCACACGCCGGGCGGAACAGAACGAGCATGGCGAGGCGCCCCTACCGCTTCCTCCCTTCGTGCGGATCGAACGGCAGCTCGAGCTCGGCCTCGAATGGCAGGTGACGACGCGGGTCGTGCGCGTCGCCCCGATGGGTCAGGCCATCGTGCTGGCGGTGCCCGTGCTTCCGGGCGAGTCGGTGACGACCGAAGGTGTCCGCGTCGAGGCCGGCCGGGTGACCGCGAGTCTCGGCCCCGAGGTCTCAGAGCTCACCTGGCGTTCCGTCCTCGAGAAGACAGACGTGCTTGTGCTCCTGGCCCCCGACACCGTGCCGTGGACTGAGGTCTGGCGCGTCGACACGAGTCCGATCTGGCACGTCGA
>Ga0074046_10000358_pt1 | contig 41101 bp, 33 predicted proteins | sample BogForMeECP23OM3_FD_94441 | JGI IMG/M metagenome (GOLD analysis project Ga0074046, IMG submission 94441) | Bog forest soil microbial communities from Calvert Island, British Columbia, Canada - Bog Forest MetaG ECP23OM3 | ecosystem: Environmental > Terrestrial > Soil > Wetlands ... | reverse complement strand
GGTGCTTGATCTGGTCAAGAGCAACGACCTGCATCCCGATCAGGTGGAGAAGATCCAGATTCGGTCGTTGGCGCGTGCGGCTGACATTCTTTCTGATCCGAGCAAGTACGATCCTCATACCAAAGAGACGGCGGACCATTCGCTGCCCTACGTGATTGCGGCAGCGCTGGTGGACCGGCAAGTGACTCCGGCACAGTTCGAGATGAAGAAGATCATGGACCCGGTGATTCGCGCCCAACTTAAGAAGGTTGAAGTTGTGGCGGATCCCGAGATCGAGAAGGTTTTCCCGGCGCTGCAACGGGTGATTGTGAACATCACGACTACTGACGGGCGGACCTTTTCGAAGCAACTGGACTATCCGAAGGGTGACCCGCGAAATCCGCTGAGCGATGCGGAGATCGAAGAAAAATTTCGAGCACTGGCCGAGGGCGTGCTTTCGGCGAAGGCGCAGGACAAGCTGATTGCCGCGATTTGGAATTTGGAAAAGTGCGCGTCGGTCACGAAGCTGATGGCGCTGATGAAGGCGGACGTGAAGAAGAAGACGAAGAAGAAGATGCCCGCGAAGGTCCATAAAGCGAAGGCCAAAGCCACGAAAAAGGCCGGCAAGAAGCGCCGCTAGCGCCTCGGCAGGAGTAACTTATGGCGGATTTGAAGTCGACGATTGCATCAGACCTGGCGGCCCGTTATGTAAAACTCGCCGGCGTGGTTCGCGAACTGGCGGCGCCGCTGAGCGACGAGGAGTTTTGGGCCAAGCCCTTCTCGTTCGGCAACAGCTTTGGCCACCTCATGCTGCATCTCACGGGCAACTTGAATTACTACATCGGAACGCAGATTGCGGGGACGGGCTATGTTCGGGATCGTCCGCTGGAGTTTTCGGATGCGACGCGGCCATCCAAGAAACAAGTGATGAAGGAATTCGATCAGGTGGTTGAGATGGTGGTCGGCGCAATCAACAGTCAGTCGGCGGACGACTGGTCAAAGGAATACACGGCAATGGGTACGGACAGTCGAGATCGATTTGGCATTGTCTTGTCGTGCGCGACGCATCTGCATCATCACGTTGGGCAGATGATGTATCTGGGATTCGAGTTGAAGCGGAAAGGCTGAGGTTGGCGTTTGTGTGGTGGCGAGGCTCCGCCCCGCGGGACGGGCCAGAGGCCCGTCACCACACAAGCCCAGCCAAAAGAGGTTCTAAATGGGCCAGACCATCGTTGAAAAGATCGCGCAGAAACACATGACCGAAGGGCCGGCGCGGCCGCTTCGCCCTGGGGATTTTCTGTCGATTCGTCCGCACCGCTGCATGACGCATGACAACACGTCGGCAGTGATGAGCAAGTTTAAGGGCATCGGCGCGAAGAAGGTGAAGGATTCGCAGCAGCTTACGTTCGCACTCGATCATGACATCCAGAATAAGGATGAAGCGAACCTGAAGAAATACCGCGCGATTGAAGCGTTCGCCAAAGAGCAGGGGGTGGATTTTTATCCTGCGGGGTCGGGCATTGGACACCAGATCATGGTGGAGCGCGGGTACGTGGTGCCTGGCTCGTTCGTGGTCGCTTCCGATTCGCATTCCAACATGTACGGGGCGCTGGGCGCGATTGGAACGCCGATTGTTCGAACCGACGCGGCCGCGGTTTGGGCTACGGGAGAATTCTGGTGGCAGATTCCGCGGTCGATTCAGGTCGTACTGGAAGGCAAGTTGCCCGACGGGGTCACGGGCAAGGACGTCATCATCACTCTGTGCGGCCTCTATAACCACGACGAATGTCTGAACGCGGCGGTCGAGTTTACGGGGCCGGGAGTGGCGTCGCTCTCGATGGACGCGCGCCTTTCCATTTCGAATATGACGACGGAGTGGGGTCCGCTGGTGGGGTGGTTCCCGGTGGATGCGGTTACGATCGAGTACTTGCGCGGCGTGCACTCGCGGCTCAAGGCGATGGGCGTGGAACGGTTCACGGAACGCGACATTGCGGGCTGGGAGAAGAATCCTCCGGCGCCGGATGCGGACGCGGTCTATACCGCGCGGATTACGCTTGATCTTGGACAAGTGACGCCGCATGTGTCGGGACCCGATACGGTGCAGGCGATGCAGTCGCTGGCTGAGATCGAGAAGCAGAAAGTTACGATCCAGAAGGCGTACCTGATTTCGTGCGTAAACTCGCGGCTGGAGGATCTGGCGGCGGCGGCCGCAGTGCTCAAGGGTAAGAAGATCGCATCTGGCGTGAAGTTTTACTTGAGCGCTGCGAGCAAGTGGGTGCAGGAGGAAGGGGAGCGGCGGGGCATCTGGCAGACGCTGACAGACGCGGGCGCGCAGCCGCTGCCGTCGGGCTGTGGGCCTTGCATAGGGCTGGGCGTGGGACTGCTGGAGGCGGGTGAGGTCGGAATCTCAGCGACGAATCGGAATTTCAAGGGCCGCATGGGATCGCGGGATGCGAAGTGCTACCTGGCGAGTCCGGAGGTGGTGGCGGCATCGGCGGTGGCCGGCTATATTCGCGGGCCGCATGAGTTTGCGAATCGAGCGCCGCAGCGCGCTTACACCGAATTAGCGGCGGCGGCGGGCGGGGCGGAGAAAGTCGAAATTCTTGCGGGCTTTCCTCAACGCGTGAAGGGGCGGCTCGTGTTCATGCCGCAGGATAACGTCAATACCGATGCGATTTATGGCAAGGACTATACCTATCGCGACGACATGACTCCGGAAATGATGGCGAAGGTGGTGATGGAGAATTACGATCCGCAATTCGCTGCGCGTACGAAAGCGGGCGACGTGATCGTCAGCCAGTTCAACTTCGGCACGGGATCGAGCCGCGAACAGGCCGTCACTTGTTTGAAGGCGAAAGGAATTCCACTGGTGATCGCGGCCAGTTTCTCACAAACCTATCTGCGGAATGCGTTCAATAACGGATTTTTGTGTATCGAAGTGCCGGAATTCGTGACGCGTGTGCGGGAGCAGTTTGTTGGGGAGATTGCGGCTAAGGAGAAGACGATTATTCCGGGGGATGAGATTGATATCGGCTTTACTTCAAGCACGATCTCTTGGCACGGAGAGAAGTTTACTTTTCCTGCGTTGGGCAGCGTACCGCAGTCGCTGGTGATTGCCGGGGGAGTGGAGAATCTGGTGGCTAAGCGATTGGGCGTGACGTAGTTCTTTCACCGCCGAGACGCGGAGGACGCCGAGAAAAAAGCAGGTCCTTCGCTTCGCTCAGGATGACAATTTTATTTGGATCTTTTCGGCGCCCTCCGCGTCTCGGCGGTAGAAATTCTGCCGTAGAACTTATAAGGAGCGATCATGGCTAAATACACAGTTATTACCATGCCGGGAGACGGCATTGGAAACCAGGTTCTGCCCGAGTCGTTGCGGGTTTTGAAGGCGGTCGGCTTTGACGCTGAGTACATTCACGCCGATATCGGATGGGATTGCTGGTGCAACCACGGCAATGCTCTGCCGGAGCGAACGATGGAGTTGCTCACAAAGCACAAGCTCGGACTATTTGGCGCGATTACTTCGAAGCCGAACAAGGCGGCGCAGGCGGAGCTTAAGCCCGAGTTGCAGGGGAAGGGTTACGTTTATTATTCGCCGATCGTGACCATGCGGCAGAAATTCAATCTGGATATCTGCATGCGGCCGTGCGTCGGGTTCACGGGCAATCCGCTGAATTACATTCGGAAGAACACCCAGGGCGGCTTCGACGAACCGAAGATTGATACCACCGTATTCCGGCAGGGTACGGAGGGCATGTACGCTGGCGTGGAGTGGACGAATCCTCCAGAAAACGTGCGTGCCGCGTTGAACAGCCATCCGCGGTTCAAAGCCTTTGCCAGTGTTCCCGGACCGGAGATCGCGGTAAGTTGCCGCATCATCACTCGCAAGGCGGCGCAGCGCATTGTGACCGCGGCTTTCGAGTATGCAAAGAAGCGCGGGTTCAAGGGCGTGACGATTTGCGAGAAGCCGAATGTGGTGCGCGAGACTTCGGGCATGATGGAAGAAGTGGCGAAAGAAGTTGCCAAGAATTATCCGGGGATTGCGCTTTGGTCGACGAACATTGATGCGCAACTGATGTGGCTGAATAAGAATCCGGAAGAGTACAACGTCGTCGTATCTTCGAATCTGTTTGGCGACATTCTTTCCGACGCGTTTGCGGGGCTGGTCGGCGGGCTGGGATTCGCGGCTTCGGGCAACATTGGATCTGAAGTAGCGGTGTTTGAACCGACGCACGGATCGGCGCCTAAGTATGCCGAACTGAATCCGCCCATTGTGAATCCGATTGCGATGATTCTTTCAGCCGCGATGATGCTCGATCACGTGGGCGAAGGCGAGAAGGCGAATCGCATCCGCACCGCGATTGCGGATGTGGTGCGTGAAGGGAAAGTCCGGACTTACGATATGATGCGCTTTGCGGGTGGTCCGAAGGCGATCAGCCAGGGCGCGGCTTCTACCGTGCGGATGACGGATGCAATTCTGGAAAAAGTACGATAACCACAGGGGACACAGAGGAACACAGGGAATCACAGGAGCCCAAAGTTTTTGTCCTAACTTGAGGGAATTATGAGCAGCGCTGTCGAAACTACTTCCCCGCGTTCTGCCGAGGCAGGCCATTGGGGCAAAGAAGTGCGGTCGGATGTGCACGTTGCCTTTGAAGCGCAGGACAGCGGGGGAATTGAGATCTCGCTGGAGTCGCGAGTTGCGCCTTATTACGGCACGGCCATCATGGAGCAGACGCGAGAAGTGCTGGACGAACTTGGAGTGAAGCACGCGCGGGCTACGATTCACGATGAAGGCGCCCTTCCTTTTATTATCGCGGCGCGCATCGAGGCCGCGGCCAGGCGCGCAGGGATTGCGCTGGGCAAACGCTCGCTGCCAGAGCAGCATCCGCTGCCACCTCCCTCACAAAAGGACCGGTTGCGCCGATCGCGCCTGTATCTGCCGGGCTCGGAACCGAAATACTACATCAACGCTTCCTTGCATGCTCCGGATGCTGTGATTCTCGATCTGGAAGATTCGGTGCATCGTGCGGAAAAAGATGCGGCTCGCATTCTGGTGCGAAATACTTTGCGGGTGGTCGATTTCGGATCGTGCGAGCGCATGGTGCGCATTAATCAGTTGCCGCTGGGACTGGAAGATCTGGCGGAAGTGGTGGGAGAGAGTCCGGATCTGATTGTGATTCCGAAGGTCGAGCAGCCCGAACAGGTGCGGGAAGTGGATCGCATGATTGGCGAGATGAAGTCGCGGAACGGAATCGTGCGTCCGATCTGGATCATGCCGATTCTGGAGTCGGCGATGGGGATCGAGAACGCGTTTGCCTTGGCGACGGCCAGTGAACATGTGGCGGCGCTCACGATTGGGCTCGAGGATTACACTGCCGATCTGGGCGTGGTGAAGACCACCGAGGGCCGCGAGTCGCAATATGCGCGGTCGCGGGTGGTGAATGCTGCGCGTGCGGCGGGGGTGCAGGCGATTGACTCGGTATTCAGCGACGTCGGCGACATGGACGGCCTACGGCGCTGGGGAGAAGCTTCGCGGGCGCTGGGATTCGAAGGTATGGGATGCATCCATCCCGGGCAGATTCGCGTGATCCACGAAGCGTTTCAACCGAGCCCAGTCGAGATCGAAAAAGCGCGAAAAGTGGTTGCCGCTTTTGAAGAAGCACAGAGCAAGGGATTGGCGGTGGTGAGCCTGGGATCGAAAATGATCGACCCGCCGGTGGTGCAGCGGGCACTGAAACTGGTGGAGCGGGCGAAGGCGATGGGAGCGATTTCGTGACGGCGAATGTGAAAGAGAATGTGAAAGAACGAGTAGAACTGGCGCATAACGCCGCAGGGCGCGCGGTTCCGACGATGGTGAACGGAAAGCCGCAGATTCCGTTTCTGGGCGCGGGAAAATATCAGCCACGCGGCCGGAAAGCGGCGCCGGCGATCAGTTCGAATAAAGACTACCCGGATACTGGGGACAAGCGCGTACCTGATCTGGAGACGGCTCTGCGACAGTGCGGACTGCGCGATGGGATGGTGATTTCGAACCATCATCATTTGCGCGACGGAGACAAAGTGGCGCTGATGGCGCTGGAGGCGGCGGCCAGGATCGGAGTCAAGGATCTGATGTGGTTTCCGAGCGCGTCGTTTCCCTCCCAGCAGGGCGCGATCGCACTCATGGAAAAACGCGTGATCCACCACATCGAAGGCTCGATGAACGGGCCGCTGGGCGATTACTGCACGCAAGGGAAAATGCGCGGCATGGGTGTGCTGCGTTCGCATGGCGGACGCTACCAGGCCATTCAGGATGGGGAAGTTCACGTTGACATCGCGGTGATTGCGGCGCCGACCGCCGACTTTTTCGGCAATGCGGACGGCTCCCATGGCAAGTCGGCTTGCGGGTCGCTGGGTTTTGCGCTGGCGGATTCCACCTACGCCGACCGCGTTATCGTGGTCACCGATAACCTAGTGCCGTTCCCTTGCGTTCCCTGGCAGATTCAGGGCAACAACGTGGACTTTGTGGTGGAAGTGGACTCGATTGGCGATCCGGCGAAGATTGTTTCCGGCACGACGCAGATTACACGGTCGCCGGACCGGTTGCGGATTGCGGAATTGGTGGCGCAGTTTCTCCGCGATGCGGGCATCATGAAGAACGGATTTTCGTTTCAGGCGGGAGCGGGCGGAATCGCGCTGGCCTTCGTCGAGTACCTGAAACAGATGATGAAGCAGGATGGGGTGAAGGCGCGCTTCGTTCGCGGTGGATCGACGAAATTCCTGGTCGAGTTGCTGCAGGAAGGGCTGACGGATTACATCCTGGATGGGCAGACCTTCGATCTCGATGGCGTGAAGTCGATGGCGAACGATCCGCGGCACGTGGCCACTTCTCCGTTCACTTCGTACAACTACCACGGCAAGGGGAACTTCGCTTCGCTGGTTGATGCCGTGGTTTTGGGCGCAACCGAAGTGGACGTGAACTTCAACGCCAACGTGGTGACGCACTCCGACGGGCGCTTGCTGCACGGCATTGGCGGGTGGCAGAACTGCCTGTTTGCGGGCTGCACGATTCTCGCGCTGCCTTCGTTCCGCGATCGCATTCCCGTGATCGTGGACGAGGTCACAACCATGACGGGACCGGGCGAGATGATTGACGTGGTGGTGACCGAGCGCGGCATTGCGATCAATCCGCGGCGCACGGACCTGCTCCATGCAATGATGGGATCGAAGCTGCCGGTCCGTCCGATTCAGGACATCAAGGCGGAAGTCGAGAAGATTTGCGGCAAGCCGGCGCGTCCGAAGCTGGGCGATCGTCCATGCGCGGTGGTGAAGTGGGTGGATGGGACGGTGCTGGATACGGTTTGGCAGGTCTCGTAGTCGCCCCGAGGCGCTTTTCCACGATGCCCCGGCTCACCAGATGGTTGCGACTCCGCCTTAAAAGCTGAACATCATGGCAAGTTGAATTTGAGCCGAGCGCTGGAACTGCGAGCTTTCGGTATAATGTTACGACTCATTATTTGTTCTTTCGTTTGATAGCGTTTGTCGGTAGCCCAAGAGAGAGGGGTTTCATGATTGCCCGCAAATACTGGAATGCACTCGCCGGTACGGCACTGGTTCTCACACTCACGCTGACGGCCTGCTCGAAATTGCCGAAATCGCCGCTGAAGACAGCGACCGCCAAGCCGGAACCTACTCAACCTTCCACGATCAAGGTGGAGGTGAAGGACGGTGGACCGGCGGTGCTGACCACCGGCGTGGCTGAGTTTCAGGTGACGCCGGAGGGTTATGTGCAGGCGTCTTTGTTGAAGGACGGGAAGAAACTATCGCTCGACGAGTCCAGCGTCGGGGCTCCTGCGGACAGCGACTATGTGCGGATAGCGGGCAAGGATGTGCATTTCACGCTGGACTTTCAGCAGGCGCAGGTGCACGAAGCGATTGGGAAGATGGGAGTGGGGAAGCGAGTGGAGATTCCGGCGCGTCCGCTGGGGCCATCAGGGACGAATTTGCAGCGCGTGCTGGCGCTTGAAGTTTATGACAAATTCCCGAATATCCTGCTGAGCACGGTGGAATACAAGAACACGGGCCCGAGCGAAGTTGCCATCGAGAAGAGCGTAAATCAGCGGCGGCGGTTGAACGCGGGGCTGGGAGACGCGAAGGTTCATCCGTGGGAAATGTGGTCCTATCATGGCTCGAGCTACGACTGGGGAAAAGATGATGTGGTGAAGCTGACACCGGGTTTTTCCCAGCCCAACATCATGGGAGAAATGGTGAAAGGCGGCTATGGGGGCGGCATTCCGGTGGTGGCTTTCTGGACGAGCCAGGTGGGCGAGGCGGTCGGGCACGTGGAGACGATTCCGATTCCGGCCGCGATTCCGGCAAAGGTGGGAGCGGATGGACGCGTGAATACCGAGGTGGACTACGCCGCCAATGTCACCCTAAAGCCGGGCGAGACTTACTCCACTCCGCGCAGTTTCCTGTCGGTGTTTGCGGGCGACTTCTATGAGGCGCTGCGGATCTGGTCGAGCGTGCTGCAGAAGGAAGGCTGGGATCTGCCCAAACCCTCGAGCGAAGCCTACAACGTGAGCTGGTGCGGGTGGGGATACGAGTTCAACGTCACGCCGGCGCAGATGCTGGGTACGGTTCCGAAGTTGAAGGAGATGGGCATCAAGTGGGTGACGCTCGACGATCGCTGGTTCGATAGCTATGGCGACTGGAATCCGCGGAAGGAAACTTTCCCGGGTGATTCCATCAAGAAGATGACTGACGACTTCCACAAGGAAGGGATGCTGGTGCAACTGTGGTGGCTGCCGCTTGGGGTGGAAGATGGCACGGGACGCTGGGATTCTCACAAGTACGTTGTGTCCAAGGTGGTTCAAGATCATCCCGAGTGGCTGATTCTCGACAAGAACGGCAAGCATGCCCACATCACTCGCGGCCTGGCTGCGCTCTGTCCGGCGGTGCCGGAGGTGCGGGCGTATCACAAGCAGCTGACGGAAAAATTCATTCGCGACTGGGGATTCGACGGCAGCAAGCTGGATAACATCTACAGCGTTCCGGCCTGCTACAACCCGGCGCACCATCACAAATCGCCGCAGGATTCGGTGAATGCAATGGGCGATGTGTACAAGGAAATCTTCCAGACGACGCGCGCGCTGAAACCACAGAGTGTAACGCAGGCATGTCCGTGCGGGACGCCGCCATCGCTGGCCTGGCTGCCGTTTATCGACCAGGCGGTAACGGCCGATCCAGTAGGAGCAGTGCAGGTGCGGCGGCGAATCAAGATGTATAAGGCATTGCTGGGGCCAGAGTCGGCGGTGTACGGCGATCATGTTGAGCTTTCCGCGATGACCAAGCTGGACAAAGATAAATGGAAAGAACATGGCGACGATTTCGCTTCCACGATTGGAGCCGGAGGCGTGGTGGGAACCAAGTTCGTTTGGCCCGATCCCGGGCCGAAGTTCAAGGACGTCAATCTGACTGCCGCGAAAGAGGAACATTGGAAGAAGTGGATCGCTCTGTATAACGAGAAGATGCTTTCGAAGGGCGAGTTCAGGGATCTTTACGTGACCGGCTATGACACGCCCGAAGGATATGCGATCGCGAAAGACGGCAAGATGTATTACGCGTTCTTCGCGCCTTCCGACTCGCCGTGGAAAGGCGAGGTTGAGCTGCGCGGATTGAAGCCCGGGAAGTATCGGGTGAGCGACTACAGCGAGGCCAAAGACTTCGGCACGGTGGAGGCGACGGATAACGGCGTGGCGAAGCTGCCGGCGGAATTCACGGATCATCTGTTGCTGGAGGTCAGTTCGCTGCCGTAAAGTTTGGCGAGGATGGCGGGAATACGGGCAGACAGGTATCCTGATCTGCCCGATTTTTATGTGGAGGTGCGCGTGCGCGGGCTGAAAGCGAAGCGAGTCCTGATCACCGGCGGGGCCAGTGGCATCGGAGCGGCCACGGCGGCGCGGTTTCTTGAAGAAGGGTCCGTGGTGTGCGTCCTAGACCGCGACGTCGAGGCGTTAGGCAGGATCCAGCTCGAACTGCCCAATCTGGCGGGAATGCTTCATGCCGATGTATCAAACCTGAAACAGGTGCAGGGTGCCTTTGCCGGAGCGACTCGCCTCATGGGCGGCGTGGATGTGCTGGTGAATAACGCCGGCATCAGCATCCGCCATAACTTTCTCGATATCACTCCGGAAGAGTGGGACAAAGTAATGGCGGTGAACCTTACTGGAGTGTTCTACGTGGCGCAGACGGCGGCGCGGCACATGATGGAGCGCGGAAGCGGCGTGATTCTGCAGACGGCGTCCACGAACGGTGTCATGGGGTATCCGTTTTATGCGGATTACAACGCCACCAAAGCGGGCGTGATCGAGTTGACGAAGTCGATGGCGCTGGAACTGGCGCCGAAAGTCCGGGTATGCGCGGTGGCTCCGGGATACGTGTTGACGCCGATGCAGCGGACCGAGTACACCGACGAAATGCTCGCAGAGGTCAACCGGAAGATTCCCTTGCGCCGTCATGCGCAGCCGGGAGAAATTGCGGCGCTGTTCGCATTTCTTGCCTCCGACGATGCGCAAAATATCACCGGCCACGTTTATACCTGCGACGGCGGAGAAACCGCAGGAGGGCTGGCCAGCCGGTAAGCTATGCAGCATGCGGGGAAAATCGCGGGAAAAGTTGCGCTGATCACGGGCGGCACGTCCGGCATTGGGGAAGCCGCTGCTGAACTGTTTGCGCGCGAGGGTGCGAAGGTTGCCATCACCGGCCGCAACGAATCGCGCGGGCACGCGGTCACGGCACGCATTCTTGAGGCCGGGGGAAAGGCCATCTTTCTGCGTACCGACGTTCGCAAGGCCGCCGAATGCCAGCGGGCGGTGGAGGAGACGCTGCGCTCGTTTGGGCGGCTCGACATTCTGTTCAATAACGCGGGAGTCTTCTTTCCGCAGACGGCGCTCGAATGCTCTGAAGAAGAATGGGACCTACAGATTGACATCAACTTGAAGGGAACATTCCTGATGTCAAAGTGCGCGCTCACTCCAATGATCGCGCAGGGTGGCGGAGCGATCATCAACAACAGTTCGGGATGGGGCATCGTGGGTGGCGACAAAGCGGTGGCGTATTGCGCGTCGAAGGGTGGAGTGGTTCTGCTTACGAAGGCGATGGCCGTGGATCACGGACGGCAGGGCATCCGCGTGAATTGCGTTTGTCCGGGCGATGTGGACACTCCCATGTTGCCCGAAGATGCGCGACGGCGCGGCCTGGACTGGAAGACCTATCTGGCGGGCTGCGAGAACCGGCCCTTGGGACGGATTGGCACCGTCGACGAGATTGCAAAGGCTGTGCTGTTTCTGGCGTCCGACGATTCGTCGTTTATGACTGGAGCAGCGCTGGTGGTGGATGGCGGCGGTACGGCAGATTAGTAATCGACTTAGAGGTGGCATGAGCACGATCGTTTTTCTCGGCGGAGGGCGGATCACGTCGGCGATGCTGGCGGGCCTACGCCTCCGAAAGAACAGATATCGCGTGGTCGTGCATGATCGCGATCTGGGCAAGCTGCGCGATCTGAAAAAGCGGTATGCGGTTGCTGTCGAGGCCGATCTGTTTCGCGCCGTCGAGCAGGCGGATATGTTGATCGTTGCAGTTCGTCCGAGGTCGGTCCGGGAACTTCTTGGCATGGTCGGGAAAGCGATCGCGCAACTGAACCGGCGAGTGCTCGCGGTCAGTCTGGCTGCAGGTGTACCGCTGCGCGTGCTGAGTCAGGAGGCCGGCCCTCGCATGAAATGGGCACGGGCGATGCCGAGTCCGGTATGCCGCAGTGGGCGCGGGTTGACGGCGGTGACTTTCCCCCGGTCCCTGCCGCGCGCGGACCGCAAACGGGTGCACGACTTTTTCTTAAGCTTCGGCCAGGTCGTCGAGATCCCGGAAAACAAGTTCGATGCGTTCACTGTGACCTACTCATGCAGCCATGGCTATCACGCGCTCACGACTCTGGCGCAAGCGGCGCAGGAAGCAGGTCTTGATCGAAAGACGGCGCTGCTGGCAAGCGCGCATGCACTGGCGGATGGGATTATTGCCTGGCGGGATGGGAAGCATTCCCTGGAAGCGCTGTTGGAGGAGGCGGCCACTCCTGGCGGCATTGCCGCGGCGACTGCGACCGGAATGGATGCTGCAGGATACGGGCGCGCAGTGCGGCAAGGCGTGGCCGCCGGACTGCGGCGTGCGCGTGCGAACGCCGGAACATGACTCTTTCTGGAACTGATAACCATCCGCTTGCGTATTCGTCTAACAAGACATCACCGTGTGTGGGAAAACTTCTTCAATACCAAGAAAATCTCTTTTTTGGAGCTCCAATGCGATTCCTGATCTGCCTGCTTAGCGTCGCCATTCTGATACCAGCCACCGTGTTGGCCGCAAATTCCCCTGCCGATCTCGAAGCGCGGCGAAAAGCGCTGAACGATCTGCTGCACGAGCGGTGGGAATACACCATGCGCACCAGCCCCATCTATGCCTCCATTTTGGGCGACAAGCGCTACAACGACAAGCTCGACGACTTCTCGCAGCAAGCCATTGACGACGATCTGGAACAGACCCGACACTTCCTCGACCGCTTCGAAGCGATTGACACCACCGGCTTCCCCGAGCAGGAAGTGCTGAACAAGCAGCTTATGGTTCGGGACCTGAAAATGGGCCTGGAAGGCGCACGCTTCAAACCGTGGGAGATGCCGGTGAACCAGTTCAGCGGAATTCACATTGACGCACCGCAACTGGTCAGCATTCTTTCATTCGAGAGTGTGAAAGATTACGAAGACTACATTACGCGGCTGAAGCTGCTTCCGCGGCTGTTTGACCAGACCACCGAGCAGATGCGCAAAGGCATGGCGGCGGGGTTGATGCCGCCAAAGATTCTGCTGGAAAAAGTGGTGACACAGGCGAACGGAATCGCTGCGACGGCGCCGGAGCAAAGCCCGTACACTCACCCGTTCGATAAGTTTCCCGACGCAATTTCCGAGGTGGATCGCAAGCGGCTGCGCGAGGCGGGATTGGCGGCGGTCAAGGATTCCGTACTTCCGGCCTATGTCAAGTTCACGGCGTTTGTTCGAGATGAGTATGCGCCCAAAGGCAGACTCGAGCCCGGAGCCTGGTCTCTGCCGGATGGCGCTGCCTGGTATGCGTTCCGCGTGGAAGAGAGCACGACGACAAATCTGTCACCGGAAGAGATCCATCAACTTGGGTTGGAGCAAGTGAAAGAGATTGAAGGCCGCATGCTCGCGGTGGTGAATCAGCTCGGCTACAAGGATCTGAAAAGCTTCAGCGCCTCCCTCCCAACCAACCCCAAGGTGCACGTACATTCCCGCAAGGAAATTCTTGATCTCTATCAAAAGTACACGGATCAAATGTATCTGAAGCTGCCCACGATGTTCGGGCGTCTCCCCAAATCGAAGTTGGAAATCATGCCCATCGAGGAGTTCCGAGAGAAGGAGGCATCCACACAATACGTTGAAGGAACTCCGGATGGCTCTCGTCCCGGCCATATCATGGCCAACACCGGCAACTTTGAGAAGGGCACGACGCTGGACATTGAGACCACCGCCTATCACGAAGGCGTGCCCGGCCATCACATGCAGATTTCAATCGCGCAGGAATTGCCTGAATTGCCGCTCTTCCGCCAGCACGAAGAATATACGGCCTACGTCGAAGGATGGGCGCTGTACTCGGAGCGCTTGGGCAAGGAAGTTGGATTTTTTCAGGATCCTTACAGCTATTACGGACACTTGCAGGACGACATGCTGCGGGCGATTCGATTGGTGGTTGACACCGGCTTCCACTCCAAGCACTGGACGCGGCAGCAAGTGGTTGATTTCTTCCACGACCACTCCGCCATTGACGAAGCCGAAGTGCAGAGCGAAACCGACCGCTACATGGCGTGGCCGGCGCAGGCGCTCGGCTACAAGATCGGACAGCTTGAAATTCTGAAGCTGCGCCAGTACGCGAAAGACCAGCTGGGCGACAGGTTCGACCTGCGCGTGTTCCACGATGAAGTGCTTTCGGGCGGGGCGCTCCCGATGGACGTGCTGAGCACTCGCATTCACGAATGGGTGGGACAGCAGAAGGCGCAGGCATCGCTGCCACAGGCAGGTGCGACGTCGACCTCAACGTCGAGCGCCAATCACTAACCGCGAGCTCATTGGCGGAGTATGATCTCCAGCTATGACGACGCCGGACGAGGAACGCGCACGCATAGCCGGTGTGTACTCCGCGTTGAGCGATGAAGAACTGGGGCAGATCGCTGAGAGCGGCGATGAATTGAGCGTGGCTGCCCAGGAAGCGCTCCAGGCCGAAGCTGCAAAGCGCGGCCTCAAGATGGACATTTCCCCGCCGCGCGGTGAGGACGTCTTCGAACTCAACGAGACCGTGACCCTCCGCCAGTTTCGGGACCTCCCTGAAGCGCTGCTGGCGAAGGGCAGCCTCGAGTCGGCGGGGATTCAAGCTTACCTGATCGACGACAATATGATCCGCATGGATTGGTTCTACTCCAACCTTCTCGGCGGAATTAAACTGAAGGTTCACCCCGAGGACGCGGAAGCGGCTCGCGAAATCCTGAATCAGCCTATCCCTGAAATGCTGGATGTTGAAGGCGTCGGAAATTTCGAGCAACCGAAATGTCCACGATGCCAGTCGCTCGATGTCAGCGATGAAGAACTGAATAAGCCGGTCTCCTATCTCACAGCGTATGCTGGCGTTCCGGTTCCGGTTTACAAGAAAGGGTGGACTTGCCATGCCTGCGGCAATCAGTGGAAAGAGCAAAGTGACACGCTGCTCGAACAGGACGGCACCACGTTATAGAAGTTGACGTCTCGCCGGGAAGTTATAATCCTGAGCAATGCGACAATTTTTCCGCATGCTGCTGCTGGCTCTGGTGCTGATGACGGTGGCGCTGATTTCGGCGCTTGCGGCCATGCAACTCGCCATCCACGGGCGCGAGGTGGCTGTCCCGAAGTTGGTGGGCATGAGTCCATTCGAAGCTGAGCGCGCGGGCGCGGCTTCGGGCCTGCAGGCGGTGGTGGAGCGGCAGTTCTACAGCGCTGACGTTCCCGAGGGGAAAATCATGACGCAGATGCCGCCGCCGGGGACCACGGTGCGGCGGGGATGGGCGGTTCGCCTGGCACAGAGTCTGGGGCCGCAGCGGGTGGCGATTCCCGATGTGACGGGAGGGAGCGAGCGGGTCGCCGAGTTGAACATACGGCGCCGCGGCTTGACTCTGGGTTCGATCGCGCACGTCAGTTTGCCGGATGGGACTTTGGATCAGGTGATATCGCAAAGCCCGCCGGCCAATGCCAGCGGCGTGTCGGCGCCAAAAATCAGTTTGCTGGTCAGCGACGGGCCCGAGCCGGCAGTCTATGTAATGCCGAACCTTGGCGGCCAACCGCTGGGCAGCGCGATGCTGGCGTTACAGGACGCCGGCATCAAGGTCGGCAAAGTCAGCGTGCTTCCCCCGGCATCGTCGACACCGCTGCAAGGCGAGCCGCAACCTGCGCCGGTTGCACCGTCTGCGACTCCGGAGCCCAGCGCAGCGAGCATGATTGTGACCCAAGAACCGGCGCCAGGACAGAAGATTGCGGCCGGCAGCGCGGTGAATTTCGAAGTCCAGTAGAACTGGCGAGCTTCGCTCGCCTGCACAGCCGGGGGCGGCTGCGCCTACGTAACCCGTTCGATCATGGCAACGAAAAAACCGTCGCACGGGTGAACGCCAGGAATCGTTTTCAGATACGGTCCGGCAAGCAGGGATGCGGTATCGTTCCAACAGATTTCGCCTGACTGCCGCAGTTGCTCCAGCTCTCCCTTGCCATCGATGACCTTGAACTCGGCAGCGCCGTCGAGCGCAGATTCCACCACCACTTCGTTTTCCTCGCGCTCCAGCGAACAGGTGGAATAGAGGAGCCGTCCTCCAATCGCTAGCTGGGCTAACGCGGACTTCAGGATGGTCGCTTGCCGCGACTGAAGATCGCTCAGGTCTTCCTCTTTGAGCCGCCACTTGATCTCTGGGTTGCGGGCCAGCGTGCCGGTACCGGAACAAGGGACGTCGGCAAGAATGCGGTCAAACGCGCACGAAAAGGGCAAACGGCGTACGTCCGCCGCGATCACGTGGACGTTCGGCAGACGGCTAAGACTCTGCAGCAAGCGCGCGCGGTGAGGATGCAGTTCGGTCGCAAACACTTTGGCATGCGGGTTACGCCGGGCAATCAAGGCAGTCTTGCTGCCGGGGGCGGCGCAACAATCCAGAATCATTTCCCCACGACCGGCCAGCAACGCTACCAGTTGCGAAGCTTCATCCTGAATGGAGACGCGGGCTTCCTGGCAGGCAGGGGTCGTGGCTACGTCGCCCGCTAGAACGCGCCTTGCATCCCTCAGCAAACGGCCGGGCGCCAGCTGCACGCCTGCCTCGGCCAGATCGGCTTCAGATTCATCGCTGTGAATGTAAATGGAGGTAGCGGGCACCGTCTGGTCGTGGACACAGATCTGCCGCGCCGCTTCAAGTCCGTAGTGCTCGGTCCAGCGTGCTACCAGCCACGCGGGATGTGCCGCGTTCTGCGCCAGCGAACTTGAGTCGAGTGATTTGCCGATTTGCGCGAGGATGTCGTCCGCGCCGTCCTTGGCGATTTTTCGGAGAACCGCATTCACGAACGACGCGGCCGAACGCTTTCGCGCGGTTTTGACCAGCTCCACACTTTCGAAAATCGCTGCTCGCGCCGGGACTCGGGCAAGAAACTGCAATTGATAGACGCCGAGGCGCAAGGCGGCCAGAACCTCGCCATCCAGCCGCTCGAGCTTCTGCGACGATGCCGCAGCCAGGCGCAGATCGAGCAAAGACTGCCAGCGGAGAACTCCCATCACCAATTCGGTAGCGAGCCCGTGATCGCGCGGGGAAAGCTTCGCTAGGCGAGCCGAATGGAGCAGTTCGGCGGCGTAGGAATCTTCGCGCTCGACTCGCAGAAGAATTTCGAAAGCGGCGGCGCGTGCAGGGGAAATGGGCATCGCAGCCTACTTTCCCAAATGATCGCCGGGTTGGGGCCGGTAGCCGTTGATGAATTCTTGCGCGGTCATGCGGCGCTTGCCTTCGAGTTGAATTTCGATCAGCTCCAGCGTCGTGTCCGCATGCAGGCCGCAGCCAACGAACAAGCGCGTTCCCTCGGCCGCGATTTCGCCGGGCGTTGCCTTGACCGTACGTTGCGCGGGTTGAGCGCGATGCACTTGCAGCGTTTTACCCTTAAAGGTCGTGAAGGCTCCGGGCCACGGTTGAAAGCCGCGCAGGCGGTTGAGCAGATCTTTAGCGCTGCGAGCGAAATCCATGCGGCCATCTTCTTTTTTCAAAATTGGCGCGAGCGTGGCTTGCGAATGATCTTGTGGAGTTGGGCGAACTTGCCCGCTCTCAAGTCCGCGCAGGGTCTCGACCATCAGATCGGCGCCGATGGCCGCTAGCTTCGGACCCAACGTCCCGGTCGTATCGTCCGCAGCAATCGAAATTTCACGCTGCATGAGGATGTCACCGGTGTCGAGGCCCGCATCAATGCGCATGGTAGTGACTCCGGTGACGGATTCACCGTTGGCAATCGCCCACTGGATGGGCGCCGCTCCGCGATACTTTGGCAGCAGAGAAGCGTGCAGGTTCAGATTTCCGAACCTAGGAAGATCAATCATCCACTGCGGAATGATGCGGCCATAGCCTACGACAATGATCGCGTCCGGGCGAATCGCCGTAAGCTGTTCGCGAAACTCATCGTTGTTCTTGATGGCTGCGGGCTGCAGCAAAGAGAGACCCAGGCGGATGGCCGCATCCTTGACTGGAGAGAGAGCCATCTCCATGCCGCGCCCGCGGGGTCGATCGGGCTGCGTGACTACCTGAGACAGGGAATATCCAGTCTCGACTAATTTCTCAAGGGTCGGGACAGCGAATCGAGGCGTGCCGCAGAAAACGAGATTAAGAGGCGTTGGCATCACCGCCGGATACCTCAGCGGCTAAAGCCGCATTCAAAACAATGACGTCACCGCAGCGCTGAAGCGCTGCGCCACCCAAAATCAAGTAGCTTTCCAATTACCAAATTACCCGATTGCAACATTACCAAATCCTCTACCACTCTCCCGCCTTGACCAGTTTCTTAATCTTGCGTTTGATCAAGTCGCGCTTCAGCGCGCTGACGTGCGAGATGTACAGCTTACCGTTCAAGTGATCGGTTTCGTGCAAAAAAGCTCGGGCCAGCAGGTCTTCTCCGGTGTGCTCGAAAAACTTGCCGCTCGTGTCCTGCGCGCGAACGGTTACGGTTTTGGCGCGGGTGACGTCTTCGCGAAATTCGGGGATGCTCAGGCAGCCTTCGCTGCTGCGCTGGCGGCCTTCCTTGTTGATGATTACCGGATTGATTAGGACTAGCTTGCCGCCGGGGTCTTCCTTGAAGGTGACATCCACGACGGCGATCCGTTTTGAAATGCCGATCTGCGGCGCCGCCAGACCAACGCCACGGGCCGCGTACATCGACTCGAACATGTCTTCAATAAGTTTCTTGAGATCGTCGTCGAAACTAGTCACCTCAGTTGCTGGTGTTTCCAGGACCGGATTGCCGAATTTCACAATGGGATAAATCATATTTTCGTCAGTTACTGCAACGCTGGAGAGCGTCCATGAGAACTCGGTCGCCCCTCCGGGACTTGAAACGCTTTGCCAACTTTCCCCAGCGCTGAAGCGCTGGGCTAAGCTCGATCGCCCCTCCGGGGCCGGAGTCGCCGTGCCCTTCCCACGACCACTTATTGACCAGTTCTAATACTTCTTCAGTTGTTCCAGATAGCCTTGAAAATTTCGCTTCGTTTCCTTCATCGAGTCGCCGCCAAATTTTTCTAGTGCGCAGCGTGCCAATGTCAGCGCGACCATGGCCTCGGCGGCCACGCCGGCGGCGGGCACCACGCATACATCCGAGCGCTCGTACGCCGCCTTCACAGGCTCGCGGGTCGCGAAATCGACCGACTGCAAGGGACGCCGCAGCGTGGAAATTGGCTTCAGATAACCGCGAACCCGAATCTCCTGCCCGTTGGAGACGCCACCCTCCAGACCTCCCGCATTGTTATGCGCGCGCGTGAAGCCCGCGAATCCCGCACCGTTTTGATAGCCGATCTCGTCGTGGACGGCCGACCCCGGCGAATGCGCTGCCTGAATGCCGCTTCCAATTTCTACGGCTTTCACCGCCTGCAACGACATCACCGCTGCGGCCAGGAGCGCATCCAGCCGTTCGTCCCATTGCGCGTAACTGCCGAGACCGGGCGGAACATGGTGCGCTACGACCTCGAAGACCCCACCCACAGAATCGCCGGTACGAAGAACTTTATCGACTTCTTCTTTCATACGCTGCTCGGCATCGGCGTCGGCACAGGAAAGCAGCACCTCGTTCTGGCGGGCCAATGGCTCGATTTGTTCCCACGGAATTTCCCGATCCGCAATCGAGACCGAGCCAACTGCAATCACGTGGCTTAGAACCTCCATGCCTAACTCGCGTAGAAACAGCTTGGCGAGCGCGCCGATCGCCACGCGGGCCGCCGATTCCCGAGCCGAGGCTCGTTCCAGAACATAGCGTGCTTCGGTGAAATCGTACTTCAGAGCTCCGGCCAGATCGGCATGGCCGGGGCGCGGCGATGCTACGCGCTTGTGTTTCTCCGGATCACCCGTCTCTACCGGCAACGATTCCTTCCAATTCTGCCAGTCACGATTCTCGAGCATCACCGCGATCGGCGAGCCGATGGTTTTGCCGTGATGCACGCCGGAAAGAAAGTGCGCTTTATCGGATTCGATCTTCATGCGCCCGCCGCGTCCAAAGCCCTGCTGGCGGCGCCAGAGTTCGCGGTCCACAAATGCCTGATCCACCACCAGCCCGGCAGGAAGCCCGGAAAGAAACGCGACCAGGGCCTCGCCGTGGGATTCTCCGGAAGTGAAGTAGCGGAGCATGCCGAAAAGGCATTGTAAATGAAGAAGAAACGTTCAGCTCTCTTTGATTTTTGAACCAAGGATTCCTGGGCCGAAGCTTTTTCGCGCCTAATGCGCGGCCTGCGCAGGTACAATAGATCAATACTTTGTGCCGCAAGTCGCGGGACGACCCGGTTTCAGGGCCTATCGCGCCCTTCGTCAGAATACGCGAGGCTCTTCCCATGTTGACCATGAAGGCTGGTCCGATTCATCCGGACGCTGCTGAACGCATTCGCTGTGTGCTTGCGGACGACCACGAGATGTGGCGCTACGGTGTGCGCCGCCTGCTGGAAGACGCTCCCGATTTTGCCGTGGTGGGCGAAGCGGCCGATGCCGCCGGGGCGCTCAAGTTGGTCCTGGAACACCGCCCCGATTTGGTGCTGCTCGACATCAGCATGCCCGGCATGTCGTCGTTCGAAGCCGGACGCCTGATCGAAGAACACTGCCCCGGCACGCGCATCGTGTATCTGACCATGCATGAGGATCGGGAGTATGTGCAGCAAGCCCTGCGTTCGGGCGCGAGCGGGTACCTGGTGAAAGACACTCCCGCGCCGCTCCTGTTGGGGGCTCTGCGCGAAGTGCATCGCGGCGAACGGTCATTGAGTCCGCAGATCGAGACGAAACTGAAGGACGACGCGATCCGGCGAAACCAGCGAATACGACCGGTGCGGAGAAGTACGTTGACTGTGCGAGAGCGCGAAGTGATGAAATTACTGGCCGAGGGGCATACCGTGAAGCAAGCGGCGGCAGCTCTCGAAATCAGCGTCAAGACGGTGGAAGCGCACAAGTTCAACCTGATGCGCAAACTCGACATTCACAACAAGGCCCAGCTGGTCACGGTCGCCATCCAGAAGAAGATTCTTCCGATGCCGGTCTCGATGAGCTAGAGCCGTGTCCTGTGAACTTGCGGCATGAATGGGTTGTCATCCTGAGCGAAGCGAAGGACCTGTTTTTTCAGCAGTGGGGGAAAGCAGGTCCTTCGCTTCGCTCAGGATGACAATTTGGGTTTATACGGCGAACTTGCGGGACAGGACGCTAGTAGCTGTGCCAAATCAGTCTTGCGCACTGGTGATAACTGCGGTGGCGAGGCTGGCAAGATCGGGGACCTCGAGGTCGGGCCGACCGGCTGAAGCGCGCACGGCCCCAACCCCGGGACGAGCCGACTTGCGGTTGACCCACACGGTCGAGATCCCGAGAGCGCGCGCCGGCACGACGTCGTGATACACGCTCTGCCCGGCGTGCAGCAGGCGATCTGGAGAAATCGCGAGCGTGCGCAAGGCCATCCGAAAATTATTGAGAGAAGGTTTGTAGCTTCGCGCCTGTTCTGCCGTGATCACGCCATCGAATTCGACGTCCAGAAGCCTCCGCGTCTCGGCAAACAGATCGTTGTCAATGTTTGAAATTATGACGAGCTTGTAGCGGCTCTGCAGTTCGCGTAGCGCAGCGACCGTATCCGGAAAAGGCGGCCAGGCGGGGACCGATTCGTGCAGCGAACGAATCTCGGCGGGAGTGGCTTCGAAATGAAGGCGATCTGCAAACGACCGCATCACCGATTGCAGCACGCCGCGATAGCTTTGGTACGGTCCGCTTTCCGCCTCCGCCTCAAATTCCCCGTAGAGTTCAAGCAGGGCAGCATCGGGCAGGCTTTGACCGTGGTTGTCCAGACCATGGTTTGCGAGCACGGTGCGCAGGACAGGCAGAATCCCCGACTCCCAATCAATCAGAGTGCCGTAGCAGTCAAAGCTGATGGTGGTGAAACGCGAGAAGTCCATAGGCAACGCGATGGGACGAGTCGAGATTCAGGCGCGGGCTCTTTGCTCTACGCTTTCTGTTCGCTGAACAGATCCAGCACGGGGGGCGCGGCAGTTGGACTCTCTGGCTCCGCAGGCGCGACGGTTGGCGCACCGGCATCGGGCGCGTCGGCTTTCGCATCCGTCGCGTTTCTCCCTTGCAGGAATTTCCTGGAATCGAGCAGCGGGCGTCCCAGCGACGCATTGTAGCTTGTCCACGGCCCTTCGAGTTCCGACTCGCGATCGAAGTGGGCGCGCATGGCCTCCATCTTGGAATCCAGATCATCGAGATAGTGCAGCATAAGCGCCTCTGGAAACATGGGCAGCTTGGGGGATCCAAAGTCGTATTGCCCGTGATGGCTGATGATCATGTGTTCAAGCAGCGTCTTCAGTCCTTCGGGAAAATCCGGCAGTTTTGCGAGCTTACCTTGCAGCATCTCCAGTTCGATGATCATGTGCCCGAGCAACTGGCCGCGCGTGGTGTAGGAAAACGAGCGGTTGTAAGTAAGTTCCTGAAGCTTGCCGATGTCGTGCAGAAACGCTCCCGTCAACAGCAGGTCGCGGTTGACCTGGGGATAGTTGCGGCAGAGCAAATCGCAGGAGCGGAACAGGGACACGACGTGATCGAGCAATCCGCCGATGTAGGCATGATGAAGCGTCTTGGCGGCGGGGGCGTTGCGGTAGCGCTCGGCGATCTCGGCGTCGGCCATGAACAGTTCCACCAGCGCCTTCAGCTGAGGATTCTGGAACGTGGCGACAAACTCGGTCAGCGTCCGCCAGAGCTCGCCGATGTCCTTGGTGGTTTTCGGCAGGTAGTCGGTGAAGTCGATCTCAGCTTCTTCCATGCGCCGCAGCTTGTGAATGGTGAGCTGAAAGCGATTCTTGTACTTGTTGACGAGTCCCTTGATCTTGAGGAAGTCTTCCTGCTCGAAGACGTCGATGAATTCTTCGACGTTGTCCCACATCTTGGCTTCGATCTGGCCGGTGCGATCGGCCAGGGTCAAAGCCAGGTAAGGCTCGCCATTCTTCTTGGCTTTCACCTGCTTCGATGCCACCACGAAGCTGGAGGTGATGACCTTGTTTTCCTGCTGGGAACATTCGGAGATAAAAAACTCTTTCATGAGCCTCCGCGAAATTGGCCTGTCCACATGCAGCGCCTGAAGGCGCATTATTGCGGCTGTACTTGCGGCATGCCTGAAGGCATGCCCTGATACGAATCCTACTCACGCCACGGAAGATTCGGCTAGAACACGCCGAGCTTCTTCTTCTTTTTCAGTTTCTTCGCCTTGTCTTCCTTCGCGGTGGTCTCGACCGGCTTGGTTTGCTTGGCGCTTGCGCCCGAGTCGATGTAACCATTCTTGATGTCAATGAAGGCTTCTTCGCGGAGCGTGGTCAGATAGACCCGCAGCGCGGGCTGCAGTTTCTGCATGTACAACTCATCCTGGATGCGCGACTCGACTTCTTTCAGCGGGGGAATGCCCGCCATCTGATGCTCGGTCACCTGCAGGATGACATAACCCTGCTTGGTGCGAACCACATCCGTGACTTCACCGGCCTTGAGCACGAAAACCTTGTCTTCCAGTTCCTTGGAGAGCGTACCGCGCTTGAAGTAACTGAGGTCGCCGCCGTCTTTCGCCGACGGTCCATCGGAGTACTTTTTCGCCAGATCGTCAAACTTTGCGCCCTTGTGGAACTGGTCGAGTAAACCCTGCGCCTGAGCCTGGGCAGCGGCGAGCGCGGCTTCGGTCTCGGCCTCGGATGGCGGTTCGGGCTTCGCGTCAGGGGCGGCAGTTGGTTTGGCGGGCCGCTTGGGCGCAATCAGAATTTCGCTCAGGCGAACCTGCTCGGGTTGCTCCATCTCCGCGCGATGCTGGTCATAGAATTTCTTCACTTCGTCCTTGTTCATGGCCAGGTGCTTACCAACTTCCTCGCCAATCACGTGCTGGGTGACGATCTGGTTGCGCAAATTCTGCTTGAAGTCTTCATAGGAGGCCCCCTGCGCCTCGGCTGCTTTCTCCAGTTCTTCCATGGATCCGAGGTTCATCTGCTTGCGCATTTCATCGAGGCGCTTGATCAGTTCGGTGTCGCCGGTGATGCCGAGGTCTTTGGCTTTTTGCAGCAGGAGTTGCTGGTCAATCAGATCGCGTAGAACGTCGCGCTGCTTTTCCGCAAAAGCGCGGTCGGCGTTGGTGGGGTCCTGCTGCTGGGCCTCCTGCTTGAGCTGATCGCGGCTGCGGACGTATTCAGTGCGCGTAATGATTTCGTTGTTCACGCGGGCGATGATCTCTTCGACGACGCTATCGGCCGAGGAAAGGGATGGGAACAGCAAGGCATATGCGACAGCGAACAGCAGGGGAAGCCTGGTCTTCTTCATTAGGGCTCTCTCGAAACGTCCTATCAAAACCTGGGGTACACCCGAGGAAATTGTTTTTCTATTTTACGCCACAGGCAGTGTGGAGGCCAATGGAGCGGGGGTTCGCTGTGGTCCCAAAATTCATCACCCCACAGGACTAATTTCCTCGGGTCAGCGTCAGAGCCGTCACATCATTGTGTTTGGGAGCCGTGTGCATGAAGTCCTGCACCCGCTGCAGGATGTTCTGGGAAAGATCTTTGGCCGACGAAGGCCCCGCCTGCATGACGCTCTTGACTCCATCCAGACCGAATTCCGCGTGCTTCGACTCGGCTTCAACCACCCCACGGGAGACCACCGCCAACGAACCCTTTGGGCCGAGGCCGACGATGCGGGCGTCGGTGGGGGCTAGCGAAAACAGGCCGAGCGGCAGGCCGGTCGCGGGCAATTCGACCAGGCCAGAGTCATCGCGCAGCAGGCCGGGAGTGTGGCCGGCATTCACGTAGCAAACCGTCCCCAGTTCTTCGTTGTAGCAGCCGGCGAAGGCTGGACAACTTCGAACCCCTCCAGCAGCGCGCATGATCTCAAGATTCAGACGGCGCGAGAGTTCGACCATGGCCTCCGATTCGTTCAGTTCGGCAGCGCCAAAGAGTTGCTCGGCGGAGGAGCGAAAACATGCCTTCGCGGCTTCGAGCACGCCCCCGTTGGCTTCCCGTTTTCCGGCCACGTCCAGCAATCCGAAAAGGAAGCGGGTCGGGCTCGCGCGCCGGAAATCGTTAAAATCCCCTCCCGCGCGGGAGGAAAAATAGGCGACGGCGATATCCGCCCCCTGGAGCGTGGGGCTTTCTGCGTGGACGATCTCGGGAACCTCCTCCACCTTGGAGCCGAACCGGAGTTTGGAAAGCAGCGCCTTCATGAGGTGCGCAATTTAGCACAAACCTTAAGGGGAGGCAATGAGCGGTTGGTGCCGGTGCCGAAGTTCGATGATCGTGTGGAAGCGGGGCTTCGCCCCGCTTGGACGGGCAAAGCCCCGTCCCCACACGTAGCTATTCGCCGTATTTATCTTTTAGTGTGCGGGTGATTTCGTCGCGGAGTTGGCGGTAATCGGCGTGCACGATGGCGCGCAGGGCGGCCTCGGTGGAACTGCCTTCCGCGAGGCGTTCCAGGATGCGTGCGATGTCGCCCATGCCGTAGACGTCACGGAGGTATTCGGCGGCGGCCAGAGATTCGGCGTAGGCGGCAGTGGCTTCGGGGGCGGAAAAGCTCATGAAACTGCCTTCGAGCATATTGAAGGGAATCTCGTTTCCGCCGGCGAAGAGCTGCGCCAACTGGCGTCCGTGGGCCGCGGAAGACCTGCCTTCCTCGATCTGTGCGATGCCTTCGTTCAACCAGGTGGGGCAGCGACTGCTCGACATCTGGGAAACAAAAGAGTGCGTCAGTTCATGTTTGAGGACGCGCGCCAGTTCGGGCGTTACGGTCTGGACGCCACTGATCGGGAGGCGCAGTTTGCCATCGTTGAGGGCGCCGGTCCAGGAGGGGGCACGGGTGACGTCGAAGAAGGCCTGCTGGGTATAGAGCGTGACGACGATATTGTAGTGGGGCGAGTAGCCAAGGTCGAGCACCAGGTCGTCGTATTCGGAGTCAAGGGTGGCGAGCAGGTCGCGGCGGAAGGTCTCAGAGGTTTCCTTGCCTTCGAAGTGGAGGTTGAAGTGGCTGCTTTCGCGTTGCGAAAACTCGGATTCGGCGCTCGATTCGCGTTCAGCGCGGGCCAGGTACTCGCTGATGGTGGCATCGGGACGCAGGGCGAGCGACTTTTTCCAGGAGCGAATGGCATCGGGCGTATGATCGCTGGCAAATTGAGCGAAACCGAGCATGGCGAGGGCATCGGGTGAGTTGGGATCAATGCTGGCGGCATGTTGGGCGCACGACAGCGCCTCCGCCGTTTGGCCGGTGCGCAGCAGCGTGGCGGCGTAGTAGAACAGCAAGGTGGAGTTATCGGGCTTGAAGCGGAGGGCAGATTCGAAATAGAGCTTGGCCTGCGGAAAGTTGCCGTGATCGGATTCGTGCTTGCCGGCGAGGAAGTAAGCGGTGGCCTTGAGTTCGGGATTGGCGGTTGGCGAGAGGCTGGCGAGGAAATCGGTATCGACCTTGCCGTCGCGGATAACTTTTTCGGCTACGCCGGCGTCCTGGCTGAACGAGGGCGCGGACGGGGTGATATCGGGGACATTGGAGGCTGAACCGGCGCGAACCGGCGGGGCCACGCCGGCGTCGATATGGTCGACGGAGGATTTCGGGATGGCGTAGGTGTCGTCGCCGAGGTCATACTCAACGCGGTCTTTATCCTTGTTTTCGCGGACCTGGTCGGCCCAGATGGTGCGTCCATTCTTCAGATGAATGACGTCGGCGGACGCGGGAAGCGTCGCGAGAAGCACTAGAATGAGGACGAAGGCTCGCACAGGCCTGATGTTAGCAACCGGGCGGAGGGGTGCGTAAGGTGACTAAGGTGCTGGAACTGGGACGGCTCCGCGGCTAAAGGGGAGCCTGGTTCGCCGTAGAGACGGGGCAAGCCCAGTCTCTACGGACGGAAGAGATATGAAGCCAGGTTTGGTTCGATCGTGGTGGACGATCGGGTTCGCATGGGGGCTGTGGGCCGCTGCGTGCTGGGCGCAGCCGGCAGGACCTAGCCTCCAGTGTCCGCAAACCACGAGCGGGCTTTATGCACGGATTCGTTCGGTCGGATTGGATCCGCAACGGGTGTACCGCGTTCGCGATGCTTCGATTAACCGGCCTAATCTTCATATTGATTTTGACGACGGCACGCTGGCGTTTACGGAAGACGTTTGCGGGCGGATTACGGGCGCTTTCTTCGAAGGAGACGGCGAGGTACGGCTGCGGCCTCCGAACCGCGGGGAGCGCGGATCGCTTGCGCTGTTCACGGGGATGGCGATTCTCGAAGAGCAGTTTTCTTCGGGATACCTGCGCTTCAACGACGACACGGCGGCGGTCTTGCAGCCCTTTCTAACGCCGGCTCCCGAGGGTGCGGAATTCACAAAAGAATGGAGCGACGCGAGCCGCCCGCTGGCGGAGTTTGATGCCCTGCGCTTGCTACTCGACTTCAGCCATCTCCTTCCAGTGACGGGTGGGAGCGACTCCGATCGAAAGTTTCCGCCGCTGCTGCATGCTCACTTGCTGGGCAAGAAACTGGGCAACTTCGAGGTGCTCTGGGATGCGTCTGGCGCCGAGCCGTTGTGGGCAGGCCAGAGCCGAGTGAAAGACGGCACGTTGTTTTTCGATATATGGACTTCGTTTGCGCCCAGTGAGGCGCGCAACGTGGCTGCGGAACTGCGGTTCGATGACGTCTCGATCACGAGTTTCCGGATTCAGGCGTCGGTTGAGCCTCCGACTATGTTGCGAGCCTCGACGGAGCTGGAGGCTCGCGTTCGCAGCGGAGGAGAACGAACGCTGCTGTTTGAGTTGTCGCGTTATCTGAAGATTGAAGCGGTGGAGGCAGATGACCGGCCGGTGGACTTCATCCAGAACCCAGCCATGGAAGGAACCGAGCTGCGGCGGAAGGGAAATGATGTGGTGGCGCTGGTGTTCCCTGCTCCGCTTGTGGCCGGGCAGAAATTGAAACTGCGCTTCCGCTATGCTGGCGAGGTCCTGTCAGTGGCGGGCAATGGATTGCTGTATGTGGGCGAGCGCGGAACGTGGTATCCGAACTTCGGTTTGATCCCGGCACGGTTCGAGATGGAGTTTCACTATCCGGCGAACTGGACGCTGGTGGCAACCGGAAAACAGATGTCACGCGCGGGCGGCGAGGACGGGGAAACAAGCGAAGAAGCAGGGGCGGAGAAGGTTTCGCGGTGGACCTCAGAGCGGCCGATTCCGCTGGCGGGCTTCAACCTGGGCAAGTACGTTCGGGCCGAAGCCAGGGCGGGCAACATTCTGGTGGAGGCGTTGGGTACCAAGGGGGTGGAGAAATCGTTTCCCAAGGCGCAGCCGGAGTTAATCGAGCAGCCTCCTTTCCCCGGTGCCTCGACAAGAACGGTGCCGCCGATTGTGCGAACTCCGCCGCCCCCGTCTCCGGCCCACGATGCGCAGGCGGTGGCGGACAGGGCGGCGAAGGCCATTGCCAGTTTCTCGGAGTGGTTCGGGCCGTATCCGTATAGCTCGCTGGCGTTGACGCAGATGCCTGGGAATTTGAGCCAGGGATGGCCGGGGCTGGTGTTCCTGTCGAGCTTCGCGTTTCTGAGTTCGCAGGAGCAGGCCGATCTGCATCTTGACCCCGAGACCCGCGTGCTCGACAGCCAGGTTCTGATTCACGAAACGGCGCATCAATGGTGGGGCGATCTGGTGTTGTTTAAGAATTATCGGGATCAGTGGATATCGGAGGGTCTGGCGAACTATGCGTCGCTGTTGATTCTGGAGCAACAGAACCCGGCGCAATTCCGGCAGGCTCTGGAAAAGTACCGCCGGGATCTTCTGAGCAAGAATCAAGATGGAGAGTGGTTGCGCGATGCTGGACCGGTGACGTTTGGGCCGCGGCTGGATTCGTCGCATTTTCCCCGGGGATACGAGGCGATCAGCTACGAACGAGGGACGTGGCTGTTTCATATGCTGCGGATGATGCTGCGCGATTCCGAAACGGCATCCCGTTCCCGGAAAGGGCGGGTGAATGCAGACGAACCGTTTTTCCGCGCGTTGCGGAAAATCCGCGACCGATATGCGGGAAAGGCCATAAGCACGAAGGAATTGGTGGAGGTTTTCGAAGAGGAACTGCCGCGCCCACTTTGGTACGAGAAGCGTCCCAAACTGGACTGGTTTTTGGAAGGTTGGATCGAAGGGACGGCGATTCCGGAGCTGGAAGCGCGAGAAATCCGAATCACGGAGAAAGCCGGCGTGACTACGGTTACGGGTGTGATCGTACAAAAGGACGCACCGGACGATCTGGTGACGGCGGTTCCGGTGTATGCCACGACCGCGGCCAACGCGCAGGTTTTTCTCGGCGAAGTGCTGGCGGATGGCCGGGAGACCGCGTTTCGGTTGACTGCGCCGAGCGACGTACGGAAGATTGTGCTGGATCCGAAGCAGACGATTCTGACCGCCCTGAAGTAAATCCCCAACCACATTCCGAACCTGCGTCGGACAAAAGAGCCATTGGTGCGACGCGCACTGACTGGCGAGGACGGCAGCGGCTATGCGATTGCACAATGGAAAACTGTCAGGAAAGTGCAATTGGAGGACGATATGAATCTTCTGCCCTGTGTATCGGCAAACGATCGGCCCCGGCGGCGCACCATTCTTCTGGTTGAAGACGAGCCTTTTGTGCGGGAGGCGACTTGCGGCATTCTGCAGAACGCGGGCTTTGAAGTTCTGCCGGCCGGAGATGCGCAAGATGCCATGGCGGTTTACGAAGCGTGCAAGCGGGAAATTGATCTGGTGATGACGGACATGGTGCTTCCTGGTCGGACGGGACAGGAATTGGGGCAAGATCTGCGACAGCGTTCACCCGGGATTGCGGTTCTGGTGACGTCGGGCTACAGCAATCCCGAATACGAGGCGGAAGCACCCGAGTTGCGCACGTATTTTCTGGCAAAACCGTATTCGAGGCGAACGCTGGTTGAGAAAATCGAGAAGATTCTTGCGGCCGTGGCGCTGCGACGGGTGGCAACGCAAGCAAGTTAGTGCTCTACTGCACCCGCGCTGTGAAACCTTCGAACTCTGAAACCTTTAGCTTTGCCCCTCTCTGGACGTTATAATCTCGGGTTCCATAGGAGCACTCATGAAACTCGAGGGGCGAGTGGCGCTGGTTACGGGAGCGTCGCAGGGGATCGGTCATGCCTGCGCGCTGGCACTGGCGCGGGAGGGCGCGAGCGTCGCGGTGGCGGCGCGCAATCGGCAGAAACTGGAGGAACTGGTTGCGCAGATCACGGCGGCGGGAGGCAAGGCGGCGGCTTTCGTCATGGACGTGGCTGAGGAAGAGCAGGTGAAGTCGGGGATCAAGTCGGCGCTTGCGCAATTCAGCAAAATCGACATCCTGGTGAACAATGCCGGCATCACGCGCGATCAACTGGTGATGCGTATGAAGCGCGCCGACTGGGACGCGGTGCTCAACACGAATCTTACTTCTGCGTATCTGTGCATCCAGCAGGTGATTGGTTCGATGCTCAAGCAGCGCTGGGGACGGATCATCAACATTACCAGCATGTTCGGGCAGATGGGGCAGGCGGGGCAGACGAACTATGCAGCTTCGAAAGCCGGGCTGATCGGGCTGACCATGGCGATGGCGCGCGAAGTGGCGTCGCGCAATATCACGTGCAATGCGGTGGCTCCGGGGTTCATCGAGACCAGCATGACGGCGGTATTGAGTGCAGAATTCAAGCAGAATGCGGTAAAGGCGATCCCGCTGGGGCGGGTGGGCACGCCGGACGATGTTGCCAGCGCGGTGTGCTTTCTGGCCTCGGACGAAGCGGCTTATATCACGGGGCATGTGTTGAACGTGAACGGTGGAATGCTGATGGGGTAGGGGTTACCGTCGAATGCGGCGAGGGTTCGGGAAGGGCACGACTTCAGTCGTGCCGCTAACGACTGCCAGAAATGTGGGCTTTAGCCCCTGAGGTCGTCAGCGCCGGCGCGGCTGTGGATCGAACAGGATAACTCCAACGCCCCTCAGCGGCTGGAGCGAAGCTTTAGGCTGGTTATACGGCATGGCTGAAAGCCGTGCCCTTCCCGATCATCTCTGGGCTCGTGGTGAATAATCCGGGCTAGCGGCGGCATGCGGAGCAGTATCCGCCAACTTCCAGCCTGGCCACGAGGATGTGAAAGCGGCAATCGCGCTCTAACTGCTTCTTCAACGACTCGAAAGTCCTGCTCACAAATTCGGTGATTTTCCCGCACCGGAGACATGCCATGTGAATGTGGTCGCGGGCGAGCTTGCGCTCGTAGTAGTGGCCTTCGCCGTTCAAATGCATCAGGTCGAGTTCATCGATCAGCCCTTGCCGCTTCAACAGGTCGAGCGTCCGGTAGACGGTGCTGCGATCGACGGAGGCGTCGACGGTTCGCGCCTTGCGCAGGATCTGGCTGGCATCGAGATGTTTGTTCGCGGTCTCAATCACGCTTAGAATCGCCCGGCGCGGTGCAGTCAGGCGGATCCCACGCTCGGCCAGTTGCATCTGCAGACGGCCGGGAATCTCGGTTTGTGGCAGCGGCATTCGTAGTCTCCCATTGCCCCGTCGCAACGGATCGCAAAGAACCTGCGACGAAATCTTTGAGCGGCGATTGACAGTGCATGGCGACGCCCTCTAGGCTGGGATTGTACCGCTTATTGCGACTCAGTCGCAACACAATATTCTGCACAGAGGAGATGATGCTCGCATACGCTATTCATAGGTCGATTCGGAAGTTTTCGGGTCTTTTCGTCGCTGGCCTGATTGCAGTTCTGCTTCTTAGCCGGCCTTCTTTGGTTTTGGCGCAGGAAAGTCCTTACATCGTGACCTACAATCATTACCTCGAAGAGCCGGGCAGCCTGGAAGTGGAATATTTCTCCACCTTCGGCACCCAGCGCGGCGGCAACGACTTCGATGCCTTCTGGGCGGAATTTGAGTATGGCGCGACCGCCTGGTGGACCACCGAGTTTTATGTGGACGGACAGACCACTTTCAACGACAGCACGATCTTCACTGGATTTCGATGGGAAAACCGGTTTCGCCTGCTGCAACGCGAGCACTTGGTTAATCCGGTGCTGTATATCGAGTACGAGAACACCAGCGGAGCCGACAAAATTCTGAAAGAGGTCGAGGGTCACGACGTAGAGTCCGCCTACTCCGCTTCGAATGCAGTATTGCGGAAAGACCACGACCACGAATTGGAGATGAAACTTCTGCTTTCCAGCACCTTTAAAGGCTGGAATGTCGCGGCGAATCCCATTGTGACCAAGAACCTTTTGCCGAGCGAGCCCTGGGAGTTCGGCTACGCCGTTGGAGCCAGCCGTCCGCTCGCTTTGAAAGCTTCACCCAACCGCTGCAATTTCTGCCGGGAAAATTTTATTGCCGGGGTGGAGATTTACGGAGGTCTGGGCGACACGCAGAGTGGTGGCTTGCACGATACGTCTCACTACCTCGCGCCCGTGGTCGCGTGGAATCTTCCATCGGACTGGACGCTTCGTGTTTCTAGCGGCTTTGGTCTTAACGACAACAGCCATCGACTTCTGCTGCGCTGGGGGCTTTCGCGGGAATTTTCCGGGTTTGGGGAGATCCTTGGGCGTTTCTTCGGAGGCCGGCCATGAAAGCAGGCCTCGCTTTACTTCGCAGGGCCGGACGATCTCAGCTTGCGGTCGTCGCCGTTGTTGTCCTCACGGTGGTCGCCTTCGCTGTTGGAGGTGAGATCAAGGAATCGAAATACGCCGTGCTGGCGGAGGCTCCCGAAAAAACGCGCGAGAAGAAAAATCCCTTCGCAGGCGATACGCAGGCCGTGGCTGCTGGAGGAAAACTCTTTGAACAACACTGCGCCGAGTGTCATGGAGCAAAAGCGGGAGGCACGAGAAAAGGCCCGAGTTTGCTGCGGGAAGAAGTGCAGCAGGCAACACCTGGCACGCTGTTCTGGGTCATGACCAATGGAGTGGTCCGCCGAGGCATGCCGGTTTGGTCGAAATTGCCGGAACTGGAACGCTGGCAGGTTGTCACCTTCTTGCAGTCGTTGAAATTACAAGCGAAGAACGGTCAACCATAATGCGATTCTGTCGGGTGGGTCGCTTATGATTTGTCATCCTGAGCGAAGCGAAGGACCTGCGGTCTAGTGCGCCCGGCAAAAAAGCAGGTCCTTCGCTTCGCTCAGGATGACAAATTCGGGTGAATGGTAAATCGAGAGTTAAGTTCCGAATTCCAACTTCGCAGGCCCTGTTAAGCTCGTTTGCAGGTGAATCCTCGCGTGGACCAGAGATACGACGTCATCATTCTTGGAGCAGGCGCTGCCGGGCTGATGTGTGCCATGGAAGCGGGCAAGCGGGCCCGGCGGGTGTTGCTGCTTGAACGCGCGGACCGAATCGGCAAGAAAATTCTGATTTCCGGCGGCGGACGCTGCAATTTCACCAACCTGCACACGGGCCCGGAGAATTTTCTTTCGGCCAATCCACATTTCTGCAAGTCGGCGCTTGCCCGCTATACTCCAGCGGATTTTGTACGGCTTGTCGAAAAGCACCGCATCCCCTACCACGAGAAAAAGCTCGGCCAGTTGTTCTGCGATCGAGCGGCGAGCGACATCACGGCGATGCTGGAGCAGGAATGCCGCGATGCCGGAGTAGAAATCCGGCTCAACACCAAAGTGGGCGCGGTGCTAAAGAGCGACCAGTTCACCGTGCAGGCCGAGGACACCAGCTTCGCCGCACCCCGCCTAGTAATCGCAACCGGGGGCCTATCCATCGCGAAAATCGGCGCTACAGCATTGGGATACGATCTGGCCCGGCAATTCGGCCTGAAGATTGAGGCCCCGCGCGCCGCCCTGGTTCCTCTTGTCTTCAGCGAACGCGACCGCAAGCGCTGGTGCGATCTGGCGGGAGTCTCGACGAAGGTCGTTGTTTCCACGCGCGGAACGGAGCAGACGTTCAGGGAGAACATGCTTTTCACTCATCATGGCATCAGCGGGCCTGCGATTCTGCAGATTTCTTCTTACTGGGATGGAGGGGAGTCGATTTATCTTGACCTGGCGCCCGACCGCGACCTCGTCGCCGAGTTGCGAGCCCGGGGCCATCGCGAGCAGTCGAACTGGAAATTGCTGCTGCGAGAAGTCCTGCCTCGCCGCTTCGCCGATCGCTGGCTTGAAACTTATCCTTTAGGGGGCAACTCTGATCGCAGCTTCACCGATGCCGAACATCAACTGCATGCGTGGGAAGTCAAGCCAGCAGGGACGGAGGGTTACGGAAAAGCGGAAGTCACGGCGGGCGGCGTCGATACCGGCGAACTTTCCGCCAAGACCATGGAATCCCGGAAAGTGCCTGGCCTCCATTTCATTGGAGAAGTGGTTGACGTTACCGGCCAGCTCGGCGGCTTCAACTTCCAGTGGGCGTGGGCGTCGGGATTTTGCGCGGGGCAGGCAGTGTGAAGAAATTTGTAATTTGTAATTTCACACAATGGCGAGTTCCAATTGCAAGTTACAAATTACCAATCACAAATCTCAGATTTCCGCGCCTTCCTGCATGAAGGGCATGCGAGCGAGAACTTCTGCAGCCTGCTCCAGGAGCTTCAAGTCATCGCCGGTGAAATCCGCACCCGCGAGCGAAGCATCCAGTCCTTTGCGCGAAATCTGCACCACTCCCATCACTTTTCCTCCGGCGGGTGCCACGGGAACGGACATGATTTTCTGAATCGGCATTTGGTCCAGGCTTCGATCTTCCTCTCCGGCTCCGAGCTTCACCCCTTCAAACAGGCTGACATGCTTTACGCGCATGAAGGTATTCGAGAGGAGGGGAGTGTGAGTCGCTGCCGTGCGCGCCGCAACCGCCGTTCCGGTCAGCGGCAGTACGCCCGCAGATCGCAGCTCCGGCGGAAAAATAAATCGCAGGCTGCCCTTGTCTAACCTGAGCAGTGCCACTTCGCTGTGCCGCACATGTAGGATCTGCGCCACCTTGAGGCAAACCCTGTCTGAACTCGGAGATTCTGAAATCATGCTCTCCAGTTCGCTGACGCTGGCCTTGGCGGCCTTGACTGCGGAAATTTGATTGCCCGTTGATGACATGATTGTGGCCATAGCCCTTACTAATCCATCCTGCGTGCGGCGGCAGCTTTTCAACAAGTTACCAGAGTGCTTTTTGCTGCTCGGGCAGCGCTGGATTGGCCGTGCCCAAAAGGGTGCCTTTTTTTGTACGGAAAAAAGAATCGGCGGCACTCTTCCACAGGCGTTCGCGCTATAGTTGATACAACAGTTGTCGCAAATAGTCGGATAGCGGCTATCGGGGTAGGCAGATGTCGCTCATTCATTACGTAAGACCATTCTTGGAGTTGGGTATCTGTAAGGAGTACGCTATGGCTCGCAAGACAACCGGAAACGGTATCAGCAAGAGCAGCAAGAAATCCGGAGTCTCGATCTCGCCGGCTGCGGTGCAGGCTGCACTCGAGGTTCGCGAGGATGGAAAGACAGCCAACCAGGTTCCTGTCGGCGTTCCTGTCAATCTGGAAGAAGAGATTCGCCTGCGCGCCTACGAACTCTACCTGCAGCGCGCGGCCACCGCGAGCAACGGGAGCGGCGACGAAAACCAGGATTGGCTGATTGCGGAGCGTGAAATCCGCTCGCGCCACGGCAGTCAGGGACAACACCCGGCTCAGGCTCAGGCGGCTTCGGCGCGCTGAAGGTCTACCGGGCGCCGAGGACTGCCTACGTGCGACGCGGCGGACGAGACAACCGCCGAGACGGCGGCGCTGCGCTTACTGTTGCACGGCCTGAACCAGTGCCGGCCTCACCTGTTCGCGCTGGATTTCAGAGGCGTCCCACGCGCCGCCCAGAGCCTTCACCAGATAAACGGAAGTGACCATTTGCTGACCGAGCAACTGCGTCGCCAGACGTTGATTGTTCAGCAGGGTGGATTGCGCCGTAATCACATCGAGGTAGGTGGTGAGGCCGCCGACATAACGGTCGTTGGCGATGTCAAGTGCGCGGCGCGAATCGGCAACCGCTGCCTGCTGAGTTTTCGCAGCCTGATCGAGCAGCGCCAGACCCGATAGCCCATCTTCGACTTGCTGAAATGCCACCAGCACAGATTCGCGATAATTGGCGACCGATTCGTCGTAAGCGGCGCGGCTGAGCGCGAGGTTGGCGCGATTGCGGCCGCCATTGAAAATCGGCTGCAGCAGATCGCCGCCCAGCGACCACAAAGCACTGGGAGCGCTGATCAGCGTGGTGATGTCGCGGCTTTCATATCCGCCACCCCCGCCCAGCGTGATATGCGGATAAAACGCAGTCATGGCCAAACCCACTTGCGCATTTTCGAAGGCCATCTGGCGCTCGCTGGTGGCAACATCAGGGCGGCGCTCCAGAATCTCCGATGGAATTGACGTGGGAATCGCGGGAGGGGTGGCGTCGAACGGCGCCTCGACAAGATTGAAAACCGAGGCAGACTTTCCGGTCAGCACGGCGATGGCATGTTCGTATTGCGCCCGCTGTTGCAGGACGAGCGAAAGCTGTGTGGCGGTCGCATCCAGCAACGCAGCCTGTTGCGCAACTTCCAGCCCAGACGCGACTCCGCCTTGGTGACGACGGTTGACCAAGTCCAATCCTTTTTGCTGGATATCCACCGACTGCCGCACCACTCCCGCTTCACGGTCAAGCTCGCGCAGGTTGAAATAATCAGCGGCGAGTTCGGCACTCAACACCAGGCGCACATTTTCCAGGTCGGCCGCACTCCCCTGCAGAGAAGCGTTGGCCGCTTCGAGATTGCGGCGCACACGTCCGAATAAATCAAGCTCGTAGCTGACGGAAAACGGGACGGTAAAATTATTCTGGGTAAAGGGTGGCAATTCGCCGCCCGCAAACGCACGGTTGCTGGAGACTTCCTGGCGCTGTCCGGTGGGGTCGACGGTGGCCGTGGGAAAATACGCCGAAGACGCAATTCGCGCCTGCGACCGCGCCTGCGAGAGGCGATCCTGTGCTGCTGCCAGCGACTGGTTTGCCTGAAGCAGTTCCTGCTCCAGCCGGTCGAGCTCTGCGTCATGAAATATCTGCCACCACGCGCCCTTGGGAATTGCGTCCTTGGGAGCAGCCGTCTGCCATGGCCCCTGGCCTTTCCACGCGTCGGGAACCTGCGCGGTGGGGCGCTTATATCCTGGCCCGACGGTGCAACCCAGAGTGCAAACCAAGAAGCCGGCAAGGAACGCGGCTGTCACCAAACCAAAATACCTCCCGTAGAGACGCGGCTTGCCGCGTCTCGGCGCGTCTATGGAGACGGGGCAAGCCCCGTCTCTACGGACTGCAGGCAAGCGCTTCACGAATGCGTATCTCCTGCGCTCGGCTTGGCAACGTGCACTTGCTGCCCTTCCTCGAGGGAGTCGGACGGGTTGATGATGATCTGATCGCTCACCTCGAGTCCGCCAAGAATTTCGAGGGTAGCTCCGAAGTCGCGCCCAATGCTGATCGGCCGCAACTGCACCTTGCCATCTTTGTCGACGACCGCAACCTGCGGTCCCTCGGCGCGGAACAGCATGGCGTTCACCGGGATCGTAATTCTTGGAACCGAAGTCCCGGTCGCAAAATGCACTTGGCCGAATGAACCAGGCAACAGCTTGCCATTTTTGTTGGGAACATCCACTTCCGTGTTCAAGGTGCGGGTCGCGGGGTCGATAGCGTCGGCGGTGCGAGCTACTGTCCCCAAAAACTTCTGGCCGGGAAATTCCTGCAGCGTGACGTTCGCCTTCATCCCCGCCTTTATGTTCGGCGCATACGCCTGCGGAACACTGACGTAAACCCGAAGCGGATCGACGCGGGCGATGTCGAACAGCTCTTTGCCAGTCGCCCCCGCTCCGGAATTGATGAGCGCGCCCGGATCAACATTGCGCCGCGTGAGCACGCCGGAGAATGGGGCGTACACACTCTTGAAAGACTCGAGATCTTGCAGACGGCGAACACTCGCGTCGGCTGCCGCCAGGTTGGCTTGCGCCTGCTGATAGCCGCTGGCTTGCTGGTCGGCCTCCTGCTGCGAAACCGAGTCGGACTTGCGCAGATTGGCCCAGCGGTCGGCGGAGATTTTCGCCAGTTCCAGCGCCGCTTTGATCTGCTCGCGGCTGGCTCGGGCTTGTGACAGTTCCTGGTCGATTTCGGGGGTGTCAATCGATGCCAGCAGTTCCCCTTTCTCAACCTTGCTTCCCATGTCCTTGTACCAGCGCAAGAGATAGCCGTTGGTGCGGGCAAAGATCGGCGACTCTATAAAAGCCTGCAAATTTCCGGGCAACACCAGTTCGTCGTTTCCAGGCTCGGTTTGCGGTTGCACCACGGCCACCGTCGGAATCGATACGGCTTCGGTTTCTTTTGCCAGGGCATCGGTTTCGCTCTTCTTATTCAGAAAGGTGACAGCTCCGGCGGTGATTAGGACAAGCAGCACGGCGCCAATCAGAATCTTTCCCCGGCCTGCCGGAGCGGGACCCTGGTCGTAGCTGTCTGGACGTACGGCCTCCGTCTGATTCTGCTCGGTGGTTACGGGCGGTTGTACTGGCATGATTGCGCTCTCCAATAAATTCTCTACTTTTGCTCCAGCTGCCGCCGTGCCTCGCGGCGGCCATGAATCATGGTGAACACACTGGGCACAAAAAATAAGGTAGCTACGGTGGCAAAGAGCAGGCCGCCGATGACGGCACGGCCGAGCGGCGCATTTTGCTCACCGCCCTCTCCAAAGCCTAACGCCATCGGCACCATGCCGATAATCATGGCGAGGGCGGTCATAATCACCGGCCGTATACGGGTGTGACCAGCTTCGAGAGCCGCTTGTCGCGCGGGTACGCCAGCGTTCATGCGGTCGCGAGAAAACGAAACCAGCAGAATCGAATTCGCGGTCGCGACCCCCATGCACATGACCGCTCCCGTGAGCGACGGAACACTGAGCGTGGTGCGCGTAATCAGCAGGAACCAGCAGATTCCCGCCAGCGCTCCCGGCAACGCCGTAATGATGATAAAGGGATCGAGCCACGACTGAAAGTTGACCACGATCAGCAAATAGACGAGCACGATCGCCCCGATCAGGCCAACACCCAGGCCGAAGAAAGACGACCGCATGGTCTCAATCTGCCCGCGAACCACGATTTGCGTTCCGCGTGGCAGATGGTCCTGGAATGGTTTGAGCGCCTTCATGATGTCCGTCGCCACCCCGCCCAGATCGCGACCCTGCGTGCTGGCATACACATCCATGACCGGCTGCACAGCGTAATGGTTGACCACGGCGGGACGCGCGACCGGCGTGAGTTGCGCCAGATTGCCGAGCACCTGCGGCTGCGCACCTCCGCCCGTCACTGGCGTGTTCATCAAATCCTGCAACGATGTCATATGATACTGCGGCGTTTGGACAGCGATGTTATAACTCACACCGTTCTTTGGATTCAGCCAGAAATTGGGAGCCGTCTGGAAGCTTCCACTCAAGCTGATCAGCACGCTCTGGGCGACTTCCTGGGCAGTCAGTCCGACCTGATTGATGCGCGTGCGATCCATGTCGAGGTAGAGAGTCGGCAAATCCATCATCTGTTGCACATGCACGTCGGCGGCGCCGGGAATCTGGCGCAACTGGTTGGCGATTTTTTGCGCGATGTCGTAGTTCCCGCGCACATCGGCGCCCATGACCTGGATGTCGACGGGTGCGGGCAATCCAAAATTAAGAATTTGCGACACGATATCGGCGGGCTGAAAGAAGAACTCCACGCCAGGAAATCGCGATGGCAGTTCGCGGCGCAACCTGCGCACGTACTGCGCGGTCGGATGATGGTGTTCCGGATTCAACGAAATCAGAATCTCGGCATCACTCGTCCCAATCACGCCCGAATTGGAGTAGGAGAGATTGATGCCGGAGTAGGGGACGCCGATGTTGTCGAGCATGGTCTGCAGTTCTTCCTTCGGAATCTCGCTGCGCAGCACCCGCTCGACGTCATCGCACAAACGCGCCGTCTCTTCCACGCGCAGGCCAGGGCGGGCACGAAAGTGCAGACGGATCAGGCCGGCATCCACTTGCGGAAAGAAGTCCCGCCCCAGAAAGAACGCCAGCCCCAGCGACAAGAAACAGAAAGCCGCAAAGCCGACGGAGAATAGTTTTCGGTGTTCGAGCGTGGTTTCCAGGAGTTGCCGGTAGCCGCCGCGGAATCTTTCAAACCAGCGTTCGAACCCGCGCTGCCATTTTCCTATAAAGTTTTTTGGTTCGGCGACGCGGTGCTCATGCCCGCGCATGATAAACATCACCAGCGTCGGGATCAGGGTCCGCGACAGCAGATACGACGCCAGCATGGCGAAGGACACGGCTTCAGCCAATGGAACGAAGAGAAATTTGGCGACCCCGGTCAGAAAGAACATAGGCACAAACACAATGCAGATACTGAGCGTGGATACGAACGCAGGCACGGCAACCTGTTGCGCGCCGTCGAGAATGGCTTGCTTCATCTCCTTGCCCATAGCCAGATTGCGCTCGATGTTTTCGATCTCGACCGTCGCATCATCCACCAGAATGCCGACCGCGAGTGCGAGTCCTCCCAAGGTCATGATGTTGATGGTCTCGCCGAGCGCGCTCAGCAGAATTACGGAAACGAAAATGGACAGGGGAATCGAGACCGCGATGATCAAAGTCGGACGCCAATCACCCAGGAAGATCAGGATCATGATGGCGGTAAGACAGGCGGCGGTCAGGCCTTCATGGATCACTCCCTGAATCGACGCGCGCACGAACAACGACTGATCGAACAGAGCCTTGATATTCAGTTCGGGCGGCAGCGACTGTGCCGCCCGCGGCACCATCGCCTTGATGCCATCGACGACGGCCAGGGTCGAAGAGCCGCCCAGCTTGTAGATCGACATGAGCACGCCGCGCACGCCGTCCTGCCGCACGATGTTGGTCTGCACCGCAAATCCGTCCCGCACGTGCGCCACATCGCGCAGGTAAAGCGTGGACGAGTTCGAAGTCTTGACCGGCAGATCGTTGAGTTCAGCGACGGTTCGCGGAGTGCCGTTCATCTCCACGTTGTATTCGGTCGGCCCAATCTTGGTGGTACCGGCGGGCAGGATCAAGTTCTGCGCCGACACGGCATTGACAATGTCGGCGGGCGCCAGACCATAGGCCTGGAGTTTGGCCGAATCGAGGTCCACCTGTATCTGGCGCGGCTTGCCGCCGTAAGGATAGGGAGTAGCCGCGCCCTGAATGGTGGTCAACTGCGTACGCAGAAAATTTTGCCCCAGATCGAAGACCTGCTGCTCCGGCAGAGTCTTGCTGCTCAAGCCCAGTTGCACAACCGGGGTGGTGGAGGCGGAGTAGGTAATGACCAAGGGCGGGGT
>Ga0074046_10000357_pt1 | contig 41127 bp, 33 predicted proteins | sample BogForMeECP23OM3_FD_94441 | JGI IMG/M metagenome (GOLD analysis project Ga0074046, IMG submission 94441) | Bog forest soil microbial communities from Calvert Island, British Columbia, Canada - Bog Forest MetaG ECP23OM3 | ecosystem: Environmental > Terrestrial > Soil > Wetlands ... | reverse complement strand
ATTGCTCCATTCAATTCTCGCTTAGCTTGGTCGCGGCGTCAAACTCGACCGGGGCTTCCGGATTGAGGATATGGCTTGCTCGACTACGACGGTCGACCTCAAATAGGATATGGTTGGCAAAAGACCATTGCACAATCGGAGCCCCATGTCGAACTCGCGGACTATGTATGTTTGGCCGCTTCTCTGTCTTATTGTTTTGCTGGCACCGGCAATTACTTTCGCGCAAGATGCGGCGGGCGCAAAAAGCGGAACGCAGCCACCGGTCGCTTATGCTTCGGTCAGCGAATTGAACGGCATCCTGACGCAATTGCAGCAGACGGTGCAGAGTATGCAGTCCGATCTCGGGAAGACTCGCATCGAGAAGTGGAAGACCGACGCTACGACCAAGCAACAGGCGCTGGCGAATGTACAGTCGATCCAACGCAACTTGCAGTCGGCGCTGCCGGAAATCATCGCGCAGCTGAACAATGCGCCGGAAGACATGGGCGCGAGTTTCAAACTGTACCGCAACCTCGACGCGCTGTATGACGTGTTTGGTTCGGTGGTGGAATCGGCGGGCGCATTTGGATCCAAAGATGAGTTTAAGAGTCTGGGCAACGACATGACCGGACTGGAAACCGCGCGTCGTACGTTTGGCGAGCGCATGCAGAAATTGGCCGCGAGCAAGGAAGATGAGTTGACGCGTTTACGGGCGCAGGTCAAGACATTGTCCGCCGCGCCGCCCCCGCCACCTAAGAAGATCGTCGTGGATGACACCGAGCCTCCACCGAAGCCGCCGGTAAAAAAGAAGACGACGAAACCGAAGCCGCCAGCGACAGCTCCTGCGACAACGACAAACGCTCCGCCGAGTGCCGCGCCGACGAAGTGAACTCGCAGACCCTAAAGGCGTGCTTTGGACTACTTCACAGGCGGCAGGTACGGGATATAACGGGCAAACAGCCAGCACAAGAAAAACACCACCGGTATGTGAACGATCAACTGCAGCACGCCATACCCTACGATGTCCCGAGCCTTCAGTTTCAATAAGCCCAGCAGCGGCAGCATCCAGAAGGGATTGACGAGATTGGGCAGTGCTTCCGACGCGTTGTAGATCTGCACCACCCAGCCCAGATGCACCTGGTGCAGATTCGCGGCCTGCAGGACATACGGCGCTTCGATCACCCACTTACTCCCGCCGGAGGGAATGAAAACGCCGAGCACCGCCGAATACATTGCCACCAGCAAGGGATAGGTGTTGTGGGTGCTGACGGTGGCGAAGAGTTTCGCGAGCGCATTTGCGATCCCTGTGCCTATGATCATTCCGAAGATCACCGCGTAAAACGGGAACTGGATCAGCACGCCGCCGGTGGCGGGAATGCATTCCGTTACGGCACGCATAAAGCGCTTCGGGCGCCAGTGCAATAAGAGCCCGACCGTGATGAACATGAGGTTGTAAGTATTAAGGTCCAGCGCTTGCAGTGCGCCTTGCGGGGAGGTGCGGAATACGTCGACCAGATACCAGCATAAGAGCGCCACCACCAAAATTGTGAGCAGCGGACTGTACTCCAGCCACTCGCCGGGTGTTCTCCTGACCTGCAGACTGGAGCGAATCGGCTCGTATTCGATGCCGTAAGATTCGGCAGTTCTGGCGTTCTCCGGCGACGGCGCGGAGAGGTAGGCGATCAGCACCGACAGCACGATCAGGATCGCTGTCGTCGCAATGCTTGGCCACAGAAAGAGAGTTTGAGTGAGCGGGATCAGACCACTAATGCTGAACAATGACGGCGGCAGGGCGGACTTGGTCGCCATCATCATGGCTGCTGAAGATGACAGTCCCATCGCCCAGACCGCTCCCAGCCCGAGATAGGCAGCGGCGCCCGCAGCGCGGTAATCCATGCCCTTGACGCGATGCGCCAGCTCGCGAACAAAGAGGCCACTGAAAATCAGGCTCAAGCCCCAGGAAATCAGCGAGGTCAACATGGAGAACAACGCCACCAGGGCGACGGCTCCCCGCGGCGTCTTTGGAATTCCGGCCAAGGCTTGGATGGCGCGATACACGATCGGCGTCGAGGCGACGACGTATCCGCCAATGATGATCATCACCATCTGCATGGTGAATGGGACCAGAGTCCAGAAATTCTTCCCGCCTTGGATGGCGAGTTTGCTGGGACTTTCATTAAGCAAAAGGCCGACGACAAAGACCACCACGATTCCCAGCAGCGCGAAAATCAGCGGATCTGGAAACCACCGCTCGCTCCAATTGGCGAGCCTCAAGCCAAAGCGGACAAGTGGTTGTTCCTGAGTTGCAGCTTGCTTCTCTCGTGGCGTGGGCATGTTCGGTCCTTTCCGTTTGGTAGCGAAATAACCCGACATTGTAGCGCGGGTTGTGCGCCAGGAAAGCTGTTTGTGCTGGTTTCCACGACTGGTGTACGATGCCTTCGATTGCGGGTGGCAGGTCGGCCACTACTTCCTTGATCGGGAGCGATTCATGAACACCTTCCCAGTTTTGTTGGGCGCGCTGTGCGTGTACGCCATTGCCTACCGTTATTACAGCGCGTTCATCGCCGCGAAGGCCCTGGCGCTCGACGATCGCCGCACCACTCCCGCTCACACTTACGCCGACGGGCACAACTATGTCGCTTCGCCGCGATGGGTGCTCTTCGGACACCACTTCGCGGCCATCGCCGGAGCAGGGCCGCTGGTCGGGCCGACGCTGGCGGCGCAGTTCGGGTTTGCGCCGGGCTTTCTCTGGATCTTGATCGGCGGTGTCCTCGCCGGCTGCGTGCAGGACTTCACCGTGCTGGTGGCTTCGGTGCGTCACCGCGGCCGCTCGCTGGCAAATGTCGCCCGCACCGAAATCAGTCCCTTTGCCGGCCTGGTGGCGATGGTCGCCGTGCTCTTTATTCTTCTGGTCACGCTCGCCGGCCTCGGCATCGTCGTGGTCAACGCGCTTTCGAACAGTCCTTGGGGAGTGTTCACCATCGGCATGACCATCCCCATCGCCGTCATCATGGGATTGTGGATGTTCAAGAGCCATGCGGGAAAGATTACGGTCACCGGCCCCAGCATTTTTGGTGTCGTTTTTTTGATTGGCAGCGTGATCGCCGGGCACTGGATAGCTCAGAGCGGAGCTGCAGCCGCGCTTACATTCACGCCTCACGAAATAACGATCCTCATGGCCGTTTACGGCCTTGTCGCTTCCGTGCTTCCTGTCTGGCTGGTGCTAGAACCACGCGACTATCTATCGACCTACGTTAAGCTGGGCACGATTGCCGTCCTTGTCATTGGCGTTTTCGTGGTTCATCCCAACATTCAATTTCCGAACTTTACGCAATTTGTTCATGGCGGCGGACCGATCATCAAAGGACCTCTGTACCCATTTCTCTTCGTGACCATTGCTTGCGGTGCGATCTCGGGCTTTCACTCGCTGGTATCCTCCGGCACAACTCCCAAAATGCTGGATAAGGAAACTGACGCTCGCTTCATTGGATATGGCGCCATGATGGCAGAGTCACTGGTGGGTCTTCTGGCGTTAATTGCGGCCTGCTCCCTGCATCCGGGCGACTACTTTGCCATCAACACTGCCCCGACGGTGTTCAGTCACCTCGGCTTGAGCACGGTCAATCTGGATATGTTCTCCCGCGAAGTCGGCGAGAAATTGGCGGGGCGCACGGGAGGCGCGGTCTCGCTGGCGGTTGGCATGGCACAAATCTTCCGCGGCATGCCTGGAATGGATCGTTTGATGGGGTACTGGTATCACTACGCCATCATGTTTGAAGCCCTTTTCATCCTGACTACGGTGGACACAGGAACGCGTGTAGCCCGCTACGTCCTGCAAGAACTCATGGGCAAAGTGCACAAGCCATTTGGCAACAATGCCTGGTGGCCCGGAAATCTGATCACCAGCTCCGTCGTGGTTCTGGGCTGGGGATACCTGATCTACACCGGAAATATTTCCACACTATGGCCGTTATTCGGAACCGGGAACCAGTTGCTGGCGACCATCGCACTGGCGGTCGTGACTACCTTCCTGATTAACATGGGCAAGCAGAAATATGCCTGGATTACGGCAGTTCCGATGTGCTTCGTGGGTGTCACTACGGTCACGGCCGGCGTGCTGGGGATCAAGAACATTTTCTGGCCATTGACCTCCCAACCGGGTCAGGTTTTCACGGGCTACCTCGATTCAATATTGATGAGTATCTTTATCGCGGGTGTAGTGCTCGTCGTAGTGGATGCGGTGCGACGTTGGATCAAGACGCTGAACGGTGCGCCCGCGCCGCAGGAGGCCTTCGGTCCTCCGCTCACCGCTGCCGGCGAGGTGAAGATGGGTTGCTGCTAGCAGTCAGTTGTCTTGCTTACGGCGATCTGTGACCGCGATCACACCCAGCGGTGCGCTGTGTCGCATCGCGGAGGAAAGGATGATATGAGAATTCCGCATCTTTGGAGCGTCATTACGAAAACAAGCTTGGCGTACCCGCAGGTCCCATGGAGGAACTCATGACGTCTGCAACCACCACGTCGCAGAAAACCCCAGTGCCGACTTCTTCCCCGTCGGCCAACCTGATGGCGTGGATCACGGCACTGATCGCAGCGGTCGTTGGCGCTGTGTTCATTTTGAGGCTTCCGCCCCTTGCATCTCCTTGGTCACAGAACTACGACCCCACGGGCCACTGGTGGCTATCGACATTGGTCGCCGCGCTGCCGATCGTCGTATTGCTCGGGACGCTGGCGCTGCTGCATATCAAAGCCCACTATGCCGCGTTACTTGGACTCGCCACGGCCTTGGCGACGGCGGTATTTGTCTTTCACATGCCGGCGCGTTTAGCGGCTACGACGGCCGTGTATGGCGCTGGATACGGTCTTTTTCCCATCGGCTGGATCATCTTGAACGTCATCTTTCTCTACCGCATGACGCTGCAGACCGGTCGCTTCAAGGTCTTGCAGGAAAGCATGACGGGCATCACCCAGGACACGCGCCTGCAACTGCTGCTGATCGCCTTTTCCTTCGGCGCGTTCTTTGAGGGCGCATCCGGGTTCGGAACGCCGGTCGCGGTGACCGCAGCACTTCTGATCGGCCTGGGGTTCAAGCCGCTGCAGGCCTCCGGCTTGTCGCTGATCGCCAACACCGCACCCGTGGCCTTTGGCGCGCTCGGCACGCCGATCATTGCCCTCGCCGCGGTTACCGGTTATAACGAGACTGTTCTGGGCGCGCAGGTCGGCCGCATCCTGCCATTCTTCTCCGTGCTGGTGCCCTTCTGGCTGGTGTGGGCGTACGCAGGATTCAAAGGGATGAAGGAAGTCTGGCCGGCCGTTGCAGTGGCTGGGGTAAGCTTCGCGATCCCACAATACCTGGTTTCCAACTTCCACGGGCCGTGGCTGACGGACATCATCGCGGCCGTGGTCTCGATGCTCTGCCTTATCTTGTTCCTGAAGATGTGGCATCCGAAAACGATTTGGGGACACGAGGGACACCAGGAAAGTGAGCAGCGCGCCGCTCGCGGCCAGCACGGTTACAGCCGCGCTGAGGTCGCTCGGGCATGGGTGCCGTGGCTCGTGCTCAGCGTATTCGTTTTCTGCTGGGGCACGTTCACCGGCAAGAAGATCATGAATACTCCTGAAAAGGTGTTCACATCCATGCGCGCCTGGTCGACGCCGCCGAGTAAGATCACCAACCCGCAGTTTCCCGTGACCGGTCTTAACCGGCTGTCCCAACGCATGCCGCCGGTGGTCGTGAAACCTACGCCCGAGGCCGCAGTCTTCGGCTTCAACTGGCTTTCCGCCACGGGGACGGGAATCCTGATCGCCGCGACCATCTCCGGTTTCATCATGGGCCTATCTTTCACAAAAATTGTGGCCATGTGGTGGCAAACCTTGTGGCACATACGGTTCTCGCTCCTGACGATCGCTGCCATGCTCTCGCTGGGCATCCTGACCCGCTACTCGGGTGTGGACGCCACCATGGGCCTGGCGTTCGCGCGCACGGGGGTGATGTATCCGTTCTTCGGAACCCTGCTCGGGTGGCTGGGCGTAGCTCTGACTGGTTCCGACACGTCGTCCAACGTGCTGTTCGGCAGCCTGCAGAGGATCTCCGCGCAGCAGATCGGGCTCTCTGCCATTCTGATGTGCGCAGCCAACAGTGCGGGTGGAGTTATGGGCAAAATGATCGATGCACAAAGCATCGTCGTCGCCAGTACGGCGACGGAATGGTACGGACACGAGGGAGACATACTCCGTTACGTGTTCTTCCACAGCCTTGCGCTGGCGGCTTTGGTGGGAATCATGGTGACCCTCCAGGCCTATGTGTTTCCGTTCACCCATCTTGTAGCGCGGTAGCGAAGAGTTGCGGTAGAGCGCCAAGAAGCTTCCTTGGCCTAAAGGTTGACTCGTGAAACGCAAAGTATCCCTGTTCATCCCGTGCTTCGTGGACCAACTGCTACCTCAGGTGGCCGTCGACACGGTCAAAGTGCTGCGCCGGCTTGGGTACGGAGTCGATTATCCTGAAGATCAGACCTGTTGCGGCCAGCCCGCCTTCAACACCGGCTACTGGGACGAGGCGCGCCCGTGTGCCGAGCATTTCGTTCGCGTCTTCAAGCATGCTGACGTGGTCGTATGTCCGTCCGGTTCCTGTGCAACCATGGTTCGTACGTTTTACGCGGACCTGCTGGCGTCGAGTTCGTTGCGTGCGGACGCCCTCGCGTTGGCCAGCCGCACCTTCGAGTTTTCGGAATTTCTGGTGAGGGTGGAAGCGGTCACGCAAGTGGGCGCAACTTTCCCGCACACGGTTACCTATCACGCTTCCTGCCACGGACTCCGCGAGCTTAAGTTGCGCGACGAACCGCTGCAGCTTTTGCGCCAGGTAAATGGGCTGACGCTGATTGAAATGGTTCGCTCCGAAGAATGCTGTGGTTTTGGCGGAACCTTTGCCGCCAAGTTTCCCGATATCTCTGGCGCCATGGGAAATTCGAAAGCTGAGAACGTGGCCGCGACCGGCGCCGAGTTCGTGACTGCCATCGATCCCAGTTGTCTGCTGCACCTCGAAGGCATCCTGGGCAAACGCCAGGCGCCTACTCGCACCATTCATCTTGCCAGCATCCTCGCGCATGAAAGCCGGACGAACGAGGCTCAGAAGGACGAAAGCCTGCCGCAGGAGGGACCGTGAGCACCGCGGCGCAACGCTTCCTGCAAGACGCTGCCGTTAAGTCGGCGGACTTGATGCACCGCGAAGTCATCCGGCGCGGCATGGACAGCTACGATGCCGCACATCTCAAGGGCCGCGCCCGGATCAAGGACTGGGAGGCCGCTCGCCAAAAATGTCAGGAGATCAAGCGCGAGGCCATCAATCATCTGGATCGCTACCTGCTTCAGTTCGAAGAAAAAGTGATTGCGCGCGGCGGACATGTTTACTGGGCGGCCAACAGCGAAGAGGCTTGCTCCTATGTGAAGAACCTGGCTGCGCGGTTCGGTGTGCGCACGGTGGTGAAGTCGAAATCGATGGTGACGGAAGAAATCCACCTTAGCCCTGCTCTCGAGCAAGCTGGCATTAAGGTCTGGGAAACTGATTTGGGCGAGTTCATTGTGCAGCTTCGCAATGAACCGCCTTACCACATCGTCACTCCCGCTATGCATCTCAACCGCGGCCAGATTGCCCAGTTATTCCGCGAGAAATTGGACCCCGCAATTGCCAGCGACGATCCGCGGGATTTGATGGCGGTCGCGCGCCGCAAATTGCGCGAGGCTTTTTTTGCCGCCGAAATGGGGATTTCGGGCGCGAATTTTCTGGTGGCGGATGCCGGCGTCATTGCCATTTCCACCAACGAAGGTAATGGACGCCTCTGCACCAGCCTGCCTCGCATTCACGTTGTGGTCACGGGCATTGAGAAAGTCATTCCTCGTCTCGAAGACCTGGCTGTGCTTTGGCCGGTGCTGGCTACTTCCGGCACTGGGCAAGGCATCACGACCTACGGCACGCTGATTGGAGGTCCGCGCCGCGCGGGCGAAGTGGACGGAGCGGAGGAATTCCATGTGGTGCTGGTCGACAACGGACGCAGCCAGTTGCTGGCCGATGCCGAACAACGCGAAGTGCTGCACTGTATTCGCTGTGGCGCGTGTTTGAATATCTGTCCCGTCTTCCGCCACGTAGGAGGGCACACTTATGGCACGACTTATCCCGGGCCTATCGGCAGCGTGCTTACTCCGCATCTGAATGGCATCAAGGAGTTCAAGCACCTGTCTTACGCGTCGTCGTTGTGCGGCGCCTGCACGAGCGTTTGTCCGGTAAAGATCAATCTGCATCATCACCTTCTGCAGAACCGGCGCAACGCCACCGAAGCGGGAGCTACAAAGTCGAGTGAGCGGATGATGTTCCGGGCTTGGCGCTCGGCTATGCTTCATCCTCGGATCTACGCGCTTGGCGGTTGGTCGATGCGCAAGGCTCTTCGCATCCTTTACGGACTGGGGCTTGCGGGCTCGATCCTCGACCCGATGCGGGTGTGGAACCGTTATCGCTCGCCGGTGCCGTTGCCGTCCGAATCGTTTCGCGCAATTTGGAGAAAAGACCGGAAACAAGACCGGAGAAAAAACCTTGGTGCAAACTAAAGAAGCGCAAACTGAAAAAGCGCACGTTGAAAATGCGAGCCGCGATGGGATTCTCCAGCAGATTCGCGCTGGATTGCGCACTGCGGTTCCGGAACCGGCTGCGATTGGGTCCGAGCACGTCATTTTTGAGCCAATCATTTTTGAGCCAATCAGCAATCCGCTCGAGCGCTTCCAGCAGGAATGCGTTTCGAACCTCATGGAATGCGCGCTGACGGCCGATTGTGCCGCGAGTGCTCGACAGCTTTCCGAAGTTCTCCAGCCGCTGCCCGAGGGAGAAATTTTCGTGCAAGACGATCCCTCGCTGCGGCGGCTAGTAGAGATGATGACCGAACTGGCCGCGTCGACACGCGCGATTCGTTGGTCGAGTGAAGGCGCGCCCGCGGAAGCCGCGCAGGCCACGGTCACGCTCGCCGAAGCTCTCATCGCGCAAACCGGATCGATCCTGGTGACCTCCGCTTGCGGAGGGCGAGGCGCGTCGGTGATCGCCCCTTGTCACATTGTTTACGCGACGACGGCGCAACTGGTTCCCGATCTGGCTACCGCCCTCGGCCGCGTCTCGCAAGAACGGATCTTCGATTCCAATTCGTTCGCATGCGTCATCAGCGGCTCCAGCCGCACGGCCGACATCGAAAAAATTCTGGTGCAGGGCGCGCATGGACCACGACGTTTGGTGGTTATTTTGCAGACGGGAAGCTAGGGCGGAAACAGTACCAGTACCTAGAAAAATCGCGAGTTTTAGACCGTCGTGGAACCCCTTCGGCTTCGCTCAGGGCAGGCTCTAACGTCGAAAAGCGCGACGGTTAGGATGGGGTACCCGGCGGATACTTTCAGTTATTGTATCCCGGTTCCTGACAGGGATACGGTTTGTGGACTGTTTTTGGCGTTGTCCGTAATCGTGATGGCCCCGGTGAGTTGTCCGGTTTGAGTGGGATCGAAGGTAGCCGCGATCAGGCAGGTGGCTCCCGCAGCCACGGTGATACCGCATGGGTCCTTTTCAGTCTGCACCAGGGCGAAGTCCCCGCTGATCTCGATGCCGCTTATGTCCAGCGTCGCGGTTCCGGTGTTGGTGAGCTTGACGGACTTCGCGGGGCCGATCTTGCCCACGGCCACCGCGCCCCACTTCAGCTCGGCCGGTTTCAAAACAACAGCCGTAAAACCATCAAGAAGTGCGTACACTGAGCCTTCGCCCTGAGGGCCCCCGTTTAGGGTAGTGCCATATAGGGTGCGGTACGCGTTCTGGATCAAACCAGCCCCTGGCGTCGCAAGGTACTCTTGGGCATATGTAGCGTCGAACGTGTAGAGCGGCGACTCAACCCAGACACCATCCATAGGATAAAGCTCGAACACCGTGCCGCAGCCAGTGCCAACGCCGAAATAACTGCCCAGGCAAGTGATCCCAGGAACTCCGCCTTGCAAGGTGGTGCCGTAGATGAGCCCGTTGCCCGAAACGTCCAAGGTCAGGCCTGCCACGGGGTTCGCCCCGTCCGGGCATTGCGAACCAATATCAGGACAGAAGTTGTAGAGCACCGTCTCGCCCCAGGGAGTGCCCTCATTCACCGGAGGTTGAAGCTGGAACACCGTGCCACAGCCCCAATAGTAGGCTATTTCGCAGTTAAAGCCGCCGTTTTCTGTGGTGCCGTATAGGTTTGGGCCGTTCGAGTTGCCGCCGTTCGAAGTCAGGCCAGCCACGGGGTTCGCTCCGTCCCCCGGCCCGCCCTGGAAAGCCCAGAGGACCGTATCAAACCAATTGCCGAACGGCACTTGCCAAATCTCGAACACCGTGCCGCAGCCAGGACTCCAAGTAAAGACATTGGTTGGGCAATTGAAATTCCCGCCGCCCGCCGTGGTGCCGTATAGGGTGACAGCTCCGGTAAGGTCACTAATGATCAGACCCGCCGCAGGGAAGGACCCGTCTCCATCATAAGAGCTGAAGTTGTAGATCGGGGTCTCCGTCCAGGCGTTGCCCTGAAGTGAAAGCTCGAAGACGGTGCCGCCACCGAAAACGCCTCCGTTTAATGTGGTTCCGTACAGGTTGCCGTTTGCGTCCTCGACCAGACCAGCCACGGGGTTCGCTCCGTCGCCCGTCCCGCCGGAGCCGAAGCTGTAGAGAAACGTCTCACTCCAGACGCCGCCTGCTTGGTGAAGCTGGAATACCGTGCCAAGGTTGTATTGTCCCCCCGTGCAAGTCGTGCCCCAGAGGTTGCCGTAGGTGTCAAACATTAGGCTGGCAACGGGGTTCGCTCCATCCCCCGTCTCACTCTCGAAGCGGTGGAGCACCACCGCTTGACTAAATGTGAGGTCGAACTCGAACACGGTGCCTTCGGCCACGGGGGACCTAGGAGCAGAGCCCGGATCTCCGTTTTCTCCAGGGTTGCCTACCCACGTACAGTAGTACTGCTCATCATCACCTAGCTGACCCACGGTAGTACCGTACAGGTTCCCCTGACTGTCTTGGATCAGACCAGCCTGGGATCGCCACCCGTAGCAAGGCATTGGCGCTGTGGCTCCCATGCAGAGGTTATAGAGAGTATCTTCGATCCAGGGGTAGAGTGGATTGTCGACGTTCGCCGTGGGAGCTTCCGCCGTCTTGTCCGGCACCTTAGGCGAACGACCTAGTTGTTTGAAGTTGTAACCTTGCGCACCCGCGTGGGCGGCGAAACCGAATAATGACAACAGAGAAATCAGCGTGCAAGTACGCAAGCGGCCAATACGGATGTTCATGACATCCCTCCGGGTTTGAAAATTCAAGATTTTTGAACTGCTGCTCGCCGATCACGGTAAGGGCCCGATTGCTGATGAATCCTGATGTCGGGGCGGCGTTCCCCACGAGGAATCCAGCGAGGCTAGCGGACATCCGAATCAGCGTCAATGGCACGAAAAGGGAACGGCCGATGCTTACATTTAGACATCCAATCCGCGACTCGCTTGTCTACGCTTCGGGCTTGGCTTCAGGTTTGAAGATTACTCCTTGACTGGTGCGGCTGTTCATTACTACTCGGATTGGTTCCGCAAACTGCAGGTGGCGGACACAGCCTTGTTCTTCGACGGCTGGTTGTTCGGTCAACCACTGCCAATCGACCGAGCCTTCGCCGGCGTCTGGATTTACCGTGAAATATCCGATCTGGAAGGCGGTTAGATTCTGGAAGAAATGGCTGCCTTGCGAGGGAGTGACTCGGAAATCGCGGAAGCCGGCCTCGACTATCACCCGCGCGCCGGAGATCTCATCCCACTCTACTGGAATGCCTAACCAGGGTTCGGTCGATCCCCAGCGGCCCACGCCGATCAGCAGATAGGGGCGGTTCTCTTCATTGAGCTGTCGATTGAAGCGCGAGACGGCGTCGGCCACTTCCTGGCTGCGGCCGCGCTCGAAGCGCTGCGAATCTACCACGACTACATCGTGAAGATCGTCGACGCGACCATTGCCTAGAACCTTGCTGCTCTGGCAGATCAACTGCTCGGGTCGCACATCGTCCAGAGCCAGGTCCTCGGTGTCGCGGGAGAGCGTCAGAGGGCGGATTTGCAGGAAACCGAACTCGGCTACCTGCGAGATCTGGCCGGTACCACTGTCTGAGACGCGGCTAGCCGCGTCTCTATGGGAAATGACGGCGTCGGAGGTGAGCGGCAGACGCACGGCAAATTCGATTTCCACGGGATTGCCGAGCGCATCTTCACCGGCCCGAACCAGGACATCGAGAATCTCGGCCAGCGGAAAAGTGCCATGCTTGAGCATCGGTGCGAAAGTCACGATACGCGAACCGGGCCGGCTGACTCCATCGTAGACAGCGTGGTTATCGCGGGAATAGGTTGAGGCCAGCGCCCGCAGCGTGCCGTCGCTCTCGGCGGCATCCAGGCCGAAACGCTTCTCGTACCAATGTCCGGGACGGCCGTCGGGGGCGCCATGCAACTGCAGCGCCCAGAATTCCGACTGCGAGTTGGCGAGTATGTCTTCGACCGAGGAGAATTGCACCAGGTTGCGGGGATAGCGCGGGCAGAAAGTCAAACATTTGCCTCCATCCACCACGGCCCGGCCCAAGCCCAGAGCTACGGCGGCGATGCCGTCTTCGAAAGTCATGGGAGGGACGGGATAATAATTGCGCGAGCGCACGACCCCGGAGAAATCGGGATAGAAGCGTTCGCCATGTTGCGTGCCCACAACCTGCTGAAGAATGACCGCCATTTTTTCTTCTTCCAGACGGTAGGGCGTGGCGCGCACGTAGGCCTTGGCGTGGCGGCTGAAGGTGGAGGCGTAGACGCGGCGGATGGCCTCGCTGAGCGCCTCCAGCCGGTCGTTCGTAACTCCATCGGAATCGGATTGCTGATTGCCGAGCATGAAGGTTTCATACACGCCGGTGAAAGGCTGGTACTGCGAATCCTCCAGCAGGCTGGAACTCCGCACCGCCAAGGGTTGGGTTACTTCGGCGAGGAACGATTTGAGGTCTTCGGTGAGCGCTTTGGATAACGGCGCGGCCAGGAACTTTCGCTGAATTTCAGCGTCATCTTCGCAATGCAGGGCAAAGTCGAGGAGGTTGTTCTCGGCCACGAATTGATCGAACACATCGGTCGCCAGAACGACCGCGGGAGGCACCGAGATGCGCACGCCGGGAAAGCGGCGGGTGATACGACTCTTGCGCAAAAGGTGGCGCACAAAGGCCAGGCCGCGCGCTTTGCCGCCGAGCGAGCCGGAACCAATCCGCAGAAAACTTGATTCCGACGGCTTGAAGGTATCGGCACGGAAGTCGCCGATCAGAACCTCGCTCTGTTCGCGGCGATATTCGTTGATCGATTCGATGAGATCGCGGCGCAAATGTTCGCGGCTCGGAAAATCCGAAACTTTTCGCGGACGAAGCTTGGCCGCCAGAGCGAACTCGGTGCGTGCCATCAGCCAATGAGAAAAGTGGTTGCTCTGCGAATGAAAGACGATGCTTTCCGCCGGAACGATTTGCAACTGCTCTTCCAATTCGTTCAGGTCTTTCGCTCGTCCGACCTCGCTCGCATCCGGCAGACGAAACACGAAGTCGCCAAACCCGAATTGCTCGGTCAATATTTCGCTCAAGTCCTTCAGCAGCGTGGGCGAACGCTTGCGCAAGAATGAATAGCCGGCAGCGTGTGCGCGCGGACGGAATTCGGTACGGCTGGTTTGCAGGACTACGGGCGCGTCCGGCACCAGGCTCTTCACCATGCGCGCCAGTTCAAAACCTGCCTCGGGACTCAGTTCGCCGTCCATGGGAAACTCAACATCCGAGACCACGCCGAACAGATAATTGCGATACTCCTGCACCAGGCGGGCCGCATCTTCGAAGTTCGAACTCAGCAGAATTCTCGGCCGCGCCTGCATGCGCACCAGTTTGTGCGCGACGTTGAGGCCCTCCTGGATCACGCGCCGCGATTGCTTGATCAGCTCTGTGTAGAGCACGGGCAGGAACGACGAGTAGTAGCGAATGTTGTCTTCTACCACCAGCAGCACGGGTACGCCCATGGCCCGCGTGTCGTGCAACACGTTGCGTTGATCCTCGATGTACTTGACGATCGCGATCAAGATACGGGCATTGCCCTGCCACAGAAAAATGCGGTCGATGTCGGTAACTGGATTGCGCGCCACGAAATTCTTGATCTCGCGATAATCATAACCCAGCACCACGACGGGAACATCGAGCCCGGCCTGCCTGATCTCGCTCGCCAACTGTGCCGCGTCGATGTCGCCGACGGTAAGGTTGGTTACGATCAGGTTGAATTGCTGCGAGCGGGCCAGTTCCGCCGCTTCGGCGCAGGAAGAAACGTGGGTGATTCCGGGAACGTGTTCCGGGCTGAGTTCGAGCGATTGATCGATGAGCAGTTCGTTGAGGCGGCCATCTTCGCGGAGGATGAAAGAATCGTAGAAGCTGGAGACCAGAAGGATGTTGTGTACCCTGAAGGGCATCAGGTTTTCGAAGCCTTCAAAGCGCTCTTCGGGATCGATGACGGGCTCGGCGATGCGGTGGGCGCTCATGGGGATATCCTAGTCGATATTTTGCTGGAAAAGTTGCGCTGGAGCGGATGCGCTGTGGGCAGGCAAATGCGGCTGCAGTTTCCGCGAAGGTGCGTTCGGCAGTCGCCACGTCACACCGAGGTGTGTCGTTGGTCACAGATCGCCGTAACATCGCATGGTGTACTGACGGTTGCGAGGTGAACTGCCGTGTGCCTGGCAATACCCGGGAAAGTTCTCGAAATTCAAGAAATAGGTCCGCTGCGGGCGGCCCGCGTGCAGTTCGGCGGAATCGTGCGCCAGGTATCCCTGAACTTTGTCCCTGAGGCTGGAGTGGGCGACTATGTGATGGTGCATGTTGGCTTCGCAATCAGCCGAGTGGACGCGGTCGAAGCCGAACGAACCTACAAGCTTCTGGAAGAGATGGGAGCGCTGGAGGCGGAACTGCCGCCGGCGGAAGCGTAGGCTCGCCCGCACTCGCGCCAAGCGCCTGCTGTGGCCGGGCGGGAACGACCGGCTCTCCACTGGCAAAGCTCGGATGGTTTCAGTTGCTTTGTTAGCTTATGAAGTATCTTGACGAATACCGTGACCATCGCATCGCACGGGCCTTGGCGGCGGAGATCGTCCAGTCGACAACCCAGCCCTGGGTGCTGATGGAGATCTGCGGCGGCCAAACCCACACCATCATGCGCTACGGCATTGACGAACTGCTGCCGCGCGGGATCGAACTGGTGCATGGCCCGGGATGTCCCGTGTGCGTCACTCCGCTCGAAACCGTGGACAAAGCGATCGCGTTAGCACTGCAGCCGGATGTCATCCTGGTTTCTTATGGAGACATGCTGCGGGTGCCGGGTTCGCATTCGGATCTGTTTCGCGCCAAGGCCCAGGGTGCGGACGTTCGCATCGCCTACTCTCCGATGGAAGCGGTGAAAATCGCGCGGGCCAATCCTGATCGTAAGGTTGTATTTCTAGCGATTGGTTTCGAGACCACGGCTCCCGCCAATGCTATGGCTGCGTGGCAAGCCAAGCGCGAAGGTCTCAGCAACTTTTCTTTGCTGGTCTCACACGTGTTGGTACCGCCGGCAATCCGCGCCTTGATGGTTTCTCAAACGAATCGGGTGCAGGGTTTTATAGCGCCGGGACATGTCTGCACGGTGATGGGGTGCAAGGAGTACGAGTCCCTGGTTCGTGATTTTCGCGTGCCGATTGTGGTCGGCGGATTCGAACCCGTCGATATTTTGGAAGCAGTCCTCATGCTGGTGCGTCAACTCGAGGCAGGAGAGGCGCGGCTGGAGAATCAGTATGTGCGATCGGTGAGCTACCAGGGGAACGTGTCCGCACAAGAGATCATGGCTGAGGTATTTGAAATCGCAGACCAGAAGTGGCGTGGTATTGGGCCGATTCCACAGAGTGGTTTGCGTTTGCGCGAGGAATACGCCGCTTATGACGCGGATCGAGTTTTTGATTTGGGTGAGATGACCGTCGACGAACCGGCCGAGTGCATCAGCGCCCAGGTTTTGCAGGGATTGAAGAAGCCTACGGATTGTCCCGCGTTTGGGATGCGATGCACACCAGAAAATCCGCTGGGAGCGCCCATGGTGTCGACCGAAGGAGCATGCGCTGCCTACTACCATTACCGGCGCCATGCAGTAGCGAAATAGGAGAGAGCGTGTCTATATCGACGAAAACGCCAGTCGAAATAAATTTCGAACTCAGTTGCCCGACGCCGCTCCCGGTTAGAGACACAATTCTGCTGGGTCACGGCAGCGGCGGCAAGTTAAGCGCCGAGTTGGTTCGCGATATCTTCCTGCCGGCATTTCAGAATCCGATGCTGGCTCGTCTGGACGATCAAGCCGTCGTGAATGTAAACGGCCAGCGTCTGGCGATGACCACCGATTCGTTTGTGGTAAAACCGCTGTTCTTTCCCGGCGGCGACATCGGCTCGCTTGCGGTTCACGGCACGGTAAACGATTTGGCAATGGGTGGCGCGACGCCGCTGTTCTTGAGCGCTGCCTTCATCATTGAAGAAGGCTTCTCAGTGGATGAACTGCGGCGCGTGGTGAATTCGCTGCGCCAGGCGGCAGGGGAAGCTTGCGTCTACGTGGTTACTGGGGATACCAAGGTCGTGGAGAAAGGCAAGGGCGACGGGCTGTTCATCAATACGACGGGAATTGGACTGGTGCCAGAAGGCGTCGATCTTTCCGCCGACCGTGCCCGTCCCGGTGACAAGGTGATTTTGAGCGGCTCGATCGGCGATCATGGGATTGCGATTCTGGCACAGCGCGAGGGGCTGGAGTTCGAGACTCAGATTCAGAGCGACAGCGCCGCCTTGCACACGCTGGTGGCCGCGATGTTGGGAGTAGGTTCCGGCATTCGCTGCATGCGCGATCCAACGCGCGGCGGCGTCTCGAGCACGCTGAACGAAATCGCGGAGCGGTCGCGAGTCGGCATCGAAATCCTGGAGAGTTCCCTTCCCATCCACGAACAGGTTCGAGGTGCGTGCGAGTTGCTTGGCTTGGATCCTCTCTATGTGGCCAACGAAGGCAAGCTGATTGCAATCGTGGCGCCCGAGGCCGCAGACGCGGTGCTGCAGGCGGCGCGACGGCATCCGCTGGGAGCAGAGGCGCAGATTATTGGCACGGTCAAGGAAGAGAACTCGGGGCTGGTAACGATGCGAACGCCGCTGGGCACGACCCGTGTCGTGGACATGCTGGCGGGCGATCAATTGCCGCGCATCTGCTGACGTTATCTGTAGAGACGGGGCTTGCCCCGTTTCCTGCCCACACGGCAGCGCACGGGCCGGAAAGACGCGGCAAATCGCGTCTCTACGAGAAATTTATGCACGAGATGGGAATCGCGAATTCGGTGCTGGACGCGGTTCGAACCGAGATGCGCCGCTATCCTGAGTCGTATCCCTGCAAAGTCGGGGTGCGGATTGGCGAAATGGCGGCTATTGATCCGGAAGCCTTGCGCTTCTGTTTCGAAGCGATGATTCAGGAGACCGATCTGGCGTCGCTGGAGTTGGCGATCGAGGTCTGTCCGCGGCGCCATCGTTGTTTAGTCTGCGAACATGACTTCATCGTGCAGGACTATGATTCCAGCTGTCCGCAGTGCACGAGTCTGGCAACTACATGCATCAGTGGAGATGAACTGGAGTTCGCTTATCTGGAGGTGGAACAATATGGAACGAGTGCCGTTGGAGCGAAAAGTACTCAGTGAAAACGACCGCATCGCGGCGGAGTTGCGTGGCCGATTTCTGGAGCATGGCGTTCTGTGCCTGAACCTCATCAGTTCTCCCGGTTCCGGCAAAACCAGTCTGCTGGAACGCACCCTCGAAACCCTGCCACGGCATGATCGCGTGGCTGTTTTGACGGGTGACATCCAGACGGAAAACGACGCCGACCGGCTCAAGCGCTTTCATTTTCCGGTAAAGCAGATCACGACTGGCGGCACTTGCCATTTGGATGCTCGCATGATCGAGCGTCATTTGGCGGATTGGAAGCTTGAAGACCTCGATCTTCTGTTCATCGAAAACGTGGGCAACCTGGTTTGTCCATCCAGTTATGATCTGGGCGAAGCGGCCAAGGTCGTGGTGTTGAGCGTAACCGAAGGCGAAGACAAGCCGCTGAAATATCCGTCGATCTTTTTCAAGTCCGACTTGCTGGTGCTCAGCAAAATCGATCTGCTTCCGTACGTCCCGTTTGACATCGAGGCGGCAGCGGAAAATGCGCGCAAGGTGCATCCCGGAATGGAGATTGTGAAAGTGTCTTGCCTGACTGGCAATGGTATGCACGAATGGATGATGTGGCTGGAGCAACGACGCCGGGCACATAAATCGCTGGTGGAGACGGCGAGCTGACGAAGTATGGAGGTTCGACGCCGGATCGAAGTTTCAGGGATTGTGCAGGGAGTTGGATTCCGTCCGTTCGTTTATCGTCTCGCCACCGGCAGGCGCCTTAGAGGTACGATCCGCAATACATCCGCCGGAGTCACCATTGAAATCCAAGGGCCGGCAGAGACGGTTCAGGATTTCATAGAGCACTTGCCCGCCGAAGCGCCGCCCCTGGCGCGGATAACGAGCCTGACCGTGCATGATGTGCCTTGTCTCGGAACGCAGAGCGTCGTTGCGCAGATCGGTGTTGCGCAGAGCGGTGCAGCCCCGACCGGCGGCGATCCGGATTTTCGCATTATTCATAGTCGTGAGGGCGAAGAAGTTCGCACGCTGATTTCTCCGGACGTCGCGATTTGTCCGGACTGCCTACGTGAAATGTTTGACGCGAATGACCGGCGCTATCGCTATCCGTTTATAAATTGCACCAACTGCGGGCCGCGCTTCACCATCATTCGCGACATTCCTTACGATCGGCCGAGCACGTCGATGGCGAAGTTTCCCATGTGCCCGGCATGTCTTGCGGAATATGAGAATCCGCTGGACCGGCGTTTTCACGCTCAGCCCAACGCCTGCTGGGAGTGTGGACCCCGCGTGGAACTCTGGGATAAGTCGGGGCAAGAAATTGCAAGCCGCGATCCGATTGTCGAAGCGGTCTCCGCGTTGCGTGCCGGACTGGTGGTGGCGGTAAAGGGACTGGGCGGATTTCATCTGGCCGTCGATGCCACGAACCCGACGGCGGTCGCTCTGCTGCGCCAGCGGAAGCGCCGGGTCGAGAAGCCGTTCGCCGTTATGGTTCCAGATCTGGAGGCTGCCGAGGAAATTTGCGATTTGGATGACGCGGCGCGGGCGGCTCTGCAGTCAATACAGCGGCCGATTGTTCTCTTGAAGAAGGTTTTGCTGCTGAAGAAGTTGCGGCCGGGCGAGGGCGCCCGGCTCTCCATCATTCCCGATGAGGTTGCGCCCTTCAACCGCTACCTGGGAATTTTTTTGCCCTACACTCCGCTGCATTATCTTCTGCTTGCCGAGGGCGCGTTCAAGGCCCTGGTGATGACCAGCGGCAATCTCAGCGAAGAGCCGATCGCGATCGACAATCGAGAGGCAGTCCGTCGATTGAACGGTCTCGCCGACTACTTTCTGGTGCATAACCGCGACATCCTGCTGCGCTGCGATGATTCCGTGGTGCGAGTTACGGGGGGCGTCACGCGGCAGTTGCGGCGCTCCCGCGGTTTTGTTCCGGTACCGGTTTTTTTGAAAAACGATCAGCGTTCGGTACTGGCCGTCGGAGGCGAACTCAAGAACACCATCTGCCTCACCAAAGGGAAGCACGCATTCTTAAGTCAGCACGTTGGAGATTTGGAGAATGTAGAAAGTTATGGTTTTTTTCATGAAGCCATCGAGCATCTGGAACGGATTCTTGAAATCCGCCCGGAGCTCATCGCCTACGACCTCCACCCTGACTACTTCTCCACTCGATGGGCGTTGCAACAGAGTGGAGTGGAGTTGGTGGGCGTGCAGCACCACCACGCGCACATTGCCAGTTGCATGGCGGAGAATCATGTTGAAGGCCAGGTAATTGGATTCGCCCTGGATGGCACTGGCTACGGCACGGACGGAAATATCTGGGGCGGAGAAGTGCTCATCGCTGGCTATGAAGCCTTCGAACGCGCTGCTCATTTCGAATATGTGCCTTTGCCCGGCGGAGCGGCGGCGATCCGCGAGCCGTGGCGGATGGCGGTCAGCTACCTGGCGCATCATTTCGGGCGTGAGCTTTTGAAGTTGGAGTTTATGAAGTTGGATATTCCTTTTGTGCGCGAACTCAGTCGGCCCAAGGTTGATTTTCTGCTGCGCATGATGGAACGCGGCGTGAATTCACCGCTTACTTCCAGTTGCGGGCGTCTGTTCGATGCTGTGGCCGCCTTGGCTGGAATACGGCAGCAGGTCAATTACGAGGCCCAGGCTGCGATTGAACTGGAAATGGCGATGGTGATGGCGGAGGAAGATCGTGCGTATCCCCTGAAGCTCCTGCCCGATCTTGCACCCAATGATGATCACTGGATCATCAGCACTCTTCCTCTGTTTGAAGCGCTGCTCGACGATCTCAGCCGAAATGTTCCGGTGGCGACGATCAGCCGGCGTTTTCACAACGGGTTGGTGGAGTGTTTCGTCGAACTGGCAACGCTGCTGCGAAAGAAGACCGCTCTCCACCGCGTCTGCCTGAGTGGCGGAACCTTTCACAATGTCTACCTGTCGCAGCGGCTGGAGGCGCGGCTGTCCGAGGCTGGATTTGAGGTGTTCACGCAGAAGGAAGTGCCGGCTGGGGATGGGGGATTGAGTTTGGGGCAAGCGCTGGTCGCGGCAGCGCGAATACACGCGTAAGAGCGAGTTGCCAACGTTCTTACTTATGATATAATGTAAGACATGAAAGATGCATGTGGTACGTTTACATCCAAAGGCCAACTAGTGATCCCAGCGGAGCTTCGCCGCAAACATAAGATCCAGGCGGGCACTAAGGTCAAGTTTCTGGAAGACCAACTCGGCCGCATCGTTCTGCAGCCGCTCACCGAAGATTACATCGACCGGGTCATGGGCTTGTTTGCAGACGGGCCGGACCTGCTGGCGAGTTGGGAAAAGGAACATCGCGAAGAAGGCAAGCACGATAAATGAAAACATACGTGTTCGATGCCAGCGCGCTGATTGCTTTCTTGCAGAAAAGCCCGGGTGCTTATAGAGTCAACGAACTTCTGAAAGAAGCCCGGCAAGAGCGCGCGAAGGTGCTGATGTCCGCGGTAAATTACGGGGAAGTGTATGGCAAACTTCTCCGCGATCGTGGGCCCGATCAGGCACTAATCGCCGTGCAAGCGGTCAGTCCGCTGCCGATCGAGGTTTTGGATGCGACGCCGCAGAGGGCATGCAAAGCTGCCGACGTGAAGGTCAAACATAAACTTTACTACGCCGACGGCTTCGCAGCGGCGCTGGCGATCGAACACAAGGCTGCGCTTGTGACCAGCGATTCCGATTTCCGCCGATTAGGCCGCGGTTTTCCCATTGTTTGGCTGAAGCACTGAAGGAAACCCGTGGACGGCCGGGGGACAGCCGTCCCTACGCGGGCAGGGACTCTCTCCGCTCTTCGGTTGCCCACCAGATGCCGAGGTCTTCGGGATTTTCCCGGCGGTGGTGCTTGACTCCCAGGCGATCCAATTCACTCAAGATTTCCGCGATCACCTGATCCAACGATGCTTTCACAGGCTTGCTCAAGCTACAGCCGGGCTCGAATGACTCACCTTTGATTCCTACCAGGAGCACATCGGGGGGCGCTACTCCAAACAACTCGGCGCTTAGCATGGCGTCGACTAAGGCGGGCGAGTGCGGATCCATGCGCACGGCGGGACGGACGCGCATGATGTCTTCTTTGCGGTAGAGTTGGACCGTTCCGGGATCTGCATCGGTGCTGACAGAATCGATCAGGATCACGGCATCGTTCGCGGTAAGCTGATCGATCAGGTCCAGGGCCGGGGTTCCCAGGTCGGCGACTTCGACGCCATCCTCGAACTCGTAGTGGGCGGCCAGGAGCCGCGCGACGTATGGGCCGACGCCGTCATCGCCCAGCAAGACATTTCCGATCCCGCCAATTAGTACTTTTTTCACGGCACCCTCTTCGTCTTCATAGCACTTTCACTTTGGCAATCTGGCGGCCCGACGGATCGAAGGTGTGACAGGCGCATGCCATGCAGGGATCGAAGGAGTGTACTGTGCGCAAGACCTCCAACGGTTCCTCGGGCCGGGCGAGCGGCGTGTGCAGCAGCGAGGCTTCGTAGGGACCGTGGGCGCCGGAGGCGTCGCGCGGGCTGGCATTCCAGGTTGAGGGCACAACCGCCTGGTAGTTTTTGATCTTTCCGTCTTTGACCACCACCCAGTGGGAAAGTGTGCCGCGCGGGGCCTCATGGGTTCCTACGCCTTCCACTTCGCCGCTGGGAAACACCGGCTGGTTATGGACCGAGTAGTCGCCCTTGGCAATGTTGTCGACCAGCAATTGCAAGTGCTTCTGAGCCAGTTCCGCTAACATGGCGGCGCGAATCGCACGCGCGCCATGGCGGCCTAGTGTGGACTCCAACATACCCGGAGTCACCTGAATATGGCCGACTGCCCCGATCGTTTCGATCGCTTTGCCTGCATACTTCTTGGTCAGCGGATGGCCTTGGGCGAAACCGACCAGCACCTGCGCGAGCGGACCGACCTGCATGGGAGCTCCATTGAAGCGCGGCGCCTTGACCCAGGAGTATTTCTGGTCGCCGTCCCAGCCGGTGAAGTCGGGGTCGGTCACTCCCTTCCAGGGGTGGAGAGGCTTGTCACCGTGATAGTAGGCGTGGGCTACATCTTCGCTGACGCCATCGCGAAAATCCTTGTCGGATGCGGTCTTGAACGAGTGCACGCCGGCGATGTTTCCGTTCATGATGTATCCGCCGGGAAGGTCGTAGGCTGAGCCCGCGCTATCCAGCGGCAGATCGGGGACGGCGAGGTAGTTGTTTACGCCCTTACCAATCTTGAACCACTCGGGATACAGAGCGGCGACGGCGCAGACATCGACGAAGTAGACCTCGTTGACGAACCGCACGACCTGGTCGAGCAGTACGCGGATCATCTCCAGTTTGTCCATGTCGAGGGCGCTGGTGCTGTCCAAGTCGATGGCGTTGGCTACGCCTCCGACGGTCAGGTTCTGAATGTGCGGAGTTTTTCCACCCAGGATTCCGACGACTTGCAGCGCTTTGCGCTGGTACTCCAGCGCCTGAATGTAATGCGTAAAGGCCAGCAGGTTCACCTCGGGAGAGAGATGCATCGCCGGATGGCCCCAGTAACCGTTCATGAAAATGCCGAGCTGTCCGCTGGCAGCGACGGCCTTCACGCGGTCCTGCGCAGCCTTGAATTCAGTTTTGGAATTGCGCGTCCAGGGCGAGAGGCTCTCCGCCAACTTGGCGGTCGCTACCGGATCGGCCTTGGGAATCTGGAGAATATCGACCCAGTCGAGCGCCGACAGTTGGTAGAAATGGACGATGTGGTCGTGCAACGCGTGCGCAATCAGGATGAGATTGCGGATGTATTGGGCGTTGAGCGGCACTTCGAGCTTCAAAGCGTCCTCCACCGAACGCACGCTGGCCATGGCATGCACCGTGGTGCACACGCCGCAGAAGCGCTGGGTGAATAGCCAGGCGTCGCGCGGATCGCGCCCGCGAACAATGTTCTCGATACCGCGCCACATGGTGCAAGAAGCCCATGCATTGCTAACCGCGTTGTTGTCGACTTCGACATCGATGCGAAGGTGGCCTTCAATTCTCGTAATAGGGTCGATCGTGATTCGGTTTGCCATGATACCTGCCGTTAGTCGGAATCTTTGTGGGATACTTTGTCGGATAATATGTCGGGTGATATTGGTTCGGTGTCGCCGAAAAATCCAAAGTTGAAGTATTTAGTCCAGCTGATATACGGTCTGCGGGCCTCGAAATATCTCGCCATGTCGCGCCAGTCCTGGGCCGGAGCCGGAAGAATGGCAAACAGCTTCACCATGAGAAGAAATGCTGCGAGGCCCACGGTGACGAAACCAATCGCCACCAGGAGTTCGATGAGAGAGGGAAAATACTCCGCCTTGGGGCCGGGCATATAGGCGAGAGTCGTAGGGCTGAAGCGATAGAGCATGCCGCCCACCGAACTGATGGTGTAGCCCATGAACATGGTTCGCAATTTGTGGTTCTTCAGCGAACGGAAGAGCAGCCGGCATCCGTACCCGGTCAGGAATGTCTCCAGCCAGAAAATGCCGGCGAAGCGGTCGAAGTGGAAGGCGGTTGGGAGCGCTCCGCGGAACAGGATGTCAAGCAGGCGCAGTGCCGTCCAGCCGAAAATCAGCCATGCCGTGATGCGGGCGGCTTCGTCAAGAATCTCCATGTCCATAGCGCGCTTCCAAACCAGGCAGCACAACATGGTGGTACCGGCAACGCAACCGAACGACATGAAGCAGGCCGCGCCCAGATACAGCAAGGGTAAAAACGGTGTCTGCCACAAAGGGTGGACTCGTTGTCCCGCCAGCAGCATCAAGGCGCCCAACGACGACTGGTGCATGCCCGGCAACAAGTACGCTAACGCAATGATGAAGGGGTAAAGCTTGTGCAGGCCGCGTTCGGCTCGCTCCACTCCAGGCCGGAGGCGAGCGTCGAAGTACCAGAGCCGCTCCAGCACGGGAGGAATGTTTTCCAGAAACAGGGGGATCGAAGCGTAGACCGACATGCAGATCGCAACTTCCGCCATGGGCGAGTGCACGTTCCAATTCCACGGAAAAAGGACCCAATAGAAGTTCCAGGGGCGGCCCACATCGACGCCCAGCAAACAAAGACCGCAGGCGTAAGCCAGGAAGCTGGTCAGCAGGGCCATGCGCATCAGCGGAAACAGACGCTTGCGGCGGAACACCCACGCGGCAATTCCCACCGCGAATGCGCCCGAACCCCATGCCGTCAGGACCACCACGTTGAACGTCTTCCAGATTCCCCAGCCAAACTTGTCGTTCATGCCGGAGACCGGACCCAGACCTACCACTTCGCGGTAGGCGGTCAACAGAACCGCCAGTAGAGCGAAGGCCAGCAGAACGAAAAAGAACGAGGTCACGACGGGGAAAGCGAACACGGGAACGGCCCGCTCCCAGCGAGCTTTGTCAGGAGTGCCCGGAACAGCGATCGGCACGTTATTCAAGGTTGTGCTGCTCATAATTGTGGCCTCATAGTTGCGCCCTCATAATTGCGCCCGCAAGCCGGTTTCTTTTTCGAGTTCGTGCGCTTCGTGCTCGTGGCCTTTGAGGTTTTTGCGAATCACAGTCACCAAGCCGGCATACAACAAGGCCGGCAGCGCGAAATAGGAATAAATGCGTCTCTGCCAGCGCAGGGTTGTGGAGGGCACCGACTCCGGCCCGATCTCAGGCAAGCCGAGCTTCACGAAGGGAACCTTAGACAGGTACAGACATTGTGTGCCGCCGTTATCAGTCTCGCCATACACGCGATCCTGATAGTAGCGGCCAGGATTGTTCTTGATGCGCCGCTTGGCTTCGAGCAGCAATACCGTTCGCGGCCCAAAAATGACCGCACCCACGGGACACACGCTGGTGCATCCCGGCTTCAGTCCTTTGGCCAGACGGTGGCTGCATAACTCGCACTTCGTAATGACCGGATTGATCCCCAGCCACTGAAAACGCGGCACAGAATAGGGGCAGGTGATGGTGCAATAGCGACACCCGATGCACTTGACTCCATCCCATCGCACGGCGCCCGTATCCTCATCCTTGTACAAAGCCTCGAAGGGACAGCCGGCAGCGCAAGCGGGATCGAAACACTGCATGCATTGGCGCTTTACGAAAGACGATGGAGATCCGTCTTCTGGTTTGTAGAGCTTAATGATGTTGCGCGTGTAAACGTTCAGGTCGATAGGCGCCTGGTGCAGTCCGTCGCCGCGGGTATCGGGCGGCGTGTTGTTCGCCTCGTTACAGGCTGCCTCGCAAGCTTTGCAACCGATGCAGAGGCTGGCGTCATAGAGCAGTCCGACAGGGGCGTTGGGAACGGGGACTTCCTCGGCCTGAAGCGTTTGGGTGCCGACGGTCGTTGTGATTGTCATGGCCACTGCCGCCGGCACTCCGGCCTTGGCGATGTTAGTGATCAGTTCTCGCCGAGTAATAGCCACATCAGTCCTCTTTCTTATTCGCTGGCTTATTGGCTGGCTTATTCGCTTGAGCGCGACTGGCCTCGATTCGTTCCGCACCGGCCTCTTGACTGCTCTCGAAACGCTGCGAGTAGACGTAGGTAGCGCCGCCGAGCGCCCCCGCGACCGCGCCTACCAAGGTCGCGCCGGCTACCGTAACTCCACCGATGGAACTGAAAATCGGCGGGTAGGTATCGGGTGGAGTCGCCAGGTGAATGGGGACGGTTTCGAAAGTACCCATTTTCCAAATCACGCTTTGTTCGGTGCAGCCCATGCAGGGAATTCCGGCCCCGATCGGCCAACAATTCGGAATCTCATTGAACTGGCGTGTGGAACAGGCGGCATGAGTGAGCGGCCCCTTGCAGCCCATTTTGTAGAGACACCAACCCTTTTGGTGCCCGTCATCGCCGAACGCGGCCGCAAACCGGCCGGCGTCGAAGTGTGCGCGCCGCGGACAATTTTCGTGGATCACGCGCTCATACGCGAACTTCGGGCGGCCGATCTCGTCCAGTTCAGGCAGCTTCCCCATGGTGACGTATTCCAGAACAACGCCCAGCAGGTTGTAAGGATTGGGGGGGCAACCGGGGAGGTTGATGATCGCTTTGCCGGTGATGATGGAATCAACCCCGACCGCACCGGTCGGATTCGGATCGGCCGACGGCACGCCGCCCCATGAGGCGCAGGAGCCGATGGCGATCACCGCCGCCGCTTTGGCGGCAACTTCCCTCAGCACCTGAACTGCCGGCTTGCTGTTCATCTCCATGTAGACGCCCTCGTCTTTCATGGGAATCGCGCCTTCAACCACCAGCACATATTTGCCGGCGTTGTCGGTTATGGCAGAGCGCAAGGCCGCTTCCGCCTGCGCGCCCGAGGCAGCCATCAAGGTCTCGTGGTAATCGAGGGAGATGACGTCGAGGATGAGGTGAGCGACATCGGGAGCGGAGGTGCGCAATAAAGTCTCAGTGCATCCGGTGCAGTCCTGGAAATGCAGCCAGATCACCGACGGCCGTTTGATGTTGCCGATGGCAGCTGCCACCTCGAAGACCGACTTCTTGCTGGTGAGCGCCAATCCCATCGGCGCCGTGGCCATGAGCATGCTGCATAACTGGACGAAGCTTCTCCGAGAGACTCCGGCAGCCTTCAGGTGTTCTGCAATCGTTGGATGTTTGGACATTTTGCGTCTTCCTCGAGCACGGCATTACCCAGCACCGGTGGGCCGGATCTACGCTATTGAATCCGAATTGTTTTCAACAGTGGAGTCGCACGGGAACGGGGAGGAGTGAAAACGAAGCCGAGGGTAGAGTGCTACCAGTTGGTAATTATAAAAATTAGTGCATGAAATGGCCGATCCCCCGGTTTCTCTCCTCTCCGCCTGTATCTCCCCGTAGTTCTGACTGCCACTTCTGGCCAACAGCTATCTGGGACCTAACGATATTGGTTATCGCTTGGTCGATGTTTTGGGTCAGTGATTGCAGTCACGCATATGTGTGACAACTGTCGAAAAACGCAACAGCAGCGCGGCGGAAGTGGTCTCGTTGACGGCATGGAGCGAACAGTCTCTCGGAAGCTGCCAGTTCAACTCGGGCGCGGAGGCAGCGGAGAGGCACAAATGGAGACCTGTCCCGGTCTACCCAAGTTTTATTGCAAGCACAGGACTTAGCCATGGAACTCCCGTGGCCGCTTCGGAGTCTAAGTATTTAAGCGGGAAAGGTCTTTCACGCTACTTTCAGCAGGCATTTAAGATTCCCGCCGCTAAGGCCAAAAGTGATTCTATAATTGAGGGCAACGCCGCCATGGCGGGAGCTACGACATTGGGCGATCTTGCCAGCGCTATCGGAGCCCGAACTGAAGAATCCGCCGTCATCGCTGAACTGAAGGCGGGTTCGGAAGAGGCCTACGCCTGGCTGATTGGCCAGTTCCACCAGCCCATCTACGGCCTCATCTACCGCATCGTGAATGACCCGTCTGACGCGGCCGACACTACGCAGGATGTGTTTCTTAAAGTCTTCCGCGGCATGAAACATTTCCACGGCGAGTCCAGCCTGAAGACCTGGATTTACCGCATCGCGCTGCACGAGGCGGCGAATCGCCGGCGCTGGTGGTTCCGGCACAAAGCGCAGGAAATGCAGATTGAGCCCGAATGCGAATTTTCCGGAGACGATCGGCTGGTTGATCGGGGCGAGTCACCGTTTGAGAAGTTCGCGCATACAGAAGTGCGCGCGGCCGTCGAGCAGGCTCTGCGACAAGTTCCGGAGCCCTATCGGACGGCTTTGATCCTGCGCGATCTGGAAGAAATGTCCTACGAAGAGATCGCGGAAGTTTTGACGATTTCACTGGGAACGGTGAAGTCACGCATTACGCGCGGACGCGATGCGCTGCGCAGGAAATTGACGGGATATGTCCGCGAAGTGGGTTCGGAATTAGGACTGCAAGTTCCCGATTGGCCGGGCAACGAGCGCAAGCAGGGCGCGACCGAGAGTTCGAGGGAGAATTCGCGCGGTGGCAGAGAGGTTGAGGTGACACCATGACGTGCACTGAGATCAAGAAGTTGTTCTCGCCCTATCTCGACGGCCGGGTGAGCGGGTCGGAGATGCGCGCGCTCACGCGCCATGTAGAACAGTGCGCCGGTTGCGCGCGGGAATATGCCGCGACCGAGCGCACGCAGCAACTGCTGGCAAGTCTTGGCCGGCAGAAGGCGCCTGCCGACCTGGCGTTGAAGCTGCGGGTGGCGATTTCGCGCGAGGCCGCGCAGGCGCGGCGTCCGCGGTTTGAAGGTATGTTGGTGAGGCTGGGAAATGCGCTTGACGCTTTCATGGTTCCGGCGACTGCGGGGCTCGTCAGCGCCGTGCTGATTTTCGGATTGTTGCTCGGCTTCTTTGCCCTGCCCGCGGAACTGCGCGCGAGCAGCGGTGACGTTCCGCTCATGTTGTACACCGGTCCTCAACTGGAACAGTCCGCGTTCGGCACGTCGCTCGGCAATATGGGGGACGATGCAGTGGTGATCGAAGCCTACGTGGATGCCAACGGCCGGGTGGAGGATTACCGCATCCTCTCGCAGCCGGACGACGCCAAGGCGGTGTTGCCAGAATTGAAGAACCTGCTGATTTTCACGACCTTCCACCCGGCGCTTTCGATGGGCCGCCCAACTTCGGGAACCGCCGTGCTCTCGTTCTCCAAGGTCAGCGTGAAGGGCTAGAAGACGCTGCCGAACCGCGCCTTACGTAGGGACAGCCGCCCTCGGCTGTTCGAGCGAGCGCACTCGCCAGAGTTCCTAGGTGGACAGCCGAGGGCGGCTGTCCCTACGCGAGCACTTCCTGGTTTGACCGCGAATTGACCAGTTCGTACACTACTTCTATCTCATCCGTCTATGTTAGATAGCACATGTTAGATAGCAGGAGTAGTTTCCCGGGACAACGGGTTCGACATAGCTTCGCTCTGGTCCTCGCTCTGATACTGACGGTCGTGCTGGGCGCCCCGTCTGCGTTAGCCCAGAATCGGCCCCCCGTGTCTCTGGAGACCAGCGAAACGCTGTTCACTGTGCTGACCGCTATCAACACATGCGGCTATGACCAGGAGTTGAGTTCCTCTGACCCATTACGCACAGAGATCCGGTCGGATGTTGCCAAGGCGGTCGAGAATACGGCCGGGGCTCAGGACGTGATCGGTCCGATGTGCTTGTTCTACCGGCAGCACCAGACGTCGGACCCGGCACGCGACCTTTCGATGTATGTATCGCTGGCGCTGTATCTGGAGGAGCCGCCGACGTTCGCAGTGAAAGTGAAGCCGCTGGAGTTGCCGCCCGATGCCGCGGTGGCGGCCGACATATTGCCGCTGATGCAGGCCTTCTACCAGAAGATCGGATTGCACGCCATTTGGGAGCGGCACCGCGACCGCTACGCGGAGTTGACCGAAATCTATCACGCTCCGCTGGCGAAGATGACGTTCGACACCGAGATCTATCTTAAGCTGCCATCCGCAGGCTATCTGGGACGGCAGTTCACCGTCTATCTGGATGCGATGGGCGCGCCGGGACAGACCAATGCGCGCAACTATGCATCGGATTATTACGTTGTGATTTCACCGACTGCAGGCACGGCGATCAAGATGCAGCAGATTCGACATACTTATCTGCATTATTTACTGGATCCGTTGGCGCTGAAGAACGGCGACTCGTTCAAGCGGCTGGAGCCATTACTGGGGCCGGTCGAGAACGCTCCTATGGATGACGCGTTCAAGAGCCACATTTCGCTACTCGTGACGGAATGCCTGGTGCGGGCGATTGAAGAGCGACTGAGCAAGATTCCGGAGACCGAGCGAGCGCGCGACATCGATCAGGATGACAAGGAAGGATACATCCTGACGCGCTATTTTTATGATGAGATGGGCAAATTCGATCAAGGTCCCGCCGGTATACGCAATGCTTATCCGGACCTGCTGGGGCAGATTGAGGTTGGCAAAGAAACGAAGCGGGCCTACCACATCAAGTTTGCCAGCGAGGCGGCGCCCGAACTGCTGCAGGCTGGGGACCGGAACCAGCACCTGCTGCTGAACGCGGAACGGCGGCTGGCGGCGGGCGATAAGGAAAGCGCGCAGAAGCTGGCGCAAAAGGCGCTCGATCAGCAGGAAGAAGATTCCGGACGCGCGCTCTTCATTTTGGCGGAAGTCGCCACCGCGAATCGGGACATGGAAGGGGCGCGCTTCTACTTTGAACGAGCCCTGCAAACGGCCCATGAACCCAAAGTGATCGCCTGGTCGCATATTTATCTGGGCCGCATATTCGATTTGAAGGAGAATCGGGATGCCGCCCTGGACCAGTATCGGGCGGCGCTGGACGCAGCCGGCGGAACGCTTCCGGAAGCGACGCTGGCGGCGCGACGGGGTTTGGAACAGCCGTATGAGCCTCCAGTGGCAAAGCAGCCGGAGTAGAATCCAGCCACGGACGGGCGAACCGACTTAGCCCAGCGCTTTAGCGCTGGGAGGAGCAGAAAGACGAGCAGAAAGAAGCGCAGAAAAGTGACTCAAGTCCCGAGGGGACGACCGCGCACACTCGGCAGGATTGTGGGCGCGTTACTCGGGATTTGCTCTCGCGTGCGATATGATTGCGTGTTTGAAAACTAGTTCCTCATGGCTCGCGCAGAAATAGCCCAGAGGGGCGGTGTCTGCGTGGGGAAGTCCGACGTCCACTTTTGCATCAGGGGAGAGAGTATGAAGCGATCAGCAGTCATTCTAGCGTTGGCGATTGCAGGGATACTGAGTTTCGCGGTTTCGGCCGGAGCCCAGACCAGCGGACAACCGGCGGCGCAAAATCCGGCGCCAGCGGGTCAGGCGGCGCCGGGTGCGGCGGCGCCGCCAGCGGGAAAACGTCCACCGCAGACCAAGTCGCAGCCGGAGTTCGATGCCTGGAAAGCGGCGGCAGGAATCGCCGACGCGGCGGCGTCGGAGAAGGCTGCCGACGACTTTGCCACCAAATTTCCCGACAGCGAAGTTCGGGTGTTGCTCTACAAGAACGCGATGCGACTCTACCTGAACGCCAACAACTCCGAGAAGACCGAGGTCACGGGCCGCAAAGTACTCAGCCTCGATGGCGACGATCCCGAGGCTTTGGTAACGGTCGCCGAGGTGATTGCCGAGAGAACGCGTGACACCGATATGGACAAGGATCAGCGTTATGCGGAAGCGATCTCGATGGCGCAGAAAGCCATGCAGACATTAGAGACCGACTTGAGCGTCCCTGCGGGCACACCCCAGGAGAGAATCGACGCCTACAAGGCGGGAGTGCGTTCGCAGGCGTACTCGATTATCGGCACCATTGACTTCAAGAAAGAAGATTATCCGGCGGCGCAGGAGAATCTGCAGAAGTCCATCGACGCGTTCCCCAGCGAGCCATCTGCAGTAGATGTTCTCCGTCTGGCGCTGACGCTCGATAAACTGCAGAAGTATCCCGATGCGTTAAAGCTGGCCAACCGCGCCGTGGATCTGACGCAGAAGCAGGAGACCAGCGTGGTTGGAACGGCGGCACGGCGGGAACGCGACCGCTTGCAACAGCTCACCGGAGGTGCAGCGCCAGCACCGGCACCAGCGCCGGCGCAGACTCCCCCGAAGAACTGACTGCCAATACTGTTGAGACGGGGCTCGCCTCGTCTTCGGCTGGCCAAATCTGACGCGGCAAGCCGCGTCTCTACAAAAATGCAATCACGCGAAATCATGGAGCTGGAAGAAAGCCTGGGCCACCACTTCCAGCGTCCGGAACTGCTCGAGCAGGCGCTTACCCACAGCTCGCAAGCGCGCGAGGTGGAGGCGCTCGCCGCGGGCAGCGGTGCGTCCACTGGTTCGGGCAGCGGCGACAATGAGATGCTCGAGTTTCTGGGAGACGCCGTGCTTGGGCTGGTCACAAGCGAGGCGTTGTTCCATCGCTTCCCCAAATTCCAGGAAGGACATTTGTCCAAGCTGCGCGCGCATCTGGTAGGACAACGGCATCTGTTGCGAGTGGCTGAGCAGTTGCAGGTCGGCCATTACATGCGTCTGGGACGCGGCGAAGAAAAAAGTGGCGGCCGCAACAAGGCAAGCTTACTGGTGGACGCACTGGAAGCGATTCTGGCGGCGCTCTATCTCGACGGGGGGTGGCCGGTGGCCCGCGATTTCATCGTGCACGTAATCGTCGAGCCGGAGCTGGCCCACATGAAACTGGAGACAAGCGCCATCCCGGTGATGGATTTCAAGTCCGCGTTGCAGGAAGCCCTGCAGGCCCGAGGAGGACCACAACCGGTTTACGCCCTGGTAAAGGAGGAGGGTCCGGAACATAGGAAGACCTTTACGGTCGAAGTGAGATTGCCGGAGGCTGCGACCGGGCAACCTGCAATGAAGCAATTCGTGGGGCGCGCTCAAGGCGCGACCAAGAAGCGGGCCGAACAGGATGCGGCACGGCAAGTTCTGGAACAACTGGCAGCGTTGCCGGGGGGACGGCATCCGAATACTGGGAAAGATGGAGATGCATCATAGTGAGAGGGGCGTCTGATCTCCCGTAGAGACGCGGCTTGCCGCGTCTCAGACCGAACGCAACATTTGGGGCACGGCACGCAGAAGACGGGGCAAGCCCCGTCTCTACAGAAGAGTTATGTCCTGGAGTGAGAAGATTTCCGCTGGTGATTGGCCCGCGACCACTCAGTCGGTCGCGGGAACGATTGTGATTGCCGTTTTTGTGGTTACATTTCTCCTGCAGGCATTCACCATCCCTTCGGAATCCATGGAGCAAACGCTGCTGATCGGCGATTACCTGCTGGTGGATAAGTTTTGCTACGGCGGCAGCGTGGGGTGGAACCGTCTCTTGCCTTATCGCAGCGTCCGGCGCGGTGACGTGATCGTTTTCCATTATCCAGTGAATCCGGCGCAGGACTTTGTGAAGCGCGTGGTGGCTTTGCCCGGAGATCGCCTGCGTCTGGTCAACAAGCGCGTCTACGTCAATGGTTCTCCTTTGCAGGAGCCCTATGTGCAGTACATCAGCACGCTCCGCAATTCTTATCGCGACGACTTCCCGCGCACTGATTCTCCCGACTACGGAGTGGACGCGAGATGGTGGAAAGAAATGCCGAAACTGGTGGAAGACCACCAGTTGATTATTCCCGAAGGCCATTATTTTGTACTGGGCGACAATCGCGACGACAGCCAGGACAGCCGGTACTGGGGATTCGTACCACGCGAAAATATCATCGGACGTCCGCTTTTGATTTACTGGTCAGCGGGCAATTTGAACAATGATCTTCCCGGATCGCCAACCGTCGGTGATAGACTTTTTCATCTTGCCTACGCGGTGACGCATTTGTTCCAGATCACGCGCTGGGAACGTACCTTCAGGCTGGTGCGGTGATGCTGGTTCGCTGATGCTGGTTCGCTGGTGAGAGCTCGCTGATGAAGACGCGCCAATGAGGATGCGGTTCGCACAGACGGGCGGAGAAGAAATTCTATAGACCGGATGGCAAACGTGCCCAAGAAAGAAAAAGAAGAAGTCGTAGTTAAAAGCAAGATTGACGAGAACAGTCACGAAAACGATAGCGAAAAGCCGCGCGAGACGACCGTGGAATTCCTGGCCTCGCTCGCCGGAGTGCTGGTCACCGGCCTGTTCATTATCACGTTTATTCTGCAGGCGTTCGAGATTCCCTCCAGTTCCATGGAGGACACGCTGCTCATCGGCGACCACGTGTTCGTGAATCGGGAGCAGTTTGCCGCGCCGACGCATTGGATGGGTCCGTTGATGCCGTATCGCGACATCCGCCGCAACGACATTGTTGTATTCCTGTCGCCGGAAGAGCAAGGCCTGTTCGTGGTGAAACGCATCATGGGCGTCCCCGGCGACCGCATCCACTTGCGCGATGGCGTTGTCTATCGCAATGGTGAAAAGCTGGTTGAACCGTACGTCCTGCACTCAGTGGGCAATTACGATCCCTACCGGGACAACTTCCCTTCAGTGCCGCCGTCTGAAATGTACAACGTGCGAAACGAAAAATGGACTCAAGAACTGCCTTCTTACATCCAGGGCGGCGACATCGTCGTGCCCCCGGACAGCTACTTTGCCATGGGCGACAACCGCGATGTAAGTTACGACAGCCGATACTGGGGATTCATTCCCCGGAAGAACGTGATCGGGCGTCCCATGTTCATCTACTGGTCGTTTGTAACTCCACCCGACCAGTACCAGATGCGCAGCGCGGGCGACCGGCTGGGATTCCTGGCGCACATCATCATTCACTTCTTTGATGAAACGCGCTGGTCGCGCACCTTCAGGCTGCTGCGCTGAGAAAGAATTTTCTGAACCCGATGCCGAACCTGCCGAAAAACGTGCCCAGAGAAGAAGTGGTCGTTGACAAGAAGCCGCGCGAGACGAAGGTGGAATTCTTCGCCTCGCTGGCGGAACTGTTGGTCATTCTCCTGTTCATCATGACGTTTGTTTTGCAGAATTTTGAGATCCCTTCCAGTTCCATGGAGGACACGCTGCTCATTGGCGATCACATTTTTGTAAATCGCGAGCAATTTGCGCCGCCCACGCATTGGCTGGGGCCCCTGCTGCCGTATCGCGACATCCACCGCGACGATATTGCTGTGTTCCTGTCGCCCGAGCAACCGGGCCTGTTCCTGGTGAAGCGGATCATCGGCGTTCCCGGCGATCGCATCCACTTGCGCGACGACGTCGTTTACCGCAATGGCGAGCGACTCGATGAGCCCTTTGTCCGCCACAAACGGGAGCACAACCCCTACACCGATAATTTTCCCGCCGTGCCGCCAGCGGAAATGTACGGAGTGCGAAATCAAGCATGGGCGCAGGCAATGCCTTCGCACATCGAGGCAGATGACATTGTGGTGCCCGCCGACAGCTACTTTGCCATGGGCGACAACCGCGACGTGAGCTACGATAGCCGTTTCTATGGTTTCGTTCCGCGCAAAAACTTTATTGGGCGGCCCATGTTCATCTACTGGTCATTTATTACGCCCGAGGATCAGTACCAGATGCGCGGCGCGGGCGACCGGATGGGTTTCATGGCACACGTCATCCTTCATTTCTTCGATGAGACGCGCTGGTCGCGAACCCTCAGGATCGTGCGGTGAAATTTCCCCGATTCAAATTTCTTAGGCCTAGATTTCTGCTGACGGGGCGCGGTGCAATTGCCGTTGCGACTCTTCTGCTGATCCTGTTTCTGTTCCGGCCCGGTGTGCACCCCTTGCGAAACCGGATTGCCAGTTCAATCGGAAATGCTCTGGGGCGCAGAGTGGCGCTCGACAACGTCCGCCTGCGCCTTCTGCCGCGGCCGGGCTTTGATCTTGAGGGACTAGTTATTTACGACGATCCCGCGTTTAGCGCGGAGCCGATGATCCGCGCGCAGGAAGTTTCGGCCGCCATCCGCTTTCGTTCCCTGTTGCGCGGGCGACTCGAGATCGCCACCCTAAGCGCAAACGAGCCCAGCATCAACCTGGTGCGCAACGACCAGGGCCGCTGGAACCTGGCGAGCCTCGTCGAGCGCAACGCGCAAATTCCCGCGGCTCCCACCGGAAAGCCCGCTTCCGAGCGGCGCCCGGCATTCCCTTATCTTGAAGCCACCCATGCTCGCGTCAATTTGAAGATTGGACAGACGAAGAAATCCTACGCGCTGATGGATGCCGACGTGGCGCTCTGGCAAGACTCCGAGAATTCATGGTCCGCGCGTTTAAGGGCAGAGCCCGTGCGAACGGACTTTAATCTCACCGACACCGGGCTCGTCCAGATCAACGCCACCTGGCATCGCGCTCCTAGCCTAAGGCTGACTCCGTTGCAGATCGCCGTGCAATGGCAGAACGGGCAACTCGGACAGATCACCAAACTGCTGAGCGGAAGAGACCGGGGATGGCGCGGCGGAGTAAACTTGACGGCCCAAATATCCGGCACTCCAGAAGCGCTGCGGATCGAGAGCCAGGCCGGCATCGACGATTTCCATCGCTATGACATTGCTGACAGCGAGAACGTGCGCCTGACTACAGCTTGCTCGGGAAAATACGCCGTGTCCACGCACTCGCTAGACGATCTGCTCTGCGAATCGCCGGTCAACGGTGGGATGCTCCGCCTGCAGGGAGGTTTGGTGCTAGCCACGCAAGCGCCCGCCTATGATCTGACGCTTTCGGCTGAGAAAGTACCGCTGACCTCCGTGGTGCGATTGTTGCGCCAGGCGAAGAAGCAAGTGCCCATCGATCTCACAGCAAGCGGGCTGCTGAGTGCGGAGTTCCACGCCACGCGCAATGCTCCTAAACATCTCGAGGACGGTTTGTTGACGAAATGGAACGGCAGCGGCGCGGCGACCAATGTCCACCTTTCGTCGAATGCGGGAAAGGACGAAATCGCGTTCGGAACGATTCCGCTGACCCTGGTAAGCGAGGATGCGCACGCGGGCAAATCTGTCCACGCGAGGACAAGCGAGCAAGCAAGAAATGAAAAAGACCAGGAGCCTGCTGAACCACACCTGAGGATCGGGCCAGTGGCGCTGACCATGAACGCCTCCGCGCCGGTGAACGCCAGCGGCTGGGTATCCGCGGCCGGATATCGTTTCTTTCTGCTGGGCGATATGGATCTGAAAAACCTGTTCCGCCTGGAGAACGTGCTGGCCTTGCCGATGGCGCGCCCAGCGGCGGAAGGCTCGGCAAAGTTAGAGGTTAGCGTCTCCGGGGCCTGGCAGGGCTTTGCCCCTCCCGCCGCCCTTGGGACCGCTCAACTGCGCAACGTGCGCGCCTCGATGCGCGGTCTGAATGTTCCGATTGAGATTAGCTCAGCCGCCCTGACTCTCGCTCCGGACGCAGTGTTGATGCGGAGGATTTCCGCGCGAACCGGAAGCACGCATTGGAGCGGCGGGGTCACGGCGCCACGTCATTGCGCCGCTTCGAACGCTGCGCCAGGTTCCTTTCCCGGCGCCGGTCTGAAAGTCGCTCTGAACTGTGAGTTTCAGTTCGACCTCACGGCCGACCAGCTTTCGACGGCAGATTTCGCCGAATGGTTTACGCCGCATCCCGCCAAACGTCCGTGGTACCGCAGCTTGAACTCTGATGCACCCTCGGGCCGCTCGCCGCTCCTCGCGATTCAGGCGCACGGCAACCTGCACGTGGGCCGGTTCGGACTGAAGAAGGTATTCGCCACCCAGGTTGCAACCCGCGTGGAACTGGATCGAGGCAAGATCACACTAACCGCGCTACGCGCGCAACTGCTGCAGGGCACCCATCAGGGAAACTGGACCATTGATCTTTCGAACCATGACGTGTCGATTCATGATGCAACGGGCGACGACGCGTCCACGCGGATCGTGCGGTTCCACGGCGCTGGCACACTGAACGACATTTCGCTGGCGCAGGTAGGCACTTTGGTGAGCGATACGATGAACGAGGACTGGATCACCGGAACAGCCGACGGGAACTTCGATCTGGATGGATCCGGAGACAGTCTTCGTGGGCTAGCGGCGCGCTCCGATGGCAAGTTACAGTTCGTGATGCGGAACGGCAGCTTGCCGTATGTCGAGATTCCGAACTCGCCCGTGCCTCTTCCTGTCCACCGGTTTACCGGAGAGCTCCGCCTGAAGAAAGGCGTCTGGGAAATCTCTGGCGGCAGGCTGGAATCGCGCGACGGTTTCTATCAGGTAAGCGGGACCGCTTCCGCAGGCGCTGGTTTGAACTTTGTTTTGACGCGTGGTGACGAGCAATCGTGGACGCTCACCGGGACACTCTCCAAACCACAGGTCGCGCCCGGCAGTCGAGCCGTGGCCAAGCGTACGGAGGCAGACGCGAAGCGTGCCAAACCATAGGACTGATGTCAGCTGTCAGCTTTTAGCTCTTAGCTTTTGGTTTCGTCCCGACGCATCGCCATGGTGCCAAGCATAATCCAGAGTACGAGCGCGAGCCACTCCCAGCCGGAAAAACTTCCTGGCACAAATGGCATAAGCTTCATCAATACCATTGCCAAGCCAACCAATGCACCCAACAGAGCGATTGCGCTGTCGGCGATTCGCGGCTTCATCCCTTGAGCCTTCATCAAAGGATAGGCAACGCAGACCGCGAACCATCCGGTCGCGGAAGCGACCGATCCAACCTCGGAGATCGGAACCAGAATCGCGCTGCCGAGAAACATGCACAACCCGGTGGCGACGCCAACCGAGACGATCGCCGCGGCGGGCGTTTGATTCTGCGGATGCACGCTGGCCAGTCTGGCATCAACTAGGCCGCGGCGTCCCATGGCAAACAGCAAGCGGCTGGCCGCGATGAAGTTTCCGTTGAATACTTTGAACAGCGAAAGCAACGCGGCGCTTAGGATCACGCTCACGATCCAGCGCGAACCGACAGCATGCTCGAAAGCGACGGCCGTCATGAATGGCTCGCCGGTCAGCGCGCGCCACGGAGCGACAAAACCTACTGCCGCAATCACAATGATGTAGAACACCGCGCCAACGACGATCGCCGCATAGATGGCGCGAGAGAATCCCTGGGCGCGAAATTGCGGATTGGCTTCCTCGGCGGCTTTCGTCACCGATTCATATCCCGTCATGTAGTAAGGGACGATCTGCAGCACCAGCAAAATGGAGACAAACGGAGTATGCGTAAACAGAGGCGGGAAATTGGCGGGCGATCCGCGCGCCACGCCAATGGTGACGAAGACCACAAAAAGCGCCAGCGTGCCGAACGTGGTCCAGTTTTGAAACGTCGCGCTCAGCCGTATGCCGCGATAGTTCACCACCGTGACCAGTGCCGTAAGCGCGAGCCCGATGGCGAGATGCGGCAGGTAAACCGCTTTTCCCGCCACGCGGTATAACTCGATGGAATTGAGCGCGGGAAAGATGTAACCGGCGATGCGGCCGACAGCGACGGCCTCCCACGGACAGACGATGAAGTAGGCAAGCATCATCATCCATCCGGTGTAGAAGCTGACCGGTTGCGGGAAGACGCTCGCCGTGTAAGCGACCTCGCCCCCCGCGTCGGGCATAGCCATTACCCACTTGCCGTACACGTAGCCGATGGGCAGCAGGAGAACGCCGCCAATCGTGAAACCGAGAATGCCGCCGAGCGGGCCGCCGCGCAGCAACCAATCGTCCATGACGACGAGCCAGCCCACGCCGACCATCGTTCCCCAGCCGAGAGAGAAGTAGTCGATGATGCGCAGTTTGCGGGCGAGTTGGGTCATCCGGAGGGATCGAGAATCGCGAGCGTCGACAAAAGGAGATGGCGGAAGTTTTGCGGGCGTGGGAATGAAGGTCCAAGAGATCCGGCAGGCGGCCGATCCACGAAGTTCAGCTGCCCGTCCTGAGACCTGACACCTGAGACCTGACACCTGACGTTGGGCTGCATGGGCGCGAATTATATCGCATCGCGCCCTTGAGGTCGGTCACCTAGGCAATCGCGTAGCGCGGTGGGCATTCCTTGGCGCGCAAGATGCATATTGCTTCTTTCAGGGAAGAAATCTCAAACAGCGGCGCGAGGTGGGTGGCTTCGAGCAATTCGCGGAAGAAAACCGGCGGGTTCACCAGTTTCATTTTGGCTCCGTTCCGCGTTGTCCAACGGCGCACCAGCAGCAGGGTTCCCAAGCCACCGGCATCCAGTTGCTCGACTTCGGAAACATCCAGCACCAGCACCCGGACACGTCCGAGTTGCTCGATCCGGCGCCGCAATTCATCGAGCGCGGCCCCGCGCACCATGCGTCCCGAGCAGTTCACGACCGCCACATCCTGCAAGCATTCGACTTGAAATTGGAGTTCCATATGTCTGTTCATACGAACCTGCCTTGATGCTATTGATACGGATCAACCCTGGAAGAAGTTCCCTGATCTCGTGTCCCTGGGTTAGACGAGGCGGATGCGGAAAAGTGAGCGAACCGGGGTCTCCAGCAGGCCCGGTTCTGGCCTGCTGGCGTGGCGCAGCGAAGGACCTCATGCTTGGCGAGTTCAAGTACATAGGTCCTTCGCTTCGCTCAGGATGACATTCTTAATGGATTTGTTCACGGCTACAATCCCGCTTCAATCCTTGATCTTGGATCAAGCAGGTCGCGCAGCGCGTCGCCGATAAAGTTGAAGGCTAGTACTGCGAACATCACTGTCACCGCGGGGAAGAGCACGAGATGCGGAGCATCGAAGAGGTGCGAGCGGGCGTCGTTCAGCATCGATCCCCAACTCGCGGTGGGCGGCGGGACACCTAATCCCAAGAAACTCATCGTCGCTTCCGCTAGAACCGCGCCCGCCATTCCGATGGCCGCCTGCACAATCACGGGCTGAATAATGTTGGGCAGAATATGCCGCGTAATAATGTGGAGATCTCCGGCGCCGAGCGCACGCGCCGCTTCGACAAATTCGCGTTCGCGCACCGACAGCACCTGCGCGCGCACCAGGCGAGCGTAGCCGACCCATCCTCCAGGCGACAGGGCGAGAACGAGATTGAAAATGCCGGGGCCGCGGAAGGCCACGAAGGCGATGGCGATGAGAAT
>Ga0074046_10000356_pt1 | contig 41132 bp, 44 predicted proteins | sample BogForMeECP23OM3_FD_94441 | JGI IMG/M metagenome (GOLD analysis project Ga0074046, IMG submission 94441) | Bog forest soil microbial communities from Calvert Island, British Columbia, Canada - Bog Forest MetaG ECP23OM3 | ecosystem: Environmental > Terrestrial > Soil > Wetlands ... | reverse complement strand
TTCGCCGGAGGCGAAGTGCGCGATCACGTCGCCTTCTCCTGGCCGCTGCCCGGGTGGGGGGCGGCCCGCGGCCTCCCACGCCTTGGCCGTTGAGTTGCGGAGCGCGCGGTGGGGAGAATCGGGCCACCCGACCTCGTACAGGTTGGCGTACCACTGCGGATCGGTCTCGGCCGCGGCTATCAGCCGGCGCCGGTAGTCCTCGTGGATCGGCATCTCCTCGGCCAGCAGGAACCGCGTGCCCAGCCACGCGGCCTGGGCGCCCAGGGCGAGCACCGCCGCGACTCCGCGAGCGTCACCGATCCCGCCAGCCGCAATCACCGGCACCGGCGCCACCGCGTCCACCACGGCGGGCACCAGCGGCAGTGTCGCGACGGCACCCCACACGTGCCCGCCAGCCTCCCAGCCCTGCGCGACGACCACGTCCACGCCGGACGCGACTGCCCGCCGTGCCTCCTCGGCACTGCCGACCGTGAGCATAACAACCCCCGCGACGTCGTGCACAGGCTCGATGTAGCCGCTGGGATCCCCCCAGATAAACGAGACGATCCGCAAGCCGGCCTCGAGGGCCTGGTCAAGGCGACGGTGGTGATCTTCGGTGAGAACGAAGTTGCCGCCGAACGGCCGCGCGGTCAGCGCCGCCGTCTCACGAACGACGGCTCCGGCGTCAGCGGACCACGTGAGCGTCACCGTGCCGAGCGCGCCGGCATTCGAGACCGCCGCGGCCAGGCGGGGAACCGCGGCCATGGGTGCCTGCACGATTGGTCGTTCAATCCCGAGCATCTCGCATACCGGCGTGCGCACTGCCTTCACTCCCTCCGCGATCTTTGCTGGCAACCAGGTGACCTGCCGTGCATATCTCGCCGCGACTTAGCCAAGCGCCGCAAAACAAACCCGGTGATCGCGCGTCACCTGGCCCACCAGGGTCATTCGCCGCGGCCACCGCGCGGCGAGCAGCACACAAGAGCGGCGACGCGACTTGTTTGGTCCCCGGCCTGACGAGTCACCTGGGCCACTAAGTGACAGAGCGCCAATCGTCGCACTGTCACTCATACGATGACGGTATCGACTCGGGAGACCGCCGGTCCCAGCCGTGAAAGTGCGAAAAGTCGCCCGCGTCCCAGGCTTCCCGGAGCCCCGGGGTGCTCAGATCCCAGTCCGGGCGGATCTCGCTAGTGGCGGCACGCAGGTCATGCCACAGGTCGTAGAATGACGGGCGGCCCCAGAACCAGTAGCCGTTATAGACACTGTGAATGACCAGCCCAGGCTTGAGCACCAGCGTGTGCGGGATCATGGGGTTGTGCTCGGGGTCGGTGTACTCCTGGATGTCCAGGTCCTTCTGGACGGTCCGGCCGGGATCGGACAGGAAGATCCACTGGGCGCCCACCGACGCGCGGAATTCTTGCAGGGTGTGATGGTCGTCGGTGGCGATAGTGGCGATCTGGGTGTAGGCCACCGCGATCTTCGGGTAGTTGGCCGCCAGCTCGAGGTGCTGCTGGTGCTCTTTGGGGCAGTAGTTGCCGCGCGCCAGGGTGAGGATCAGCGGATCGCGGCCCTGAAGCTCGCTGAGTGTACGCACCGTGCCGGTGTGGTCCGGGAGAGCATAATCAGGGAAGATGCCGCCAGGTCTGATGTCAGGACGCATCGGATGACTGCCTCTCATAGCCTCGAATGCCCAACCTACATGGTGCCACTGTCAACTGCGTCACAACATCCCCATTGCAGCCAGAAGCACCAGGCCGATACCCAGAGTAACGGAACTGACCCAGGGTGGGAGTTGGCGGGAGAGGGGGACCGAGCAGCGGCAGGAGCTGCGGCAGGCCCACGGCCGCGCTGCAGCGCACCGCGTCGGGCTGCGCCCTAGCGAGGGGCCGGGCCACGCAGCTGGCGATGGTGTTCGGCGAGCTAGTACCTGCTTCCTCGCTGGCGGGCGAGCCGACGCTGCTGGAGGCCCTAGGCGCGGTGATCGCCGGACACCTGGCGGTGGTGGATCATGCCAGCCTGACTGGCACCGGGCAGTCATCGGCGGACGTGTGGGGGGCGCGGCCCTACGGACCCACGGGGCTCCCGCACGGCAGCGACAACCAGAGCGGGCGACGGTACTCCTTCCGGTTCCACGGGGTGGGCCTCATCCCCGGGCAGTGCCCGGCGTGGCGCTCGCCCAGGGCGAAGGTGTGCCCTCCGCAGGAGCCAGTGACACCGCCGGGGGTTATCTGCAGCAGCCCCTGCGGGCCCGCTCTCGCTCGAGCCGCCACGCAGTGTGCAGTCGGTCGGGCGCGGGAAGGAACCAGTGCGCGGCGCGTCCGCAGCGCGGCCGTGATCCGGTATCACCCAGTAGATGACCAGTCCTGCCGGGGAGGAAATAATGAGACAGCCCGCAGCCCCGCGGGTCCGGGTCCGCCCGCCGAGGCCACCGGGCGTTATCCAGGCCCAGGAACATCCGCCGGTCGCCGGCAGCCCATGCCAAAGGAGATGCCGATATGCCAAGCCAGGCAATGCAGGACGCGATCGACGCCCTCAGGGACCGGCGGAAGGCCAGTGCCGGCCAGGCCCCGCCGACGCTGGCAGAGCGCCGCGCCGCCTTCGTCCCCGGGGACCGCCTCCATCCGATACCTAATGACGTGCTGGTGACGGACGTGACCGCGGGCGGGGTGCCCGCCCACTGGCTCACCGCCCCGGGAACCGACCCCGGCCGGGTGCTCCTGTTCCTGCACGGCGGAGGGTACGAGCTCGGGTCGCTGCGCAGCGACGGCGAGCTGGCCGCCCGGCTGGGACGGGCCGCCGGGATGCGGGTGCTGTTCCCGGAATACCGGCTGGCCCCCGAGCATCCCTTCCCCGCCGCCATCGACGACGTCCTGACCGCATGGCGCTGGCTCCGCACCGGCCAGGACCTGAACGCAACATCACTAGCGGTGGCCGGCGACTCGGCCGGCGGAGGACTCGCCGTCGCCCTGCTCGTAGCCACCCGCGACGCCGGGCAGGCATTGCCCGCGGCCGCCGCACTGATGTCCCCGACGGTGGACCTGACCAGCTCGGGAGCCTCGATGACCGAACGCGCCGACCAGGATCCCATCTCCACCCCCGCCATGCTCCGCCAGTTCGCCGCCGGCTACCTGGCCGGGGCCGACCCTAAGACGCCCCTGGCGTCGCCGCTGTTCGCCTCACTAGCCGGGCTCCCGCCGCTGCTTATCCAGGTAGGCACGGCCGACCTGCTGCTCAGCGACTCCGAACGCCTGGCCAGAGCAGCAGCCGAAGCCGGGGTCGACGTCACCCTGCAGATCGGCGAGGGCCTGCCCCACGTCTACCAGATCCTGCTCGGCACCCCCGAGGCAGCCCAGGCCACCGAGCAGATCGGGACGTTCCTGCGCGCCCAGGTTCGCCAACCAGACAGCCCATAGACAGGAGGCTTCCCGGCGCCCGGTCCGTCCCTTAGCTGCGTCCGGGGTATGCAGTTAGCCGGAGTAACCACAACATCTGGCGGTGGGGAGGATCTCCCACCTCGGCATGTTGTATCCCGATCACGTCTACTCCGCTTACGTGTATACCCCAGAGCTGCGTAACGCCCGGAGAGCTTGCTGATCACGCCGTTGGGGGTGATCAGCTACGACCTGCGCAGGCTCCGCGCCCACCAGATCATCGAACGGATCCCGCACAGCCGCAGCTACCAGGTCACCGAAGACGGCCTGACCATCGCCCTGTTCCTCACCCGGCTGACCCAGCAGCTCCTGATACCCGGCCTCGCCCAGCTCACCAGCCCCGGACCACCCGGCCGCAGCCGGCTCCGGCAAGCCGACCGCGCCGACCGCGACGCCCTGACCGACCTCGCCCGGCAGGCATCCCTCGCCGCCTTACGCCACCTGCAGCTATCACCCGCAGTAACCACGAGCTTGTCATCAGCCGTCCACACGCCGCAACTTGACTCGAAATTCAAATCCCTGCGGGGAAAGATGACTTACGTGGGCGGTATCGATTTACGGGCATGACCGGAGTGTGGTGGAGGATAATGACCTGACCGGCAATATGGAGGGCGCGTGGGTCATCGAAGAGGACGCCGGGGCGGACGTCACCCGCGCGCACCAAGGAATTACTTGCGGCTTGTTCAGAGCCCCGGTTTTCAGGCATGCTGGGTTCCGCTTCTTCCTCCTGAGAGGTGCCGGGCCTTTCCCGAGGAGATCGCCGGTCCCACGGGTCCTCTCGACGGTTCCGTATTCTCGCGCGCTCATGGCTCCAGACAAGCGTGCATTACTATCGGGGAAATTCGGGCAGCCCTGGCCGGGTGATCGTCCCTGGAGTGTTTCGGGTTGGCACGGCCTGCGATGGCGGCAGCGCGGCACGGCCAGATCCGCATGACACCTTCCTTCACGGGTTCAGGAACTGGCGCCAGCCGCCCGGCAGGGTGGTCTGGCCTACCTCGATCAGGTGCCCGTCGGGGTCACGCATGTAGCAGCGGATCTCGGTCTTGTGCTGTTTCGGTGGCGTGAGGAACTCGGCGCCTCGCGCGCTCCACTCCGCATACACAGCGTGGATGTCCGAGACCCGGATGTTGAGGAAGCTGCTGGCCAGGTCCGGACCGCGCGGTGTCTCGAGTGTGACTGCCGGCTTGTCGTCGGTCGGGCCGCCACCGACGTTGATGATGATCCAACTGTTGGCGAGCGCCACGTACGTCGGCTCACCCGAGCGGATGGTCTTGCCGCCGAGCACCTCGGTATAGAAGCGACGGGAGCGCTCCACGTCGTCAGAAACGATGAAGTGGGCCAGCGCGATCTCATATGCGGGCTGGCTGCCTTCAGGCATCTTGTACCTCCATGGTCCGGGTAGCGGTACGAGCTCCCGGCTGCACGCCGCCTCACTGGGTGAACCGCCGGGCCCTGGGCGGATCAAAAGCGTACACGGCACGCACTGATCCACGCGGATCAGCCGGTTCCGATGACGACCGGCGCGGCGCTGGTTCTGGCGTAAGCAAGCTCCTGCCTCGTGCATCCGGTGGACGGCGGTTCCCGGGCCTGGGCGGAGACCGTTGACTCCGCGGCGCACGGCTTGGCGTTGTCAAGGCCCTGGTTAGAGGCTTGCCCTCCGAAGGCTTCGATTCGCTAGGCGGTGATCCATCCGGCGCTGCCGGACACGATGGCGCGCACTGCGCCGCCGATGTCCTCCGGTTCTCCCACGCGGCCAAAGGCATGGTTGGCCGTCACCATGGCCCGGTACGCGGCATCGTCTCGGATCCTGCCGCCTGCGAAATCGGTCGCGGTCGCCCCGGGCGCCAGGGCGTTGACCGTGATCGCCCGGGCGCCGAGCGCCTTGGCAGCGTACTTCGCGTAAATCTCGATGCCGCCTTTCATGGGAGATTATCCACACATGCCGCATAGGGTTCGTCACCTTGGCGGTGACGCCGATCGGGGGTCACGGCGGAGAGGGTGATCGGCGGGAACCTCGACCAGGACGATCCGGATGCCGTCAGGATCCTGGATCCACATTTCGGTCAGGCCCCAGGCTCGGCTGCCGGCTCCCGGATGACCGGACTCCGGCCGCGGCCAGCCGGGCGTGCTCGGCGCGGACATCCCGTACCTGGATCCAGATCATCACCGAGCGCCCGGGAGGGCCATCCGCGTGCCCGGAGACCTCGAGCAACCCCTGGCCGAGGAAGAACACCACCCCGGGATCGTCGGGGGGGACCGAACTCCCGGTAGATGGCCAGGCCCCAGCATGTCGCGGTAGAAGCGGCGGCTGCAGTCCAGGTCGCCGGGCCGCAGGAGGATCCGGCTGCTCAGAACGTCCACGCCACCATTTCAGCATCACGTTGAGTGAGGCGGGAGGTCAAGGAGAACGCGCGCAGTCCCGCCGATATGTACTGGAATGAGCCCTCCGGTCCGGTCCGCTGGAGGCGTGCAGAACGGCATTTTCTGTCGCGTTGGCTATCTTCCGGCGAGTGCACGGCGAAATTCAGTAGCCCAGAACTGTAGCGCCGGGTCACGACAAGTATGAGGGCGGTCTGCGGGACCGCCCCACCGACCAAAAGCAAGCCTGCCGCGAACGCGTATTCCCAAGCCGAGCACGCCGTGGCCTGCCAGTGGACAGCGGAAGGGCTGGAGCAGGCGCGGCACGATGCCTGCCACAGGCTCAAGCCTCGGGGCAGTTGTCACCCCGGCTGTGCTCTGTCCCCGGGCTTTCCCAGATGAGGATGTCGCTGCTTACCGGCGCGAACGGTGACGCGGGGTCTGTGCCAGCGACGTCGATGGTGTACGCACCGGGCGCGAGCCCGTCGACCACGATCGTCCCTCCAGGTGGCCGGACAGCGCGTGCTTCGATCGCTCCAACGGGCTACCCGCGGGCCGGCTGGCCGGGTTCGCCGCCGTCGGCCGGGATCGGCTCGGCCAGCGGCGCCCGCCACGGAGCAGCCTCGAACTTGTCGCCGAAATACTGGGTTTCATGTGTGACGTAGCCTTCGGTGAACTCCATGATGCTCACCGAGAACGAGGGGACGCCGTCATAGGTGATGATGCACTCGCTGACCCACAGATCCCCGATGCCGCTGATCCGGCGGATCGTGAAATGCCGCTTTGCCGGGTGACCGCCGCGCTGTGCCTGGATATTGGCCCGACCGCGGAAACGCTCACCGGACTGCGGGTAGTCCAGGACCGCGTCGGCCGCGTAGATGGCGTGCTCGGCTTCGATGTCGCCCCGCTCGGAGGCGTGCCAGTGTTCTGCCAGCCTGGCCCGGGTCCGGACGTCACTGTCCATGGTTACGCTCCTCCAGCTGAACGGTTTTCCACTATCTTCGTCCATCAGGCAAAGGCCGCGCCGAGCAGCTACTCTGGAGGCCAGCCAGCTCACCTGCTGCCGTGAGCGTGCCTTCCTGGACGGCAGGTTCCAGTCAGCCCTGGCGAGCCACCAGTCGCTGTCAGCTCCATCCCAGCGCCGAGCTGGCACGCATCGCCGGGAGAAGATCATGACCATCGCGCCCCGCGCGCGTGCAGGAGGCGGCGCAGGCCGGCGGCCAGGTCGTGCTCACGGTGTCGGGGCAGGCCAGCGGTGTCGCCCGAAGTTGCGCAACGGTCCCGGGCCGGGCAGGCGGCAACACAAACTCCCCCTGATCGCAGCGCCCGGGCTGGGGACCGTGGAGCCCGTGAGCGGAAAGGCGGTGCTTCACGCTGTTGTGCGCCGATGCCGCCGTGGCGGCCCGCGACCTGGCCGCCGGGACGCTGGCCTGGCCGGCGTCTTGGCAGCGGGCGGCTGGCGCGCTCTGAGCGGTCAGACAGGTAACCGTCTCGCCCTCCTGACGCGAACTACTGGCGCGTACGACGACCGGATTTGTTGTGCCATTTGCCCGTGGCGATCGGACTTGCTGTGCTAGTGTCTGCGCTGCGCTATTGGCGCCGGTCAGACACCTTCGCTGCCACCCGCCGCAAGCCCGGACCCCGCCGCGGCGGGCCACGTCGTCGAAGCATGTTTCGCACCGGGCGGAGAGCTCGGTGGAACAGGGGGAAACCGCGATGAAGCGGCTCGCGCCAGCGGGAGAACCGGAGTGACGGCGCGGTCACGCCTGTCGGCCGAGCATGTCGCAACGGCCGTGGCGGCATTGTGCCTGGTCCTGTTCGGCGTGGTCCACGCGATGACAGACGTGATGGTGGTCTCGCTGTTCAGCATCGCGCCGCTGGTCGCGGCCACCGTCGCCGACGAACGCCGCACGGCCATCTTCGCGGGCACCGCGGTGGCGCTCGCCATCGGGGCTGGCTGGCGGGACGGCGCCACGGGGCAGCTGACCTACTGGATCCGGGTTGCGGTAGTCTGCGCCATCAGCGCGATGGCGGTCGTGGTAGCGGGTATGCGCCGCCGGCGTGAAGAGCGCCTGGCGCGCATGACCGCGGTCGCAGAGGCCGCGCAACTCGCGCTGCTACCGCCGCTGCCCCCGGAGATGACCGGGATCAGCATCGCGGCCCGCTACCGCTCCGCGACACGCGAGGCCTCGGTCGGCGGGGATCTGTATGAGATCATCCCCACCGGGTACGGGATCCGGGTGATCATCGGCGATGTCCGCGGCAAGGGCCTGGACGCCGTCTTGCTCGCCCGGCACGTACTCAGCGCCTTCCGGCGAAGCGCGGTCGCACTGCCCGCCCTGGAACAAGTGGCGGGCGAGGTCGGCCGGGCCATCGCGCCGCATCTGGGCGTGGAGGACTTCGTCACTGCGGCGCTGGCACAGATCACCACCACCGGCGAGCTGACCATCGTCAACTGCGGTCATCACCCGCCGCTGCTGTGCCACGGCGGCGACCTGCGGCCGCTGACCGGCGGCAAGGCCGCCCTGCCGCTTGGCCTTGAAGATGACCTCACCGCGTTTACCACGACCTGGTCGCCCGGCGACCGGCTGCTGCTCTACACCGACGGGCTTGTCGAAAGCCGCGACGAGCACGGAGACTTCCTCCCGGAACACGCGATCGCAACGGCGCTTCTCGCATCTGACTGCGATCAGGCACTGGACACCCTGATGAGAGCCGTGGACCGGCACACCGGCGGTCACGCCCACGACGACATGGCGCTCCTGCTGCTGGAACACGGCGCATCCGTGCGCAGCAGCGCCAATGGACACCCAGCCGCCGCGCCTGCTGCCGCCGCGCCCTGAACAGACATCCCTCACCATGGCCGCCACCGCGACCCCCCGTCCCGCTTCAAAATTACTCGCATGGTGTCCGACCTTCGGGTTCATGAGATCAGTTACGCCGCCTGGTAGTACTCATTGATCACGCCGCCGAGCACTTTCCGCCGCTGGACCGGCAGGTCCAGCGGAACGTCGGCCCGGCCGTCGTGGTCGGGTGATCGTTGCTGTCGGGACTGGTGCGGCCGGTGCTGGCGGCGGCTGATTCGGGGTAACTGCAGCCGGGTTCGGCGGTGGCCGACAGCGTGTCCCGCATCCCCTCGAGCGCGGCCTTCTTGGTCAGGAATCCGCGCCGGTTGACCGGCTTGCGGGCTGTCCTGCCCGGGTGACAACGCACTTGAACCGCCAGCGCTCCCCGGCACCGGTTGAGTACGCGTAGGCGCCGCCCTCCCCCGGGCTGCGGCGCTTGCCGCCGCTGAGATAGACACCGTGAGCTTCGCGCGCTGCGCCGCTTAGGGGCTGACCTCAGTGCGCATGAGGGGTCACCGGCTAGCTCGCCGAAGCTCCAGTTTGGTGCCGTTCTCGCTGGCCGTGGAGTGTGTTCGAGGCGCCGCCAACCGGCACGCTTGCCTTTGATTTACCGGCACCCGGGTTCCCCCACGGCCCCGGCGAGTTTGATGTCTGTGCCTGAGTGAGACCGTCAGTGTCCCTTCCGCGTCGCTGTGTCTGGTCTGGGCTTGCTTGTGGCGGAGGAGCACAGTGAGTGGGGCGGTGAGCTCATAGCAGAGGGGCCATCGGAGGGGCGGACAGTTCGTGGCGGAGTGCGGCGGCTAGGGCGGGGGCGTCGGGCATGCGGGCGGGGTCGGACAGGATGGTGATGCGCAGCGTTCCGGCGTATGACGACGCCGCGAATGTTACGGTGACGTTCCCGGTGGTGGACGGGATCGGGATGATCGCCCGCACTGCGGCGCCGCCGAACGTGAGCGGGTCCTCCGGGCCGCGCAGGTTGGTGACGAAGGTCTGGACGACCCGCTGGTGGCTGGCGAACCAGTGCAGCAGCCCGGTGCGGGCCAGCAGCAAGAACGCGGGCACGAACAGGGCGGCCGAGGCGCCGTGGGCGCGCGACTTGCGCTCGCGGGTGATCTCGGCCGTCCGGGTTACCCGGGCGCCGAAGTCGCCGGTGGCGGGCACGGTGACCGGCATGATCCCGATCTGGTTGCCGAGCTCGCCGCCGCTGGCCGCCCGCCGCGCGGCCACCGGGACCGTGATGGTGACCTCGCCGAGTTGCTCGCCGCGCGCGGCCAGCAAGATTCGCAGCGCCCCGGCGACCGCGGCGAGCACCACGTCGTTGACGGTGCCGCCGTGTGCGTGTCCCAGGCCGCGGATGGCGGCAAGGTCGACGGCGACGACGTCGAGCCGCCGCCGCGGCCCGACCGGCCGGTTGAGCGATGTCACCGGCCGCCGACGCGGCGGCCGGACGCCCCCCAGTTCTGCGATTCCCTCGCGGATCCGGCGCAGGCCACGCGCCTGGCGCGGGGCGCCTGGTCCGGTCGGCCCGGCCCGGCGCAGGCGACCTCGCCAGGCATCGACGGCGAGTTCCCACGCTCGCGGTGCCGGTGCCGGGAACCGGTCCGCCCGCGCCTGTGCCGTCTGGGCGACCTGGCCGACCAGCGTGCCAAGCATCGCAAGCCCAGCGATGCCGTCCGCCAGCACGTGGTCCATGAGGAGGAGCAGCCCGGTGCCGCCGCCGGCCAGCCCGGTGACGAACGTGGCCGACCACAGCGGCCGGGACCGGGGCATGGGTTCGCCGAGCTGAACCGCAGCGAGATCGAGCAGCGCCCGCTCATCCCCCGGCGGCGGGCAGCACACCTGCCGGAGGTGCTCATCGATATCGAACGCCGGATCGTCTGCCCAGTACGGCCGCCCGCATCCGGGCGGCGCCCGGTAAAGCCGCTGCCGCAGCCTGGGCACCGCACCGATCCGCTCGCCGAGCACCCGCCGCGCCTCAGCGACGCTAAACCCCGGCGCGGCGTCGAGCACCAAGACGGCCCCGATGTGCCCGGCAGCTCCCCCGTCTCCCGTAGCGAACTGCATCAGGTCCGCGGCGCTAGCCCGGTCAAGCGACGGCGACATCGCCACCTCACCGCGGGGTGAAAGTGATGACCGACCAGCCGTACTCACGGGCCGCGTCGTTGAGTTCCAGCAGCGTCGGCGCTCGTCCGCCGGGCCGCGAGATGCCGAGCTGGCGCTGTGCCTTCTTCCAGCCAATGCGGTCGATCATGGCCTGGTAGCTGACCGCCACCGCAGCTGGGTCCTCGTCGAGTAGCGCATGCATGTGCCGCCGGCGCCCGCGCAGCGTCACCCCAACGTCAGCTCCGCCGCGCAGGTTGACCCGCCACCTGGCGACGGTGACGACGGTGAGCTTTCCTTCCATGTCCACGTAGCCAACCGGGATGTCGTACCGGCGGCCGGTCTTGCGGCCGGTCAGGTGCAGCACCAGGAAGGAATCGTCAAGCACCCCGTGCAGCGGCGAGCCAAGGAGCATACGCACCAGCGGGTTGCCCATCTTGACCAGGGCGGGCGGCGGCACGGATCGTTTCACGGTGCTGGTCATCGCGCAACACCTCCTACCTATCACCCTGCCCCGCGCGGGCCGGTGCGCCAGGGACATTGGTCACCTATACAGATTGAACGAGCGGGTTCCCGCCAGCCGGGGTGCGGTGCCGGGGGATCGGCGCAGGGGTATACGGTCCGGAAGTTCCCGGCTCATCGCCATCGCGGTAGGAGCGGCCGGCTCACCTACCCGTTCTACCCCCGCCACCTGACCATCATCAGCACGCTGACCATAGGCGTGCCGGGCTTCGGAGCCGCGGACATTTGACCAGTCCGGCGCAGCGTCCAAGAAAGGGGAAACCGCGGAAGCCCGCCAGGCTTCCGGTTCCGCGGCCGCCAAGAGGTAAGACGGGCGACCGTCCGGCCGATGACACGGCCGCGAACTCGCGTGCCGCGAGAACGCTGCCTCCCGCGTTGCGCTGTCAGCCTTGACCGCCTGCCGTCACACAGATGGCAACGATGAAGCCCACTATGGCGACGAGCACGGCGATAAGGAGGATATCGCCAACCTTGAGGCCGTGATGCTTCGAGAAGTAATCTGGCGACCGTGGCAACGGCGGTGGAAGGTACGACATGATAAACCCTCCCGATACTCGGTGCCCCAAGCTGTCCTGACCCCGGGGCGGTCGGCCCGGGGCAGGAACGCCAACCGCCTCCTGTCTCCGAACATGCCCTGTCCACAGTGAGCCAGATAGTGCCGAAAGGCCTCGAGTCCGGTGGCCTAATGTAACCGCGCCGCAGCGCCACCCTCCGCTGATGGCACTGAGTTGCATGCCGCGCTTGACAGCGTCAGCGACGCGATCGTGCGAGCTCCCTCTTAGTTCTCAAGTGGCCCCGGATGGCGGCCTCGAGGCGCCGTCCGGGGCCGCACCTAGATGTGTCGGTGCTCGCGGGCGGCCTGCTCGACCGGGTGGTTACCAGGATGTACCTCCCTGACGAGCAGACCGCCTGAGGCGGCGGGCCGGACGCGGGAATCTACCCGACGAACCTCCACTGTTGGCTGGGGGTGGGTGGCGTCGTGGGGGGCGTAACCGTCACCAGTTGCTGGCCCTTGGTCCCGGACTGCAGGATCCTGTGCGTGGCGCGGTTGGTCCAGGTCTGGAACCCGGGTTGCCCGCTAACCGCGGCGGCGATCCACCGCTGCCAGTTCGACCCGTTGCACCCGCGCAGCACGACCAGGCCGTCGCCGGGGTCGGCGGCGCACATGTTCGAGATGACCCCGTTCGGGGCGAATATCCACATGACCCCGTTTGCCGCCTCGCCGCCGAAGGCAAGCTGGACCCAGTCGGTCCCCGGGTCCGCGGTGGAGTTCGGCCAGCCGATGACACGATTGTTGGTCGTAGTTCCCTGCCCGGCTGAATCCAGCACCAGCATCGTGGCGGCGTTGTTCGCCTGGGTCCCGCAGTACGAGGTATAAGCGCCCGTCGTGCACGCCGGCGTCGATGCCTGCGCGGCCTGAGCCGCGAACACCACCGCGCCTGCTGTCACCGGCACCGTTATCGCCGCGAGCAAAACCCTGAGTCGTTTGGTCATGATTATGACTCCTTCACGTTGGGGGAGTACCGCCTGGATGGATCCACTGTCGGCTGGATCAGGACCGCAGTCCCTAGGGAAAATCCCTAATTCGGCTCCCCAGGAAGGCTCCCCGGTCCGTGTTCCGCAGTCCCTGGGCGCAGAGGTGCGCTCTTTAGGGGGTCGTTGAATGCCGCGGGGAGGCCGCCGACGAGCCAGGATCGCCGTCCGGCCCCCCAAGCTCCTCGGACGTCGCAGCGAATCGCCGGACTGGCTGGTCGATCAAGAAAATCGTCCGCACTGCCCGCCGCCACCGCACCATCGGGACCCAGGCCGGGGGCCGGCTTCAAGAGCCTGCTCAAGGCCCTGGACACCACCACCCCGGCGGGCCGGGTAGCCGCCGCCTGCCTCCCGGACAGCAGTAGCGGCCCTTTACCAGTCGTGCTGATGCCGGCAGCTGGCGTGCGTGTTGCCTGGGGAGCAGGCGGTGAGCTCCGCGTGCCGCGTCGTGATGACAAGGTTTAGCTCGGTCTCGATGTTGTCCAGCTGAAGCTGCATGCGCTTGAGTTTCGGGCCGATGTCGCCGGCGACCTCCCGGCGGAGGTAGCGGACGCATAGCGCGCCGCCCATGAGCACACCCAGGAGCGAACCCACGAGGAAGATCAGCATGTGGACCATACCTCCCTGTCACCAGGCCGCTTTCGCCTGCGGGCTGGCATCTACTTGGTGCCGACTGCCAGCGATCCTGTGACACCGGAGAGCATGCGGAACGCCGTTATGATCTGCAGCCTGTTCGCGGGTGAAAATTTCCCGGCCGGGGATGTCACAGACGCGGACGTGGCCGGCACTACCTGGTGTAAGCCACCGCGCGATGGGGGGCACGCGCCCGGACCTTACGGCCAGAGGGAGGGATGGACGATGATGCAGACCGCACGTATCGCCGCGTCAGCCGGGCCGGCCGCCACGAGCTGGAGCCGTGGTGGACGACACTGACGCAACGGTCCCGGTTGCGGGTATCCCGGCTGCGGCCACGCGGGACAACGCAATTGATGACCAGGAATATGATGCCGTTGCCAGCAGGCCCCACGAGGAATGGGACGCGTGCTACCGGGCCGAGATGCCGCGATTGATCCGGTACCTCATAAAATGCTTCGGCGATTCTGGTATGCGCGATGCTGCGGACGCCGCGCAGAGCGCCTTCACTGAGTTGTTCGCGAACTGGAGAACTGTCCGCAGCCCCAAGGCGTGGCTGCGGACGGTGGCTTTCCGTCAGATGCTCCGCCAGCACGCCAGCCCGGAGTATCCGCTTGACATGCTGCGCCAGGAGCCCACCGCGGTCCCGGCCTCGGTACGGCTGGAGCTGCGCGAAGAAACCCAGGCGGTACTAGGCCAGCTGCGCCAGCTTCCGCTGGCGCAGCGGCAAGTGCTCGCCTTGGTATACGACCAGTTTTCTTACGGCGAGATCGCGCAGATCACGGGCACGAGCGAGGACGCAGTGCGGAAAAACGCGGAAAGAGCGAGGCGCAAGATGAAGGAACTACTCGGGATCACGTAGGAGACAGGTGCTTTGGTGGTGATCTGGGATCGCGGCAGTAACCGGCCGGGTAAGCCCCGAACACAGCCGGGCCGACGCTGACCATCGGCCCAGCCGGGCACTACCCCCAGCTCAGGACCGAGCTAGAAGGGCTAGCGATGTGAGTGAGAACCAGATGATTGATCCCGGCAGGTCCGGGGACGCCGGCGACGCGGCGCTAGAGGCCGCTCTCGCCGCAGCTGATAAAGATTTGCTTGCTGCCATCAGCGACGGTTTTGACCTTGACCTAGGGCTGGCCCGGGTACTCAAGGATCTGGGTGGATCACCAGCGGTTCGCCCCGGCATCCCGGCACCAGAGCGTCCTGAGAAAGACCGCAGGAGACCGGGCGCCGCCATTTCCCAGGATGCGTTGCCCCCGATTCGCACCCAGGGTGCTGGTGCTGCTGCGCCAACCGGCGCAGCGGACCTGACCGGTAGCGCCAGCGCGTCAGACGAAGCGGTGGAGGATCACGGCCTGCGCGCCCGCCAGGCCGCCGACATCGCCGCCTGCAATGCCCGTGCCGCGGAGCTGTCAGCTGCCGCCGCGGACAGAGCGGCGATCGCTCACCAGGCAATCCAGGCCGGTCGGCCGCAGCGGCCCGCACCGTTGCCGCGGCAAGTGACCCTTGCCCTCGGTACTGTGGCACTGGATGGCGTGGCCTGCTATTTCGCTGGCCGGGCCCTCCATGACAGCCCCGACGCCACCCGCGCGTGCCTGTATACGGCAGCTACAGCCGGATTCCTTTCACTCGGCTACCGTGCTATGCGGTCTGCCGAGACACCATCGGCGTGGCGTGCCCGCCGGCAAGCGCGCCAAGCGCAGCAGGCAGCGCAGGTCGCACGTGCGATGGCCGACCAGGACGCGGCCGAACGGGACCGTCTTATCGACGCCTACCTCGGGCGCCTCAGGCGACTGGCGCTGACGACCGGCCCGGCTGAGCGGCAGCCGACGGTGGAGTCAGCAGTCCGGAAACACCTGCCGGGGGAATACCCGTTCGGAGAGGAAGAGGCCTCGCGCCCGTCGAGAACGCTGACAATCCTCTACCGCCTGCGTGCCGGATCACGCTCGGCCTGGTACCGCTGGAAGGCCTCGGCGGACACGCAAGCGTAACCTGGCCAGCGATCACACCGACGTGTGACCGCAGCGGACCATCAGCATCGCCGCGCCGCCCACGGCCCACACCCCGCCGGCAGGGCCGCGTCTGATTTGGGCCGACACTAGCCACCAGGGGTTCACCGCAGGTGCTGGCGCACGACCCCGGAGATACCACCCATAAGCTCCCCGGCTTCCCCCAGGCCGACCAGCGAGACGCGGCCCGCCGCGGCAAGGGGTGGCGTGCGCCGACCCGGCCTGTCTTCAGGACTGCTCTCTGCGCAGGATGTCGAGCACGACGTCGTTAACGACGTGGTCGGCCGCGGCCGCCTGGATCATGGCCCTGATCCCCCGGGCCAGGGTCATCCTGCTGACCGGCTGATCGAGCTCCACGCTGGCCCTGGCTAGCCAGCGGTTCAGGAGCTGATAGTCGGCCGGGGTCAGGTCGACCGTGATCCGGACGGGCTTAGCGCGGGACTCCTTAGTGCGGGACTCCTTAGGAGGGCGGGGATCGCTAGGAGATGGGCCGTACGGCATAAGCCTAGTTAACTGCATATACTGCGCTTACTGCAATCAGGTCAGGCCCAGATTCCGGAGCTCGGCATCGAGGTTTACCACACCGGAGGGAGTCCCAGCCTCTTCCGGCGCACAGCCCGGGCCGGTGGACGAAGGGGCGGCCGGTGGGTGCGGCCAGCCGCAGTCGAGGAGGCGAGGTCGGTGATGATGCGGTTGACCACGCGGCGGCCGGTCGATGGCTGCCATATGCCGGCGATTCTCACGTCAAAATCGGAGTCGGCTGATAAGCCACTAGCCGCCAGCTTCCGTCTTCCTTCGCCCACACCGCGCACGCGCTGTTGCGCAGAGTGCGCAGTCCGCCGGACCAGTACACGTTGGCGATCATGGCGCCGAGCACCACGACCGCTCCGCCGGCGATGATGATTCGCTCCTCTGGATGGTCGATCGACTCATAGACGAAAGTCCCGTCGCGGACACGTTCCAGGTAACTATCTTTGCTATCGCGTGCGGCGTTCGAATGGCCGTAGACAAGCCGGTCGGACAGGAGACGATCGAGCGCGCCGGTATCGCCCGCGATCATGGCGGCGTAGCGCTCATTTTCCAGGGTCCGGATCAGGTCGGTGAGACTGTCATCGTCGGGTGTCATCGCGATCCATTCGTTACTGTGCAGATCTTAGCTTGAGGATCCTTCCCCGCGCTGCTGCCCTTCCGGGTGGCCGCCGGCCAGGGCTGGCCGCGTGCGAGCGACCAGTCGCACTCACTCGTTTGGTACAGATGACTGAAGCCGCGTTTGCAGGTGATGACCGGTGACGCGCTCGGGCACGACCTGCTCTTCGAGCAGGTCGTGCCCGAGGTCGTTACGGTAGTCACGCCAGACCCGAATGGATGTGGTTCCCTTCGTCGATGGCGTTGTCGAACTCGATGAGAATCTGGCTGCCTGGACGCGGTAATAGTGCTCCTTGCGCCGCTCTCCCCGCGCCCGCGCAGCAGAAGTAGAGGTCCGCGGAGAAGGCCATCTGCGGTACGCGTCACATCTTCCTCATCGCCACGTACCGCCGCACATCCGGCAGTGACAGGACCGTCATCACCCGCCGTGCCGCCGGCCAGCTGCGAACAGCGCCGGAAGACCGACTCCGCCGGCCATAACGTGCATCGTCTTCGCCGTACTCCGGCAGCAGGGCCAGCGCGCACTCGTTGACGATGACGTCACAGCCGACTTGCTCGGCCAAGGCCGAGTCGTGGTGGGTCAGCAGCGCCTGCCGGTACAGCGCGGCAGCGTAACGCTGGTAAACGTCCCGGCATTGGGGCGAGCTGGCCGTGGCAGAAGCACGAACCCTACCGGTCTTACCCAATCCCAGCATCAAAAGCTCCGAGCATCTCGGCGGGCGTTGCAGTCAGCAAGCGCCATCAGCCACCGAGGTCCGGAGCGACTACCTGGACGTTACCACGAGCGAGATCACGACCACGAGTGCTCCTGCGCCAGGTCTCGGTCCGGCCTCGCGTCTCAAACTCGCTTGCCGCGTATGAATTGTCCCGGGCCGACGAACTCGTCCCACGGTGGTGAAGTCTCGGGGTCGACGTAGCGGTCGCCGCGGTGGACGGTGCGCACCACATCGGCTAGGACCTGGGCCGAGACGGTTTTGGGCGGGAACCCACGGACGCCGACGGCGAGCTGAGGCCGACAGGCTGGCCTCGAGCCGGAAGTGACCGCCGCGCGGATGCTGGCTGGCGATGTAGTGGTCGTCGAATCGGCCGTCCAGGACGGGGGCCGGGCCTTGCTGCGCGGCATGGGCGTGTTCGGAGTCTGGGCCGGCGGCCCGGCGTCAGTACAAGGGTGGCGGGTGGCCGGCGCTGGGACAGTCATCGCTGATGGGACAAGTCGGGCAGGACGGGTCTTTACGCCGGCAGATGACCTGCCCGTGACGGCGCAACAGCTGGTAGGCGCGCTGGCGGGCGGGCACCATCGCGGGCAACTGCCCGCTAGCCGCGACCTGAGCCTGGCGGTAGCTGGCCGCGTACGAGCGTGCCGGGTCGCTGAAGCCCAGCCGGGTGAGCACACGCAGGCCGTTAGCATCCAGGGCCAGAACGGCCCTGGCCCCTGTGAACAGGTCAATGCGGTCGGCCCCCGGCGGCCCGATGCCCGGGTAGGCGCGCCATGGTGCCCCGGCCACGGCAAGCTCGGCGCACTGGCGCAGGCGCTGGGCCCGTTCCGCCGGCCTGGCCCCGGCAACGACCCCGCGCAGCGCATCCTCAGGGGCGGCGAGGATCTGCTCAGGCGCCAGTCCCACCACGCTTCGAAGCTCCTCCAGCGCCTGCCAGCGGCGCTGGTCACCGACCAGGTAGGCGATGTTCTCGGCCAGGACGAGTTCCCAGCCATCCGCGGACGGCACTGGATCGGCCGGACCGCCGGCCTGCTCAAGCCGGTCCAGCAGCACCGGCAAATCCGTCATCCCAGCGAGCCTAGCCCGCCGTCCGGCGACGACGCTTCGCCGGACGGCACGAGCACCATCACATCAAGATCAGCAGACCTCCTCGCGGAACAGCCGTTCGGGTACGCGCGGATGGCGGCCCTGCTGATAGGCACTGACGGCCATATCGGCGGCGATGCGCGCTTGCGAAGTCTTGGGCTGATCACGCTGCGTGAGAGCGCGCACGGAGCCGGATGTTTCCTGCGCGGCGGTTCGCGATGAGTTCGCGGGCCGCGTACCGTCGTATCCGGTATGGCGTACGCACCGGTGAACGGCCTGCAGCTCTACTACGAGATCCGCGGCAGTGGGAGGCCACTCGTGCTGCTCCACGGTGGCCTGATGACCATCGACCTCAATTTCGGGCCGTTGCTCGAACCCCTTGCGGCGAGCAGGCAGGTGATCGCGGTGGAGCTTCAGGGCCACGGGCACACCGCCGACGCCGGCCGCCCGATGACGATCGAGGCGCTGGCCGCTGACGTCGTCGCGCTGCTCGACCATCTGGGGATCGCCGAGGCCGATCTCTTCGGCTTCAGCCTCGGCGGTCTGGTCGCGTACGCGGTCGCGCTCGGCGCGCCCACCCGGGTCGGCAAGCTGATCGTCGCCTCGGCGGACGCCCGCCGCCCGCCGGGCCGGGAGAGCGCGCCGCCCGGCGACGACCGCATGCCGACGCCGGCCGACTTCCAGGCGATGCGCGACGCCTACGAGGCGGTCGCTGCCGACCCCGCGCACTTCGACGAGTTCGCGGCCAAGACCTCGGCAATGGTGCACGAGTTCCCGGGGTGGACCGAGGAGCTGCGATCACTGCAGGCGCCGACCCTGCTGATCTTCGGCGACCGCGACTTCTCACCGTTGCCCGACGTGGTGGAGATGTTCGAGCTCCTGCCGAACGCGCAACTCGCCGTGCTCCCCGGGGCCACGCACGTCGGCGTGACGCGGCGGCCTGGCGAAGTGTTCGCGTTGATCACGCCGTTCCTCGAACGCATGCAATAAGCGGCTATAACAGGGTTACCGGTTCGGTGGCCGCGTAAAGCGCGGCGTGCCCGGCGTGCACGTGGGCCAGCTGCCGTGTCGCCGGTGCAGTCGAGCATGGCCAGCGCCTCGCAGAGCGGTAATTGGGTATGCAAGAATTCTCAGATCAGCCCGAAGCATAGCGATAGTGGCGCGTGCGCTCGACGGCTGCCGCCGCCCTCGGGCCGCGGTACCGCCGGAAACCGCGGGCGCCGGAAATGGGTGGGGACATATGGCCGGGAATCAGCTGCCGTCGATTAATCACATCGTCCAGCTCATGCTCGAGAATCGCTCGTTCGACCACATGCTGGGATTCCTGTATCCGAAGTCCGACAACTTCGAGGGCCTGACCGGCAGCGAGTCTAATACCGACGCCAGCGGCAATACGGTGACGGTTTACCAGATCGATCACACGGCGGCTGGCGCCTACTTCATGCCGGGCGCTGATCCCGGTGAGGGATACTCGAATACCAATGAACAGCTATTCGGCAGCGGCAAGCCGCCGAGCCCGCCGGCCGCGACCAACACCGGCTTCGTCACGAACTTCGCCGACGCCATCGCCTACGACCAGCGCTCGGGCCGCAGCGTGCAGGCCGGCACCACCGCCTCGGCCGTCATGGGAATGTTCCCGCCCGCGGCGCTGCCGGTACTGTCCGGTCTGGCCGCCGGCTTCGCCGTCTGCGACTACTGGTACAGCTCAGTGCCCACCGAGACCTTCCCGAACAGGGCCTTCGCCTGCGCCGCGACGAGCCAGGGGCACATGAACGACGGCACGGCGTCCTTCACCGTGCCGAGCATCTTCGGGCTGATGACCGCGCACAGCCTGAGCTGGAAGATCTACGGTTACGACCAGGAGCCGCTGACCCGCAAGGACTTCCCTGACACCCTGAGCGCGCCGGATTCCTGCTTCGGGCTGTTCGCCGATTTCCAGTCCGACGCCGCGGCCGGGACGCTGCCCCAGTACTCGTTCCTCGAGCCGAGCTGGGGATCGACGGGCAACAGCCAGCACCCCAACTACGACGTCTCACTCGGCGAGAAGCTCATCCAGGATGTCTACAACGCCGTCCGCAACGGCCCGGGCTGGAACCAGACGCTGCTGTTCATCACCTACGACGAGCACGGCGGCCTATATGACCACGTGCCGCCGCCATCGGGGGCCACCCCGCCGGACGCCACGCCCGGCGAGTTCGGGTTCGACTTCACCCGGTTCGGGGTGCGAGTCCCGGCGGTGCTGGTCTCGCCGCTGATCCCGGCCGGCACGGTGTTCCGGGTACCCGCCGGGTCGGCACCGCTGGATCACACCTCCGTACTGAAAACCATCCAGACCCGCTGGGGGCTGCCCGCGCTGACCGCCAGGGACGCCGCCGCGCCCGACGTCGGAGCTGTGCTCGGCCTGGCTGCCCCCAGGACCGATGACCCGCTAGCCGGGGTGACCGCGCGGACCTCGACCGGGGCCAACCCGGCCGCGGCCGAAGTGTCGCAGCTCCAGCTGGCGAACGCTCAGCTGACATCGCAGCTGCAGGTTCCGCTGAGCGAGCTGCACTCCGCGCCGCTGCTGGCCAACCAGCAGACGCCGTCGGACTACGACCACTACATCGCAGCGCGCACGGCTACCTGGAAGGCTGCCAGGAGACGCGGCAACGCTCCGGCCGGCTGACCGCCAGCCCGCTGCGCCCGGCAGGCGGCTCGCCCTCATCCTCCGCTGGCCCACAGAAGCCGGGCGGCCGGTTCAGCACCGCATGCCGGCTCAGCACCGTATGCCGGCTCAGCACCGCATGCCGGCTCAGCAGCGTTCAAGCTGCCGTCACGTCCCTATGGACCTGCCAGCTGTAAGTTTCCCGGCACTGGCTCTTGCGGGTGGGGAATGGCGGATCAGCTCACCGAGCGGCTGCCGCTACGTGTGATGCTGGACTGCCTGCAGGTGCGGCCGGGTTCACCGGATCCGCGTCGGGCGCAGGCCGCGGACCTGCTGCGCAGCCGGCGGCCGGGGCTGTTTGCTGGCGGCGATGCATCGGTGACCGGCGTCGAGGTGCTGGTGACGCTGGTGGACGAGCTGTGCGCGGCCGCTCCCACGGTGATAGTCGTCGATGACCTGCAGTGGGCGGATGAGGCGTCGCTGATCGTCTGGCACCAGATGGCCGCCTCGATCGGCCAGTCGCGGCTGCTGCTGATCGGGACGTGCCAGCCTCGCCCGACAGCCCACTGCGGGGATTCATTGAAGATGCCGGTCCAGGCCTCATGGGCGCTCGGCGTAACGCTGGCCGGGATGCGGGAACAGGCGGTCCAGGTGGTAGTCGATGACGGCCTGGGCCTGCCCGGGCGAGGACTGGCCGCCCAGGACGCTCTGGCCTAGGCCCGCGGACATGGCGAGCAGGCTGACGGCTTCCAGGTCCGGGTCCAGGTGGGCGGGCGTGCCGCCGGCGGCCTGGGCGGCTCGCAGTTGCGCGGCGACCACACCGGTCACCGCGTTTGAGTTTCTGACCAGGGGGCCGATCGCCAGCGCCGGGTCGGTCAGCGAGAGCGCGAAGTAGGCCGTGTACAGGACGGTGAAGGTGCGCCGTTCGTCGTCGGCGGGCAGCGCCTCGGTCAAGATGGCGGCGATGACGTCGCGCGGGCTGACCGGGCTTTCTGTCTCTTTGATCCGCCTGATCCGCGCCATGCCCCGCTCGGCGAACTGGGCTGCCAGGTACTGCATGGCGGAGAGCATGAGCTCTTCCTTGGTGCCGAAGTAGTACTGGACCAGCCGCAGGGACACGCCGGCTTCGGCCGCGACCTCGCGCATCCCGGTGGCGTGCAGCCCGCGCGTGGCGGCCGTCCGCAGCAGCGCGTCCGCGATCTGCCGCCGCCGTTCCTCGTGATCGACCCGCTTCGGCACCCGCCCACCGTATCCCTCGTTGCCCGCCCGGCCTCTTAATGATACGATCGTATCATTAAGAGCTGGACTTAGCCGTGAGAGGAAGGAACATGCTCGGTATCAAGCGCATCACCGGCGCGGCGGACCTGGCAGCCGAGGGCGAACCGGGATCGTGGGTGAGCGACGCGGCGCGGGAGAAGTTCATGGCCGCGTACGAGCGGGCTTTCGCGCTCTGGCCGCAGCCGTGCGAGGAGTTCGACGTGGAGACGGCGACCGCGACCACGCGCGTGCACGCCTACCGGCCGCATCCTGATGGGCCGCCGGTTGTGCTGCTCTCCGCGTTCAATGCCTCGGGCTGGTACCCGCACGCGGCGGCGCTCGCCAAGGTCGGCCCGGTGTACGGGGTCGACATGCCCGGTGACGCGAACCCCAGCGTCGCGCGCGCCCTGATGACTCCCCCGGCGTCCTGCGCGGCGTGGCTCGATGAACTGCTCGCCCAGCTCAGCGACCGGCCGGCGCACCTAGTGGGCTTCTCCTACGGCGGCTGGATCGCCATGAACCAGGCGATCCGCGCGCCCGGGCGGGTCGCCTCAGTAACGCTGCTCGACCCCGCCGGGCTCACCAGACTCGACGCCCGCTTCTGGTGGTGGTTCTCCATCAGCGGCCTGGCCAGCCTGACCCCGATGCCGCTACGCCGCCACCTCGCCCGGTGGCTGGACAGCCCGGCCATGCTGGAGCCAGAACTGATGACGCTCATGTGGGCAGGCACCCGCGGCTATCGGGCGGAGCCGAAGTTCCCCGGCATCCTCACCGACGACGAACTCCGCGCGATCACCGTGCCGGCCCTGCTGATCACCGGCGCGCGCAGCGCCATGCTCACCCCAGCGGAGGCCCGCGCCCGGGGAAGCCTCATGCCGCACGCGGAGGTCGCCATCGTCCCCGGCAGCCACGGCGGCTTCAACCGGATCGACGAGCTGAACGACCGGATCGCCGCCTTCATCGAGGCCCACACCACCGACAAGCAGCAGACGGCTCATCCGGCACAGCCACCGACAACTAAACGTTAGGACCGACATCTTCACCGAACCCCTACACCCACCGCTGCCGCCGCCATATGAGTTCTCAAGCAGGCTCTAAGCCCTTCCGGCTCGGAACGGGCACGCCGTCTGGCCGAGGCGGCGTACGTCGGCGCGAACATCACCGGTGACCTACGTGACGTGCCACGCCTGCTGGACGACGCGCGGCGCACGGCGCCGGGAGCGGGATCGCTGGCCATGGCGGTGGCCGGGGCCGCGTACCTGCTCAACGGCTCCGGAGACATCGATACCGCATACAGCCTGTTGTGCGGCGCCATCGCGATGCAGCCCGAGCCGTACGACCCGGCCGATGCCACGCTGTTCGAGGCACTGCACACGCTGCTGCTGGTGTGCTTCTTCGGCGGCCGGCCCGCCCTGTGGTCCCAGTTCGACGCCGCGACGGCCAAGTACCCCGCCGGGCCGCAGCCGCCGATCCTGCCGCCCAGGGACGGCTTCCTGTCCTGGAGCGGGACAAATTCCATGCATCGTTCGCCGGCGACCTGCCCGCCGGACAGGCCGCGTTCATGGCCGACTCCCAGGTCCCCTGGGGCGTGAACGCGCTCGGCGGAACGATCACCGAAGCCGCCTGGCGGATCAAGCCAAGCTGGTACCTGCTCACCACTGAGGACCGGATGATCCCGCCGCCTGCGCAGCGCGCGATGGCCGAGCGCACCGGGGCCACCGTCACCGAGGCGCCGCTGCGGCCCTATCCGGGAGGCCCGTGACAGATGTCACCTTTAGCTGGTGGCATCCGGCAGTGGTGCCGATAACCCGTGCCGGCGACATTAGATATACGCGAAACCTGCTCACGACGGCACGCGACAGAAAGGCGGGAGCCCGGTGAACGCCATGATGGGGAATTATCGTCCTGCTGAAATGAGGGCTTCCGATTCCGACCGTGATGCGGTCGTGTCGGAGCTGAGCGAGCACTTCCAGGCGGGCAGGCTGACGGCCGGGGAGTTCGACGAGCGAACGGGGCGGGCCCTGACCGCGCGAACCTGGGGTGAGCTCAGGGACCTGCTGGCCGATCTTCCCGCCACCCGGCCCGCGCCCCACGCCCCGGCCGCCACGTCCGTGAGTGCCCGGCCGCGGCCGTCGTCCGGGCGCTTGGCGCCGCCCGTGATCGCCGCGCTGGCAGGCATCGGGATCACTGGCGCCGTGCTGGTCAATGTGACCCATGGCAGGTTGGGTCTCATCTGGCTGCTCCTCCCCGTGCTGCTCATAGCGCGGCACTTGACCTGCTACCCCCGCGCAGCCAGGCGCTGCGGGTAGAAGAATTGAACTGCCCGTAGGGCCCCTGGCGCGGCAGCCGGCACGTCGGCTCGGTTGAGGACCTGGCCGACGATAGCAGCGTGTGCCGCCGGACCCGCAGCCTGACGGCGCACCTATCTGACACTCCGCTGCGGAAGTGTTGAGGACGAAGGGCGGCAGCGTGTGAAGTGACCTCCCAGCCTGTGCGGACCAGCTTGAGCGCAGCGGCGCTGCGACGGGCGCCTCCCTGCTGGGCGAAGCTGCAACTTGCAGAGGCTGGTCCTGTTTCCGGCGCTCAGTGGGGCCTTACCGCTGGGCAGTCACCCAACGCACGCTACGAGGTGCCCTTAACCGTTTACGGTATGCTCCGCCCATGGAACGCAGCACCCACGGCGTCACCCCGCAAAGCGAGGACTTCTCGTCGTGGTACAACGAGCTTGTCCTCAAGGCACAACTCGCCGATCGTGGTGCCGTAAGAGGGACCATGGTGATCAGGCCCTACGGCTACCGGATATGGGAACTGCTGCAGGCCGAACTGGATGGCCGAATCAAAGATACAGGCCATGATAACGCCTACTTTCCGCTCCTGATTCCCGAATCCTATTTCCACCGTGAGGCCGAGCATGTGGAGGGGTTCTCTCCCGAACTGGCGGTGGTTACCTATGCAGGCGGCAAAGAGCTTGAAGATCGCCTCGTGGTGCGTCCGACTTCGGAGACCATCATCGGGGAGATGATGGCCAAGTGGGTCAGCTCTCATAGGGATCTGCCGCTCCTGCTAAACCAGTGGGCAAACATTGTGCGATGGGAACTACGCCCCAGGCTGTTCCTGCGCACAACCGAGTTCCTATGGCAGGAGGGGCATACCGCGCATATTGACGCGATCGACGCTATGCGCGAGACGATGCTCGCTCTTGAGATGTATAGTCAGGTGGCGCGCGACATCGCAGCTATGCCAGTGGTGGAAGGCGAAAAGACGCCCGGGGAGCGTTTCGCTGGTGCGGTGCGGACATTCAGCATCGAAGGCATGATGCGCGACGGCAAAGCGCTGCAGGCCGGAACCTCTCACTACATGGGCACCAATTTCGCCAAGGCCTTCGGTATCCAATATACCAATGATGAAGAGCGCGTGGAGCTGTGTCACACGACGTCCTGGGGCATGTCTACCCGGATGATCGGCGGCGTGATCATGACTCACGGGGACGACAAGGGCCTGGTCCTCCCGCCGAAGCTCGCCCCATACCAGGTAGTCATTGTTCCTATCGGCCGCGGTGAGCAGCTGGATACGGTCCTGTCGGCAGCCGATGAGCTCGCCAAGCGACTGCGAGCGGCCGGAATCCGGGTACACGTCGATCGGCGGACACACCTGTCACCGGGCTTTAAATTCAACGACTGGGAACTGCGCGGCGTACCCCTCCGGCTTGAGTTCGGCCCGCGCGACCTGGCTGCGGGAACGGCGGTCCTCGCCAGGCGCCTCGGCGGAGAGAAGGAGCAGATCTCTCTCACCAGCGCGCCCGAGGCGCTGTCAGCGACGCTGGACGGATTCCAGGCCTTCCTGCTCGATCGGGCAGCCAGGTTTCGGGACGAGCACACGGCTGTCGTTCAGGACTGGGATCAGTTCGCGGAAGCGGTCACGAGCGGGTGGGCGCTGGCGCTCCACTGCGGCCAGGCGTCTTGCGAGGACGACATCAAGGCAAGTACCGGGGCGACTCCGCGCTGCGTGCCGCTGTCCGGCGCGCCTGAAACAGGCACGTGCGTGCGCTGCAATGCCCCATCGGCCTACGGCAAGCGGGTGATCTTCGGGCGCGCGTACTGAGTCTGCCTTACTGGTAATGGTTATTGTTCGGGCTATGACCCGGATTCCCTATGTGCGGCGCGAAGAGCCGGGGCCCGAGGGCCAGCAGCTGTGGGACAGCATCGTCAATGGTGGAGCTGGTATCGCTGTGCGGGTACTACACGCTGGTCTCGTTCCTGCTGAACGCGTTCGCCGTGCCGCTGCCGCCGGATGCCACGCCGATGTGGGCCGGATCGTGACGCTGCCGCCCACGCCAGCTCACGCCGCGAAGAGTCACCATCTTCTACCTGCTGGCGGAGCCGGTCCCGACACTTGTCGGCCCGGTCTCGAGAGACGACCCGCTGCCCGGCGCCTACGAGCTCCACCGGCCGTGCTGGTGTCGTGGCGAGCGACGTCACCCCAGGCGGCGGCATAGCCATGTGGCCAGGAGCCAGCGGCCCGCTTCCGTGCCAAAGTAGCTTGCATGCGGAAATACGTCATCATGGGCATCCAGGGCAGCGGCAAGGGAACTCACGCGAAAATGCTCGCCGGGGACTTCGACCTGGAGCACATCGCGGTCGGGGATATCTTCCGGTGGAACGTGCAGCACCATACCAAGCTCGGCGCGCAGGTGCGGCGCACGATGGCGGCGGGATTGCTGGTCGGCGACGACCTCGTCGAGGGCGTGGTGAAACAGCGGCTCAGCGAGCACGACTGGAACTACGGCTTCATCATCGACGGGTTCCCGCGCAACGAGCGCCAGGCGGAGTTCTTCTTGGAAAGCTACGACCTGGACGGGGTGATCCACCTGGACCTGCCCGACAGTGAGGTGGCGCGCCGGGTGCTCGCCCGGCGGCTGTGCGCGGGCTGCGGGATGGATTACAGCCTGATCGACAACAGCCCGTCCAACGACGGGAGGTGCGACGCCTGCGGCGGCGAGCTGATCAGGCGCGAGGATGACACCGAGGAGGCGCTCGCCGTCCGGCTCCGCGAGTATCACGAGAAGACCAATCCCGTGCTCGACATCTTCCGCCGCAAGGAGTACGTGATCACGGTGGACACCCGGCCGGGCAAGGAGCAGGTCCAGCAGGCCATCAGGGACAGGCTCGGGCTGCCGCCCTCCCGCCTGGCGGCGCCGAGCAACCAGGTTGGTGCGCGATAGCGAGCACCAACCTGGTTACGGATCCTGATCGCGCCGGACTCCGTCAACGGCAACATCGAGGGCCGACGCGGTCGATGCGCCGATCGTCGATCCGGCTGACGCTGAACGATCAGTGGTCTCAGCCGACGACGTGACAATCGGAATAGATGCGGCTACGGGAGGATCCTGGCAGGCTCCAGCCACGATCGTGAGGGCAGGCCCCGCGTAGCTAGACGAAGTGGACCTCGGCGTCGTTCGGCTCGTGGTCAACGAGACGGTCGCAGGTCGGGCAGTACCAGCGGGCCTCAATCGGGGTACCGCATGCGGGGTGCCGGGGCGCCTGCACCGAGTCGGCGTGCCCGGACCCCCAGTACGCCAGCAGGCGGAGCGCCCCCGCGAGTTCCTTGCCCTCGGCGGTCAGCTCGTAAGCGGCGCGGGGCGGCCGCTCGGAGTAAGGCCGGGCCACGAGCAGGGCTTCCCGTTCGAGCCGCTTGAGGCGCTCGGACAAGATGTTCGCGGCGATACCGGGGATCTGGTCGAGCAGCTCGCCGAACCGCCGCGGCCCGGTGAGCAGCGCCTCGACCACCAGCAGCGTCCACCGGTCGCCGACCCTGGCCAGCGCCTCGGCCAGCGGTGAGGAGGCAGTTTCGCTGTGGGCCATAAAGCGATCGTAGCCGTCGCGTTGACATCGCCCAAGTTAGTAGTAACTTGCAAGTTACTACTAACCGGAAGGATCTAGCGGCGATGACTATCTTCGACGAAATTCAGGCCAGCATCGCGCGGCTGGCGCAGGACACCGGCCCCTCGGTGGTGGGCATCGGGCAGCGATGGGGCGTCGGCTCGGGCGTCGTGCTCGGCGCGGGGCGGGTGCTGACCAACGCCCACAACGTGCGGGGCAGTCGGGTGACGGTCACCCTCGCCGACGGGCGCACGGCCGAGGGGAACGTGGCGGGGCACGACATCGACGGCGACCTCGCCGTCATCGAGGCCGACACCGGTCAGGCTCCGGCGCTGCCGTGGTCCACCGCAGCAGCCGCCATCGGCACGTCCGTCTTCGCGCTGGCTAACCCGGGCGGGCGCGGGCTGCGGGTGACGTTCGGCTTCGTCTCCGGTATCGACCGGAGCTTCCGCGGCCCTCGCGGCCTGCGGATCACCGGCAGCCTCGAGCACACGGCCCCGCTGCTGCCCGGCTCCTCGGGCGGGCCGGTCCTTGATGCGGCCGGACAGCTGCTCGGGATCAACACGAACCGCCTCGGTGAGGGCTTCTACCTGGCCATACCCGCCGACGAGGCACTGCGCCACCGGGTCGACGCGCTCGCCCGCGGAGAATCGGTCAGGCGGCCACAGCTCGGCATCACGATCACTCCTGGCCACGTGGCGAGGCGGCTGCGGCGTGCCGTCGGACTACCCGAGGCCGAGGGCCTGCTCATCCGCGACGTAGCCGAGGACAGCCCGGCCGCGCGCGCTGGCCTGGCACCCGGCGACCTGATCGTGGCGGCCGCCGGCCAGCCAGTCCGAACCGTCGACGACCTGACCGGCGCGCTCCAGGCGGCCGGCGACACCGTCGAGCTGAACGTCCTGCGCGGCACCGACGAACGCAGCATCGAGGTGGCACTCGGCCAGAACAGCCAGCCGGAAGGAGAAGCATAAGTCCGGCCGTGGGCGGCTTCGCGGCCGGAGCGAAGAGCCGGTCCCGGGGCACGCACCATGGCCGTTCGGCTCAATGATCTTGGTTTTCCGGGGTTCCGCTTGGGGATACGGCTCGTACTGGAACCGGGTCATCGGCCACTGGGGCCGAACGCCGCTCCGCGGCCCCAGTAACCTCAGCATTATGCCTATGTCTTGGCGCCCAAGGTACGCCTGGTACCGCCAGGCCATCCCGCCAGCCAGAGGATGAACATGAACCACGATCCCCTCCCCGGCGACCACGCTGAGACCGAACGGGTATCGACCGGGGCGCTCCCGCCCGACACGGACGTGCAGGCCCTCATCTGCGCCGGCTACGAGCGCTATCGCCATCTCGATGAGGGGGCTGTCGCCGACTACATTCCGGCCCTGGCCGCGGCGTCGCCCAGCGCCTTCGGCGTGTGCGTGGCCGGGGTTCGCGGGCGGCTCTTCTCGATCGGCGACGCTGACCAGGAGTTCGCCATCGAAAGCATCTCCAAGCTTTTTGTCTTCGCCCTGGTCTGCCACACCCTCGGCCATGAGGAGGCGCGCCGCAAACTGGGCGTCAACAGCACGGGCCTGCCCTTCAACTCAGTGATGGCCATCGAGCTCAACGCCGATCGCACGATGAACCCGCTGGTCAATGCCGGTGCCATGGCCACCACCAGCCTGGTGCCGGGCACCACTGCGGAGGAGAAATTCGCCAGCATCCTCGCCGCGCTGTCGCGATTCGCCGGACGGCGATTGGTGATGGACGAGGACGTGTACGAGTCCGAGACGGCGACCAACGACCGCAACCGGGGCATCGCCCATCTCCTGGACGGCTACGGCCGCATGTACTGCGACCCCGATCTCGCCACCGACGTCTACACCCGCCAGTGTTCTGTTCGGGTCAGCGCGCGGGACCTGGCCGTGATGGGAGCCACGCTGGCGAACGGCGGAGTCAATCCGGTAACCGGTGAGCAAGCCATCGACACCCGCTACTGCAAGCGAGTGCTGGCCGTGCTGGCCACGGCCGGGCTGTACGAGCATTCCGGCGAGTGGCTCTACGACGTGGGTCTCCCGGGTAAAAGCGGGGTCGCCGGGGGCATCGTGACGGTGTCGCCGGGCAAGGGGGGCGTCGGCACGTTCTCCCCGCCGCTCGATGCGGCGGGCAACAGCGTGCGAGGGCAGCACATCACCAGGTACCTCTCCGAAGCGCTGGGGCTTAACCTGTTTGCCTCAGCTCCTACTACCTGATACCACCCGAAGGAAATACCCGGGTCTGCTCATGAGCATGACCCGATGCTCGAAATGGTCGTAGGCACGGCCGGCCGGCCGGCACCCGGCCTTCGCCCTCGCTTGGCACTGCGACGGACCGCGGGTAGTCAGCCGGTGTCAGTTCGGCCACGAGCCGCAGCACGCGTCCGGCCGCTTCTCGGCGGGCGAGCTTGCGTGTTTGCTCCTGTGTCTGGCTGGCAGTGGCCGGAGCGATCTGCTGTCAAACTAGGATCAGTTTGATAGCTGCCGGGAGGGAGGGATGGTGGTCGCAGATTCCCCTGCGCAGCTAGGTGGTTTGCTGACCGGGCTTGGTCCTGGTTGCCGGGTGGCCGGGTACCTGTTGGAAAGGCTGGTCGGCGTGGGCGGGACGGCGGCGGTTTTTCGCGCGCGTGACGAGCGGCTGGGCCGGGTGGTGGCGCTGAAGCTGCTGACCGGGGATGAGAGCGTCCGGCGACGGTTTGCCCGGGAGGCGCGAGCGATCGCAGCGGTGGACCATCCGCACATCATCCCCGTTTACGAGGCCGGCGAGGCTGATGGCGTACTGTTCATCGCGATGCGTTTCGTGGCTGGCGATGACCTGCGGGTGGTGGTTGGGCGGGAGGGCAGTCTGCGATCGCAGCGGGCGGCCGCGTTCATTTCCCCGGTAGCGTCGGCGCTAGATGCCGCACATGGCGTCGGGTTGGTACACCGTGACGTCAAGCCCGCGAACATGCTGGTGGACGTGGGTCCTGGTCGGCCGGAGCATGTGTACCTGTCGGATTTCGGGCTGGCCAGGGGCATATCGTCGGTGGGCGGGCCGACCATGGCCGGGCAGTTCCTGGGCACACCCGATTATGCGGCGCCGGAGCAGATCAGCGGCCGGTCCGTAGACGGTCGCGCGGATCAGTATGCTCTTGCGTGCGTGACGTACACGCTGCTGAGTGGCTCGTTGCCATTCAAGCGCGAAGAGCCGATGGCGGTGCTTTATGCGCATCTATACGCGCCGCCGCCGCGGGTGACCTCGGTGCGACCGGACCTGCCGGCTGCTGTGGACCAGGTGCTGGACAGGGCCCTGGGGAAGGCGCCGGAAGACCGGTACGGCAGTTGCGGCGCCTTCGCCGACGCGCTGCGTGAGGCGCTCGGCGTGGAGCCCTACGATTCCTCCGGGGCGGCACGTCCACCTGCCCAGGTAGGTGTCGTCGCGCCTGCCGGGCCAGGTTGCCAACGCATCGTGACCGCGGTCTCGGCCGGTGCCGGCGCGCGGGGAACGGCCGTCTTTGATGGCGGGACGCCCGCACCGACTGCGATATCCCCGTTGACGCGGCCAGACTCGCTGCCCCCGCCGACTGTTGCGGGAACCTGGACCGCAGTGGTGGCCGCGGATCGTGCCTACTACGACAGTGTGCGGGCGGTGAGCGATCAGGACGCCGCGTCGATCAGCCTTCCAGCCCACGTCCCCGAACGACGGTTCCGGCTCTCCGGGACCGAGGTCCGCATCGGACGGCGCAGCGTGTCCCGCCGCATTGAGCCGGAGATCGACCTGACCGGCCCGCCCACCGATCCGGGGGTGTCGCGGCTGCACGCCGTGCTGATCGCCGGGCCGGACCAGAGCTGGTCCGTCGTCGATCCCGGCTCGCCGAACGGCATCCTGGTCAACGGTAAGGACGTCCCGCCAGGCCAAGCGGTGCCGTTGCAGGACGGAGACCGCATCCACTTGGGCGCGTGGACCGTGATCACCATCGCCCGCGGCTAACCTGACCGAATGCGATTGGAGCATCCGTTGATGGCGCGAAGAAGCCGGATGCTGTTGACGGTGTTGGTCGCCGCGTTGGTGTTGGGGCTGACGGCATGCGGGAGCGGAGCCGCCGCAGCAGATGTACGAGTCCATCTCCGATGCCGACGTGACCGCCACCACGACCTTCCTGTCGGGCCCGGAGCCACCGCTGACTCCGCTGCAGCGCTACCGGGCCGAGGCCGCCGCTGACCTGGCCCGGCTCAAGAGCGCGGCCGACGCGAATCAGCCGCTCACCGCAGCCCTCGCGGCCTTCTCCGCCGGGCTGCCCGTCTATACCGGCTACGTCGCGCAGGCCCAGACCGAGTACGCGCTGGGATACCCGCTGACGGGCGGCTCGTTCATGCAGGTCGCCTCGGAGGAGGCGCACGTGGTCCTGCTGCCCGCCGCCAGAACCATCTACGCGCTCCAGGACGCTGCGCTGACGGCGGCGAGCAGCCAGGCGACGGGGGTGCCGCTGGTGATCGTCGCCGGAGTGCTCGCGGTCGTCGCCGGGTTCGCCTTGTACCGTACCCAGCGATGGCTGACCCGGCGTACCCACCGGGTGTTCAATTACGGCCTGGTCGCAGCGTCGGCCGTGCTGATCGTCAGCGTCGTGTGGCTGGTGGTCACGTTCGCGGTGGCGCGCTCGGACCTGGTTCGGGGCATCGGGCACGGTTCAAGCCCGGCGGGAACCCTGGCCCAGGCGAGCATCGATGTGCAGCAGGTCCGGGGAGATGAGATCCTCAACCTGATCTCCCGCAGCGGTGACACGTCATTCGAGCAGAATTTCCGGTCGGTGCGCGACCAGATCGGCCCGGGTACCGGCACCCTCCTCGCAGCCGCGGCGGCGGCAAGCCGGGGGGCAGGCGGTGGCGCAGGTCAACGCGGCGGCACACGACGCTACCAACTGGTATGCCGCGAACGAGCAGGTTTACCGCCTTGACGTGGCGGCAGCGTACGCGGCCGAAACCAACCTGGTGATCGGGACCGGGCCGCGCAGCTCAGCTGCCGGGTACACCCAGCTCGAAAGCGACATAAGCCGCGCGATCGCCGACGACCTCAGCACATTCCAATCCAGTGCCACGGCAGGCGCCAGCACGTTCGGCCCGCTGGAGGCCGTGGTGATCGTGGCGGCCCTGCTGATGGCCGTCGGGTGCGCCTGGGGCCTTGGCCGCCGTCTCAGCGAATACCGGTGAGCTCGGGAGCTGGGTGAGCCGCGACCATCAGGCCAGGGCGAGGGTTATGGCGTGCAAGGCTAGCCCCACGCCCGCCCCCACTACCGTGCCGTTGATGCGGATGTACTGCAGATCGGGCCCTAGGAGCAGTTCCAGCTGGTTCGACGTCTCGGCGGCGTCCCACCGCTCGATAGTCCCCGTGACCAGGCCGGCGAGCTCGTCGTGGAACTGATCGGCGAGGGCCCTGGCTCCTGACTCGACCACACGCTCGAGGCCGTCGGCGAGACCGCGGTCCGACGCAAGGCGCTGACCGGCCGCTACCAGCGCATCGGCCAGCCGACGGCGCAGCTCAGAGTCCGGGTCGGCCGCCTGGGTCCGCAGTGTCTCCTTGGCCTTCTGCCACAGCGACGTGGACCAGTCCCGTAGTCCGGCGCTTCCCAGGACATCGCGCTTGATGCGCTCCCCGCGCTCGCGCAGCTCCGGAGATGTCTCGAGGCGGTCGGGAAGCCCGACGATCCACTCCTCGAACTGACGCCGGGCCTCGTCGTCAGGATCGGCGGCCATCGCCACCAGCCGCTCGCGCAGGCGGCTGTACAAGCGGTCGAAGACCCGCCGGTAAATCGCGTCGGGCACCCAGCGGGGCGATTCGGTCTCGAACAGCTCACGAAGCTCCGCGTAATGGTCGGCGAGATAGCGGTCGACGCCGGACAGGATGGCGTTGAACAGCTCGGCGTGGTGGCCCCCTGCGATGATGACCCGCAGGGCCCGCCCAGCTAGCGGCGCCACCTCTACGGCGTCTACCGCCCGGGTCAGTTCGGCGGTGAGCACGCGTTGGACATCCTCATCGCGGAGAGCATCGGCCGCCCTGACCACCAGATCCGCGGCGTGACCGGCAAAGCGGGCGGCGTTGGCCTCGTCGGCCAGCCAGGAGGCCAGGCGGGGAACGAGGCGAGCGGAGCGGATCCGCTCGGCGAGAACGTCGGCGTTGAGGAAGTTCTCCTGCACGAACTGCCCGAGAGTAGCCGCGAACTGGTCCTTGCGCTCGACAAGCAGCGCGGTGTGCGGTATCGGCAGGCCCAGGGGACGGCGGAAGAGGGCCGTCACGGCGAACCAGTCGGCAACGCCTCCGACCATGGCGGCTTCGGCGCCGGCCTGCACGTAGCCGAGGAGGATCCCGTGGGCGCCGACCGCGGTCACGGCGAAGAACAGGACCGTTACCCCCGCGAGGAGAGCGGTGGCGCGCCTGCGCGCGGTGGCCAGGCGGCGCGCCCGCACTGCCTGCGGCTCGCGCGTGGGTACCGGTGAAGTGGACATCGTTGCGGCAGGTTCCATCTGGCAGTCCCCGGTCAGTCCGTGGTGCAGGGCGGAAGGGCAATCCCGACTCCGCAACGATATTGACCGGGCTCACATCCTGGCCGGGATGGGTGGCACGGTCAGCACGATGGCGGAGGCCAGGCCAAGGCCGAGACAATCACGCCCGCAGGAGCGACCGGGCCACATCGTCCACATAGCTGGGCCTGGTTGGCCACCCGCTCGGCCCTGGCTGCATCACCGACCCGGTAGAGCGTGCTCCGTCGTAGCCGAGGCTCCGGCCCTTGGAGCTCACACCAGCGACGTCCTCGCCGAACTGCGCGATGCGCTATTCGGGCGCCTGCACGCCTAGGCTCTCCTGGCGCGAGGCGCGCCGGGGGCTGCGCCAGAACAGCGCCAGCTGGACCGCGGCGCCGGCTGCACCGACAGCGGCGGTGACGGCCGCGCGCGTCACCGGCGTGCCCGCCGTGTGCAGGCCCAGCAGCCGGTCGACGCTCAGCCGCCCGCCTCCGAGGGCAGAGGCAGCCAGGCACGCGGCACTGATGAAGCCGACGTACTCCCAGCCTTCCTTGATGACGAAATAGCCGTTGGGCCGGTGCACGGACATATAGGCGACGCTCATGGTCCCGACGACGGCGGACGCGCTGAGCGGCGTCGCCAGGCCGAGTGCCAGCGCCGCCCCGCTGCCGATCTCGATGGCCGCACTCGCCTTGGCCTGCAATTCCGGCTTGTCGAAGCCGATCGAGCCGAACCAGCCCGCCGTGCCTTCCAGCGTGCGTGCGTGCCGCACGCCGTGCGCGATCATCGTCCCGGCCAGGGCAGCGCGGAGGATGACCCCGGCGACGTCGCCTGCGGTGATCGACGGGTCAGACTTCGAAGATGTCATGGGTGCACGTTATCGGAGCCGTCCGGCATCCGGGCCGGCGGTCGGCCGCGCTAGACGCGAGCGTCATGACAGCTCCTCGGTACCTGATGGCCGGGTCAATCGCAGGCGTATTAGCGGGCTCCCCAGCGGGCATCTCTTTCGCGGGTTGTCGCCAGCCCATGCCGGGGGTCGGTTGGCTGGCTGACCGCGCGGACCCGGCGGACCTGCAGGACACTGAGCCGGGCCAGCACCTGCCCGAAGGCCATCAGGACCAGCGCAGTCGTCCAGATATCGGCGCCGGTGATGTCGTGACGGACCGAGAAACGGGCCACGGCAGGACCGCCGGAGTGATAGGCGTAATAGGCGAACCAGAACCGGAACCCCATGCCCGCCACCCAGGTGATGACCGAGATGGCGCCCGCCCGGAACATCAGCCGCCGCCGTTCGTCCCACCAGATGCGGTCGGCCAGGCCGCTGAGCGCACCGAGCACGATGCCGACGGCGGCCAGGATGAGGATGAGGGCCAGGTCGTTGCCGTGCAGCGTGAACGGCCGCAGGTAGATAATCCCCGCTACGCCGAGCAGCGCAAGTGGCAGCAGCGCCGCGCGGGGCGTGAGCTCGTGCGGGCGCACTTGGCGGAAGATGACCAAGATCAGCAGGATGTCGATCACGTAGTCGGTGACACTCACCGCATTCTCCTTAACTGGCGGGTTAGCGGTCGCTGTGGCAAGACTCCGCCTGGGCGCGCAGCCAGACATCAGTCAAATGACTCCCGGCCGCGTTATCGTCACCCGGTTGATCGCATCCGCCCGGTGCGGCAGCGCGAGCGCCGCGCCCGAGCGGGCATGCACGTAACCGCGAGCTGAGGTGACCGTAATAAATCCGTGATATCCACGCGAACCGGTTGAACCGTTGCGTTCCGACTCACTACCGTGACGTCAGATTTCCGGTCCGGATCGGACCACAGTCACCGCCCCGGTTGCGGTGACTGGCCGTCGCCAGGTCGGCGTCCGGCGGAGCGTGGGAAAAAAGGAGCGTGGTTGACACGGTGAGTATGCGAGTTGGTGCTGGAGCGTCCCGGCTTCGCCGCAGCGTCGCGATCGCGACGGGGCTAATCGCCGTGGGCGGCCTTTCGGTCTTCGCCGCTGGCGCCGGCGCTGCGCCCCAGCCGACCGTTGACCAGGTCCAGGCCCGGATCAACCAGCTCACGTCGCAGTTCGACAGCGTCAGTGAGCAGCTCGACCAGGCCAGCCAGCAGCTTTCCGCCGCGCAGTCGAAGCTGTCCCAGGTGCGCGTGCGCCTCAGCCACGCCGACGCCCAGTTCCAGGCGACGCAGGCCAACGTGGCACAGACCGCCGCCGCGGCGTTCGAGGACACCGGGGCCACGTCCGTCGCGGGCGTGCTGACCTCGGGCGACCCCTCGGTCGTGCTGCAGCAGGGCTCACTGCTGATGGAGCTGTCCGGCAGCCAGAACGCCGAGACGCGGCAGCTGCTCACCGACGCCAGCCAGCTGGCCAGCGTCGAGCAGGAGACGCAGCGCACCGAGAGCGGGATCGCGACCCTCAAGAGCCAGCTCGCCGCCCACAAGAACTCGCTGGGCAATCTCATCGCGACCGAAAAGGCCACGCTGGCCAGCCTGACCGTGCCGCAGCAGCAGACGGTGCAGAGCAACTCGATCGGCGCTAACGGCAGCTCAGCACCCCAGCCGTACAGCGGGCCGACCTCCACCCAGGGCGGGAAGGCCGTCGCCTTCGCCTACGCGCAGCTCGGCAAGCCATACCAGTGGGGCGCGACCGGTCCAGGATCTTACGACTGTTCCGGGCTGGCCCAGGCCGCCTGGGCCGCGGCCGGGGTGGCGATCCCGCGTGATACCTACGAGCAGTGGGCGGCCCTTCCGCACATCGCCACCTCCGCCATCCAGCCGGGGGACCTGCTGTACTACGACGGCGAAGGGCACGTCGCCATGTACGTGGGGGACGGTTACATCATCGACGCGCCGCAGACCGGCATGAACGTCCAGAAAATCCCCATGAACACCAGCTGGTACGCGGCGACCTTCGACGGCGCGGTCCGGCCGTAGGGACGTCGGCCATCGGCGCCGCGAGCCGCTGACAGCTACCCCGCGACTCCTGCAGGTCTCTTGATCATTTCCAGCGCGTTCACCACCTGGCCGCCCCGCACCGCGGGAACCGGCGGCATCAGGCTACGTCGCGGACGGTAATCGTCAGCTCCTCTGGAACCCCGAATTCGGCGAACCAGCCTTGGGGCACCTGCGGCGGGCAGCTAGCAGGCCTGGCAACCGCCTCCCTGGTAGTGCATTTGGCTGGGGAGGCCTCCTCACCTAATGTAGATGCATGCGTATGTATCTAACTGTTACACCACGAGACAGGTACCTGCGGTGGTGGTAGCGGAAGCCTCGTCGCCGACCCCAGGGAATCCGCGAGGCGAGGCGCTGGTAGCGGAGCTGACGTGGGTGCACGACATGATCCGCCGGGACTTGCGGACGGTCCGGCAGATGGCAGCGGACGCGGCCGCAGGCGGGGCGGCGGTGGAGATCCAGGCTGGCATCAGGTCGCTGGCGGCCAGCAGCCCGCTATGGCAGCTGAAGGCCGGCTGCCTGCACTACTGCCGGTTCGTGCACGCTCATCACAACGCCGAGTCGGTCCTGCTGTTTCCCGCGTTGCGGCGGGCGAACCCGGCCCTGAACCCCGTGGTGGACAAGCTGGAAGCCGACCACGCCAGCGTCTCTGACCTGCTCGGCGAGGTCGAGACGGCCGCGCGGGAACTCGACGGCGCGGAGGATCCCGCCGCCCGGACCAGGCTCATCCAGGCGCTGCAGAAGCTGAGCGCGGACCTGCTCGCTCACCTGCAATACGAGGAAGACCACATCTCGGATACCCTCCGGACCTGGTCGGACTGGCCATTCAGATGACCGGCGCGCATGCAGCCACAGGCCCAGAGCAGGCCGCGACGACCGCCGGGGAATACGCCTGCGCCCGGGCCTGGGCGGCGCTGACCTCGGCTCATACCCGGATAGCCGCGCAGCTGAGTACCGCCCTGGCCCGGGCATGCGACCTGAGCATCAACGACTTCGAGATCCTGCTCCGGCTAGATCACGCGCCTGCCCCAGGGCTGCGCCTGAGCGAACTAAACGCGGCGATCCCGCTGACCCAGCCCTCACTCAGCCGCGCCGTCGCCCGCCTCGGGCAACGCGGCTGGCTGTCGCGCGCTGGCGCCGCCGACGACCGGCGCGGCGTGCTGGTCACCATCACACCGGCCGGAAGGGACGTGCTGCGCAGCGCCGTGCCGGTGCACGCGCAGACCATCCGCGAGTCCCTGCTGGACCCGCTCACCCCCCGCGAGCAGGACCTGCTGGCCCGCGCCCTCAGCCGGGTCGCCGACGCTGACCCGGACCCGACCTCCAGACGAGGAGCACCATCATGACGCAGCCCGTGAAGTTCGGACTCAACGTCGACCCCAACACCGGCGGCCTGCCCATCGCCGAGCGGATCACCGCGATCGCGGACGCCAGCGGCCTGGACCTGGTCGGCATCCAGGACCATCCCTACAACGCCGACTTCACCGACACCCTCACCCTGATCACCTGGCTGGCCGCCAGGACCAGGCACGTGCACCTGTTCCCCAACGTCGCCAACTTGCCGTTGCGCCCGCCGGTCATGCTCGCCAAGCAGGCCGCCACCATCGACGTGCTCAGCGGCGGCCGCTTCGAGCTCGGCCTCGGCGCGGGAGCGTTCGCCGACGGGATCGCCGGAATGGGCGGCCCCCGCCGCAGCGCCGGGCAGGCCCGCGGCGCGCTCAGCGAGGCCATCGACATCATCCGCGCCAGCTGGGCCGGTGAACCCTACAGCTACCAGGGCTCCTACTACCAGGTACCAGGCGTCCGGCCGGGTCCCAGTCCCGCGCACGACATCGGCCTGTGGCTCGGCGTCATCGGCCCGCGCGCCGTCCAGCTCGTCGGCGCCAAGGCCGACGGCTGGTCGGTGTCCGCACCCTACGTGCCACCAGACCGGCTGCCCGAGCTCAACCAGATCATCACCACCGCCGCCCGCGACGCCGGCCGCGACCCGGCCGCGATCACCCGCCTATACAACGTCATGGGCCTGATCACCCCGCAGGACCGGGACGCGTTCAACGGACCCGTCGAACGTTGGGCCGAAACCCTCACCACCTTGCACACCGAGTCGCAGATGAACGCGTTCGTATTCTGGCCCACCGGCGACCGGGAACGGCAATCCCGCCTGTTCGCCGAGCAGGTCGTGCCCGCCGTGCGCGAATCCCTTACCGTTTAGACCGATCTAGCGCTCGGGGCCGGTTTGCGAGCCGAGATCAGCGTAGGGAACAATGACGTTCCGGCGATAAGGATCGCCATAACCGCGCGGTGCTCGCCGTGCTGATGGCCTCTACCCCCGATCGGTGACATCAGGGTAGGAGGCCTCGCCATGGGCGACGCGCTGGGACTGCCCGGCAATGATCTGGGGCTGCGCGGTGAGCGTGGCCCTCCCGATACCCCTCATCCAGCTGCTGCAAGTGCTGGCCGTCGCGGTGGGCGCGCCCGGGCATTCGAGCACTCCGGCCCGTACTTCGCGCTGCTGACCTGGGGCTCTGAGCTGAAACAGCTGATCCTGTACACGATCCTGGCCAACGTGTTTCTCGCGCCCTGGGGCCTGGCGTCCAGCCAGCACCTCGGCGCCATCATCCTGGCCATCGCGGCGCTGCTGGCCAAGGCCGTCGCGGTGGGCTGCGTGGTCGCGGTCATCGACAACTCCTTCGCCAAGCTGCGCGTCGCGCCGCTGGGATTTGTGATTGGGGCATGGTTTCGTGATCCGGGGCCGGTCCACTTGTCGGGTCGCCTCGTTGCTGGAACGATGGGGGCGTGAAGCTGGGGATCTTGTGCGGCGGCGGCCCGGCCCCGGGGATGAACTCGGTTATCTCTGCGGCCACGATTGAGGCCCGGAACTCCGGGTGGGATGTCCTGGGGATCATGGACGGCTTCGAGCACCTCATCGAGGGCCGGATCGAGGAGGCGCGGCCGCTGTCCATCACGGACGTGTCGAGGATCCACGTTCAGGGCGGGTCGGTCATCCGGACCTCGCGGGCTAACCCGACGGTGCGCGACGAGGGCGCCGCCGACCCGGACTGGAGGCTGCACGCTTGTCTTGAGTCGCTGCGGAAGCTGGGGATCGACGCGCTGGTGACGATCGGCGGGGACGACACCGCGTTCTCGGCGTCCCGGCTGGCCGAGGCGGCCGGAGGGGGGCTGCGCGTGGCGCACGTGCCGAAGACCATCGACAACGACCTGCCGCTACCGGGCGGCGCGCCGACCTTCGGCTTTGAGACCGCGAGGAGCGTGGGGGTCGGTCTCGTCAACAACCTGATGACCGACGCCATCACCACCCACCGGTGGTACCTGGTGGTGGCCATGGGCCGCTCGGCCGGCCACCTGGCCCTGGGCATCGGGAAGTCGGCCGGGGCCACCCTCACGGTGATCGCCGAGGCGTTCCCCCGCGACGAGCCCATCCGGCTGTCGCGCCTGGTGGACGTCCTGGAGACCTCGATGCTCAAGCGGATCGCCCACGGCCGCCCCTTCGGCGTGGCGGTGCTCGCCGAGGGCATCGGCCT
>Ga0074046_10000355_pt1 | contig 41185 bp, 41 predicted proteins | sample BogForMeECP23OM3_FD_94441 | JGI IMG/M metagenome (GOLD analysis project Ga0074046, IMG submission 94441) | Bog forest soil microbial communities from Calvert Island, British Columbia, Canada - Bog Forest MetaG ECP23OM3 | ecosystem: Environmental > Terrestrial > Soil > Wetlands ... | reverse complement strand
ACGTGGTCACTGCGATCGATGCAGCTGGCGCTGAGAGTGTCTATTCCAATGAGGTGGCTGCCATTATCCCCAGTGCCCCTGTAGCTCCGAGTGCTCCCATTGGCCTCATCCCGGGACTTAACCTGAACGGCAGCGCCGCACTCGTTGGCAATTCATTAAGCTTGACCACCCCAGGGCACAACCTTGCGGGGAGCGCCTGGTATCCGACTCCTGTAAATATCCAAGCGTTCTCGACCGATTTTACGTTTCAACTCACCGACCCTACCACCACTTGCATGGGCGATGGATTCGGCTTTGTAATTCAGAACGTTGGCGCGACGGCCCTCGGGCCTTCCGGCGGAGGACTCGGGTACGGGCTGGATAACATAACCAATCCGTCTTCGAGTCCGAATTCACCGATCGGCAAAAGCGTGGCGGTCAAGTTCGACTTGTTTGACGACGCAGGCGAGGGCAATAACTCGACGGGGCTGTACATGAATGGTGCGTCTCCCACAGTGCCTGCTGTAACGATTGGGAACGGCGTGTCCCTGCAAAGTGGTGACCCCTTCCTCGTCCACCTAACTTATGACGGTACCACGTTGACGACGACTATTACCGACACCATGAACGCCACCGAAACCTACGTGGCTCAACATTCCGGCAACGGTTGGCGGGAATACCGCCTATGTGGGGTTCACAGGGGGAACGGGCAGTTGTGTTAGCAATCAAAGCATTCTCGGTTGGAACTACAGCCCATTGGTAACACCGGACTTCATCGGCTCAATTTCGCCAACATCACAAAGCATCTCACTCTCCGCTGGAGGAATCGCCGTATATTCGGTGAGCATCATGCCGCAAGGCAGCTTAAACTCGAACGTAGCGCTGAGCGTGATAGGTGTGCCGACGGGAGCGACGGCAACGTTCAGCCCGAGCGTCACGATTACAGGCGGCTCCGGCGCGTCAACGCTGACGATCACTCCGACGGGGGCAACATCGCCGGGAACGTACACGCTCGGCGTCATTGGGACGGGCGGGTCGGTCACGCATACCGGGACCGTGAGCCTCACAATCAATCCGTAGGTTTCTGTGTTATGTCAGTGAACCGATTATGTTGAGTAAATGTTCTCTCCGAAGGCGCGGTTCGCCTCCCTGATCATGAAAGCTGGGTTATGTCCCTTCGCTCAAGAACTCCCAAATAGTTGTTGTAAAGTTCTCGAGTTATTAATACTGCGTATGAGAAGCTTGGATTATCGGAGGAAACGCGGCGCTCCCTGCGCTGCTGTGCGCTGGTCGGAACCGATCCACATGGCTGATTAGGAACAGTGGGTTCTAGTACGCCACTTTTTCTCTGCTGCCCGGCCTCTTATACCCTAGCAACAGCAACCCTCTCAAGGAGATTTGATGAAGAACCAAAGAGGCTTTTCCCTTATCGAATTACTCATCGTCGTGGCGATCATTTTGATCATCGCGGCCATCGCGATTCCGAATCTTATGCGTTCCCGTATGGCGGCGAATGAGTCTTCGGCGGTCGGCTCCATTCGCACGATTAATACCGCGATGGTGACGTATTCGTCTGCGTATCCGGACACCGGTTATCCAGCTGCTCTTGCCAATCTTGGCGGCAGCGCGGCAGCTTGCGCTCCTCCGAACCTCGGCACCATTGCCCTCGCTTGCTTGATCGACCCGCTGTTGAGCGTTGCACCGAACCAGAAGTCTGGTTACACGTTTGCGGCTGCGGGCGTCATCGTCGGCGGCGGCACGATCAGAAACGTATATACCGTGAGCGCAGTTCCCCAAGGTATCGGTACCACTGGTCAACGCGGTTTCTACTCGGACCAGACCGGAGTCATTCGGTATACGTTGGACGGCACAGTGCCAACAAACGCCAGCTCACCTTTGCAGTAAGCTAGGCACACCGGGCCGCGCACCCCCAAGCTGTAATGCTGTCCTATGCGGGAGTGATTTCCTCTTACAGACCGCGGGGTTGTCTCGTTGGACGAGCGGCCCATTGGGAAACTACCGTCCACATTGTATGCCATAATGCACGTTCGGGCCCCGACACTAAAATTCCGAGTTTTGAGCTGAGAATCCATCGCGAAGGAAAGGACGACCATGACAAAAAAATTGGTTATGCTTGCAGTCTGTTTGGCAGTAGCTTCGCCTCTATTCGGTCAGAAGAAGGAAGAGGAGCGTCTCTCGAATGCAGCCACCGCAATGCAGACGATCCTCGCTGAGAGCAACGGGCTGCCCAAGAGCATCCTCGATCAGGCCGATTGCGTCCTGATCTTCCCAAGTGTCAAAAAAGTGGCTGTCGGCATTGGCGGTAGTTACGGCCGAGGAGCGCTCGTTTGCCGCACGGGCGCAAAGATGAATGGTGGATGGGGCGCACCGGCCATGTACAAGCTCGACCAGGGCAGCATCGGCGTGCAACTCGGTTCCACGGCAACAGATTTTGTACTGGTGGTCATGAACCAGAAGGGCGCGGACCAAATCCTGAATGGGAAGACAAAGCTCGGAGGCAATGCCGCTGCGGCTGCCGGTCCCACGGGTGCTCAGGCAACAGGTTACAATGCCGATGCGATGAACACGGACGTCCTGACGTACTCGCGATCAAAGGGACTGTTTGCCGGCGTCTCGCTGGAAGGTGCTTCGATGGACACCGACGAAGATGCTAACAAAGATTTGTATGGCAAGCAGATGAGCGCGAAGGAAATCATCTCGGGCGGCCAGGCAGTTATTCCGGCAGCCAAGCCGCTTGTGGACGCGCTGGATAAGGCATCACCAGCTCGCAAGTAAGTTCCCTGAACCTAAGAAAGTTGCTTGATAAGTCTGGTCAAAACACGGCAAGTCTGCGGTCCGATTTCTTCGGGGCGACAACCTCAAACGAAAGGCGCATTGGGGAAATTAATAAAACTTTGGGGCGGCTCCCAAAACCCTGTCGCGAAATTCCACCTACTTCCTCAGCCGAGTTCCGCGCATGGCAAGCCGCGGTCATATCGTACCCGGGTGGGCCGGCGATGGATTGATCCAGCCGGGGCGGATGCTGAGAGATAGACGGAGGGGTGAGAGCTGAAACGCGCAATTAGTCTTGTCGCCTTATTCGTGCTCAGCGTATTCGCTTGTGTTGAGGTGTGCCCCGCGACTCAGCAACCACCGTCTCAAAATAACAGTAATCAAACCGCCTCACTCCATGGCGTCGTGACCACCGCGCAAAATGCCACTGAGGTTGCCGTTGCTGGGGTTGTTCTAAAGCTCTCCCGAGAACCCTCAACAGGAGCTTCCTTAACCGCAAACACCCAACCAGATGGCAGGTATGAGTTCCTGAAGCTCGAACCAGGAGCTTATTCGATTTTCATCAGTGCACCCGGATTCAAAGCCGTCAGTAAGCAAATCGTCTTCAACCCGCAAGAGCAAAAAGTGCAGGACTTCAAGCTCGAATTGGAAGCGGTCTCTGAAAAAGTCGAGGTGAGCGAGACTGCCGCCGAAATCTCGACCGAGAGCTCCGCTCCGCCGCCTGTAACCGTCACCAGCACTCAACTGATCACTCTCCCGACGCCGCAGGAAAAAGTGAAGGACATCATTGCAATTGCCCCAGGAGTGATTAAAACACTCGACAGCAAATTGGCCTTCAAAGGTGCCGACGAAAATCAGAGCCTGCTGCTCGTCAATTCTGCTCGCACTACCGATCCAGTTACAGGGAGCTTCAGCGCGCCTATACCCACAGATGCAGTGGAATCTTTTTCCGTCAATAAAACGCCGTACGACGCCAGCCTAGGAAGTTTTTCTGGCGGACTTACGGCCATCGAAACGAAACCACCAGAAGATAAGTGGGACTTCAAAGTTAGAGGCGTCGTTCCGCAGGTTCGTGGGAAAGAGGGGCATATCGTCGGCCTCTCCGAGGCCATACCTGGCGTGGCCTTCGACGCTCCTATCATTCCCCACAAACTGCTCTTCTCTGAGGTCTTCCAGTACGATATGAAGAAGTACACCATCGAGGGACTCCCATGGCCCGATGACGTTAGCAAGAAACAAGGCTTCAATTCGTTCTCAACGCTGGAGGCGATCTTATCGCCGAACCATGTTTTGACCCTCACGGTGAACGCATTTCCGTTGCGCTGGCAAAATTACGATATCAGCGCCTTGATTCCCATTCCTGCTTCCAACGATTTGAACCAAAGCGGTGTGGCGGTCGGCCTTGCGGACCGATATCAACTGGCTTCGGGTGCGGTTGTCAGTTTCATTTCCCAGTACATGCGTTTCGACAGCAATGCCCACGGACACGGAACCGCGGACATGACCATCAACCCCGAGGGTTACGGCGGCAATTATTTCAATCAATGGTCGCGCCGCGGCAAAGAGTTTCAAGCCGTTCCTTCGTATCAATTCCCGCAAAAACATTGGCACGGAGATCATGAGATTCGTGTCGGGGTAGACGTCGACTGGCGCGCCTTTTACGGCACAACGGAATCGAATCCCATTCACATTCTGAGCGAAAACAACTCTCTCCGCACCAACATCACCTTCGCATCCACAAGTGCCCAGAGCCCGTCCGATACTTCCATCAGTGAATTTTTTCAGGATCATTGGATATGGAATCCCCAGTGGAGCTTCGATTTCGGCGCACGACTGTCCTCTGAAACGGGCGGTTGGTCCGCCGCTTTTGCACCTCGCGCGGGTGTAGCTTATTCGCCATCAACTTCAGGCAAGACCATCATTCGCGCAGGTGCGGGCATTTTTTATGGCTTGCTCCCGCTGCTTGCCGCCAGTTACACCGCCAATCCTACCCGGACTGTCACAGAATTCGATTCCGACGGCACGCAGATCGGCCTACCGGTCACTTACTCCAATGTCTATGCCGGCAAGATGAATCCCCTCATTTCGTCGACTCTGCCCAATCAGACCGGCACCTCACCCCGGAACTTCACCTGGAACGGCCAAATCCAGCAGAAACTCCGCAACGACATGAAATTAACCGTCGGGTATTTGGATAGCCATACTAGCTACCTTTTCACAGTGAGTCCTTACACGAGCACGACTGGCGGCCCATCCTTCATGGCGCTTGCGAATACCGGTTCTTCTCACTATCGCGAGTTAGAATTGACCTTGCATTACGCTTTTGCAGAGCGTGATCAGGTGAACGTTTCTTATATTTGGAGCCAAGCACGCGGAGATTTGAATAGTCTTTCCAGCATATTCGTTCCGTTTGCTGCCCCGGTGGTTCGACCCGACGTATATGGGATTCTTCCTTCGGACGTCCCGAATCGGCTCGTCGGGTATGGCATTTTTGCAATACCATGGAAAATGACATTCAGTCCTTTGCTTGACGTGCACACGGGATTTGCCTATTCATCCATCGATGAACGACAGCAATATGTGGGAACCCCAAACGATCAACGTTTTCCAACGTACCTGTCACTTGACCTGAAAGTGTATCGTGAATTCCGGGTACCCTTTCTTGGAAAACGGAGCGGAAAAGTACACCACTTTCGTTTTGGGGTTTATACGCTGAACGTCACTGATCACCACAACTTCAGCACGGTCTACAACAACGTCGCGTCTCCGTACTACGGAAGATTTGTTGGATTTCTGTATCGACACGAGGGCATGTTCCTCGACTTTGTCGACTAGCGACTTCTACGGATCGTTCCCAATTGCTCGCTAATTCTTTTGATTTGGACCAAATTGGACTACGACCGTTTTTGCCAATTTCTCGTGAGTGTCTGAAAAGAATGGCGGGGACGACGAGACTCGAACTCGCGACCTCTGCCGTGACAGGGCAGCGTTCTAACCAACTGAACTACGTCCCCTCCAACAACGTGCAAGCACCACAATTTGATCGGTGTCAACTGTGGTGTCCATTCGTGGTTTCTGTCACAGGCTCGAAAAGCCCCAAATAAATGCAAACCTACGAATGCAAGAAATTGTATCACAGCAAGCGTAAGAATGCGCACGCGCCCGTAAGTCTCTGAAAAGCAATTTACGAACGATTACGAACGGTGACGGGCCTTCCAGTGATAGTGTGTTCTAAGTTGCGCTTGGACGAGATTCTATGAACGATTTATTCCCTGAGAACGGGCTTCGTCCCAAGAAGCGATTTGCGGATTGCGTGCGAGGGACTACAACCCTCGCGGACGGCGCCTGGGGCACGGAGTTGCAGCGGCTCGGCGCGCCACTTGGGGCTTGCCTTGATGAATGGAATCTGACCAAACCGGAACTGGTGCGGCAGGTTGCCGAGGGCTACGTGCAGGCGGGAAGTCGCGTGATCCTAACCAACACATTTCGCGCGAATCGCATCAGTCTCGGTGGCCACGGGCTGGAAGAGAAGTGTGCGGCCATCAATCGTGAAGGGATGAAAATCTCGAGGCAGGCGGCCGGGAATTGCGCCATGGTTTTTGCTTCTATCGGTCCAAGCGGGAAAATGCTCGTGAGCAATGAAGTTACCCCCGAGCAACTAAGCGAAGCGTTTGCGGAGCAGGCCAGCGCTCTTGCCGCTGAAGGCCCAGATGCCATCTTGATCGAGACCATGACCGACATCGAAGAGGCACGCATCGCCGCCGCTGCCGCGCTCAAAACGCAGTTACCCGTAGTAGTCTCGTTCGTTTTCGATTCGGGGCGGAACAAGGACCGCACGCTGATGGGTTGTACACCGGAACAAGTCGCCTCCGCATTCGCCCGCGATGGCATTCACGCCATCGGCGCAAATTGCGGTGTTGGTGTTCGCGAGTCCATTGCCGTCTGCCAGCGCCTCGCAGCAGCGTGCTCTTTGCCGGTTTGGATCAAGCCAAACGCGGGTCTGCCCGAAATGGTCGATGGCCTTCCCACATACAAAACCACTCCTGAGGAGTTTGCCGGATTCGCTAAGGAACTGCGCGAAGCAGGGGCCACCTTTCTCGGAGGTTGCTGCGGAACGACTCCGGCTTTCATTCGCGCCTTAGCGCGGCATACTGCCTTGGTTGCGTGAAAAAGAAGGAGTGGACCTGGAGGTGATACCATGAATTCACTGAGCGCGCGAAGACGGTGTTTGCGGGAAGGATTGATGGACTGATTCCGTCCCGCGAATAGCAGGAAAATCATCTCAGGTCTGATATCGGAATTTCTGCAGGGTTTCTACTATTCATTTGTCTGCCAGGCAGTGCGAAGCTTCTAAGACGGGCGACGGACTCTCAGAACAAAAGTCTGATTTCGTGACTCGACACCCGAGGAAAGGCCCGACATTGCCGACCCGCGTTCCACAGGACCACTTCCTTACGCAACTTGTGCTACCTCTCTGGATTCTTGCATTCGCGTTATTCCTGGCGTTTTGCTATTTCACAAGCTCACTTTGTATAACGGTTTTGCTGGCTTCTTTTCTGGCAATCGTGGTCGACCCGGTGATTATGTACCTTGAGCGGTGGCGCATCCCGCGGATGGTGTCTTCGGCGGTGGTGATCGTAGCAGGTACGCTTCTGATAGGAACACTAATCTATGCGTCATATACCAAGGTTTCCGGCACAATCGACGAGTTGCCACAATATGCGCGGCGAGTGGGGCAAGCGATTGCGCCTGTCGCGAAGAAGATCGAGAAGGTTCAGGACAGCGCCGGGCGGTTGAACGCCGAGGTACCCACGAAGAAAGTGCCGGAGGTCAAGGTCAAAGGCGATTATCCAGAATGGACTACGTATGTAATCCGCGGTGTCGGGCCCATCAGCGGAGTAATCATCATTGTGGGCGTGGTTCCATTCTTGATGTTCTTTCTTTTGATCCAGAAGAACCGACTTAAGCAGAAGCTATCGATTGTCTGGGGAGATGCAATCGATGTTTCTTCTTTTGCGACCAGTGTGACCCGAATGGTGCGCGGCTTCGCGCTTGGTAATCTGCTTATCGGAGCCCTGATGGCGGCGGTGACGATCGCGGTTCTATATGCGTTAAAGTTGCAAGGAGCCGTGCTGATCGGGGCGACGAGCGGATTGTTTAACTTGATTCCGTTCGTGGGAGCAATCCTTGCCGCAATCGTCCCGATGGGTGCGTCATTGTTTCAGGATCGCCCGATGAGCGATCTTGCTGTGATCTTATTGACGGTCATTTCGTTGCATACGCTTTCTGCAAATCTACTGGTTCCTCGAATGATCGGACGGCGGGTCAGTATCAGCCCGGTGGCCGCAACGATAGGAATTCTTTTCTGGGGATGGCTGTGGGGGCTGATCGGAGTACTGCTAGCGGTCCCGTTAACGGCGTTTGTAAAAATCGTAGCGGATTCTCACCCGTCGTTGAGCAAAATCGCGAACCTGTTGGCGGAACGACCGCAAGTCGTTCCACCGTGGTCGCGGGCCAGTCGACCGCCGACGACCGAACTAGCCTATCGCGGACAAACAAGCGTAAACGGCTAGGGAAACATGTTATGTGCTCATTTATGTTTCTTGAAAGCGCGCTGGCCGTTTTTTATGCGCCGGCGGGCTTCGCTTGGACCTCTTACGTCGAGAATCCGATAATGTTTGTCGGATAATCTGTGGTAGTTCACAAAGAACTCTTCTAGCTCCTGGATAAAGGTCTTTCCGAGATCGTCGATGTTCGTCACTTTTGCATAGCTGTGATTGGCCTGCTCGATGGCTACTACGCGATCATTGCGTATCATTTTCTTTTTCGAACCTTCTTCGCCTTCGATAATCCCAATTAGACGGCACTTCAACAAACAACCCGGAAAGGCGGGTTCATCCATAAGAACCAGAACATCGGTGGGGTCTCCGTCCTCGGCCTTCGTGGAAGGTATAAACCCGAAGTCATAAGGAAAGGCCATGCCGGCGGGCAATACTGTCTTCAGGCCGAAAATCTTTTGTTCCGGATCAAAGTCGTATTTATTGCGGCTTCCCTTTGGGGTTTCGATGATGACTTGAAAAGCGTCCGAATCATCGGGATCGCGAGGCTGTAATCGTGAGGGATCCGCGAGGGCCTGCTTGTTATTTTGCTTTTTGACCATCCGAGAGATTTCCTCCAGCAGGAAATTGTCGGGGAGTTCCTGCAGCACCGCCATACGAAGCTTTGAGGATTGCTCTACCGGAATCTAGGTATAAGCAGAGTTAAGAAAGTGAGATGGCCGTGTGGGACCAGGTTCTAGTGGTTGTATTGAGCATGGCTCAGGCGACACGCGTATAGCAGCGGGCAACTAGGGCGCCTAAATTGGCGGAGAAGTGGAGTCATAACAGACCCCAATCATAAACAGGAGGACAAATGGCGAACGAAGGTACGAAGAAGGGCCCAGACTCAGAAAAACATCCGACGCATAATCCGCGTCACGACGATAAGGGAAAGCAACAGCAAGGAGGTCACAAGCAAGATCGCAGAGAGAACGAGAAATCCGCAAAATAATTAACACAGTGTTCGAGGGCGGTTCAATAGATCGCCCTCGTTTTTGTTTTGCGTTGTGTGACTTCCCAAGATCAGAACAGCTGAAACAGCAGCGCAATTGAAGCAACTCCCATCACGACTGTTCCGGCCCATCCAAAAATGCGTAAGTAGGCAGGCAGGGTGAAGTCCCCCATGGTTTTGCGGTCCTGCGTCAACAGCATCATCATGGCCATAACCGGTGATGCGAGGAACCCGTTGATGACCGCCGCAATGAATAATGCTTTGATGGGGTCTAAGTGAATGAAATTCAGCGATAGTCCAATGAGCATCGCGGCGCCCAGGGCAGCATAAAACTTAGTCGCTTTTCCAGGCTTAACTTCGAGACCGACCCGCCAGCGCATGGCCTCTCCGGCGGCATAGGCCGCGGCTCCCGCGAGGACGGGAACGGCGAGAAGGCCGGTCCCAATAATGCCCAACGAAAACAGGACGTAGGCATAGCGTCCGGCCAAAGGCTCGAGCGCTCGGGCAGCTTGCGTGGCCGTCTGAATATCTGTGTCTCCGTGGACAAAAAGAGTAGCGGCGGAAGTCAACATAATGAAAAAGGCCACAAGGTTTGAAGCCGCCATACCCAAATAAGTGTCCAGTTTGATTCTCCACAGTTGGTCAGGGGCTTGTTCTGGGGCGCGGATCAGGGGTTTTTCCAGTTTTCGGTCTTTGACTTCTTCGGCTTCCTGAGATGCTTGCCAGAAAAACAGATAAGGGCTGATGGTGGTGCCCAGGACGGCGACGATCATGGTGATGTAAGCACCGTGAAAGTTGGAGATCGGAGGGATAAAAGATTGGCGCAACACGGTGGTCCAGGGAATGTGCACGAGAAAAACGGTGATGACGTAGGCAAACAAGGAGAATGAGAGCCACTTCAGGTAATTTACGTAACGGGTATAACGTACGAAAACCTGAAGCAAGAGCGAGGCCACGCCAAGCCAGAGGATATGGAACCAGCGGGCACCGCTTAGCAACATGTGCATCGCTTCGCCCATAGCGCCAAGATCCGCACCCAGATTGAATATGGAAGAAATCAGAAGGAGCAGAACAATGGTTACAACAACGGGACGCGGGTAACTCCTGAGCAGATTTGCGGCGATGCCCCGGCCGGTGACCCGTCCGATTCGCGCGCTGATTTCCTGGACGGCGCACATAAGAGGGTAAGAGAAGAAAGCCATCCACAGGACACTAAATCCGAACTGCGCACCGGCTTGGGAATAAGTTGCGATGCCGCTCGGGTCGTCGTCCGAAGCACCGGTGACGAGGCCCGGCCCGACGTGCAAGAACGTGTCCCAAAGCGTTAGGCGCTTAGAGGGCGTTTGCACCTGAGCTTGGTGCGAAGGAGGGGCAGCCGAACTCCGATCCTGGACGAAATCAGACACAATTCCTGCGAGGTGAGCCAGTCATGTCCGATGGTCAGATCCGGCCAAGCAAAAGCAAAACGACGAGGATGACAAGGACTAAACCCAAACCGCCGCTGGGATAGTAGCCCCAACCGCGACTATACGGCCAAGTTGGAAGCGCGCCTAAAGCCATCAACAGCAAAATCACCACGAGTATTGTGAGCATCTGATGTTCGCCCGGCATTCGAATAGGGTGAGTGCGGGCTACTAACCTCCGCGCCTATTCCAAATCGAAACGACCGAAGAAACAATCAAGTTAAGCGTGTAGGGTACATGTCACGACATGTTAGGTTCGAAAGCTGCCGTGGTTTGCTTGTTTGTTTACACCGAGCTTCTCAATGCCGTACAGCGAAAGCGGTATGGCTGTTGGGCGGGAATTCTATGATGCTCACCTCCTACATTGTTTTGAGGAGCAAATATGGCAAATTCGGAAGCGGGACAGGCTACAGGCGATCGCGAGCAGTTGATCAAGGACTTGAACGAAGATTTGGCGCGCGAATATCAGGCGATTATCGCCTACGTGATCTATTCCCAAGTGCTGAAGGGCGCCGAGTACATGGGAATCGCCACCGAGTTGGAAAAACATGCCGGTGAAGAGTTGAAGCACGCTTTAATCATTTCAAAGCAAATCGACTACCTCGGCGGGATGCCCACTGCCCAGCCGAAACCGGTTCATACCACCGATGATAATAAAGCGATGCTACAGGCTGATCTAAAAAATGAAACAGAAACCATACGAAACTACCGGCAGCGCGTGCGTCAGTGCGAGGCTGTGGGTGAATACGCAATGGCAGAGCTTATTCGTGGGATTCTGGTGAATGAGCAAGAGCATCAGATTGACCTGGCGACAGCTCTTGGAATCGACGTACCGCGTGTGGAAGAAACAAAACCCCACAGTTAGATCTCCTACTCATTTTTCCTCAAGGGTTCATGCACTTTGTTCCGTATTTTGTTCGCAATGATTTGTAGTGGTTGTGTACGCCAACGGAGAATGCTGCTGTCAGCGTCGATTTTTGCAGCAATTCATGGATGGACACAAATAGCCAGAGAGATTATTTTGCTATTGAACCCTGAGAGACACTGGCGGTCATGTCCTGCTGGGAGTGACTGCACACGGTGATCTGGGCCGGGCCTTTGCAGTTTGACTGGCCTGAAGTCACCCTTGGCCGCCAGTGAAATTCCTTTTCCGGTCTTCAGGGACCTCAGCTACCTTCAGTTTTTGATTTCCCTACACTTCAATCCGGATAGTGGGCCAGCGCACTTTACGCAACAGTGTGAGCAGATTTGTAGGGCTGTCGATAGCATGACGGCGCTGATCAAAGGAGGATTATGAAACAACATATTGCTTCGGGTGCACTGGTAACGGTGCTTGCTTTCGGGGGTCTTTGGGGCTGTTCAAAGACAGAAACGAAATCGCCAGATGTGTCCAGCCAGATTCGAAATTCGCTCGACCAGGCAGGTCTAAAAGACGTGAGCGTCAGCCAGGATCGCGATAAGGGAGTAGTCACGCTCGGTGGCACCGCCACGTCCGAAGGTGATAAGGGCCAAGCCGAATCCATCGCCAAGTCTATTGCGGGGTCGGAAGTAGTGTCGAATCAAATTGCTGTGCGGCCTCCGGGAGATGAAAGCACTGCGAAGACGGTGGATTCCGATCTGGATAAGGGAATCGAAAAGAATCTGGATGCCGCGCTGGTGCGGCATAAGCTTAACCACGCGGTGAAATACGACGTGAAAAACGGAGTTGTCACTCTGACCGGTAATGTGGGATCGCAATCGCAACGGAACGGAGTCGAAAAGCTAGCCTCGGGGGTGCCGAACGTGAAACAAGTTGTGAATGAAGTGGAAGTCAAGGGCCAAAAAGCCAGTTCGTCGGACTAAACCACCGGCGCCGGCCGGCGCTGCCTCGAGAGATCACGTCATTCGTTGGAGGAGGCAGCGCGGGCCCGATGCCGTTTGTGGTGATACATGTCTTGATCCGCCTTGGCCATCAAGTCCGCCAGCGATAAGGGAGCATGTGGATCGTAACGGGCAACCCCGACGCTGAGAGAGAGTTTGTAGCGCGTTTCGTCTGCATTGGCCTTTTCCAGGTTATTGGTCAGACGATCCAGAATAGTTCGAATGTCGGGAACTGAAGCTTCCCACGCAAGCACGGCGAACTCGTCGCCCCCCAGCCTAGCGAGAAGGTCGGAATCACGAAAGGTATCCTCGAGAGCGTCAGCGGTGCGAACAAGCGCCAAATCTCCTTCGCGATGACCAAACGCATCATTGATTCCTTTCAAATCATCGAGATCGCAGAAAAGAACCAGAACATTCAAGCGATCCCGGTGCGCGAGCTTTAACTGTTGCGCCGCCACAGCCAGGAATCCCCGACGGTTAAAAAATCCCGTGAGATCGTCCGTAATCGCAAGGGAGCGGACCTCTCGGTCGAGTATGGATTTCTCCAGCGCCCAAACAGCGGCCTTCTTGAGAGCGTCACTTACAGCAATGGAGTCGAAGTGCTGAGATTTGATAATTTCCGATAAGTCCGCCAAGGCTCGGAGAATCTGGTCGAGTTCATTGTCTTCCGAACGCAGGACGCCAGATAAAATGGACTCCAGAGTTTCTTTTCGGGGGTAGGACCGGCGATTGATCGGGAGGACACTGTTGGTCGATTTATTGTCGCGGTCAAGGGGCCCGGTCCCGCCGCTACTCTGCATTTGGGAGGTTTTTGAAGTGCGGCGCGGCATACCTTGCGTAAGAGTCCCATTTCTACGTCTTTAGCGCTATCGGGTGATAGCTGTACGTGCTATCGAAGCGCTCGAGACCGCGAAGAGCTCGAGTGCTTATCGTGATTCAGTTTTGATCTTGTCGAGTTGTTTGCCGCGTTGAGGTACTTCCGTGTCGCCATACACTTCGTCAGGGTGCTTTCTTAACGTGTTTGTCGGGGGAAGGCCCTCCACTTGAGCTGATTTTGCGACTGTTTGATCTGATGGGGTGGAGTCAGATTTGACTACCTGCTTTTTGGCTACCTGTTGGTGGTATCCCCGACTCCGGCGTTTTCGCTTGAGTCTTTCTCTGTGGCGGCCCATGTTAATGAACTCAGCCTTTACGGTGCTTGAAATATTCAACTTGGCGTAAACGCTTTTCGGCTTCGGCTTTGGTCTTGTAAGGCCCGCCCAAGCTTTTTCCCTTCTCGGACAGCACTTTGTAGCCCTCTTTCACCTTTTTGATCATTTTCGTCTCCCTGTGCGCGATTGTGAAGGAAGCAGACTTTGGGTCAATGACCGAACTGCTGTACAAAGGCCACCAGATAAACGGTATAAGTCCAGGACATTCAGTCTGACCAGCGAGTGCGGCGATGATATTCACCACCACCCCAACCGCCTATGTCAACCACGACGGCGATGATAAGAATTACTAGATTTACGCCGGCGAGTGGCAGCCCGGAGTTTGTGATTCAGGCGTAAACCAGCGTGGTTAGCGGCAGGAAAATGAAACCGAGGATCGGCAGAATCAGACCATGATAGGCGCGCTGCAGATAATTGGAGAAAAAGAACAGAAGCACCAAAGCAATTCGAGGGAACGCCGCGAACAGGATTAGCAGAAGGCAAGGCATACGCACCTCGAACACTTTGATGATTGGGTCGCCATAGAAAACAACCTCTTCAAGCTCGTAATTTCTAATTGCGCGCTCATTTAACAACAAGGGAGGTTGGCTTTGCTCTCGGTGGATTGCTGTATCCCAGTGAGCGCTAGGCCTGCAGGAATCACTACAACGGGACATATCGACGAGTAAAGTCCGCGCGGTATGGCCTTAATCCGCCCACCGGTTTAAAAAGGGAACAAGCTGGAAAGGGAAAAGATCTGAATCCCTTCCACTGGAGGTCGATGATGATACGGTGGGCTCTTGGATTCTTTGTGATCGCCTTGATAGCCGCGGTATTGGGTTTTGGCGGGGTGGCAGTAGCGGCCGCGGGGATTGCGAAAATCATTTTTTACATCTTCCTGGTTCTGTTTGTGGTGTCTTTGATCGGGCATCTTGCGAGTAGAACTTAAGCGAATGACATACCCAGTTTCGCGGGAACAACATGGGAGCCTTGTCGTACCGGGGCTCCCATATTTGTTTTCACATTTGTTCGGGATGTGACTATTCTTTGCGCGTCCGGGCTGCTTTGGTGGCAACTCCGCGCAGACCTATTTTCCCCTTGGTTTGAACTGCTTTCATGGCGGACTGACGCCGTGATTGGCCGCCCCGCTTCCGAGCTGCCGCCCGGGCATGTCTCGATAGGCTCAATTTTGACGCAGCCGAACGCCCTTCCCGCTTGAGAGCGCCCGAAACGGCCCTTGAGCGTACCGTCGACGGCTTGTGACTGGGCGATTCTTTCGCTTTCTGTTTTTCGCGACGAGCTTGTGCGCGAGTTTTGGAAGAGACCCCTTGCTTTGGCGGCGGTAATCCAACGCCGGCGCGCCGGGCCTTGGACAGGCCAATGGCGATAGCCTGCTGCGCCGAGCGAGCGCCGTGTTTGCCTTCACGAATGTGGTGCATCTCTTCCCGCACGAACTCACCGGCTTGCGTGCTCGGAGACTTGCCTTGTTCTTTATCTTGCTGAGCGCGTTTAAACACTTTTTCTTCGGGCATGTTTGCACCTCCTTCAAATTCTTGGACTCCGGCCCCACTCGTGGTCTTCAGGGACTTTGAAGTGTAAAAGCACAGGAGTCAGGTAAGCCTGCCTGCCCGTTGCGTGAAATAAAATGCACGATTTTCAGTAATTTTGTCACTGATGTGTGTGTACGGACGCTCGATAGCGTCACTTGCGAGAATCACGGGGTAGAAAGAAGACCAGGTTCGTTGCCAAATGTCCTTTGGCTTTGGGATCGTCGAGCCACGCCGCCTCCTGCACATTCAACACAGCAACGGGTCCAAGGAATGGCTTTGAGCCGAGCCAGTGGGATTTTCTCGCCACAGACCCCGCAGATCCCGTATTCGCCAGTTTCCATGCGGCGTAGTGAGAGATCGATTTCCGCCAAGGTGCGGACTTCGCGCTCGATGTTGGCAATGGCCATCCCCGTGGAAGAATTGCGCAATGCCAAACCAACTTCGTCTTCGGGTTCTTGATCCATTACGATTTCCTGACGGCGCTGCTCGATACGGGTGTTGAGCTCGTCACGTTTGGCGAGCAGGAGCTCTCTCACTGCATCGTGCTCCGTGTTCCTGTTCCGTTTGGACATGGAAGGTTCCTATCCTTTGTTAGATTCCTGCTCGCAAGAAGCTGAACGCAGTCCCCGAAGGAATTCGTCCACTTGAGCTTCAGCGTCTTGTCTGCGAACGCCATAGCGTTCCCGGATGATGCCGAGAAGTTGGTGATGCTTGCCGCGTAGTACGGTCGACTCGTCATGAACCATTTTTCCCCACATCACTATGAGGCTGCCGAAGTATTGCTTACTTTTGCCTTCTACCTGGTTCCAACTCATTTGAACCTTCCTTGGAATGCAGGGCTCGCTGCAAAACGGGTCAGGACGATTGCTGGAGGCAGTGCAATGAAAGCACTTCAGGGATTAAAGTCAAATCCAGAATAATATGGAGACGAAGGAATAGAATCCTGCACCAGACGGAAGTAGCCTGTCCGCGCAAAGGCGAACTAGGTTAAGTCAAATGAAGTTGCTGCAGAGGTTGCGGATCAAGCTGGAATTTCGTCAGGCTTCAATAATGCTGTTCTTGATGGCATAACGCACGAGTTCACTTACCGAGTGAACCTGGAGCTTGCGCATAACATTGGCGCGATGGGTTTCGGCGGTTTTCACACTGATCCCTAAAACTACGGCGACTTCCTTGCTGCTCTTGCCTTCCGCAAGCAACTGAACAATTTCGCGCTCGCGAGAGGTCAGACGACTACGCGGGTTGGCGGGGGGCTGAGGAGAAGAGATTCGGTCCGAGAAGTCGCTCAGAAGCATTTCCGCTGCGCGGGCCGTGAAAAAAGTGCGGTGATTGGCCAGAGCTTCGATGGCATTCACGAGATCCCGATCCGCGTCTGCTTTCATGACGTAACCGCGCGCTCCGGCTTCGACGATGTCTTTTACGAGTTGATCGGAAAAATGAAGAGTCAAAATGATGATGCCGGTCTTCGGGAGCGCCTTGCGAATACGGCGAGCAGCTTCCAAGCCATTCAAATCCGGCATGCTGATGTCGATGACAACGATATCCGGCTTTTGTTCCTCGGACAGGCTGACGGCTTCACGACCGGTCTTAGCCTCTGCACAGACTTCCCAGCCAGCATGAGAGTTTAAAAGCTGTTTCAAACCGCGACGAAGAATGTCGTGGTCGTCCGCGACCAAGATGCGGAGATTTTTCGCGCATGAGACCGCTGCAGGTTTTTGTATCTGTGTATGGCCAGCCATGATCGACATAGAGTGACCTCCCCGTTTGAAAGCTGGTACGAGCGGCGGGAACTCGTGGGAGATACAGATAATACATTAAGGGAAGTCGGCCCATAGGGTAAACCCTGTAGAACTCTTACGGAAAAATAGGGCCGATTTGGTAAAGCTGCGCACCGTTTTCGTCATGTGGGGTAAACCGAACCGCAACCTGCAGGTTTCGCCTGATTGGAGAGTTAGGTTGTTTCTGACAGCCTGTCCGTGCGATTGAGGATGCTTCAAAAATAAGAAAAGGGGAAAGAGGCATGGCAAAAAATAAATCCGTTCTCGGTATATATACGTCACGAAGCGCGGTGGAGTCGGCTATTACTCATCTGAGGGATGCGGGATTTGCGAGTACAGACATTTCGATCCTGTTACCAGAGAACCTTGGCTCCAAGGAACTGGTAACAGAAAAGGCGACCAAGGCACCGGAAGGCACGGCTGCTGGCGCAGGTTCGGGAGCGGTCATTGGCGGTGCGCTCGGATGGCTGGTGGGTATTGGCGCGCTGGCAATTCCCGGACTGGGGCCATTTATCGCAGCCGGACCGATTATGGCGGCGTTGGCAGGCGTCGGTGTGGGAGGAGCGGTCGGTGGATTTACAGGCGCGCTCGTTGGGTTGGGCATTCCAGAGTATGAGGCGAAGCGTTACGAGGGAAGGCTACAAAAGGGTGGCATTCTCACGTCTGTACACTGTGAGACTTCTGAGGAGATTGACCGCGCGAAGGAAGTCTTGAAGCGGACGGGAGCAGAGGATATCTCTACCACCAGCGAATCGTCGACCAGCAGAAAGGTGGAAGATATCTCCGAGGCGAAGCGCGTTGGCCGCTAAGACCTGCGCCAAATAGAATGTGTCTTGTATTTGCGCCGGCTGAGAGTCCGATTGTGGCGAGCAGCCGGCGCACTTGTGTTTAACCGCAGTGAACTTACATGGACGCGCTAAACACTCCCACAGCACAATAAGCGAGCTAAAACATATAAATGATTGAAAGTTGGACGAGGAGAGCGACCCGTCCCAGCCCTCTCGCTTCATCTCTGAAGCGCTCCGGGTCGCCTCCTCGATAGGAGAAATCTTAAAACCGAGAGGCATATTCCCATACAGTGGATTCCGGGGTCCATCGGGTAAATCAAGTACGCATGTGGAAAATGTAGACATCCATCCGGTCCGCATCATCGAAAGCATAAAAGGGGAGCTCATGGCATCAACATTGTGGAAGGGACATATCACGTTTGGGCTAATCTCGATTCCAATTCGTTTGTTTGCCGCTGCGCGGAATGAACACACGCGTTTTCATGAGATCCATCGCGAATGCGGCACTCGGATTCACCACCAATTGTACTGTCCTTATGACGAGCGGGTGGTGACGCGAGACGAAGTGGCACTGGGTTACGAGACGGATAAGGACAAGTACGTCCTGGTTGAGCCGGACGAACTGAAGAAGATCCAGCCCAAGTCATCGAGGGTAATGGAGATTTTGCAGTTCGCCAAACTCGCGGACGTGGATCCTATTTTTTTCGAAACTTCATATTTTGCGGTTCCGGAAGAGGGCGGAAAGAAAGCCTATGCGCTATTGCTAGAAACCCTGGACACCATGGAATATGCGGCTATTGCGCAGATGACGCTACACCAGCGTGAGCGCACCGTGGTCATTCGTCCCTATCAGCGTGGTCTGGCGCTGCACACCATCTATTACCCGAACGAGATTCATGCCGTGAAGGGGTATGAGCAGGGGGATCTAAAAGATCTGAAGAAGCAGGAGATCGCTTTGGGGGAGCAATTTGCGAAGACGCTGGTGAAACCTTTTCGACCGCAGGAATTTCACGACGAGTACCAGATACGGGTGAAACAGTTGATTGAAAGCAAGGCGAAGGGCCATGCGGCTCCAAAACCAGAGCAATCGAAACGGCTGGCACCGGTGATTGACTTGATGTCTGCACTAAAGAAGAGCTTGGCAACGTCTGCCCCTGCGGTGAAGGCTGCGAAGTCCAGAAAACTGCGACGGACTGCCTGAAGCCTTTAGAAAGTAATGGGTCTTTGAATGATTTCTCAGGCGACACGCTTATGGCCGGGGAAAACGAGAGAGCCGTAGATTAGGATCGGTGGCGACAGGGCTCCTCGAAGTGAGGGCATATGAGATTTGGTCCATTCCTAGGAATTGCGTTACTCCTTTTTGTCCTGTGGATCGGCGGATTTCTGGTATTCCATGTGACCGGAGCGCTGATCCACTTGCTACTGCTCATCGCCGTCATCTCTTTGTTTCTGCACTTCTTTACGGGGACCAAAACGGCTTGAAATCCTACGAGTGGTCCCACACGCGATGCTGATATGGATTTGGGAGTCAATAGTTTCATACGTGAGGGCTGAACGATGGCGAGTCTCAGTGGGATGAAGGTTGCGATTCTGGTCACAGATGGATTCGAGCAGGACGAGCTGTTGCAGCCACGGAAGGCGCTGGATGAGGCAGGAGCGCAGACGATACTGGTTTCCCCGAAGGATGAAAGCGTGCGCGGCTGGCATTCCACGGATTGGGGCCGATCTGCAAAGGTTGATCAACGGCTGAATGAAATTGAGCCTGAGCAATTTGATGCGCTGCTGCTGCCGGGAGGAGTGATGAATCCGGACAAGCTTCGCATGGAGCCGAAAGCAGTCGAGTTCGTGAAATCGTTCTTTGACGCGGGGAAACCGGTGGCGGCCATTTGCCACGGCCCTTGGACCATTATTGAGGCAGGGGCGGCATATGGGCGGCGGATCGCGTCCTGGCCATCGTTGAAGACGGACCTAAGGAATGCGGGTGCGGAATGGATCGATAGCGATGCCGTTGTGGATGGCAACCTGGTCTCCGCGAGAAAGCCAGCGGATATACCTGCGTTCAATCGGGCGATGATTGAACTGTTCAGCAATACCCAGGCGCAGGATGCGCACACACGGAAGTCAGATTCAGCCATTGGAGGGAGTCAGGTGGAGTCTTTTGGGGAAAGGGACCCACGGCTGCACGTGGAGAAAATCAAGTATTTGTTGAATGACGTGGCAAGGCACGCCCGTCAGGACATGAAGAAGGTCTCTGATCCCAGGGCTCAGGCGCTTTTTGAAACGACGGCGGAGGGAGTGGAGGGTCTTGCTAAGGCTTTCGATGATTATGAGGAGAAGCGCGAAGAGGCCTGGAAGACTGCTGGATCGCGTTAGTCGCTCTAGGTCGGACACTTTGCTGGAGTGAGCTTCGGGAGGAAATGATGGCGAGATACGGAAGAATCGCGGGCAAATCCGTTAAGAGTGCTATGCGGCGGCGCAAAAAAGGGACTTTGCGATCGGGAAAAGCGGGTAAGGGCGGACAGGTGAAAAGCCGAAAACAGGCTATTGCCATCGGTTTGTCGGAAGCGCGTAAGAAGGGCGCGAAGGTGCCAAGGAAGAAATCCGGCTAAGCCATCCCCATCACAACTCACAGCATTTGATTTGCGAAATCAGCGCAGCCAAACCTTCGGTTCTACAGACATGCCCGGACGCAGGCGATGCTCTGGATCTTCACCTTTATTGAGCCGGATGCGGACCGGGAGTCTCTGCACAACTTTGACGAAGTTGCCGGTGGCATTTTCCGGGGGAAGTAAACTCATGACCGCGCCAGTTGCGCCCGGCATGCTTTCTACGTAGCCGTGTAGCGTCCTTCCATACGCATCGACCTTGATATCGGCCTGCTGCCCGGGATGCATTTTGCGCAATTGGGTTTCCTTGAAATTCGCGGTAATCCAGATGTCGTCGAGTTGCGAGATTGTGAACATCTGCTCGCCCGGTTGGACGCGCTGACCTAGCTCCACGGTTTTTTCGTTCACCACACCGCTAATGGGTGCAACGATCTTTGTATACGAAAGGTTTAAGGCGGCTTGTTCTGCCAGCGCTTTAGCCGCAAGCATAGCGGCTTCCCGACTAGCGATTTGCGCTTTGCGAATTGCGGTTGTTCGCGGGGCGTTACGCTCGGCTTCCGCCAAGCGGCTCTGTGCCTGGCGCAGTTGTGCGCGGGCCTGGTCGATACTTTTCTGAGCAGCGAGGGCACTGGCCTGGGCCGCTTCCACGGTGGCCTCCTGGCTCCTGGCAGCGGCAACGACGGTGTCGAACTGTTGGTGGGATATTTCTTCGCGCTGAACTAAAGGCTCATAGCGTCTCACGTCGGTTTGTGCCTTGATGTTGTTGGCCTCGGCCTGGCGAATGTTGGCGAGCTTGGCCTCATAGTCCTTCTCTGCGGCGGCAACGGCAGCCTGTGCAGAGGCTACATCGGAATTGGAAGTGGAAATGGTGGTCTCGTTGGTGGTAAGCACAATAGGAACGTTGGGGCTCTCGGCGCGTAGTTGAGCCTGGGCCTGAGCCACGCTGGCCTTGGCCTGGTCGAGAGCGACTTGATAATCACGAGGGTCGAGCTCGACGAGGACTTCACCTGCCGTAACAGTTTGATTGTTTTCGATGTATACAGCAGTCACAGTGCCGCTGATTCTTGCGCTGATGCTGTTGAGATGGCCGTCGACTTGCGCGTCGTCGGTGGACTCATAAGAACTGAGGTACAGGAGCAAAACGACGGCAAGGATGACAGAGACCACGAAGCCGGCAGTTGCAAGAAGAACAGTTTTGCGGTGCTCCTGAACATACGTGGTCACCCGGCGCTTTAAAGGCGGTTTCGGTTTTTCCTCCTGTTTGTCGTTCTTATTTTTGTCGCTGCCCTTGTCTCCATTCTTGTTTTCATTACCGTCCGTTTGCGAATTCGCCGGTGTGTCGTCTTGGTTCTGGTGATTGGAATCTCCGTTATGAGAAGACTTGTTGTTGCGGCGCAGTTCTTCTTGTTGGTCGCGCAGACGTTGCTGTTCGTCACGGAGGCGCTGAATTTCATCACGAATTTCCAGGTATTGTTGTTCTTCTGCCATCGATGGTTCCTCGCTAATGCGCACCCGCGGGAGCGCCTTTCTTCGCCTTGACGCTGCGAACCGCGAAAATGATAGGCGCACAGAGCAAACAGACGATTGCGATATACCGCAATACGTCGACGTAAGAATAGACAGTAGCCTGTATGTCTAACCCGTTCGCTAACTTGGCGTATTGACGAAGTTGGGCGAGATGAGGGCCGACGTGATAGAGTCCCGGTCCCTGAGGTATGTAGACTCCATGCCGGAGCACGCGGCTGGGTGTCAAATAACGGGACAAGTCCAAGCGGTGTGTTTGTGAATGACGGGTCACCAAGGTGTTGGCAACGGATATTCCGATGCTCCCGCCAATATTCCGAAGCAAATTGTAAAGCCCGCTGGCATTTCCAATTTGTTCGTTCTTAAGGGTGCCCATGGCCAGCGTGGAAAGGGGAACAAACACCAGACCGGAGGCCGCACCGCTTACGATGATGGGCCAGGTCAAAGACCATTGAGAGATTTGCAGCGTAAGTTCTCCCATTGCATAGCTTGCCCACGCAAATAGAAGAAAGCCCGCGGCAATGAGCCAGCGGTTGTCAATTTTGCTGGTGAGTACACCCACTGCCGGCATGATGAAGACCGCACCTAGACCACGCGGGCTGACAGCTAAACCGGCTGCGCTGGCCGTATAGCCCATCACGGTTTGGTAGAACAGCGGAAGAATCGTGACCATTGCGTAGATTACGCCACCAAATAAGCCGATCAGCAGGCACCCAAAAGCGAAGTTTCTATTCATCAATACGCTAAGCTTCACAAGAGGTGCTCGTGTCACGAGTTCTCGAATGAGGAACGCGGCGAAGCCGGCGATGAGAATGACAAACGCCCAACGAATCCAAGGTGCACTGAACCAATCATCTTCCTGGCCCTTATCGAGAATGATCTGGAGTGATGCGAGCCAAATGGCAAGCAGGCCAAGCCCGATGGAATCGATGCGTCCCACTTTCGCGTTTTTAACGTAAGGGGGATCTTTAACAAAACGATAAATCATGAAGACGGCGAGCACTCCGACGGGAACGTTGATGTAGAACGCCCACCGCCAGGAGTATTGGTCGGTGAGCCAGCCGCCGAGGGTGGGGCCCAAGACGGGAGCAACAACCACGCCGAGTCCGAAAAGCGCCATGGCTACTCCACGTTTGGCTGGAGGAAAACTCTCCAGGAGTATCGCTTGGGACAGTGGCTGCAAGGCGCCCCCACCAGCGCCTTGTGCAGCGCGTGCGAGCAGAATCATTCCCAGGCTGGCGGCTGCGCCACAAAGAAATGAAGAGATGGTGAAAAGGACGATGCAGAAAAGCAGGAAATTGCGCCGTCCAAACCGCAGAGAGAACCACCCGCTGGCGGGGAGGATCACCGCATTGGCGACCAGATAGCTCGTCAAAACCCAAGTGGCTTCGTCGGTTGTGGCAGACAAGCTTCCCGCGATGTGCGGAAGAGCCACAGACGCGATGGCAGTGTCGAGCACTTCCATAAATGTGGGAAGCATCACCGCCACCGCAATCAAATAAGGGCTGCAATCGGGGCACCAGCCTCGCAGGGGGTCATCGTTGGAATCGTGGTCAGCCAAGAAACCTCACTGGTAGAACATTTGCCTGCGCGGCACGGAAAAATCGGCAGTATCGAGTGGATGCACTACTCCATTCCGACGGCGTCAGAATGAACAGGCACACGAGTAAGGACAATCAGCGGTTCGCTGTATTCATCTGCGCTCGAATGCTGGCTGTAGATGGTTTATGCCGCGGTTACTTGAGACAGTGTGAGAAATCCTCGTAGGACCAATGTTCAAATCAGAAAAGTTTACTGCGGTGAGGAATAAAATCGTCATTGCCGTTGGAACATCTATGAGAAGGCTGTGTCGAAGGTGGACTTATCGATTTACTGGAGTGGCCATCCATTTGCAAACTTAACGGACTGTCAGCTTCGCCGCAGGGTTTCGCGACGCGGCTCACCCTCAGGGCGGCTAAATGGAATAATTTAGAGGAGAGAGCAAAATGGAAGATCAAATGGCCCCGTTCAAGCAGCCAACCTTTTGCAGTAAATATGAGCGACTCCTGGAAGAATGCCAGAGGGCATTAGAAACCTGGTCAACGCGGCGAGAGGAAGCCTGGCAGATGGGTTTGCGCGGGAAGGAATTGGGAAGCGAATTAATTCGGCTGCAGGCCGATTTCGCGAAATCCTATGCGGTCCTGCAAAAACACGTACGCGAATGCGCTCTCTGCGAATTCGAATCGAAAATAGTGAATTCGATCCCATATAACAACCCGGACCACCACTCGCTGCCAGCGTAGGTCACAAGTCGACCCTCCCCGAACGGATGGAGTTGTCGGAATCTAAATCCACATCACCCGAGCTTTCCGCTTCTCGGCCGACAATAGGAATTTCAACCGAGACCATCGTGCCAATGCCTTGATCACCAGCGGTTACGGTCAGCAATCCTCCCAGTTCGCGGGCGCGTTCACGCATACCGCCAAGGCCCACACCGACTCCTTCGTTGCGCTCCAGAAAAGAGCGAAGGCGCTCCGAGGGTATACCGCAGCCATAGTCCATTACAGTGAGTGCAACCGTATGCGGCCCGACCTCCATGCTGATTCGCGCCCGTTCGGTTTTCGCATGACGATGAACGTTGGTGAGGCTTTCCTGCAAAATCCGGAACACGGCGGTCTCGATTTCATTCGAGAAACGGGGAATGGTTTCAGGAATGTGCAGAGAAACGTTGATGCCGCTGCGCTGCGCGAACCCTTCCACATACCAGCGAATCGCTGAGGCCAGACCGGTTTCGTCGAGCAAGGGCGGATGGAGCAGATATGAGATAGTCCTTGTCTCCGTGAGGCATCGGTCGAGAATTTCGGTGCACTCATTCAGTAGCCTGCGCGAGGATTCTGCCTCGATGTTTTTCAGTGAAGACCGAATATTTACCTTGAGACTAGCGAGATACTGCCCAAGGCTGTCGTGCAATTCACGAGCGAGCTTACGACGCTCGAGGTCCTGGACCTGTAAAATGCGGGCGCTCAGGCGGCGTGCAGCCTCTTGTGCCTGTTTTTGAAGTGTCAGGTCCGAATTAATTTCGAGCCAGCCGATGGGAGCGCCTTCCGCGTCCCGGCGATAAGTCCACCTGCTCGCCACGGTCATACGATGTCCGTAACGCGTGGTTTGCTGAAGATCACCTTCCCATACACCTTTGCGCTTCAGGACGGAGATCACGTCTTGATAGGGAACGGGAAACTCCGTCTGTAACAATTGAGAAGCATTCTTGCCGATGACTTCTTCGCGTTTCCAACCGTAGAGTCGCTCCGCTCCGCGGTTCCAGTAGGTAATTCTATTTTCAAGATCGCTGATAAACGCGGCGTCGTTGGCGAGGTCAAGAAGTTCGGCCTGAGTGGCCACCTCTTGCGCGCTTTGTTCCAGCGCGACTTGATGTCCTTTCACCTGCTCCAGCAAACGGTCGCGGCCACTGCGGAGCCTTTCCTCGGTTTGTTTACGGTGCGTGACATCGCGGGAGACGCCGATGGCTCTCCGAGTTTTGCCGTCTGCCTCATAGACGAAGCGCGCTTTGTCTTCGATCCAGCGGAACCCTTCGTCAGGCAGGCAGACGCGGAATTCCACGTGAAAGTCGAGACGATTTCTCTTGGCAGCATCCCAGCGCTCCAGAACTAGCGGCAGGTCGTCTGGATGAATCCGAGACTTCCACGCTTCCCACGACGGGGTACATTCCCCAGGCGCATAGCCGAACAATTCGTACTCGCTCAACGACCAGAACATGAGATTTGTGCCGAGATCGACATCCCAGGTTCCCATCCTGCCGATCTCGAGGGCCAAATTGAGGCGTTCCTCGGATTCATGACGACGCAGGTGAGAATCGATATGCGCGGACACACGAGAAAGCAGTTCACGGGCGCTGAATGGTTTCGCCAGGTAGTCGTCAGCGCCGGCACTGAGCCCCTGAATGCGAAATTCTTCGCCCGCGCGGGCAGAAAGGAGAATAACGGGTGTCGTTTTCCGATGGGGATCTCGTCGTATCGCCTGCAGAAGTTGGATGCCATCGAGTTTGGGCATCATGACATCGCTCAGGATCAAGTCGTAGTGTTTCTTTGCGGAAAGCTCAATGGCGGCCTGGCCATCTTCCGCGGTTTCCACTTCATAGCCGTCCTCACGTAGCAGACGGCGAACATATTCGCGCATATCCGCGTTGTCTTCGACGAGCAAAATGCAAGGCACGCGTCCGCAAATCAGCTTCGGGTTGAGCGCGTTGCCCCTGTCGGAGGAATCAAGGGGAAGCCAGGCGAGCGCTTCATTCTCGAACATATTGCGACGTCGCGTTTGCGCCATCTGGTCTTCGGCCGGTTGTCCAACGCGGTCCTTGGGAAGATGCGCAAAGCCGAATGGCAAGGAAACCAGAAAACGGGTACCGGCACCGAATTCACTCTCGACCGAAATCGTACCTCCGTGAAGCTTGACGAGTTCCTGGACGAGAGCGAGGCCAATTCCAGTTCCTTCGTGGGTACGGCCTGAAGTACCTTCGACGCGGTGAAAGCGCTCAAAGATTTTTGAAAGTTGGGAATTTGGAATGCCGATGCCGGTGTCTGCTACCGTGAGTGTCGCGGTGTTTCCTGTGCGCGCGAGTTGGACCGTGATTGTTCCGGTCGAAGTGAACTTCAAAGCGTTTGAGATCAGATTCAAAACAATCTTTTCCCACATCTGCAGGTCGACATAGACCATATCATCCAGATCAGGACAATTCACCTCATACGCCAATCCTGCTTTCTCAATGGCGGAACGAAAGACGCTGGCAATATCGGCGGTGACATTGCCCAAGGGAGTCGGCTGGTAGGTTGCTTGGGTGCGACCCGCCTCAATACGAGAGAAATCAAGCAGCGTGTTCACAAGCTTTAAGAGGCGTAGCACGTTCCTGTGAACCAACTGAAGTTCATTGGGGGAGACGGTGATGGGGTCGCCGCGCGATAGCAAGTCCTCCACGGGGCCTAGAATTAACGTTAAAGGCGTGCGAAGTTCGTGACTAATGTTGCTAAAGAAGGTCGTTTTGGCGCGGTCGAGTTTGGCCAACGCTTCCGCCCGCTGACGCTCCTGATCCAGAACGCGAGCGTCTGCGATACTCTTCGCGATCTGCCCACTGACGAGAGACAAAAATCCGCGATAATCATCATCGAGTCTTTTGTGGAAGTTGACGCCCACAACTAGCGCGCCGATGGCCTTTTCCTGGCCTGCCTGCGCGATGGGCAGTACGATCAGTTCGCACGGGCTTACTCCCCAGAACCCACCCGGCAAGGATAGATGGAATCCGTTTCTTTCATTTAACTCGACAGCCCGTCCGGTGTTTATGGCTTCGCCGAGGGCAGGAGCTAACGTTGCGCCATCGCCGCTGTTCAACTCAACTTCCTTCAGAAAGAAAGAATCGGCGGAAGACACTCCTGTGTGGGCCATGACAGTGGCCTTGGTCGAGAGATCATCCACCTTATAGAGGACCGCGCAGGAGATATCGTAGGGATTGGCACCAAGAGCTTCGGCGGCAAATTGCCAAGATTCATTTTCGTTTTTAGCGTCTAAGCTGCGGGCAGCTAAATCACGCAGGGTGAGGATGCGACGTTCACTGATCACTTTTTCCGTGGTTTCGGTAACTGGCGTGATCACCCCGACGACGTTGCCGAAACGGTCGCGAATCGGAGTGTAGGAGAACGTGTGGTAGGTCTCCTCGGGATAGCCGCTACGTTCCAGCAGCAGCAATAAGTCCGCAGACCAGGTTGCCTCGCCTGTGCGCAATACGTGTTGCAGCATCGGACCAATCACATCCCAGATCTCCGGATAGACCTCGCGGCCAGGGCGACCGAGCGCGAACGGGTGTTTCGCACCAAGTGTTCGACGATAAGAGTCGTTGTACAACATGATCAGATCGGGACCCCACCAAACGATGAGATCAAACCGCGAACTGATGCAGATGCTCGCGCTCAACTGCAGGCTGGGAGGCCAGCTTTCAGGAGATCCCAGCGGGCTGTCAGACCAGTCCCGTGTGCGCATTAGTGCGCCCATTTCGCCGCCGGCCACCAGCCAGGGGATGCGGTTTTCATTATCCCGCTGGGCTGGCGCGCCGGAATTTCCTATTGAAACTGGTGATCCACTCGCGCCTGCCGTGACTGCGTCGATTGCACCAAGCAGGCTGCGCGAAAGATCCGCCTTGGCCACATATCCTGAGGCCCCTACTTCCTGAGCTTGCCTTCTCGTGATTTCAGGATCGTTCTGGCTAACGATGAGAACGCGGATATCTGGAAACTCGCGCCGGATTATTCTGGTGGCCTCAACGCCATTCATTTCCGGCATGGAAACGTCCATTAGAACTATGTCGGGACGTTTATCCCGCGCTATTTGAATGGCCTCCGAACCATTGGCGGCTTCTCCGCATATGGTCCACTCCGGGCGCGACAATAGCAGCGAACGCAGGGCGCGCCGGATGACTTCGTGGTCATCAGCTATGAGTATGTTTAGTTGTTGGGGCTGCATGCCTTAACCTGAGGATGAGAGTAGGTGAGAGTGGGTAGCTTAAGTATGCTGTCATTGCCCGCACGGTTCCGCGATTGGCGATTAAAACAACGCCCAATCACAAAGTACATACATGACTTACTGTATGTGGCGCCAATTTCAGAGAGTTCTAGAACTTCCTTCCTAAAAATAGTGTATCCAGTGGATGGTGAGGGGCTTATCGACAGTGATATTCAATAATGCGAGAGACTCATACCGCAAGGGAAATTGTCTTGCAGAATCTTGCTAGATCGACCAGACAGGACGGGGGTAATTCGGTTGTCATCGTAGACGACAATGCGGCGGTGCGCAAGAGTGTGGGTGACGCATTCTTGGCTGACGGCTTCCGGTTCTTCGGCGAAGCGGAAAATGGCGCGGAAGGCATCGAGGTTGTGAAACAGCTTAGACCGGACTTGGCGATCTTGGATTTGTCCATGCCGGTAATGAACGGGCTGCAGGCAGCCGTCATCTTGCGGAAGCTTTTCCCGAACATGGCCATCATTTTGTTCAGTTTGTATGGTGACGGCACAATGAACGCCGAAGCAGCACGGGCTGGAATAGATGCGGTGGTCTCGAAGACCGAAGATATCCCGGTCTTGATCGATAAAGCTCATGAGTTGTTGCACAACTGACATACCTTTTCCCAAAAAGAATTCCGCTTTCGTTTGCAGTTTAGCGGCTTACCAACTATCCGTGCGCGCTCGGATTACGACCTTGGATCAAATTGGGATTGCTCAAAAATACCGAGCCAATTGTATAGCCAAGATAACCGAATAATTCGAAGATAGCGGGGTCAAAGTTTTCGAGGAGAAACTCCTTATGCACCCTGAACAGAAATTTCGCTTGGTTCAAGAACGAGCCTACGAAATTTATCAGCAACGCGATCCGAACCATGGGACCGCGGAAGAGGATTGGCAAAAAGCAGAAGCCGAAATTGAGCGGCAAGAGCATGTCCGTTCGGGACACATAGGGCCAGCACGATTGAAGGAGAAATCGCACTGGGGTCAGCTCGGAACGCACATGGGCGAAGACGTGGAGAATCCGGCGTAAAACCAAAATAAGTCAGTTCCCATTGTCCAGCCGCAGCAAAGAACAAACATGTAAGGAGATCGAAATGGACTCTGAAACTTTAGTCAAATGTGGGCATCCGCCCTGTCAATGTTTAGTGGAAGCGGAGCAAAAATTCTGCAGTTCGGCGTGTTCAAGCGCCAGGGGAACGGCTAGGGTGCCTTGCTCGTGTGGGCACTCCGGATGCCTGTTGGGCGAGCAAAGACTCGATGATGATGATGAAGCCGACCTCCTTTCGGCATACTGAGCACCACAAATCGTTAAGCCATTTTTGACAGTGCTTCGGCGATGGAGATGTACTCAAGTTCGCGCTTTTCCCGTGTGCAACGAAGCAAAAGAGCACCGCGACTCATGTTGCCTAACCCGATAAAGGCTCGAGGAACAAGCACGCGTTCGCCCAAAACCTCGAGCAGAAGCGGAACATACTTTCGCGTCGCGACACTTCCGAGAAAGACCACGTGGAAACGCTGGCCGATGGCCTCGGAAAGCAAGCGCAGGTCACGCTCCAGAGGGTCTCGATATTTGGGGTTGTGAGCCTGGATGCGCTCGGCTGAGATCGCCGTCAGATCCTCGAATTTCACGATCGTTTCTGGACGCAATAACCCACGCGATGGTGTGATTACCAAAGTTGTGGGCATGCCGGGGGTCGGCTTCGCGAACGTTGTAGCATAAGCGAGCTTGCCTCGGAAATACAGAGAACTCATGAAGCTGAAAGCCTCGCCCAGAGGAATGCCTGTCGTGCGCAATCGCTCCGACAGCACAGACTTGGACTGTGGATTAAACAGCATTTTGGCCCGCCGCCCTGCTGAGTCTGCAGGCGACAGAAGGTAGATGTACCGGCCGTCGGGTTCAGTGTCTTCACGGGGTGAATTGCCGGGGCTCGGTTTGTGCCCGTGTAACACGATACGCTTTGCGGTTTTGTCTTCGCCCATCTGTCCAGCCACGTTTTCCTATTCTGCCGAAGTTTATCTAAGTGTCAAAAACACGGTGAATACCTTGTCCACGGGAGAGAAAGGCGAGATCCATCGCGTTCAAATGGAAGTGCGAAGGCTTCTTTGAACGTGGAGTCATCGTGAACCAAATTGAGCGGGCGCGCTTTATCTCAACCGCGAGTTCCTGATTACAAAAAATCCCGACCGGATATAGGCTACCTAGGGGCATGGCCTGCGCGATCCGACCGTCGGCTATTAGGAAGGAAATAAATTGGCGAAGATCCCTTTTCGAGTGTCGCCGATGCTGGCAACGTTGGTCGACGCGCCGTTCCATCGCGCCGACTGGATCTTTGAAGAGAAATACGACGGTGTGCGCATGCTTGCGTACAAGGAAGGATCACGGGTTTCACTGATTTCAAGGAATGCCATTGATCGCACGGAGCGATATCCGGAAATCGCGAAGGCAGTGCAGAAAGTGGCAGCGGACACCCTTTTGCTGGATGGAGAAGTTGTGGTGTTTGATTCCAAGAATGTTTCGCGCTTCCAGCTTCTACAGCGAGGGAAAGGAAAACCCGAGTATGCGATCTTCGACTGTCTGTACAAGGATGGCAAGGACATGCGGCGCGAACCGTTAGCACTGCGGCGGCAAGTTCTTGAAGGCTTGCCTCATTTGGAAGGGAATTTGCGAATTTCTGCGAAACTCGCGGCGGATGGAATCAAGGCTTTTCGTATAGCGAGCCAACGTGGACTGGAAGGTGTAATCGGCAAGAACCTGAACTCGATTTATGAAAGTCGAAGGTCGGTGGAATGGCTGAAGGTGAAGATTCACCACGAACAGGAGTTCGTTATTGGTGGTTTCACAAAGCCCAAAGGATCACGGACGGATTTTGGTGCGTTGTTGTTGGGCGTGCATGACCAGAAAGGGTTGCATTTTGCGGGGAAGGTGGGGACGGGCTTTGACGACGAGACGTTGAAGAGGTTGCGCCGCAAATTTCGATCGCTCATCCAGAAACAATCGCCGTTTTCGGAGGAGACTGGGGAACGAGATGCTACGTTCTTAAAGCCTGCGCTGGTGGCCCAAATCTCTTTCACGGAATGGACCAAAGACGACAAATTGCGCCATCCAGTTTACTTGGGTCTTCGTGAGGACAAAAAGGCCAACGAAGTTCGGCGGCAGGGCTAAGTGAGCGCTAAGTCGACGCTTCCTGTGATATCAAACCCGGACAAGGTCTTCTGGCCAGAGGAAAAGTATACCAAACAAGATTTGGCTAACTTTTACCGCGATGTATTCCCACTGCTGCGCCCGTATGTAAATGATCGCCTTCTGACGCTTGAGCGATGCCCCGATGGGATGCAAGGGCAATGCTTTTATCAAAAGCAGAAACCCGAAAGCATGCCCCGGGGTACACCGACAAAACGAATTCAGAATACTACGGGAAAGAGGAAAGCGACGGATTACGTGGTGGGTGGTAAGCTGTCCACGCAATTGGCGCTCGTAAACTTGGGATGCATTCCGGTGCATGTAGCCGCCACCCGGGCAAAAACATTTCCAAAATCCGACTGGATCTGCTTCGATTTGGACCCAAGCTCGGGAAAGTTCGCGGATGCGGCTAAGGCTGCGGTACTTGTTCGCGAGGCTCTGGACAAGCTTGGTTTGCGCTCTTTTCCCAAAACCTCCGGCAGCCGTGGATTGCATGTTTTTGTTCCCATTCGAATTGGACCCACCGCCGACGAGGTGCTGAAATTCGCAGAAGACTTTTCTGCGCGTTTGGCGCAAGCGAATCCGAAACAAATGACTGTCGAGCACTCTATTGCGCAGCGAGGAGATCGAGTCTACCTCGACCCTTTTCGTAATGGGTTGATGCAAACCGTTGTGAGCCCTTATTCGGTACGAAGAAAGCCGCATGCCCCCGTGTCGACGCCCTTGGCTTGGTCAGAGGTCACGCCGAAGCTGAATCCCTTCAGTCTGAACCTCGGGAATTTTCGCACTCGACTAGCCAAGGAAGATCCATGGTCGGACTTTTTTTCGAGCCGGCAGTCGCTTTCGGCCGCTATTGAGCGCTTGAAAACAATTTGACGTTTGTGAGAGGAGTCACCAATGCCTCTTGAAAAGTATCGGAATAAGCGCAACTTTGAGGTTTCACCGGAGCCCAAAGGCCGCACAATCGCTGGGCGAAAAAGTTCGCTTCTGTATGTGATCCAGAAGCATCGCGCTACACACTTGCATTACGACTTTCGCCTGGAGTGGAACGGCGTTTTGCTTTCTTGGGCCATCCCTAAAGGGCCATCGTTGGATCCCAGCGTGAAGCGGTTGGCCATGCAAGTGGAAGATCATCCAGTGGAATATGGGAGTTTCGAGGGGGTGATCCCTGCCGGCGAGTACGGTGGCGGGACGGTGATGTTGTGGGACCGTGGCACATGGTCACCGGAAGAGGAAGATGTAGAAGCAGCACTGAAGAAGGGAAGCCTGAAATTTGATTTGAACGGTAAAAAGTTGCGCGGGTCGTGGGCACTCGTGAGGACGCGGAATTACCGAGGGTCTCAAAAGACCGCGTGGTTGTTGATCAAGCACCGAGATGCCTTCGCATCGTCGAAAGATATAACGCAGGAGAAACCGCGGTCGGTTGTGAGCCGAAAACTATTGGCGCAAATTGCGCGGAGCGGCGGAGGGGACGTCGAGCAGGCGTCGACCGGCGATCCCTAGCGCAACCGTGCGGCTGCCTAGCTGATAAATAAAAAGCAGCCGGCGACAAAGCCAATCGCCGGCTGCCGGTATGAATGAGACTAGGCGTTTGCAGAGCGAGACCGCTTCCGCGCGGGCACTTCCGCATCTTCCTCTTCTGTTTCCGCTTCTTCCTCGGCACCCGAATTCGCCGATGCATTGATCTGCTCTGCGAGCTCGGTGAGTTTTTCGTCGGTTTCTTTCTCTTCGTTCAGAGTCTTCTCGAGAAGCTCCGCGGCATTCTCTTCTCCGAGTTCCTTAGCCCAGCTATGAACACACCCGTATGCAGCAATTTCATAATGCTCCACACGTTGAGCGGCGGAAATCAGGGCAGCATCCATAACGCTTCCCTCGTAGTCTTCGCCCATCATTTCCTCCCCTTCCTGAAGGATGCCAACCATGCCGGGGCACTTCTTCGCTGTCGGCTTCTCATCCAGGGAAGTTAGGATCTGCTTGAGCCGTTCCACATGCTCTTTGGTCTGTTCAAGATGGAGTTCGAATCCAGAGCGAAGTTCGTCCGATTCGGCCGCCTTGGCCATCTTGGGAATCGCCTTCACGAGCCGGTTCTCGGCGTCATAAAGATCGCGGAGCTCATCGATCAATAACTCCCTGAGCGTGTTTTCTTTCATCAGTCACCTCTCAATATTGTTTTGGTTGTTTTCTGGGCCGACCTGTCATCTGCCCATTTTCACGTTAGGAGCAATGGAAGTTGTCGCCAATACCGACGAAGCCTTAGGAGAGATAGTGCAAAGGGTTTAGCTGGTCCCGAGAGATCATTGTGACGGGGACTGCGCCCGGACGAGCGGCGGTTTTTCGATAGCTGGTTTATCCAATTCCTGTTCGATGGTGGGACGCGTCTTCTTCTCGATAGGTTTGATAGGAACGGGTTTACCCTTTTCCGCGGATTCGAGAAGCGCGTTGATAATGCGAACATCCGCTAGACCCTCCAGGCCATCGGGCTCTGGGTCTTGGTTCTCGATAATACATTTTGAAAAGTAAGCCAACTCGGGTCCGAACTGATCGCGTTTTCTGTAGACGGTCTTTCGTGTCTTCCCTTCCACTGTCAGCTCGCACTTCAGGTCGCCGACCATTTCGTATGCGGGATTCATCCTCAGGCTGCCTTCCGTCCCTACAACCTGGTACTCCGAACGATCGGCAGCTCCAAAGCTGCAAGTGAATGACGCCAGCCGGTCATCAGGAAAGCGCAGAAGCGCAGAGCTCATCTCTTCGATTTCCGTGAAACGCTCGTCTGTACCTGTAGCTGTGAATGCAAATGCCTCGTGCGGTTCGGCGCCGAAGAGATAGCGCGCAGCATTGATACAATAGATGCCGATATCGAACAAAGGACCGCCGCCGAGCTTTTCTTGAAGGCGAGTATTGCCCGGCGTCACCTGTTGCGAAAAGACGGAGTCAAAGATTCGTGGAACACCGATCTTGCCCTCGCGAATGGCCTCGGCTGCAGAAAGATTGCCGCGTTCGAAATGAAGGCGATAGGCGATCATGAGCTTAACGCTGGCTCGCTCGGCAGCTCCCATCATGGCTTCACATTCTTGTTCCGTGACGGCCATGGGTTTTTCGCACAGGACATGCACTCCTGCGCGCGCAGCGCCCTCCGCATAGGCCCTGTGCATCGAGTTGGGAAGCGCTATGTAGACGGCGTCAACACCGTCCGCCAAGCAATCTGCATACTGCTCATAGCTGTATGTTTTTGGGACTTTATATTTCTTACCGAGAGCCTTGAGCTTCCCGGGATCGCCGGAAACCAATGCGACCAACTCTGAATTATCTTGTGCGTGCGCGAAGGCGGGAAGAACCGCCACTTGCGAGATATAACCCAGGCCGACCACGGCATAGCGTATTTTGCGCTGACTAGAAGGCTCAGACTTCTTGTTCGTCCTTTCGTCCGTTGCTTCTGTTTCCTGATTCATTAGTCGCCTCCTAGGGGTATTCAGTTCAACTTACATTCAGAGGCTGGGACGCGAGCAAAGCAATCGGCTGCATGCGGTATTAAAAAGCTCAATGTTCTCAATGCTTTTGTGTAGGAAGCGATTTCAGGTACGCGATAATGGCTTTCGCGTCGACCGGGGTCATGTGGTAAATGTGCATCGGAGGACGAAGAGGTTCACCCTGGGGCCCCGTTCCTTTCTCGAGGACTCGCTCCATTTCCACGTCCGTGAAGCTTGGAAGGCCGGCAAGCGCGGGAACGTGATCCGCCCAGTTTGGAATAGGCCGCACTGGCATAATCCAAATGGGCGCACCTTGTAGCCATGCGTGGGTGTCAAGGTTGCCGCCGGCGTCCCGTGGAGTGTGACACTCCGGGCATTTCGCAACCTCCTCAACGAGATACTTACCGCGTTCAACTTCTCCTTTCTGTGCGTCCGTGCGGCGAGCGCGGCCTGCAGTGGAAAGTCCAAGAGGAGCGAGGAATGCAATACACAATAAAGAGGCAGCTAAGGCTGTCCGCTTGTTCATAGTTGCCCGAGACCCACGAATTGACGGTATTTCGAGAAGCGCCGAAGAACAATCCAGAATTGGGAGTATTTGGTGCCCTTGACGGCTGTAGCTTCTGGGTGCCAGAGTCTCAGGCGGGGGCGGTGTAATGTTTGCGAATGGCTTCTAGGATTTGGCGGCGACTGTCGGTGGCGCTCAGCTTTCCATCTCGCTCGATGGCCGCGACCATTTCGGCGATGTCTTCATCTTTTATGGTGTCGCGCAGCCACCGGGAATAGTCTCCCTGCGACAAATGGAAGCTCCAGGTTCCTTCATCTAGACCTTCCGCCAATTGCGCAAATAAAGTCATGTTCTGAGCCCGAAGATTCAGCTTTCCGTGTGGACCCCGGAAATAGAAGCTTCTGTCTTCGCCAAGCTCTCCTGCGGCATATTTGCGTTGGTGGCGCCGGCGCTGGCCTTTGCCGGGCTCAACTTTCACAAAGGAAGGGCCGCCCACATCCGGCAAAAGCCAGACTAAAACGTAGCCATTGTGATCTGAGGCCTGGGAAGAACGAGGGAACTGGAGGTTGCTCCCAGCACCTTTGTTGAATCCACCTACGACTTTTTGAGGTTCCCGGCCCACGGCAATGATGCCTCCGACCGATTTTAGAATTGAAGGGGAGACGAGGTCCGGATGCACTGTGACAAGGGCAAAGGTCTCCAGGTCCTTGGGAACAGCAATGTCTGCCCCACCTAACTCAGCTGGTAGCACATGGTGGGCTTCATCGATAACGACCCAATGCGGATGCCCGGTCTTGAAACGCAGTTCCTGAACACGCGCGAGCGTGCTTTGAAAGAACGATGGACGGTCCGCGAGCGGAACACCGAGCATATTGATGCTTAAAGAGCGGCTCGGATTATTGAGAATTTCGAGGATTTCCGAAACCGATGGGGCGCGTTGGGGCCCGCCGAGCGTCATCAAATTCTCAAATTCATCATAATCGCCTTCGGGATCAAAGAGACAAACCTGATATTCACTGGCTACCAAGCGTTCGACCAGAGCAGAGACAACGGTGGATTTACCACTTCCCGAAGGACCAGCAACTAAAAGACGCGAACCGTAGGCAGGTAAAGAGAGGGGCTGGGCGTTTTCCGCCGATCCAAGGAGAATCTCGTGGCGTTTGAGACGGGGTTCCAAGTCTCGCAGGTCATTTTGCAAGAGCGCTTGAATGACCTCTTCGACGCCGGCTCCGTGTGAATGAGCGGTCACCCAGTCGGCGCGCTCTTTGAGAGCAGGAAGCGCATTACCGACGGCAACGCCGCACTCGCACAGGCCCAAAAAGGCGTGATCGTTTTCCGCATCTCCCACGCCAACGACGTTGTGAGGGGAGAGCCCGAGTTCATTCAGGGCAACTCTGAGGCCGGTACCCTTGTTGATGCCAGAGGGCAAAACCATCACGGCGTTCTTGTTGAAGATGATCTGCAATTCGAGGCTCATTGTGTGGATTACTTCAAGGACCGTCGTCTCGTGAGGGTGCCATGTGGCGACGACACATCGGCCGACGGAGAGAGGCTCAACGCCGCGACGAGCGAGCTCTTCCACGAACTCGGCAGGCGGAGGATCGGCGAGCAGAACCTGTTCCTTCGATGCCGGCCTATAGAGCAGGCCGCCGTTCTCTGCAACAATGCGCTCAAAGAGGGAAACCTCCGGAAACACGGCTATCAAGTCATCCAACTCGCGACCGGTTGCCAGTATTAATCTTCTTCCGGAAGAGCGAACCTTCTCTAATGCCTGCAGCGTGGTTTGTGCGACTCGTCCGTTGCGAGCGATGGTGCCGTCGTAGTCGCAGGTCAAACACACATAGCGCATGAGCAGTGGCTATGATTAAACAACACTGAGTGCTTTGCCATACAGGGAAAGACGTAAACGGGGCGGCACTGAGCCCACGTGGGGACTCTGAAATCAGGCACGCGATTGGATTTCCACGACACCTTCTTTGCGCAGTACGTCGACCGCAAAACCTTTCTCCCGGCGCGTGATAAGCAGGTCGATACGAGCATCGTTGATGCATAATCCTTCGATACGAAGTTCGTCGAGGAATGATGGCAGCTGCGGAACGTCGAACTGGATAAGGCGTTCGGGTGACCGGATCTCCAATCCGAGGGATGCACAGAGCAGGAGATAAGGAGAACCGGAAGCCCAGGCCTGCGGTGCGCACGCAACAGGGTAAAGAGTGGGCCCGGTGCCGTCCGGGCGGCGGTGAAACCCGCAGAACAATTCGGGCAGGCGATTCAAATCGACATGCCGGGCAGCATCAAACATACCTGTCAGAAGACGTGCGGCGAGGTGCTGCTGGCCGTAATTCGCTAGCCCTGCCCCAATCAAGGCATTGTCATGCGGCCACACTGAGCCGTTGTGATAAGACATTGGATTGTAGCGCGCCTCATGTGCGGCGACGGTTCGAATGCCCCAACCCGAATAGGATGCGACATCCATCAGCGTATCGGACACGAGGCGAGCTCGTGATGCCAACGCTATCCTTGTAAATAGCGCGTGACCCGCATTGGACGTTCGTACCTCGCACTGTTTCTTCTCCCCATCGAGCGCCAAGGCATAGGTTTTCAATTCCTCGTTCCAGAATGCGCGGTCGAAACGATTTTGAAGTTCATTCGCCTCAGTGGACAAGCGCGTGTGTAACTCGGAGTGACCCAGATGTTCGCAAAGGGTGGAGGTAGCTTGCTTTGCGGCAAATACGTAGCCTTGCATTTCGCAGAGCGCGATGGGAGGCTCCGCCAAGCGGCCGTCGCGATGAAAAATGGAGTCGAAGGAATCCTTCCATCCTTGCTGAACAAGTCCTTTTTCGGAGCGCTTATGGTATTCGTAGAAGCCGTCGCCATCGAGATCCGCATACTGGTCGATCCAGTGGAGAGCCGCTTCGATGTTTGGCCAAATGTTTTTGATGAATGCCAGATCGTTGGTTCGTTGGAAGTAAGCGCCGGCCAGCATCAGAAAGAGAGGGGTGGAATCCACGCTGCCGTAATAGCGGCCGAATGGCACTTCGCCCGTCGCTGCCATTTCTCCGTGACGAATTTCGTGAATGATCTTACCGGGTTCGGCGTCGCGGCTTGAATCTTCCTCAATCGCTTGCGTTTTTGCCAGGTAAGCCAAAACGCCGCGAGCCACGGCCGGTGCGATCCAAAGGCACTCTAGCGCGGTGATGATTCCATCTCGACCAAACACCGTACTGAACCAAGGCACCCCTGCATAGGGGTAATCGCCTTCTGGATTGCCTTCCATCAGCATGGATAGGTCGGATTGACAACGCGCCAGCCAACTGTTGGTGCGTTTGTTCGACCCGACCAAACGAGTCAGAAAGATGGGAGTAGAGTCCCCGGGAGCTGCGCCTGCGATCGTTGTGGAATTAGGCTCGAAACGCTCACACGCGACCGTGAGCGAGAGATTCCATTCTTCCTTAGGAAGCAATTCGTGCGAAAAAGTGACTTCTCTGTTGTCGATTGTTTCGGGCTTAATTGAAAAAGAAATCCGGGTATGGCGTGTGACGTCGTCCAGTCCTTCATAAGCGAGCACGAGTGCCTGTTCCTCGATGCGATCCTGCAGCCTCTGGCCCCGCTTTTTGCGAGGTGTACCCCGCACTTCGAAAATATCGGCAAAATCGGCGTCGAATAACAAGGTGAGTCCCAGAGGAGTCGGCTGCGTGGCGTAGTTTAGAAAGCGGAAATGGACGTGAAGCAGGCCCTTGGAGAGAGAAGCGCAGCGAAAAATGTGAATCGTGCCTTGAGGAAGATAATTGGTACCGCTCAGTTGGGTATCGAGATTCGTCGCGTCAACCGTAAAAAGGGAATTGTCTTCTCGAATGGCGGAGTTAAGAAGAAGCGGCTTGCGTGCACCTAAATAAAAAGCTAACCGCGAAAGATGCCGAGTCTCCATGTGAAACAAGCCAAATTGCATTGTTCCGAAGGACTCGATATCGCCGTAGCGGTTGAAGACGGCGAAGGTTTCGCCATACTTCAGGACACGCGTCCGGTCATCGGCCAGCGAAGAAGTGGCCTTGATGTAAAACTCTTGGTCAATTGTCAGAAAATCTTCGCGTCGATCCGGCTGCTTCATGACAAAACTGTGGTCGAAAACTCCATGGACTGCACAGTATGCGACAGCGGCAAATTGTCTACAAGCGATTCGTAGATCGACAAATAATCCTTGGCCATGCGACAGGCGGTAAACCTGCGTTCGAACGTCGCGCGGCACGCGGCGCGGCTGAGTCCGGAGACGCGTTTCACGGCGTTTACGGCCTCCTCTTCAGTGGCGACGATGAATCCAGTTACGCCATCGTCGATGATCTCGGGGACTGAGCCGCAGGAGAAAGCGATGGTGGGGGTGCCGCAGGCCATGGCCTCGATCATGGAGAGTCCGAATGGTTCGGGCCAATCAATGGGAAACAGGTAAGCATAAGCATTGCCTAGGAAGATGTCCTTCTGGGCTTCATTGATTTCGCCCACAAACTCAATTCCGGGTTGGTCGAGTAATGGTTTGATAGTCGTCTCAAAATACTGACGATCAGCCTCGTCGACTTTTGCTGCTATCTTCAATGGCATTCCGGCTTTCAGCGCGATTTTTATCGCGCGGTCGGGCCGCTTCTCTGGAGAAATTCGTCCCAGGAAGGCCAAATAATCACCCTGATGCGGCTGTGGGTGGTACAAGTTCCTCGGGAGACCATGGTAGACGTTGCCAACCCAATTGACCGGGCCGAGCGGTTGCCGTTGCGACTGGGAAATGGAAACTACAGGCTGACGCGCGAATTGCCGATAGAGCGGCAATAGGTCCGGCAAATCGAGTCTGCCGTGTAAGGTGGTCACTGTAGGCAATTGCAAGGTTCTGGTTGCAGGGAAATGGGTGTAGTCGGTGTGAAAATGCAAAATGTCGAAGTCATTGGCGCGGGCAAGAACCTTGTCCAGTAATACTGTGTGGTGCGCCAGTGGGTCCATGCAGGTGCGAGTGAGCCGCAACGCCTTCTCGCAGCCACTTTCCAACTGTGCTCTGGTGACGGAATCACCGCTGGCAAATAGCGTTACTTCGTGTCCGGAGCGTACTAGCTCCTCAGTAAGGTAAGAAACTACCCGTTCGGTGCCGCCATAGAGTTTAGGCGGAACACTCTCGTACAATGGCGCAATCTGAGCAATTTTCATGAATTCTTTCTCCCAATTGAGTTTAGGTTGCGCGCGTTTCCGGCTGTATCCAACTTTTCCAGTAAATGAATCGGAGGCTGTCTGTAGTGGAGTGCTTGGACGAAATGCGGATTCCGGACGATGTCGATCAGTGTTCCGGGGCATGCCGATCACCCGTTCCGGGATGATGGCGATCATGATTCCGGGATGATGCCGATCACTTGTTCCGGGGTGATCCCGATCAGTT